>Ga0207770_100259_pt1 | contig 34930 bp, 39 predicted proteins | sample A23E2SouthBayCA_FD_187729 | JGI IMG/M metagenome (GOLD analysis project Ga0207770, IMG submission 187729) | Aerobic enrichment media microbial communities from Eden Landing Ponds, California, USA - A23 E2 (SPAdes) | ecosystem: Environmental > Aquatic > Marine > Unclassified | place: Emeryville... | reverse complement strand
GGGGCGTCGTCGCGGGCCACATCTTCGTGGGGATCGTCCAGGGAATCGTCGGCGGGATCGGCCTGTGGGTCGCCGGGATCCCGAAGGCCGTCTTCTGGGCGGTCGTCATGGCGATCACGGCGCTCCTGCCAGTGATCGGCGCCTTCCTCGTGTGGGGCCCCGCCGTCGTCTACCTCTTCCTCGTGGGCAACTACCCGATGGCGGCCTTCCTGCTCGTCTGGGGGCTCGTCGCCGTGAGCCTCGTCGACAACTTCCTGCGATCGATCGTGATCGACCAGTCCGCGGACGTCAACCCGGGGGTCATCCTCATCGGCGTCGTCGGCGGCATCTACACCGTCGGCGCCGTGGGCCTGTTCGTCGGCCCGCTCGTGGTCGGATTGCTGGCGGCCATGGTCCGCGCGTTCGACAGACACTACGACGCACTCGGCAAGGAGACGCCCCCGCCCGCCGTGCCGGACGACGGACGACTGCGCTGGCTGGAGACCCATCCCGCGGCGACCCAGGAGGACTACGGCGGCCACGCGAACCCGGAGGAGGACTGAAATCGGTCGGTGCCGTCAGATCGACCGTCGGTGACGAAACTACTCGGGCGCCTGCCGGCACCCGCCACGCCTCACGGCAGGAGCCACAGCACACCAGGGGCCCGGGCGAACACAGTGCACCTATCACCCCGAACCCACAACGGTCCGGCACAGGCCGATCCAGATGAGTGACGAGACGACACAGCCCGGCCCGCTCTCCCGGCGCCAGTTGCGGCTGGTCTACGTCGCGGGAATCGCGCTCAACGTGATCGCACTGGCGACCGTGGCGAGCGAGGGGCAGTGGGTCGTCGCCGCGACGTTCGGCGTCATCATCGCGTACCTCGGCTTTCGCTTCCGGTTGCTCGGCTCCTCGTAAGGAGAGACTGGCCACACCGCAGACCCCCGGGAGACAGCGGGGCAGACGGAGCCGACGAGGGCCGCCCGACCTCAATCTTGATGGGGCCGGTGCGTGATTGTGGGACATGGCGAGCGCGACGGCGGACGCGAGCGAGCCCTGGGTCCTCGCGCGGGCCAAGGAGCGACTCTTTCCCGAACGCGACGAGACCGGGACCTACGCCGTCGTCGACACGCAGTTCGCGACCGAGCGCTGGCTGGCGAGCGAGCCCGTGGATCCGTCGGTCCGCGAATCCCTCGCTCCGTTCAACCACGTCCGCGTCGGCACCGGGTACCCGGATCTCGTCGGCGTCCGGACGCTGGAGTCCGACCTCCTGGCCGTCGAGCGACTGGGCGAGGACCCGCCGCTGATCGCCGTCGAGGCCAAGGGGACCAGCCGCGGCGGCGTCGACGTCCAGCGCGCCCTCGTCCAGGCCCACGACAGGCTCGCCGAGGCGAACGTCGCCTTCGCCGCCGTGCCGACGGCCGCCGTCGACGAACCGGATCGCGTCCTCGCACGGGAACTCAACGTCGGCCTCCTCGGCGTCGACGGCGGTGGCGCCGTGGAGACGCTCGAACGCCCCCGCGTCGTCGGCAACCGGACCACCGACGACGCCACGGCGATCCGGTTCCAGGCGAGCGCCCGGGGCGTCACCGACGAGTCCTTCGGCCTCAACCACCCGAAGAACTACCTCGGCTATCCCCTCGCGCTGGCTGCCAGCGGCGAGACGAACCGGCTCCTCGACGACCACGACGTGGTCAGGGCCTTCGACGACGCCCGCCGCGGGGCGGCGTTCCTGGGACTCGTCGAGGAACGGCCGAACGGCGTCGGCCTCACGCCGCTCGGCCGTGAAGTGGTCCGGTTCGCACGCGCACGGTACGGCTCCGTCGAGGCCGCACTCGGCGCGTTCGAGCAGTGGCACGGATCGAGCGCCCGGTTCTACGACGTCGCGCCCGACTGGGGCCAGCTGGCGCGTCGCGTCGTGTTCGCCTATCCGGCGACGGAGCTGCTCGTCGAGGAACTCCAGCAGTTGCACGACGACGGATTCCCGGAGCCGACCCTCGTCGAGCTTGTCCGGTACCTCCACCAGGTCCACCCGACGTTCACCGTCGAGTTGTTCGTCCGCGGGACGGAGGCGGCGCGGCGGGCTGTGCTGGACGAGGACGGGGAGCTCCGGCCCGAGGGACTCACCGACGGCGATGTCTACCACGCGCCGACCGTGTTTCAGTTGAAGGCGATGCTGTACCACGCGGGGATTCTGACGGAACGCGGGGCGGAGCCACACCGGCTAGCGCCGAGCGATGACGTGTGGGCGTTGCGGGACCCGGTGTGAGAGCAGGGACTGGAGGTCGTTGGATCAGACGGTAGTCCGCCGGGATTTGAACCAGAGCCAGAGGTTCCTGCTCACTTCGTTCGCGGGCTGCCTCTGGCAGGGCTCAAATCCCGGCGTCAGGCACTCCTCTACCATCAGCGTTCGCTCGGAGCTGACGCTCCTCGCGAGGTGAGCGGCGGAGATAAAAGCCTAGGCCGGGATTTGAACCCGGGCTCTCGTCCTTACCAAGGACGCGCTTTACCGCTAAGCTACCCAGGCACGCATGCACCGGTAACCCGGACGCGTCTTTAGCCGTTACGGTTTACTGGTCCCCGACAGTGGTCACGCCCTCGGTCCCTCCGCTTTCGGCGGCGACCGTCGCCAGCGTGTCCAGGTCGGCGTGCTCACCGAAGAAGACCTCCGCGACGGGGAACGGCGACTCTGCCAGCTCGGCGGCGTACTCCCGGAGGCGCGGCGTCGCGGTCCCGCCAGCGACGGTCGCCCCGGCGACGACGGCCAGTTCCAGCACGTCGGCCTCCAGGTTCCGGTCCAGGCTGGCGTCGTCGGTCTCGCGGCGGACGGTCTGGTCGCGGCCGAAGGCACGCACGACGCCGACGGCGGCGTCTGCCGCCTCGGTCCGCGCCAGGAGGTAGAACCCGCGGGCGACGAGCACGTCGGCGGTGAGGATGGCGAGGTCACCCTCGTCGGCGTCGCCGGTGGCCCAGGGTTCGTCGTTGGCGAGGGCGCGGGTGAGCCGGAGGCCGTCGTAGATGAGCTGGACGCCGGCGGCGCGGGTGGCGACGGTCTCGGTGAGGGCACCGTCACCGTCGGCGATGGGGCTGGAGCCCTCGGCGACCGCGCGGACGCCGTGGAGCGTCAACACCCCCGGCACGGTGGAGCCGGCCTCGACGTGTTCCTCGATGGCCTGCCGGAGCCGCACGGGCTCGACGTCCTCGATCGCCTCCAGGGCGGCGCGCCGGACCGCCACGGCGTCCTCCATTGGGACGAGGTTGCGACGGGAAAGCCAAAGACCTTTGGAAAGGCCACGAACCAGGGGGTATGATTCGCTCGACGGCCGACGGACGCGTGCGCGTCGTGACGCTCGACCGGCCCGAGCGGCGCAACGCCCTGACCACCGAGGGCCTGTACGACCTGGCGGACGCCGTCATCGACGCCGACGAGGCCGTCCTCGCGCTCGAGGGCGCTGGCACCGCCTTCTGTGCCGGCGCCGACCTCGACGTGGTGGCCGACCTCGACCGGCAGCGCGCATACGAGTTCGCCCGCCGGGGACAGCGGGTGGCCAACGCCATCGCGGAGTACGACGGCGCGACGGTCGCCTGCGTCGACGGGGCGGCGCGGGGTGGCGGCGTCGAACTGGCGCTGGCCTGTGACGTGCGCGTGGCGACGCCCGAGGCGACCTTCGCCGAGTCGGGCGTCGGCCACGGGCTGTTCGGCGCCTGGGGTGGGACGGCCCGCCTTCCGGAAATCGTCGGCTCCGGGGTCGCCCAGGACGTCGCGCTCTCGGGGCGAGTACTCGACGCCCCGGAGGCCCTCAGGATGGGACTGGTCAGTCGCGTCGTCGACGAACCGCGCGAGGTCGCCCGGGAGATCGCCGCCCACGACGCCGAAGCGGTCCAAACCATCGCCAGACTCGTGCGCGACCGGTCGCCACAGGACCTCGCCGAGGAGCAGGAGGCCAAGGCGTTCGCGCGCCTGATCGACGACTTCGACCCGTCGAAGCGAAAGGGCTGAAAGGGTCGGCCCCGTACTGCGGCGGGATGCCCGAGTGTTCGTACTGCGATAGGTCCTTCGACGACGAGGAGGACCTGCTTCGCCACATGGGGGACGCCCACGAGGACGAACTCGGCACGATCGACCGGCGGCGGGTGGCGGACCTTGCGGGTGACGACGGAGGACTCCCGACGGGGCCGCTGATCCTCGCCGGCGTGATCCTCTTTTCGGCCCTCGTCGTGGTCTACGTCCTCTTCTTCGTGGGTGGCGGGGGCGGCGGCGTCGAGGCCGCCGAGGAGCCGGGGCCGTACCAGAGCGCCCACGAGCACGGAACCATCGAGATGGTCGTCCTCGGCGAGCGCGTCGACTTCAGCCAGTCCGAGTACCAGGTCGCCGCCGACCGCTTCCACTTCGAGAACGGCAACGGCGAGATCTGGCACACCCACGCGACCGGCGTCACCCTGGAGTGGGGCATGGGGACCCTCCCCGGAATAGCGGTGTCCGAGGACAGCGTCACCTACGAGGGAACGACCTACAGCGACGGCGATCCCGAGTACGACGTCACGATCCAGGTGAACGGCGAGTCGGTCGACCCGAGTTCCTACGTGCTGGACGGGACCACGGAGGTTCCGCCGCCGGACAGCGCGGACCACGTCCGGATCGTCGTCGAGCGAGCCAACGGAACGAACTGAACGGGGTTGCCGCCCTGTCAGAACAGAGGCTTGGGCCCGGGTGGGACCTGCCGTTTGTGTTCGCTGCGCTCGTACATGTCTCGCACCCGATCGACGAGTGACGCCTCGACGCCGATGGTTCGCGCCGTCGCCGCTGGCGAGAGGTGGCCGTCGACGTGGAGCGCCAGGATCGAGTCGAGCGTGTCGTAGTCCATGCCGAGTTCGCCGGCGTCGGTCTGGTCGGCCCACAGTTCCGCGCTGGCGGGCTTCTCGACGATGTCCTCCGGGATCCCGACGTGGGCGGCGAGCTGGCGGACCTGGGCCTTGTAGAGGTTCGCGATCGGGTGACAGTCCACCGCCCCGTCGCCGTACTTCGTGAAGTACCCCACCAGCGCCTCCGAGCGGTTGCCGGTCCCGAGCACCAGCGCGCCCATTCGGTTCGCGGCGAAGTACGTGAGGACGGCCCGGACGCGCGCTCTGCAGTTCCCCACGGCCGTCTGCAGGGTCTCGTCGTCGTAGGGCCCGGGGTCGACGCCGGGCGTGAGCGCGAGGATCTCGTCGACGATGGGCTCGACGCCGACCACGTCGTAGTCGATCTCCAGCAGTTCGGCCGCCACGCGCTCGGCGTCGCTCATGTTCTCGGCCCGGTTGACCTCGCTTGGCATGACCAGCCCGTAGACCGACTCGCGGCCCAGCGCCTCGACGGCGAGGTGAGCAGTGAGCGTACTGTCGATGCCACCAGAGAGTCCGATGACCACGTCGTCGACGCCGGCGGCGTCGGTCTGGGCCCGGACGAAGGACGTGACGTGCTCCCGGACGGCCGCGAGTTCGGCCTCCGAGAGCGACAGGTCCAGGGGACGCTCGGCCTTCGCGATCTCCGACATGGGCCGGCATTCGGCCTGGGAGGTAAAATAGCCACGCCATCAGGGGCGGAGAGTCAACGTGCGTCAAATTCCCGGAAACGCTACGTTCAAGTGACGCGCCGGGTGAGTTTTCATTGCACCACCGCGCCGGTGGTCTAGTGGTAGGACATGAGCTTCCCAAGCTCATAGCCCGGGTTCAATTCCCGGCCGGCGCATTTCTGTTGCGAGCGAACGCGAGCTACGAAATCGCCAACGGGAATTGAACCCTGCCAGTCGCAGCGCGCGCAACCGAGCGAAGCGAGGTGAGCACGAACGTCTGGCTCCGGTTCAATTCCCGGCCGGCGCATCGCGAGACTCGAGCGGAGCGAGAGTCTCGGAGACAGCGAACGGGGAGCGAAGCGACCCGTGAGCACTACCTCTTTTTTACGCCTCGGGTGCGCCTACGGCGTCGTTCGAAAGAGCGCTCCGCGCTCTTTCGTGATGACGAGAGAGCGCAGCTCTCTCGGATCACACCGCTCGGCGCAAAAAACTAGGTGAAAAAAGCCGGACGCTCACTCCGTTCGCGTCCGGGGTCCTCGTGAGCGACCGGAGGGAGCGAACGAGGGCTTGGAAGTCGAACGCCCGCGCAGGCGCGAAGCGCCGAGCAGGACCGTCTTCCAGCGAACCGCCTCGCTACGCTCGGCGGATGCCAGTTCGAATGGGTGGAATTGAGGCCTGCCAATGGCAGCCCAGGAGTGCAACCGAGCAAGCCACGAGCAGTGCTCCCGAACACGTGAGAGAGGAACGATTTGTCGTTGCCCGCGTAGAGCGCCGGGACGGCGCGTACACGGCCGACGACTAGGGGCTCCATCGGTTGGCGCGTCCGTTACCAAAGGCGCACGATCCGGCCCCGAACCTTCACGACCCGGGGCGTTCAAGCCCGACGCGATGGCCGATCCCTTCGCCGATCCGCTCGCCATCGACGTGGTCAGGATCGGCATCGCGTTCGGGATCGGCGCGCTCATCGGCATGGAGCGCGAGCAGAGCGACTCCGCCGGCACGTTCGCAGGGAGTCGGACCTTCCCGCTGTTCGCGTTGCTCGGGGCACTGGCCCAGGCGTACTTCCCGGCCGTCCTCCCCGTACTCCTGGCTGCAGTGGCGCTCCCGCTGCTCGCGGCCTACGCCGGGAAGGTCCTCCTGGAGGGCGACGTCGGGCTGACGACCCTGACGGCTGCACTGCTGACGGTCCTCCTGGGGGCGCTGGCTGCCGATTCGCCCCGCGGTGCGGGGATCGCGATCGTCGTGGGCGGACTCGTCACCGTGGTGCTCTCGGTCAAGGACCCCGTCCACGACTTCGCCGCCCAGATCGACGATCGGGAGCGCCGTGCCTCGGTCAAGTTCATCCTCGTCGTCCTGGTGATCTTCCCGCTGTTGCCCGACCGGGAGCTCGACGCGCTGCTCGGGCTCAATCCACGGTTCGTCTGGCTCATGGTGGTCCTCGTCACGGGACTGAGCTTCGTCGCCTACGTCCTCGGCCGGATTCTGGGAACCCGCCGGGGGATCGCGATCACGGGAGTGCTCGGCGGGTTCGTCTCCTCGACGGCGACGACGGTCTCGATGGCCGAACGCGCGAGGGAAGCCCCGTCGCTGTACCGCATCGCCGGCTTCGCGACGATCGTCGCGTCGATCGTCATGTTCCCGCGGGCACTCCTCGAGGTCGCCGTCGTCAATCCGTCGTTGCTGGGACGCGTCGCCTGGCCGCTGCTGGCGATGACGGCCCTCGGTGCCCTCGTCGCCGGTGGCATCTACTGGCGCTCGAGTGGCGGCGAGACCGTCGAATCGGACGTCAAGAATCCGTTTCGGCTGGGCCCGGCGCTGCTGTTCGGGGCCGTCTTCGCCGCCGTCTTGCTGGTCTCGGAGACGGCCCACGCGCAAATCGGCCCGTCGGGCGTCTACGCGACGGCGTTCCTCTCGGGACTCGCGGACGTGGACGCCATCACCCTGACGTTGAGCAAGCTCGCGGCCGACGGGGCCATCGGCCCTGACGTGGCCGCACGGGGAATCGTGCTCGGCGCCGTCGCCAACACCCTCGTCAAGGCCGGACTTGCCTGGCTCGTGGGCACCCGGCGACTCGGCTGGCTCGTGATCGCGGTCCTCGGCTCGGTCTCGGTGCTGGGCCTGGCCATCGCCGTCGTCATCTGAGCGGCGGGGCCCGACACCTCGCCGTTCCCACGCGGCTGGAATCTGGCGCTAGTTTACGCGACTGCCGGTCGAACGCACCGGCATGAAGTTCCTGGTAGCGACCGACGGATCGGACGTGTCCGACGAGGCCCTCACCTACGCGATCGACCTAGCGGAGGCCGTCGACGGGTCGGTCACCGTGGTCCACGTCGCCAACCCCAACGTCTACGCGGAGGGCGGCGACGAACCGATCGAGACGGCGGCAGACGCCGATGGGCGACTCGTCGCAGAGAGCGTCGAGGCGGCCGGGCAGCGGGGGCAAGAACTCCTCGACGAGGCCGTCGAACTGGCCTCGGAGCAGGGCTTCGGGGTCGAAGCAACCCTCCTCTACGGCGACCCGGTCCGCGAGATCACCGACTTCGCGGCGGAAACCGGCGTCGACACGATCGTCCTCGGCCACCGGGGCCGCTCGGAGCGAGTCGGTCTGCTCGTCGGGAGCACCGCGAAGTCCATCGTCGAACGCGCGACCGTTCCGGTGACGGTCGTCCGCTGAGACGGGCGTCCGAGCGAGGGGAGTTGGGCTCCCGGGGGACTGGCGCGCCGTGCCGTCAGCGGTCCATCTCCTCGCGCAGGGCTGCTTGCGTCCGGTCTGCCGTCGCCGCGAGTCCGTCGCTGATCGTGACGGGATACTCGGCAGGATCCTCGATCGCTCTGACGTCTGCGGGGAGGGACTCGAGCGTCTCGAGCGTCCGCTCCCGAATCGAATCGGGGGACGGCAATTCGTAGACGAGGTCGCCGTCCCGGAAGACGTCCACCAGGAGGTCGCGCCCGCCGACGTCCTCGTCGCGTTCGGCGACGACGTCTCGCTCGAAGGTGTCGTCGCCGAATCGGCGCACGCTCTTGGCACCGGGGTAGCTAACTTTTCCCTTCGAGAGCTTCATGCTGGGTCGCATCTCGCCGGCGGACTCGACGGCGACCAGCTTGTAGACCGGATTGAGGGTCGGGGCGTCCGTGCTCGTGGTCAGCGAGGTGCCCGGGCCGAAGCCGTCGGCGACGCCGCCGTCGGCGAAGAACGACCGGAGGAAGTACTCGTCGACGCCCGAGGAGACGAACACGTCCATCGAGTCCGGGAGGACCTCACGGACCGAGCGGGAGAGGGCCGCGAGGTCGCCGGAGTCCAGCCGGACGCCCCGCACGTCGACGTCCATCTCGCGTGCGACGTCGCGGGCGGTCCTGGCGCCCTCGACCGTGTCGTAGGTGTCGATCAGCAACACCGAGTCCGCGCCGTAGACCTCCACGAAGGTCTCGAAGGCCGCGCGTTCGCTCTCGAAGCTCTGGATCCACGAGTGAGCCATCGTCCCGAAGACCGGGAGGTCGAACCGTTCGCCAGCCGCCTCGTTCGAGGTCCCGTCCGCGCCGCCGACGTAGGCCGCCCGGGCGGCCTTGAGTCCCGCGTCGGTGCCGTGGGCGCGCCGGGAGCCGAAGTCGACGAGCGTCTGGTCGTCGCCGTGCCGGCGGACCACGTCGCGCATCCGTGCGGCCTTGGTCGCGATCAGGCTCTGGAAGCCCACCTGGTTGATGAGCAGGGTTTCGAACAGCTGAGCCTGGTGGATCGGCGCCGTGACCTCCAGGAGCGGCTCGTTCGGGAACACGGCGGTCCCCTCCGGGACGGCACGAACGTCGCCGGTGAACTCGAAGTTCGCCAGATAGTCCAGAAAGTCACCGGGGAACCCCTCGTCGCGGAGGTGCGCGAGCTGGCGCTCGCCGAACGAGAGGTCCCGGAGGTAGGCGATCGCCTGTTCCAGCCCGGCGGCGATCACGTACCCGCGGTCGGTCGGTAACGAACGGAAGAACAGGGAGAACGTCGCCCGCGGCGTGTGATCGGACTCGAGATACCCCCGGAGCATGGTCAGTTCGTACCGGTCCGTGAACAGCCCGAGATCCTCGCGAGAGAGATGTCCGAAGGTGGCTCGATCGTCTGTCGCCATGCGTTGACGTGCGGCCCTATCCCCATGGTAGTATCGCCGATAGAACCCGACGACCGCTGGTGACGTCGCTGGGAGACGCGGGGGCCGGCGGCACGTCCGTCTCACAGCGCCGATGTCGGGGCCGACGATCCAGCGCCGTGGACCCGACGCCGTCCGAACGCGGGAGAACTGTCCGGCGTGCGGACTCCGTGCCCGGACCGGTGTCCGGACCCCGTGGACCGCCCGACGGCGTTTGAAAGGCTTTACCTGCCCAATCGCCCAGCATAAGGGGTAGATGGCGACGGCCTACGAGCGCCTCGTGGACGAGCTCCCGGCGGCCGGCTCCCCGAGCCTGACCACGCTCCCCGACGGAAGCGTGGACAGGTACTGTTCGGTGCGGGCCGGGGGGACCACCAGGTTCGAGACGCGACGGGCCTTCGGGAACGCGATCCTCGGCGACCGCTCGTCGTTCCGTTTTCACGTGGAGCGAACCGAACCGGGCGGCATGTGCGTCAACGCCGCCCAGCAGGGCCACGCGCTCGGCGGGCAGGTCACCTGCTACGGCCACCTCGACGCACCGATCTTCGAGCTGCTTCCCTTCGAGACGGTCTCGATGGGGCAGCCAGCGGACGTGTACGTCTTCGACTTCGCGGACAGGGACGCGATGCTGGTCCAGAGCCGCGACGTGCCCGACTGGACCGTCGCGGACCTCGGCGCGAGCGGCGACCTCGCGGACGTCTTCGACGCCGACGCGATCTGCTGTAGCAACTGGGTCGGCGCTCCCGGCCTGCAGCCGGCCTTTCACCACCTGGGCGACCGAGCGTTGCCACGGCGGCCCTTCGTGTTCGATCCCGGCGACGTCGTCGGGTGCAACCGGCACGAACTCGAGGCGCTACTCGAGGCGGTCACCGCCCTCCAGGACACCTTCGACGTCGTCCTGCTCGCGAATCAGCGGGAGGTGCACGCGATCGCGGCGGTCCTCCCGGACGGCCACGCGTCGGACGCCGAGCGGCTGGCGGCCATCCGGGACGCGACCGGCGTCACCGCTGCCGGCATCCACACCGAGGAGGAGGCGGCAGTCGCGACTGCGGAGGGACTCACGCGCGTCCCGACCATCGAGGTCGGGGAGCCGGTTCGCCGGACCGGGGGCGGCGACCGGTTCTCCGGCGGGCTCGGGTACGCGCTGGCGCTGGGCTGGGACTGGCCGGTGGCCCTGGCCTGTGGCAACGCCTGTGCCGCCCGCTACGTCCAGACAGGGCAGACCGGCGACCCCACTGACCTCGCCGAGTTCGTGACGACGCAGTCGCTCGTCGAGTGAGACGCGTCCACGAACGAATCCGGGACGGGACTCTCCCTCTGTCGCCACCCGGCCGTCGGACCCACGTGACCGATCACCGGTCGATCGACTCGACGATCTCGACGCCGGACGAGGTGCCGATGTGGGTCGCCCCGGCGCGGACCATTTCCAGGGCCCCCTCGAAGGTGCTGATGCCGCCGGACGCCTTCACGCCGGTGTCCGCGTCGACGGCCGCCCGGATCGCCTCCACGTCGGCGGGGTCCGTCGGCCCGTCGTACCCGACGGCCGTCTTCACGACGTCCGCGCCGCCCTCCTCGACGAGCGCGGCCGCCGTGCGAATCTCGTCCGGGGACAGCGCTGGTGCCTCGATGATGCACTTCAGGGTCGCGTCGCCCACCGCCTCCGCGACCGCGGCGACGTCCTGGACGACGCCGTCGTGGTCGTCGTTGGCGAAGGCAGTCCGATTCATGACCACGTCGAGTTCGTCGGCGTGCGCCAGGAGTCCCTCCGCCTCGGCCACCTTCGCCGGTGCGTTCTGGATGCCGTAGGGAAAGCCGATCACCGCGACGACCGTGGCACGGTCGCCCAGGAGGTCCGCCGCGAGCGGCGCGTGGTACGGCACCAAGACCGCGGCGCGAAAGTCGTGGTCGCGGACCTCCTGGCAAAGGGTCCGGATCTCGGCCTCGGTGGCCGCCGGGTCGACGTTCGTGTGCTCGACGATCGAGGCGATCCGCCCCGGATCCTCGACCAGGTCGTTCGCCGAGAGCATGCCATCGACGAATGTCGGGGCACGGATAGCTCCTCCGCTTGGCCGGGGCGATCACCGCGAATCTGGGCAGTAATCCCGTGCCGTTTCGCCAGCCAGTCCGGCCTTCTCTCGGTACTCACGCCGCGTCGCCGGCGGAGCCCGATCCGGCGGCGTCGTTCCACCCGCCAGCGTCGACGACCTCGAAGAGCTGCCGCCAGTTCTCGTCGGCCTCGTCCTCCGGGAGGCCGTCGCGGAGCTGCTGGAAGTCGGACTCGGGGACGACCTCGTGGACGAGGTCGATCACGACCCGCGCGTGGTGGGCCGCGTCGGCCGGATCCGCGCCCTCGATCTCGCTGACGCGCGAGACGAACGTCTCCCAGTCGAAGTGTTCGCCGTGGTCCGAGACCGCGCCCGTCAGGTACCAGTCGACCTCCATCGGCAGGGACGCCGCGAGGTCCGCAGCGTTCCCCGCTTGCAGGCGAGCGCCGAGCGTGGTGAGCGTGGCCCTGATGGTCCGCACGGCGTGGGCTGTCGAGGGAAGTTCGAGACGGTGCTGGACCTGTCCTGTGAAGTCGTCGAAGTCCATACGTAAATTTGGCGTCGAGCGTGCGTCAACGTCGGGCGCGATTGTCATCGACCGAGAACGAAGGGAACGCATTTGCCCCGCCGACCACAACGGGCGACGGTGACACAGACCGTGGCGAGTGTCTACGATCGGGTGCTGGTGGGAATCGGGGCGAGCCTCGTCGCCGGGCTCCTCGTGGGCGTGATCGGCCCGGTCGCGCCCCGCGTCGGGCTGTTTGCGGGCGCGCTCCTGGCGACCCCGCTCGTCTACGTCGCGCTGTTCCGGAACCCGCCACGGCCGGCGGCGTCGCGGCGCAAGAGGGCCGCCGCCCTGCTCTGGCACCTCGTCCTCGGCGCCGGATTCGCCCTGTTCGTCTGGTGAGGCGGTACCGGGTCGGCCACAACGTTTTGCCGAGGTAGGTTGTAAGTCCCCCCATGGACCGGCAGATCGAGTCGATTCTCGTGCCGACGGACGGAAGTGACGGTGCCAGGGTCGGCTCCCGGCGGGCGGTCGACCTCGCGGCGCGCGTCGACGCAGACCTCCACGTCCTCTCGGTCGTCGAAACGCGGGAGACGGCCGGCGTGACGGGCGGCCAGGGTGATGGCACAGGATCGGACCGCGACGAACAGCTGCACGCTGCGGCCCGGGAGGCGGTCGACCGGGAGGCCGACCTCGCTCGCGCGCACCTCTCCGGGGACGTGTCGACGACCGTCGAGGACGGGGTCCCTCACGAGGTCATCACCGAGTACGCCGGACGCCACGACGTGGACCTGATCGTCATGGGGACGCACGGTCGGTCCGGGGTGGAGCGACTCCTCCTCGGCAGCGTCGGGGAGAAGACCCTCAGGACCGCGACCGTGCCGGTGGTACTCGTCCCGCCCGCTGCCGACGTGGTCGAGATCGGGGAGGGGAGCTACGACCGGATCCTCGTCCCCACGGACGGGAGCGAGGAGGCAGCGGACGCCGTCGAGTGGGGGATCAGCCTCGCGACGGCTCTCGACGGGACCATCCACGGGCTCTATGCCGTGGACACGAGTTACTTCACCGGGGTCGCCGACACCGGGGCGATCTACGACGCGCTGGAGCGGACCGGGCGTGATGCGCTCGAAGCGATCCGGTCCCGCGCCAGGGCGGCCGACGTCGACGTCGTCGGGAACCTCGCGACCGGTCCCGCCGCCAGGGCGATCCTCGATTACGCCGCCGAGCACGAGGTCGATGCCATCGCGATGGGGACCCACGGGCGATCCGGCGTGGAACGCTACCTGATCGGGAGCGTCACGGAGACGGTCGTCCGCCGCGCAGACGTGCCGGTCTGTTGTGTCCCGCCGGGGGACGGGGACTGATCGGCCGCGCGGACACGGTCGCGCCGAGCCGCAGTGGCTCATCGCCCCGTGAAGCCCCGAAACGCAACTCGGGCGAAGATATATTAATATTCACCTGAATATCTGACTATCGTGTTCGAGGTCAGTACGGCCCGGCGAGACGTGCTCCGGAAGCTCGCGGAGCGAGACTGGACGCCGACGGACCTCGCACAGGAACTGGGCAAATCGCGAAGCGCCGTCTACAACCACCTCGACGAGCTCTACGAGCAGGGCGTCCTGACGAAGCGGCAGGTTCCCGCGAAGACCCGACCTGCGACGGAGTACAGTATCGGCGACGGCGTCGTCCAGTACCTAACCGTGATGCCGGGTCAGTACGACGAGCGGAGCCACGATCTGACGCCGGAGAAGCGCGCGGTGCTGAGAATCTGGGGTCTCCCACAGGAGCGGTATCACTCCGTCGTCGAACGGTACTGGTGGCGTCTCAAGACCTGTGATGCAGTCGACGTGTGCGAGGACGTCGTCGCCGTCGCGGTCTATGGGTCGGTCGCAACCGGTCGCGCGGACGACGACAGCGACGTCGACGTGCTGGTCGTCGCGGCGGATGCCGAGGCCGAAGCCGCACTGACCGAGCACTTCGGCGTCCGTCGGGTCGAGGCCGGCGAGGACGCGACGCTCGCGATGACGGAAGTGTTCACCCGGGCGTCGTTCAGACAGGGACTAGCGGCCGGTAGCAGCTTTCTGGAGACCGTCCGAAGCGAGCTACACCTTATATACGATCCCGAGGGCATCCTCCAGCACCCGGAGCGAGAACGGAGGAATGAGCAGTGACCCACAGGCGACGGCCTACGTTGCGGAGGCAACGCTGACGGTCGAGTCCGCCCGCGCAATCTATCGGGCTGCGTGCGAGTCGGGAGAGGCACTGTGGGCCGACGTCGTCAAGAACGGATACGACGCGATCGAACAGGCGATTTCGGCCGTCATCGCCGCCAGCGACGAGTCGATCCCACGAAAGCACCCGGCGAAAGTAAACAGGTTCGTCGACGTCGGGGATCCGCCAGCGGAAATCGAGGAGGTGCTCTTCTACTGGCTGCGGCGACGGAGCCACTCCCAGTACGTCGACGTTCACGGCGGGGAGGTCGCCGTCCCCCACACCCAGTTCGACCGCACCGACGCCGAACGGATTCTCGAAGACGCAGAGACCGTGCTGAAACACGTCCAGTCGATGCTCGACTAGTGATCGATCGCACCGAGAGCGTGTCCAGGCGCGCCTTCGCAGTGCACCGACGCGCAGCTGACAGCCACCACACGCGAAGGGGTCAGGCCTCCGCGGTCACCACGAAGTACCCCAGCACGTCGTCCGTCACGAGGTCGTGCATCGCCGTCGACGCCCGGAGCGCGTCGACCTGCGTCTCCGAGAAGTAACCGATCGACGTCAGGACGCCGCCGAGCGGCGTGATGAAGCGGGCGAACCGGCGGCGGCGCTTCGTCGAGGGGCGAATCCCCTCGGTGCCGTCCCGAACCTCGACGTGCTCGAAGCCAGCATCGGCGAGTGCCGTCTCCAGGTCGTCGATCGGGCCGACGCGGGTGCCGAGCCCCGTGTCGATAGTGTCGAGGCGTTCGCGGTCCGCGGGAGACAGGTCCGACTCGCGAGTGAACAGGTCGGCAACCACCAGCCGGCCGCCGGGCGCGAGGACGCGCCGTGCCTGTGCGAGCGCCGTCGGCAGGTCGTCGGAGTGCGAGAGGGCCTCCAGCGCCCAGTAGACGTCCACCGAGTCGTCCGCGACGGTGTCGAGGTCGTGGAGGTCGTCGCGAGCGAAGGTGGTCGCGTCCGCCACGCCGTGCTCGCGAGCGTACTCGCGGGCGATCTCGAGTTGTTGCTCGCCGACGTCGACGCCGTGGACGGTCGCGCCGAGGACGGTCGCGAGGAAGACGGAGCCCTCGCCGGCACCACAGCCGACGTTCAGGACGCGGTCGCCGCTCTCGACGCCCGCGGCGTCGGCGAGAACGCGGATGGTGTTGACGGCGGCTGCACCCGGATCGTCGTGGTCGGCGTCGTAGTACGCGAGGTGGAGGCTGCGGTGGCCGCGTCGCTCCCACTCCATCTCGTAGGTGTCGAGGAGGTCGTCGTAGATCGCCGCGACCTCGTCGGTGTCGAGGGGCCGGGAGTCCATTGGCCTTCCTTGGCGAGTCGCGGCGAAAAGGCTTGGTTTGCAACCCTCGCGACTCCCGTCGAACTTTTATTGCGCTGTCAGCCGGAGGTGAGCGTAATGCCCTCCCCTGCAGGAACCGACGGCACCGGTCCCGCCTCGTCGGGGCGCGCCATCGAAACCGACGGCCTGACGAAGCGGTACGGCGACGTCGACGCCGTCGTCGACCTGGACCTCTCGATCGACCACGGCCAGATCTACGGCTTCCTCGGCCCCAACGGCTCCGGCAAGACCACGACCATGCGGCTACTGACGACGCTGTTGACGCCCACGTCCGGCCGGGCCTGGATCGACGGCGTTCCCGTGAGCGACCGGCCGCGTGCGATCCAGCGGCTGGGATACCTGCCCGAGGAACCGCCGATCTTCGACGAACTGACCGGCCGCGAGCAACTCCGCTACGTGGCCGACCTCTCGGACGTACCCGCGGCTGTCGCCGACGAGCGGATCCAGGACTACCTCGAACGCTTCGACCTCGCCGAGGACGCCGACCGCCGGATCGAGTCCTACTCGAAGGGGATGCGCCAGAAACTCGGCATCGTCCAGGCCGTCCTCGACGAACCGCCGGTGGTCCTGCTGGACGAGCCGACGAGCGGGCTCGACCCGCGCGCGGCCCGCGCCGTCAAGGATCTGATCGGGGACCTCGCAGACCGAGAGACGACGATCTTCCTCTCGACGCACATCCTCCCGGTCGTGGACGAACTCGCCGACGTCGTCGGCGTGCTCAGCGACGGCCGCATGGTCGCCGAGGACGATCCCGTGGAACTCAAGAGTCGCGCGGAGGCGGGCACGTCGAGCACGCTGGAGGACGTCTTCCTCGACGTGACGGCGACTCACGAGGAGGCGGGGGAGGAGAGCGACACGCCCGAGGCAGCGGCGGGCCGGTGAGGTGACCGACGTGCGCCCAGACCACGGCCGTCCCGAGGGCGAGTCGACTCGGCGAGGGCACTGGATCGGCAAGAGCGCCACCGTCGCTCGCGTCCAGCTCCGGCGCATCCTCCGCCAGCAGGTGGCGAGCCCCTGGAAAATCCTCATCCTCGTCTTCCTGTTCGGGCTGTTCGGCCTGTTCACCCTCGGCGGGGCGTGGTTGGTCTATACCCTCGGCGGGGCCCTGGCTGCCGGTGAGCTAGACGCCAGCGCGCACCTGGACCTGGTCCGGGGCGGTGCTGCGACGGTCTGGGTCGGCCTGACGGGCATGGCCACCGTCCGGGCGGCCGGCAGTCGCGGGAGTCGCGAGGCCACGGGCGGCCTGCTGTGGGTCACCGAGACGCGCGCCATCGCGACCGGTCTCGCCCTCGCGGAAGTCGTCGGCGTCTTGCTGTGGATCCTTCTCCCCGCGATCGCCCTCAGCGTGGCCTTCGCGCTCGGCGTCGGCAGCCCAATCCCGGTGGCGACCGTCGGGCTCACGACGCTTTTGGTCGCGACGACGAGCGTCGCCGTGGGCTACCCCCTTGGCGTCGGGGTCCGCCACGTCCTGACGCGGTTCCCGGTCGTCAAGCGCTACCGGACGGCGCTGGTCGTCCTCGGCTTCCTCGCGTACTTCGGTGCCATCAGCACCGGCCTCCTGAACCAGGTGGTCGCCGCACTCGTCCGGCCGCTCTCCCTGACGCCGATGGGGTGGTTCGCCGACCTGGCGATGGTGGGTACCCCCGGCATCGACACCTCGCCGCTCCGGGCGGTGGTCGCCGTGGCGATGCTCGCCGTCGTCGTGCCGTCAGTGATCGCCACGACCCGGGTGGCCAACCGCCACTGGTTCGCCGACCCGGTGCTGGGCAGGAGCGAGGACGACGAGGAAGCGAGTCAGCCCGCGGATCGGGTCGGCGGGCCGAGGACGGCCGGACGGACAGGCACCTCGCGGCCCCGCGTCGAGCGGTTCCTGGCGCGCTGGACCGGGCGCCCGACGGCGACACTGGTGACCGGTGCCTACCGCCGGGCCTATCGCGCGCCGGCGAAACTGCTCTACGCGGCGATGCCGCTCTTTTTCCTGATCGGCTACGTCCCGGACATCCTCGGAGGCGGCGGCATTCCCCCGTTCGCCCCGGTCCTCTTGCTGTTGATCGTGACCTGGGGCGCCGGCGTCGCCTTCGTGCTGAACCCCCTCGGCGACCAGGGCAACGTCCTCCCCGCGACGATCCTCTCGGGGGTCTCGGGCCGGACGTTCGTCGGCGCACACGTGCTGGCGACCCTCCTGCTCGTCGTTCCGCTCGGCATCGTCGTTCCGGGCGCGGCCGCGGTCGCGAGCCCGCTCGACCTGGCGGCGACGCTCCTGCTGCTCGCGGCGAGTCCGGTCGTCGTCACGATGGGGGCCCTCACGGGCGTCGGCGTCGGGATGGCGGCACCGCGGTTCAGCAGCGTGCGGGTCTCCGGGTCGACGCGCGTCGTCGTCCCCAGCAAGGTGGCCTTCGCCGGCTACTCGGTCTACCTGGTCGCGACGGCGGTCGCGGGCCTGCTGGTGGCCCGTGAGGGGGCCCGCGAAATCGTCGCCCTCCTGCTGACGGCGCTGGTACCGGTCTCGGTTCCTGCCGGCGCGGTCCTGGCGGTCGCCGGCGTGCTGCTTGTCGTCCTCCTGGCCACGCCGATCGCAAGCTACCGGTACGCAGTCCGTCGGTTCGAGACGGTCACGCTGGAGTCGGCCGGGGCGTGACGGCGACCGACGACAGCCCGTGATGGGAAGATTTGTACCCGGTCGTCGCCTACCGATGGGCGACCACGATGGAGGAGCCGCTCTGGATCGACGCCCACGCCCCCGACCTCGCCGACCTGCCCCAGGAGTCGGTCCGCGAACACCTCCAGCGGGCCGTCACCGAACCCATGAACGTCGTCCTCCACGGGCCCAAGGGCGGGGGCAAGACCGCCGCGGCGCGGGCGCTCGCCCGCGAGACGCACGCCCACCCCGACAGCGACCTCCTGGAGATAAACGTCGCCGACTTCTTCGAGCGAACGAAGTCGGAGATCCGCGACGACCCGCGCTTCGAGCACTTCCTCCAGGGCCAGACGGAGTTCTCGAAGCAGTACCGGCAGGCGGGTGACAAGGCGAACAAGTACAAGCGAAACTGGTCGAAGCGGGACATGCTCGCGCACGTCATCAAGGAGATGGCGGGCTACGAGGCCACGAGCGGCGACTTCAAGACCGTCCTGCTGGACAACGCCGAGGCGATGCGCGAGGACTTCCAGCAGTCGCTCCGCCGGATCATGGAGCAGTACTACGAGACGACCCAGTTCGTCATCGCGACGCGCCAGCCCTCCGCGCTCATCGCGCCGATCCGCTCGCGCTGCTTCCCGATCCCCGTTCGCGCCCCGACGCAGGCCGAGATCGTCGGCGTCCTCGAACCGATCGTCCGGGCCGAGGACGTCGACTACGACGACGAGGGGCTGGAGTACGTCGCCGGCGCGGCTGGCGGTGACCTCCGCGAGGCCATCCTGAGCGCCCAGACGACCGCAGCGAGCGAGGGCGAGATCACGATGAACGCCGCCTACGAGGCCCTCTCGGCCATCGACGCCGACGAGCGCGTCGGCGAGATGCTGGCCGCCGCCGAGGCGGGCGAGTTCACGGACGCCCGCTCGACGCTCGACGACCTGCTGATCGACGAGGGGTACAGCGGCCAGGAGGTCCTCGCGGACGTGCTACGAGTCGCACGGTCGCGGTACTCGGGTGATCGCCTCGCGGCCGTCCACCGCCTGGCCGGCGAGGTCGACCTCGACCTGACCGAGGGCACCAGCGACCGGATCCACCTCTCGCACCTCCTCGCGGAACTCGGCGACGGCGGAGCGATCGCGAGTACCTGACGGATTCAGACCGGTCGCGAGCCCCGGCGGAGTTCCATCGCGGCCGAGAAGTCGCTCCGGGAGATGGCCCCGATCACGTCGCCACGCTCCTCGACGAGGGCGACCTCGCTCCCGGCCTGGTTCATGGCGATCAGCGCCGGGAAGGCCCCGAGATCTGCGTCGAGGCGCGGCAGATCCCGGGTCACGAGAGCGTCGACGGTGGTCGTGGCGTAGTCCTCGGGAGCTACCTCGCGGAGCGCGCTGGCGGTGACGACGCCCACGATCGCGTCGCCGTCGCGGACGAGGACGTCGGTCCGGCGCTCGGCGAGCAGGTGGTCGAGCAGTGCGTCGGCGGTCTCGTCGTCGTCGACGCTCGCGTCCGTCGAGGCCAGCGAGCGGACTGTGATCCCGTCGAGGAGGTCCTCCAGCACGACGGTCCGGGACTCCGAGGTCGCGGCCGTGTAGATGAACAGCCCCACGAGGACCATGATGATCTCGAAGGCGAAGACGCCCACCACGACGAACAGGATCGCGAAGATCGAACCGACCCTGGCAGCGATCCGCGTCGCGCTCGCGTAGGGCCGGGAGCGGGCGAGTAACGCCCGGAGAACCCGACCACCGTCCATCGGGAAGGCCGGCAGCATGTTGAAGACGGCCAGCACGACGTTGACGATGGCGAGCAGGCCGAGCGTGAAGACGACGATCGGCAAGGACGCCGGCGTGACCTGGAGCGCGGCCGCGAAGGCTCCGGCGAGGAGGAGACTGGTGACCGGGCCGGCGAGCGCGATCCAGAACTCCCGTTGCCACTCCTTTGGCATCTCCTCGAAGCTTGCGAGGCCGCCCAGCAGCCAGAGGGTGATCGACTCGGTCTTGATGCCGTACCGCAGCGCCGCCCACGAGTGGCCCAGTTCGTGGATCGCCACGGAGACGAACAGGCCCAGTGCGCCGAGAACGCCGATGGTCCACGACCGCGCACCGACCTGGAACGTCGCCGGGTCGAGCGAGCCCGGCCAGATCCCGTTGATCATTCCCGCGTAGAGAGCGATCTGCGTGCCACTGCCGAGCAGCCACGCCAGGATCGGCAGGAAGACCAGCAGCGAGACGTTGAGGCGGATGGGGATGTCCCAGATCCGGCCGATCGTGAGGTTTCGCACGTGATGTGTACGGGACGCGCGAGGGTTATAGCCAGCGGTGGGGTCTCCGCGCCGCCGTGGCGGAACGTCTCGCGTCCGTGGCGCGGGTCGCTGCTCGCATACGCCGAGACCTCGCAACATCTCGCTGATCGCGGCTCACTTTTGCTCTCACGGCTCCCGTCGGTCGCCGTTCGAGCAGTTGGTGGCCTCGCTTCGCTCGGCCACCCACTCGCCGCTCGCAATTCAGCGGCCTCCCTTCGTTCGGCCGCTCTCTGCTCGCGGGTCGTGCCTCCCCGCTCGCAATATCGAGGCCTCGTTTCACTCGGCCTCGCTCTCGAAATCCTTTTACGCCACTCGCGGGGACATAGACCCAACGAACCATGGACATCGACATCATCGAAGAGGACGACAATCCGATGTTGCACCGGAGCGACGTCCGCTTCGAGGTCAGTCACGAGGAGGCCACCCCCTCCAGGCTCTCCGTTCGCGACTCCCTCGCGGCGATGCTCAACAAGGACGCAGAAGAGGTCGTGGTCCACGAACTCGACACCAAGTTCGGGATGCGCAAGACCGTGGGCTACGCGAAGGTCTACGAGACGCCCGAGCACGCCCAGGACGTCGAGCAGGACCACATGCTCGAGCGCAACAAGATCGTCGTCGACGGCGAGGGCGACCCCGAGGACGAGGACGCCGAAGCCGAGGCGGAGGAAGCCTAGATGCCCCGCCACGAGATCTACGGCGAGGACGGCGAGGCCGACCGCGAGGAGTGTCCCCGCTGTGGCGACTCCTTCCTCGCCGACCACGGCGACCGCCAGCACTGCGGCAAGTGCGGCTACACCGAGTGGGAGTAGCCGGACTGGGCGGTCATGCGCGTCCTCGGGATCGAAGGCACCGCCTGGGCCGCCAGCGCCGCCGTCTTCGACGCCGAGACTGACGCGGTCGCCATCGAGACCGAGGCCTACGAGCCCGAGAGCGGCGGCATCCACCCGCGCGAGGCCGCCGAGCACATGGCCGAGCACCTCCCGACCGTCGCCGAGCGCGCGCTGGCGACCGCCCGCGAGTGGGCCGAGGCGAGCCACGAGGCCGACGAGCCGCCGGTCGACGCCGTCGCCTTCTCCCGCGGCCCTGGCCTGGGGCCCTGTCTCCGTCTCGCCGCGACGACCGCCCGGAGCATGGCCCAGCGTCTCGACGTGCCGCTCGTGGGCGTCAACCACATGGTCGCCCACCTGGAGATCGGACGGCACCGCTCTGGCTTCAACGATCCGGTCTGCCTGAACGCCAGCGGCGCGAACGCGCACGTCCTCGCGCTGCGCAACGGGCGGTACCGCGTCCTGGGCGAGACGATGGACACCGGCGTCGGCAACGCCATCGACAAGTTCACCCGCCACCTCGGCTGGTCACACCCCGGCGGGCCGAAGGTCGAGGCCGCCGCGGCGGACGGCGAGTACGTCGAACTCCCCTACGTCGTCAAGGGGATGGACTTCTCCTTCGCGGGCATCACGAGCGCGGCGAAAGAGGCGGTCGACGACGGCATTCCCGAGGACGACGTCTGCCGCGGCCTCCAGGAGACGGTCTTCGCCATGCTAACGGAGGTCGCAGAGCGCGCGCTCTCGCTGACGGACGCCGACGAACTCGTCCTCGGCGGCGGCGTCGGCCAGAACGAGCGCCTCCGGGGGATGCTCGGGGAGATGTGCGAGGGCCGCGGCGCCGACTTCTACGCCCCCGAGCCACGGTTCCTGCGGGACAACGCGGGCATGATCGCCGTCCTGGGCGCGCAGATGTACGCCGCCGGCGAGACGGTCGCCGTCGCCGACTCGGCCATCGACGCCGACTTCCGGCCCGACCAGGTTCGCGTCACCTGGCGCGACGAACCCGCCCGGCGTCGGGCGGGCGACAGCGACGCGACCGTCCAGGGGGCCGAGGCGACCGTCTCCTTCGAGGGCGATAGCGTGGTCAAGGAGCGCCGGCCCCGGACCTACCGGCATCCGGACCTCGACGCGCGACTCCGGCGACAGCGCACGCGCCAGGAGGCCCGGCTGCTGAGCGAGGCGCGTCGGACGGGCGTCCCGACGCCCGTGATCCAGGATGTCGATCTCCGCGAGGGACGCCTCGTGCTCCAGCGCGTCGGGAACGCGGATCTGCGTGACGCACTCGACGCGGGCGCCGTCGAGGCCCTCGCGCGCCACCTGGCGACCATCCATCAGGCGGGCTTCGTCCACGGCGACCCGACGACGCGCAACGCCCGGGTGGACGACGGCCGCGTCGCCCTGCTGGACTTCGGGCTGGGCTACTACACCCACGACCCGGAGGACCACGCGATGGACCTCCACGTTCTCGCGCAGAGTCTCGACGGGACGGCCGACGACGCCGAGGCGCTCCGCGAGGCGGCCGTCGCGGCCTACCGCGAGGTCGGCGACGAGGCGGTCCTCGACCGCCTCCGGGAGATCGAGGGACGTGGCCGCTACCAGTAAGGCGGCCGTACCGTCGCGCGCTTCGGGCGAGCGCTCGGCGCCGGCACGGGGAAACCATGAAGGCCTCGGCAGACCAAGTACCTCGCATGGCAGACAAACCCGCCTCTGGCGAACTCTTCGGCGTCCCGTACAACTTCGAGCGACCGAGCCTCCGCCGGCTCCTCTCGTCGTACTGGCAACCCGGTGAAGGCATGCTCGTCAAGAAACCCTTCGGCATCGGGTACACGCTGAACCTCGCCAACTGGCGGTCCTGGATCGTCGTCGCCATCGTGGGTGGGCTGCTCTACCAGGAACACGCCGGTAGCGACGAAGACGAGTTCGACGAAGACTTCGAGGACGGCGACGACGGCGAACCCGTCGAGGTCGTCGTCGACTGAGGCGCGCCGACCGACGCCAATAACTGCCGGCCGCACGCAGCGGTCGCATGGTCACGTTCGTCACGACGAACGCGGGCAAGGTCCGCGAGGCCCGCGCCTACCTCGACGCGCCCGTCGAGCAGCGCGCCTTCGACTACCCCGAGGTCCAGGCCGACGACCTCGCGACAGTCGCCACACAGGGCGCCCGCGACGCCTACCGCGAACTGGGCGAACCGGTGTTCGTCGACGACTCCGGACTCACCGTCGACGCCCTCGACGGCTTCCCCGGTCCCTACTCCTCCTACGTCGAGGACACCCTCGGTATCGAGCGCGTCTGGCACCTCGCGGAGGCAGAGGACGACCGCAGCGCCGCCTTCCGTGGCGTCATCGCCTACTGCGACGGGGAGTCCTTCGAAGCGTCGCCCGAACCGGTCGATAGCGAGACTCGACCAGAGGGAGAGTCTCGGAACGGGGGAGCGGCGACCGGCGGGAGCCGCGATCGCCGCGGCCAGGACCAGGACGCCGACGAGCGGGCCAGCGCGACCACGGACGACCAGGTCGACGACGGCGCTGACGGCGAGGGTGCCCTCCCCGTCAAGCTCTTCGAGGGGGTCGTCCCCGGTCGGATCGTCGCGCCGCGCGGCGAGGGCGGGTTCGGTTTCGACCCCATCTTCGAGTACGACGGGACGACCTTCGCGGAGATGGACACCGACCGGAAGAACAGCGTCTCCCACCGCGGCCGGGCGCTGGCGCGGTTCGCCGAGTGGTTCGCCGAGGCCGACCGGTAGGTACGACTCGCCCCGGAGTCCGTCTCAGGCTCGCGGATCGCGGTCCGGTCCGGGGTAGTCCCCTTCGTACTCGGCCTCGTAGAGGCTCGCCGCGTCGAACAGTCGGGCGAAGGCGTCCGGCGTCCGGACGCTGACGGCGAGGTGGTCCTGCAAGGTGAGGTTCGCCTGGGCCGACCCGAGTCCCTCGTCGAAGGTGAGGAGGTGTGCCGCAGCTCCCTCGTAGGCAGAAGCGAGGGCAGGGTGGTCGCCCGCCGTCTGCCCGACGGTGAGCGCGGTTTCGTCGATTCGGGCGCGCCAGTCCGCCGCGAGGGCGGGGTCGGCGAGGGCAGCGATCACGGCCTCGGCGTCGTCCAGCAGGGGGTCGCTGGCGACGAGCGTCAGCCAGGCGTGACTGCGGACGTGGTCCAGGGCCTCGCGGGCAGCGCCGCCGACGAGGAGGTCCGCGGCGAGCACGTCGGCGTCGGCGACGACGCGGGTGGGGTCTGCGGTGGGGCGACCGCTTCCCGACGGGGTGGCAGGGTCGCGCTCACCCATCGGAATCGCCCTCCTGATCGCGTCGGTCGGCCAGCGCCTCGCGGACGGCCGCGAGGTCGACGTCGTGTCGCTCGGCCCGTTCGAACAGCGCCGCCCAGGTCATGCGAGACGTGAGGTGGCGCTGGCTGAAAAGTCCCCCGCGACGGCAGTCACACGGACGTCTGACGCGGATTTAAGTGTGACAGGAGGGTGGTACCGACCGGGCGCGCACCTGGTTTGACGGCCTCACACTCCCATCCTCCCACGGCGCGCCCGGACACCTGATCCCACCTCTTTCCTGCGTGCCCGGACCCCCACCCGTCCGGGCACTACACGCCGCCTCAGGCAGCTGCCTGCTCGCCCCGGAGGTGGTCCCGGACCGTCTCCAGGACAGTCGGGTCGGCCATGATCGCGAGGTGATCGCCAGCCTCGATGATCGTCCGGGGCAGCGGGATCGTCATGGGATCGTCGGCCCGGCTGTGGGCGTAGATTCTGGCTTCGCCCGGCAGGTCGAGTTCGACGACGCGCGCGCCGACGGCGGGCGAGTCCGCCGGGATCTCGACGCTGGCGATCGAGAGGTGTTCGGTGAGGTCGGTGATGACGTTGAAGTCCCCGCCGAGCAGTGCAGTCTTGGCCCCGGCGGCCCCGACGCGTTCGGGATAGACGATCTCGTCGACGTCCTCGACGTAGCGGTCGTACAGGTCCTCGCTGAAGTCCTCGTTGACCCGGAGGACGGTGCGACAGCCGTGATTCTTCGCCACGACGCAGGCGGCGAAGTTGACGTGGAGGTCGCCCGTCATCGCCCCGACGGCGTCCGCGTCGTCCAGACCAGCCCGCTGGAGCATCGATTCGTCGCTTCCGTCGCCTTCGACGACGGTAAAGCCCTCCTCGCGGGCGCGCTCGACCTTTCCGGCGTCGTTCTCGACGAGCACGACGTCGTGGCCCTCGCTCCGGAGGATGCGAACGACCCGCATCCCGACGCGACCGAACCCGACGATGACGAACTTCATGGGGGAGTGGTATGTGCCGCGTTGACAAAACACTAGGCCCCGGCTCGCACCGCCGTCAGAACCCGCCCACCGCCATCAGAAAGAGTGCGGTCGCGATGATGGCGAACAGACTGCCGACGCCGGCCTTGATGGTGTCGGTGTCGAGAGCCGTCGAGACGTAGGGCGCGATCTGGCCGCCGAGCGTGGTGGCGGGCACCGTCCAGACCACCATCTCCCAGGGCGTCGTCGACAGGTCCATGACGTGACCGCCGACGAATCCCCCACCGAAAATGTGGACGATCGAGGCGAGGACCGCCGTCGTGGCGACGACGACGTGGTTGGTCCCGATGGCGACGCGGACCGGGACGTCGGTGCGCAGCATCGAGATGATGCCCAGTTCGCCGATGCCGAAGCCGGCCAGGCCCTGGAAAGTCCCCCCGATGCTGTAGTTGGCGAACCGCTCGACGTAGCCGCCGTGGGAGTACCGGTAGTCGGAGCCCGTTCGGTCCACGCGGGTGACGGTGCCGTCAGTCCTGTCGACGCCGGCCGGCCCGAGTTTCTCCTCGTCGTTGGGCATCTCGGCCCCGCTGCCGCCGTCCGTGGAGAGGCCCTCGGTCTCGGCCTCGCCGGGTTCCTCGTGCCCGAGGTCGGCACTGAACAGAAGATACGAGGAGGCGAGCAGGGCGAGGCCGAGCAGGGCGTGGAAGAGCGGTTCGGGGACGACGAACGAGAGCAGCGCCCCGCCCACGACGAAGGGGACGGCGCCGGCGAGCAGCGAGAGTCCGAGCCGGCGGTCGACGAGCCCGTACTGGATGAACGCCAGTGCCGAACTCGACAGGCCGAAGGACTCGCTGATGAGGCCGATCTTGACGAGGGTCTGGGGCTGGAGTTCGTAGGCCAGTAAGGGGAAAACGAAGATGAGAAACGGGACAAAGATGGCCGATCCGCTGATGCCAACGGTGTTGACGATGGTGGCGCCGACGAGGAAGGGCACGAACAGCCACCAGTACTCGAACCAGTAGCCGACGCCCGCGTTGGTCGGCGTCGGGGCCAGCGTCACGACCCCGAGGACGAACGCCAGCGGCGCGAAGAACACCGCGACGTGCTGATACCTGAGGAACGTCTTCTGGAGGCGGGGCGCGGCCGACGACATTGTGCCTTGGGCGGCATTTGGCCAAGGGGTACAAGTGCATTTTCGTCTCGCCTAATTCCCGTCATCGTTCATGGGAAAGCGGTGCGCGCCACCGGTCCCACGGCCGACTGGGCGCCCACCGGCGACACGCGGGGCGGGCTGCATTCCTAATGTTTATTGACGGGGGTGTGGTAGTGTCTACCGTAATGAGCCATCCAGGCGGGACCCGCCCGACGGGGGAATCGCCGGCCGCCCCAGACAGCAGCAGCGTCGACCCCGCCCCCACGGACGGACTCGTCTCTCGGGCCATCGCCGGCCTGCGGTCGCACGTCCGGACGTGGCCGCGCCGGTACGTCGAGATGCGCGTCGCCGCCCGGAGCGGCCGCCAGGACTGAGGGGTCGCGGCACCGTTCTCGCCGAGCACGTCGCTGGTGAGCCACCGGTCCGTCGCCCCGGATTCCGAAACCCCCTTCGCGGTCGCCCTCACAGGCAGTGAGTATGCGCGTGACCTTCCTCGGGACGAGCGGGGCCGTCCCCACGGCCGAGCGCAATGCCAGCGCCGTCGCCGTCGAGCGCGAGGGGGACCGGTTCCTGTTCGACTGTGGCGAGGGCACGCAACGCCAGATGATGCGCTACCGGACCGGCTTCGACGTCGAGCACGTCTTCCTCACGCACGCACACGGCGACCACACCCTGGGTCTGCCGGGCCTCCTCCAGACGCTGGACTTCAACGAGCGCGACGCCCCCCTGGCGATCCACGCCCCCGCCGGCACACGGAGCGAGGTCGAGGCCCTCGTCGCGGTCGGGGGCGGCCGACCCGACTTCCCGGTCCGGATCACCCAGGTCGAGGCGGGCGACGTGGTCCTCGACCGAGACGACTACGAAGTCCGGGCCGTCGACGTGGAACACCGCTGTGCGGCCGTCGGCTACGCGCTCGTCGAGGACGACCGCAAGGGTCGCTTCGACCGCGAGAAAGCCGAAGGGGAACTTGGTATCCCGCCCGGCCCGAAGTACTCGAAACTCCACGAGGGCGAACCGGTCGAGCACGACGGGCGGACGATCCAGCCCGACGAAGTCGTGGGTCCCCCGCGGCCTGGTCGTCGGCTGGTCTACACCGGCGACACGCGCCCCTGCGAGAGCGTCGTCGCGGCCGCCACCGAGGCCGACCTGCTGATCCACGACGGGAGTTTCGCCCAGGACCTGGCCGACCGCGCCGTGGAGACCGCCCACTCGACCGCCCGGGAGGCCGCCACGGTCGCCCGCGAGGCCGGTGCGCGCCGCCTCGCGCTGACCCACGTCTCCTCGCGCTATCCCGGGGACGCCCGCGAACTCCGCCAGGAGGCCGAGGCGGTCTTCGACGGCGACCGCTGCCTCGTCGCCGAGGACGGGCTCCAGATCGACGTGCCGTTCCCCGACGCCGGGGACGATGCGACGCTCGAGCGGCTGTAGGGAGGCCGGCGCGGCGCACCGAGCCGCCGGAGGAACCGTAAAACCCATTCTCGAACGCCCTGACCGCTCTGGCCATGACGAACTTCCACCTCGTGGACGTCTTCGCGACGGAGCGCTACGCCGGCAATCAGTTGGCGGTCGTCGAGAGCCGTGGCGACCTCGCCGACGAGACGATGCAGGCCATCGCCAGCGAGATGGACTTCTCGGAGACGACCTTCGTCGACTCGGCCGATCCCGACGGTGCTCGCGTCCGGATCTTCACGCCAGAAGCCGAGATTCCCTTCGCCGGCCACCCCACGCTCGGCACCGCCCACGTGATCCGCGAACAGTTGGCCGACGGCCGTCCGGACGAAGTACTCCTCGACCTGAACGTTGGCGAGGTCCCCGTGGAAGCCCGGACCGTCGACGGCGCGGAGACGCTCTGGATGACCCAGCAGCCGCCGGCGTTCGGCAAGACACTCGCCCACGACGACCTCGCGGCCCTCCTCTCGCTCGACGTCGGTTCCCTCGACGGCGACTGGCCGGTCCAGGTCGTCTCGACCGGGCTCCCGACGATCGTCGTGCCGCTCGCCGACCGGGAGGCCCTCGCGAGCGCCGAAGTCGACCCCGCGGCATACGAGGCGGTCACGGGTGACCGCGAGGCCAAGAACGTCCTGGCGTTCTGCCCGGACCCCCGCGACGACCGAAACGACCTCGCGGTCCGCGTCTTCGCGCCCTTCTACGGCGTCCCCGAGGACCCGGCGACGGGATCGTCGAACGGCTGTCTCGCAGCCTACCTCGCCCGCCACGCTTTCTTCGGGAGCGGCGCCGTCGACGTGCGCGTCGAGCAGGGCTACGAGATGGGGCGGCCCTCCCTGTTGCACCTCTCGGCAGTGGACCGCGGCGAGGACGTCCACGTCGAGGTCGGCGGGAGCGTCGTTCCTGTGGCGCGCGGGAAACTGGTGTAGCCCTTCTGGCACTCGAGTTTGTTAGCCAGCGGAGCCCCATTGTTCTCGTCGAGAAGAAACGACACCTGCATTGCTACCAGTCGGGCAAATCCTCGGGACCGGTGACGATTCGCGGGTCGTCTTCTGCGGCTTCCTGAAGCTCTCGACGGCATTCTTCGACCGCCCGCATCTCTTCAGGGTAGTCGTTGTAGTACGCCAGTGCGTGGTAGACTTGCGAGGCGGTGAGGTCGAAGCGATCCGCAACGGTCTGCGCGTCGAGGCCACGCTCTTCGACAAGCGCGTGGATGTGACTCACGGTGATTCGCCGGTCCCGAACGTGGGGTTCGTCGTGAATCTCCGACTCGTCACCTGAGACGACGGTATTCATCTGCTTCGACTTAGCGTCGAATACCAGTGCAGTGGCTTTCAGTCTTTGCCGGTACGGGCTGTCAACTGCGGACGCGGTGGACAGTACAAGTGAGACTCGAACTGAACACCTCCGGCGAGTCGCCGATTGTTACCGAACACCTTCGTCCGGTGGAGCAGCTCTCACGTCTCGTTCCAAAAAACAGTGGAATCAGTTACTATCCCTCGCAAAAATCAGCCTTTCCGACGGTCCATCTAGACGATGTGTAGGTCTTTCACGCTGACCTGCCAGGAGCTGTATCAGCATTGGTCGGTGCAGAGTCTCCACCTATCAATGGAACCATAGTCACTGGGAAATCACCGAAACCGCCGAAATCCTTCCTCAGTGGGTTGTCGATGTTGATTGCCCGCGATTCCCAACCCACCAACCAAGACCCCCTCCGGGAACCGAGACGAGTACCAATCCAATCATCACTCCAAGCGGCGATACTCCGTCTCCGAGGAACAGTACTCCAATTCCAATCACAAGTATCAATGCCGCGATTCCACCGACTTGAATGTCGCGCTGACGCGCGGCGATACCAACCAACACTGGAACGGCTAACACAATCCCGAGGGAAGTCAGGGCAAACCAATGCATGAGCGAGGGGTCAGGTGCCCGAAGCAAATTCACGCCCAGGATGACCGCCGTCGATATAAATGGGAAAGCAACTAGCGTCTTGAACTGGCGCTCTGGATTGCGGACATAGACCGCCGCTCCAAACAGGAGTCCAGCGATAGTCAAGAGCGTATCGTGGGCGATCCCTTCGAAAAGTCCTCCGCCCCCGTCGGCAGACATCGTCCGGATCTCATATTGCTCGCCGCCCTTCTCGACGTAGAGGGTTCGTGGTAAGGCTTCGAGTGCCGCGTGGTCGTCATAGGTTGAGAAGGTGGTCCACTCGTCACGGAGAACTTCGTCGACGGCTTCCTTGGCTGGTTCCGCCAAGTCCGCATACGCGGTTACAGACTGTCCGTCAGGCACGGGTCCCTGATCGACGATTTCCGACACCATCATCCGCTCGCCAACAGGCGAGAACGAGTATACGGCGATAGTCACGACGAGTACGCCTATGAGGACATATAGAGCAGGATCCGATAACTTGTTCATGATCTAACGGTTTCTGAAAGTGTTAAATGTCTTCTGTGAGAACTTTCGGATCAGTCCTTCACGTAGTTCCTGACTTCAGCAAAATTCTATTCCAGCATACGTTTTATCTTCGTTGCTATACTCTATCTGGATCTGTCTTGCGTTCCCCTCACAGATACACCCAGCAAGCAATTCACTAACCACTCGCTGAAATCAATACGGGAGTGGTGGACGTGGCGATTCAGCGATCTCGCCGATACCGCTCCGGCGACACGCTTCACGGACTTCCGTCACCCGACGTGTGAAGAACCGTCCGAAGCGCTCCGGACTGGCCAGTTTGAGCCGGAACCACATTGCAGACGCAGGTAACGCGAGTGTCACAGTTCGTTCCACGCAAATACCGTCCGCGCCATGCATTTATGGCCGCGCCGGCCCTAGACAGAAACCAACGTGAACACGCGGACGAGCGCACTGGAATCGACGATTTTCGGCGTGGACGTCCAGAGCGGGGACGTCCGGGGGGACGCCCCGTCCTACGCCCTCGTGGTCCTCGACGACGAGGGGGTGGAACGCGACGTCGTCACGGGCCGCAAGCTGCAGCGGCGCATCGCGAGCGACGAACCGGCCATCGTCGCGACGGACAACATGTACGAACTCGCCGCGGACAAGGACGCCCTGATCCACTTCCTCGGGGACCTCCCCCACGGGACGCGCCTCGTCCAGGTCACGGGCGACGAGCAGCCCGAACCCCTCTCCCGGGTCGCCAAGCGCCACGGCGTGCCCTACGGGAAGGACCCGATGCAGGAGGCTGAAGCCGCCGCCCGCCTCGCGGCCGCCAACGTCGGCCACGAGGTTTCCGCCTTCGAGGACACGACGACGGTCAAGGTCTCGCGCGGGCGCTCGACGGGCAAGGGCGGGTGGAGCGAGGATCGCCACACCCGCCGCATGCACGGGGCGGTCAAGCGCCGCGCCAGGGAGATCGAGTCGACGCTCGAGGAGGCCGACCTCCCCTACGAGGCCGACGTCACCGAGAAGTACGGCGGCTACGCCAACGCCGTCTTCACGGTCGAGGCCCGCCCCGAGGACATCCCCGTGACGACGGGACGCTCGGGGGACGTCCGGGTCGAGATGGAACGAAAGCGCACCGACGGCATCGAGTTCCGTCCCCTGGCCAAGCGGCGGGACCCGGTCGTGGTGGGCATCGACCCCGGCACGACGACCGCCGTCGCCATCGTCGGGCTGGACGGCAGACTGCTCGACGTGACGAGCAGCCGGACCGTCGACACCGCGGCGGTGATCGAGTGGATCATCGAGCGTGGGCGCCCGATGGTCGTCGCCGCGGACGTGACGCCGATGCCCGAGACCGTCGAGAAACTGCGGCGGAGTTTCGACGCGGCTGGCTGGACGCCCGACAGCGACCTCCCCGTCGACGAGAAGCTCCACCGGACGCGAGAGGTCACCTACGACGACGACCACCAGCGCGACGCCGCGGCGGCGGCGCTCTCGGCCTACGACGATCACGCCGACCAGTTCGAGCGCGTCGCGGCCAAGACCCCCGCCGACAGGGACCTCGGGACCGTCCTGAACCGCGTCCTCGTCGAGGAGACGTCCGTCGAGGCGGTCCTCGAGGCCCTCGACGGCGACGAGGACGGGACAGGGACTGCCGGCGACGCCGAGGAGCCACACCAGCACGAGACCTCGCCGGAGCGCCGTCGGATCCGCCAGCTAGAGTCCCAGGTCGAGCGCCTGGCGGACCACGTCGAGACGCTGAAAGAGACCGTTTCGGCCAAGGAGGACCGCGTCGCGGAACTCGAGGGCGAACTGGCGGACGCCCGCCGCGAGGAGCGCCGGGAGGCGAGGGAGCGCCGGGTGGTCCAGCGCCTGGAGCGCGAGAACGACCGGCTGGAGCGCGAGCGCGACGAGGCGAGAGAGCGAGTCGCCGATCTGGAGGACAAGCTGGAGCGGCTGAAGGCCCTCTGGAAGCTCGATCACTCGAACTTCTCCGACGTCGCGGAGCAACGCTCCGGGCTGGTTCCCGTGAAGGTCATCGAGCAGTTCACGACCGACGCCATCGCGGACGCCCAGGAGCGGTTCGGCCTCGCGGCGGACGACGTGATCTTGCTGCGCGACGCCAGCGGGGCGGGGCGGTCGACCGCCGAGCGCCTCGCCGAGGTCGACCCGAAGGTCGTCCTCCGGAACGGGAACCTCTCGGACGTGGCCGACGAGGTGCTCTTCGAGGCGGACGTGCCCGTCGCGCCGGCCGACCTCGTGACGGTCCAGGAGGTCGACGAACTGGCCGTCGCCCGCGAGTCCGAGGTCGACGAGGCGATCGAGGACTGGGAGGAACGAGCCGCGGAGCGCGAACGCGAGCGCCAGGCCGAACTCGTCGACCAGGTCATCAGCGAGCACCGCGCCGGGCGGCCCAGCGACGAGTGAGCACGGCCGGGGACCGCGACGCGCCGACCTGCCTCAGGCATCCGGCCCGTGGTCTTCCGCGAGGACGGCCGACGTGGAGCCGTCGGGCGACTCCCAGACCAGCCGAAGTGCGTAGTCCCCGCCGGTGACGCCGACAGTCACGCTGTCGCCGGCAGTCACGGCCGGTGCGTCGCCGACTTCGCCGCTCGTCGACCCGGCCCAGGGACCGGGTGCGGTGACGTCGGCCCCCGACGCCGCCCCGATCCCTCGACCGCGAACGAAGAGCGCGTCGGCCCGGACGTGGTCGCCCCCGGCGTGCGTGACGGTGACGGTCCCGGCCTCGGCGTCGTACGAGAACTCGAACATGACCTGGGGAGACACCGGTCCCTGCTGGCGCTGGCCGAGCCCGAGCACGAAGGAGCCCACGACGGCCACGAGGATGATCGGGACGGCCTCGGAGTCGTCCGTCGAGAGGGTCACGCTCGCGTCGGCCGTCGAGACCGACGTGGCGTCGAGGACGGCGCGCATCTCCTCGATCATCGGCTGCTGGTCGTCGGCGGCAGACAGTTGTTGGCGTCCCTCGGCGAGGAGGCGCTCCAGCGTCGACTGCAGGGCCGACGCGTCGTCGGCCGACCCGGTCACCAGGGTCAGGTACGACCGGCGCGCGTCGCCGTCGATGACGTAGGCCCCGTAGCCGTGGGTGATCGACCCGACGACCGCCGGATCGATCCCGCCGGCGGTGGTGCCGGACTCGGCCAGGTCCGCCGGCGCCTCGAAGGCCAGCGCGATGGCACCGTCGTTCGTCTCGTCGAGCCCGGCTTTGACGCTGCCGCCGACCGCGTCGGCGTCCCCGGCGGCAACGTCCACGACCGCCTCGACGTGCTGCCGTTCGCCGACGGCGTAGACGCCGTCCTCGAGGATCCCCATGGTGCCGGCACCCGACGGTTCGAGGACCGTGTGCCCCGCGTACTCGCCGGACTCGACGGTCCCGGCCGACTCCTCGATGGCCCCACGAACCGCGTCGCTCGACCAGTCGGTCCAGAGAACGCCGCCGACTGGCGCAGCGTCGGCGTAGCCACCGAAGCCGGTCGCCGCCGTGACGTCGCGCGGATCGAGACCGGCCGCCTCCTCGACGCCGTCGAGGGCGTCGGAGACGGTGGCTGGCGTCCCGGCCCCCATGCCACCCGCGCCGCCGAGTTCGTCCAGGAGGTCGTTCGCAGTCGAGCGGAGGGTCCCGTCGTCGAGGAGGGCCTGGACGTCCAGGGAGGCGGCGAACTGCGAGCCGCTCGGGACGACGGTCGCCGGCTGGACGCCGGACCCGCCGCCGTCGCCGCCACCGCCGAAGCAGCCCGCGAGTGCGGTCGCACCGACGGCGGCACCGGCCTGGAGGAGTCGTCGTCTGGTCGTGGAGGGCGCGTGCATGGCCACTACAGTCTCAGTAATACGGCAAAATTCTGTCGGTCGGTTGGAGTCTCTCCGTCAGGGCATGGGGCCGCCCATCCCCAGCGAGGACATGAGGTTGCGGATGAGTCCGTAGACGACGAAGCCGAGTCCGGCGACCGTCAGCGCGATGCCGCCAGCGATGACGAGGTTCTGCCACGCGATGACGGCGATGCCGAGCGCGAGCACGAGCACCCCGAAGACGCCGACCGGACCGAGTTTCCCGAACATGGGACCACCTGCCGGCCGCGCGGTGATAAGCCTCCCCCTTCCCGGCAGCGCCGCCGAGCGGCCGACTGTGGCGGG
>Ga0207770_100257_pt1 | contig 35035 bp, 29 predicted proteins | sample A23E2SouthBayCA_FD_187729 | JGI IMG/M metagenome (GOLD analysis project Ga0207770, IMG submission 187729) | Aerobic enrichment media microbial communities from Eden Landing Ponds, California, USA - A23 E2 (SPAdes) | ecosystem: Environmental > Aquatic > Marine > Unclassified | place: Emeryville... | reverse complement strand
CCCGCCAGTACGAGGCGCTGTTCGCCGACCTCGTCGCCGCGCTCGCGCGGACGGCCCCCGCGCTCGGTGAGAGCGTCCCGGTCGCGGTCGGCGGGACGGCCGCCCCACCGGAGCGTGACGAACTGGTGGCCGCGCTCGGAGCCGAGTTGCCCGTCGACCTCGACTCGGTGCGGACCGTCGACCGACCGGCCGACGCGCTGGCCCGTGGTGCGCTGGTCGCCGCCGAGCGCGACGACGGTATCGAGGCACCGCTGCCGGCCTTCGCCGTCGACGTCCCGTTCGTCGGCGCGCTCGCGGACTTCCGGGCGGCGACGGCGGTCCTGGGAAGCGGGGCCGCGCTGTCGGCGACGAGCGGCGACGCGGGCGACGCGACCGACTCCGCCAGCGCGAGTCCTGGCGACGGCGACCCCGCCCCCGCCGGTGACGGCCACGTCGGCGGCGCGGTCGCCGGTGTCGGGGCCGCCGGTGTCGGCGTCGGCGCCGCCGGTGCAAACGGTGGGGGGACCGGCGCGGCGCATGGCGCTGCCGAGGCGGCCGAGGCGACCGACCTCGGGCGGGCGGTGGCCCGGACGCGGGCGGACCTGGCGGCGCTGGACCGGCGGGCGGCCTCGACGGCCCGGGGCGTCTCGGACCTGGTCGACCGCATCGAGGGCGACGCCGGCGGCGACGGGGCGGCCGTCGAGTCGCTCCGGGCCGACCTCGACGCACTCCGCGACCGCGTCCCCGAGGACGGTCTCGAAGGGGTGGAGGGGGACCTCGCCGAGCGCCTGGACGACCTCGCGGCGTCGGTCGACGCCGTCGAAGCGGACCTCGACGACCTCGAGGAGGCGGCGGCGACCGCAGAGGGACTGGCGGCCGTCGAGGCGTCTGTCGCGGACCTGGAAACGGCAGTGGCGGACGTCGAGACCGACACGGAGAAACTCCGGGCGGTCCTGGCCGGGCTCGACGACGACGCCGAGATCGACGCGCCCACACTGGAGGGAGTCGAGACGCTCCAGGCCGACGCACTGCAGGACGAGATCGACGACCTCGAGTCGTCGGTCGAGGACCGTGTCGCGGACGTCTGGTCGGCCGTCGACGACCTGGAGGACAGACTGGTCGACGTCGAGGCGACGGCCGACGACGTGCCTGACCTGGAGTCGACGGTCACCTCGACGCGCAACGCGGTCGCGGACCTGGAAGACGAGACGGCGACGCTCCGGGACTCGGTGGCGGACCTGCGGTCGACCGTCGAGTCCCTCCGGGCGGAAGCCTCGGACAGCGAGGAGGTCCAGGCGGTCGCCGAGGACGTCGACGCGCTCCGGGCGGACGTCGGTTCGCTCCGGCAGGCGTTCGAGAACACGGAGCGGGTCGACCCCGCGACGGTCGAGGAGATCCAGACGGACCTCGACGGGTTGCGGGGCACGCTCATCTCGCGGGCGGACAGACTGGAGGACCTGGAAGGGAGCACGGAGGACCTGCGCGAGCGCATCGAGACGGTGTATCAGAACAGCGCGAAGTCCGAAGCGCTGGCGAGCGTCGAGACGGAAGTGGCGCGCGTCCGCGAGACGACGGCCAACGCCATGGAGCGGACCAACGAGATGACCGGGACGGTCAGCGACCTGAACGAGACGGTCGGGGACCACGACGAACAGTTAGGGATGCTCTCGACCAACGTGGACAACCTCGCGGGCAGCGCGGTGACGCGCCCGGAGATGGAGTCGGACATCCGGAACCTGGAGGAGCGCTTCGAGGACCTGGAGTCGGACCTGCGGACCGAGATGGAGGCGCTCCGGGGGATGGCCGACCAGGACGCCGACGTCGAACCGGTCGAGGAGGGCGGGAACGAACTCGTCGTCACGCTCCAGACCGTCGCGTTCGTCTTCCTCGGGATACTCGGTGCCGTCCTCTCCGTTCTCTCCGGATTCCCGCTCGTCGGCGGTGCTTTCCTCGTCCTCTCGATCATGCCCGCCGTCCTCTCGTGGCTCGTGAACTGAACCGGAGCCTCGCGTGGCAACCGGGTCGCCACGGGTTCCTGCAGGGAAAACAGTAATATGGGTGTCTGACGTGTCCCTAGAGTGATCGGAACGGGGCGTGAAATATCCATGAGACGGACACGACGGCGACGGGGCCACGAATCGACCGCGACCAGTCACGTGCGGTCCGGGCGCGGGTTCGACCACGGGCGCGCTGGGACCGACCGCGGGCGCTCCGGGAGCGCGTTCGACCACGGGCGCGCTGGGACCGACCGCGGGCGCTCCGGGAGCGGCCGCGAGACGGGGTCGGTGGCTCCCGTCGCGGGTGTCCACCAGTCCGCGGGGAACCAGGCGGTAAAGCGCCAGGAGAGCGACGAGAGCGAGACGCGGGGGCTCCAGCCCATCGAGGACGCCGAGGCGTACGACGTCGGCGTCTCTCGCGAGGTACTGCGGACGGTCGTGGCGTCGTTCCTCGAGGAGAAGGGACTCTCGCCGCCGCCGGGGTCGGGACTCACACTGAGCGACTACGTCTCGACGACGGCCTGGCAGAGCGCGGGGTCGTACTCACACACGACCGCGAGCGTCCGGGTCAGCCACGACGGCTCCCTGCTCCCGAGCCAGGAGTACCTCGACGAACACCGACCCGAGGGTGGGTACGCCGAGTCCTCGCTCGAACCCGCGACCAGGCTGCTCGGGTTCCAGATCAACCCGCTCAGTGACGGGAGCGCGCTGGTGCTCTCGCGGCTCACCAGCGTCGAGAGCAGCGTCATCGAGAGACAGGAGGACGCCTGGACCGACGACTCCCTGCACGGGTATCTCTCGGGGCTCGAGGAGTCCCTCGAGAAGTCGGGTATCGAACTCGGGACCGCGGGGACGGGCCGGGTCCCACCGAGTGAGCGACAGTACCGCGACCAGCCCGGCGACCCCGCGAGCGGACTCACCACCGAGGGTGCCGCGATCGGCGCGGCGGCCGGCACGCGGAGTAGTGAGTCTCAGCGAGGATCGGGGCTCACGAGTCCGGAGAAAGACCCGACCGGGACGCCGGTGGGGCCGGCGACGGACGGCGAGGGAGCCCGCAGTCGCGAGTACGTGGTCAGGGAGGGAGATACGCTCTGGGACATCGCCGACCGCGAGTACGGCGACCCGCAGCTGTGGGCGGTCATCTACGAGTCTCCCGAGAACGACATCGCCGACCCGGACCTGCTCCACCCGGGACAGACGCTCGTGCTCCCGTCGAAAAGCGAGGCAGCGGCGTTCGACCCCGGGGAGTACACGCCGCCGTCGTCGCTGGGCGTCGGGCAGGGCTCGTTCTGAGTCGCGAGAACGGACGGTTTCACTGGTCTCGAGTCTCGGATCCGAGAGTGCCACCACAATCCGCAAGTAAGCCGGGGGCCACACGGTGATATGGCTCCGGTGGCCTGGCCCGCGCTCGCGTCGGTGCTCGCGGCCGCCGGGAGCGTCGGCCTCGTCGCGTACCTGTGGCGCCACCGCGGCAAACCGGGGGCGAACTGGTTCCTCGCGAGTCTCGCCTCACAGGCACTCCTGAGTCTCACCTACGGCGTCGCCCTGCTGGTCTCGAACCCGGAGGTTCGCCGGGCGCTCGAAGTCCTCGTCTGGACGACGATCGCGGGGACGGGCGTCTACTTCGTGGCGTTCGCGACCGCCTACACGGGGCGGGCTCGCCTTTCGGGGGGTCGACAGGTGGTCGTCGCCGCGCTGCCGCTGGTCGTGGCCGCGGTCGTCGCCACGAACCCATACCACCACCTCGCGTGGCGGGGGTTCGAGGTCGACCCCGTCGCCGGGATGGCGACCGTCTCCTACGCCATCCAGCCGGTCGCACTCGTGCTCCTGACGGCCGGCATCGCCGCCATCGGCGTCGGGAGCCTCCTGCTGTTCGACACCGTCGTCAGTTACGGGCCGCTCTACCGCGGCGAGGCCGTCGCCGTCGGCCTCAGTACGGTCCCGCCACTTGCGGGGCTGCTCGCGTGGGCCTACGGGGTCGGCCCTGTCCCCGAACTCAACCTCACGACGACGCTCTTTCTCCCCCACATCGTCCTCGACGCCTACGCGTTCGTCGGGTCGGACATGTTCGAGTTCCACCCCGCGACCCGCCGGGCGGGCGAACGCGCGGCCATCGACGACATCGGGACGCCCGTGGTCATCGTCGACGAACGGGGTCGGGTCGTCACGGTCAACGCCGCCGCCGAGTCCGTCTTCGGCGTCGGGAAGACCGCGGCACTGACCCGCCCGCTCTCGGCGCTGGTCGGGAACGACGACCTGGACCCGGCCGCCGTGAGCGCCGACGGCGGCCCCGTCGCGGACGGTGCCGGGGGTGACACGGCGAGTGAGACGGCCGACGGGAGCGACGACTCGGACCCGCTCCCCGGTGGCGAGCGCGAGACGGTGACCGTCAGGCGCGAGGGGGGCCAGTCCGTCTACGCGGTCACCGCGACACAGTTGCGGGACGGCGCCGGGACCCACGTCGGCTACACGGTCGTCTTCCAGGACGTGACGGCCGAACGGCGGCGCGAACAGCGGCTGAACGTGCTCAACCGCGTCCTCCGGCACAACCTCCGCAACGACATGACGGTCGTGACTGGCTACACCGAGGCGGCGGCCCAGCGGGTCGACGACGAGGCCGTCGTGGGGATGCTCGACGACGCCGTCGCGGCCGCCGAGGGCCTCGTCTCGATGGGGGAGAAAGCACGCGAGGTCGAACGCGTCCTCGACCGCGACCCCGACCCCGAACCGGTCTCGCTCGCCGACCGCCTCGAGGGCGTCGTCGCCGAACGGGGAGCGGCCGATCCGTCAGCGACAGTGACCGTCACGGGCGACGCGACGGTGCGAACCGACCCGACGGTACTGTCGACGGTCGTCGGCGAGTTGCTGGAGAACGCGCTGGTCCACGCCGGGCCGGCACCGTCGGTCGAACTCGCGGCCGAACACCGCGGCGACGCCGTCGTGGTCACGGTCACGGACGACGGGCCGGGTATCCCCGAGGGGGAGCGGGCGGTCATCGATGCTGGTGTCGAATCGGCGCTCGAACACGGCTCGGGACTGGGGCTCTGGCTGGCCAACTGGGGGGTCACCTCGCTCGGCGGTCGACTCCGCCTCGAATCGAACGAGGGCACGACCGTGACCGTCGAACTCCCGGCGCCGGACGGGGATCCGACAGACGGAGCCGGTGAGGGCTCGACCACCGAGACTGGCGACCTGCCTGACTCGGAGGGCGGCGACCTGTCTCGCTCGGCGCAGGACGACCCGGTCTAGACGCTCGCGTAGCCGGTCGTCGCGTCCTCGTCGAGGGTCCGCTCGGCCTCGGCGACGGTGGGTGCCGTCTCGCCGCTGTAGCCCACGTCCGTCGACCGCCGCTCGAAGGCGTGGACGACGACCTGGCTCGTCTCCTCGTCGACGACGCGCACCACGCGGTCGACGCCCATCTCTTTGAGTTCGCCCTGTGCCCGCTTGATGGGTTTGGCGGCCTCGGGCGACGGCGGGATGAACCCGCTGAGATCGTTGATAATGTCGAATCCGTCGCGGAGTCGCTCCGCTGTGGCCACCGCCTCGTCCGCGGCGTCTTCGAGTTTTTCGCGCTCCATTCGGCCGGAGAGTGTGAGGTACAGTCGGTTGTTTCGAACGTCGGCGTCGACTTCGAACATGATAACGACAAGGGATTCCCGGGGAGTAACGACACGACCTAACAGTGTAGGTGTCCCGGCCGGGGCGAGCGGCCGGGGTCGGGAGATCGGGTCCAGGCGGTCAGAACACGCCCTCGAGGACGACGCCGAAGCCGACGGCGCCGACGACGAACGCGACGATGCCGCCGATACCGGTGAGCGCGAGGCCGCCGTTGATAGCGGCGGCGACGACGAGGGGTTTCGTCCAGCCGTCCTCGTGGCCGACGAGTCGGTCGGCGATCGCGAGGAAGGCGATGGTCGACCCGAGCGCCCAGAGCACGTACAGCAGCAGTGCGAGCGGGATCGCGACGATCAGACCGACGAGGGTGATCGCCATGACGAACGTCGCGAGCGCGAGGAAGACGAAGACGACGATGCCGTAGAGGAACGCTCCGAGGGGGTCGTCGAGCACGGCGGTCATGCGGGCCGTGGTGTAGTCGGGGGCGACCGCGACGAGGATCGCGCCGACGAGTACCGTCGTCAGGAAGGCGCCGACCGCCCCGCCAGTGAGGCCGAACGCAGGGTCGAGGTCGATGTCGACGTTGACCTGCAACAGGAAGTCGGTGACTGTTGCCAGCGGTGGGGCTCTCATAGGGGGTGACACTCGGTGCGGAGAGAAGAACCTGCCGCCGAGGGCGTACTCAGCGCTCGGTGCAGCGCTCGACGAAGTTCCGGAGGATGCGCAGGCCGGTCTCGCCGGACTTCTCCGGGTGGAACTGTGTCCCGAAGACGTTGCCTCGCTCGCTGGCGACGATCGACGCGAAGTCCTCGCCGTACTCGGAGGTGGCGACCACAGCACCGGAGTCGTCGGGCACCGCGTAGTAGGAGTGGACGAAGTAGGCGTACTCGCCGTCGACGCCCTCGACGAGCGGGTGGTCTCGCTGGACGTCGAGCTGGTTCCAGCCCATGTGCGGGACGGTCAGGTCGTCCCCGAAGCGGACGTTCTCGCCCGGGATCAGGTCCAGTCCCTCGGCGTCGCCCTGGCCGGCGTGGTCGGCCTCCTCGCTCGTCGTCAGGAGCATCTGCATCCCGAGGCAGATGCCGAACACGGGGGTCCCGGCCTCGGCGGCGTCGACCAGCGCCTCGCGGAAGGGGCCGGCGTTGTCCATCCCCTCGGAGAAGGCGCCGACGCCCGGCAGGACGACGCCGTCGGCGGTGTCGACCGCGCCGGGGTCCTCGACGAGGTCGACGGCCGCGCCGGCGCGCTCGAGCCCGCGCGTGACGCTACGCAGATTTCCCAGCCCGTAGTCGACCACGACCACCTCGGCCGCGGCCTGTCGCGTACTCATGTTCCGGTCTACGCCCACCCCGGACAAGTCCCTTTCCGTCGGCGCGAGTGCTGCCAGCGAAGCGTCGACGCGCTGTGACGAGGGGGCTCACTCGCGCCGCTCGTCGTCGACGGCGCGCGCGGCGGCGAGCACCTCGTCGTGGCGCTCCCCGTTGGAGACGACGAGGCCGCGACTGTCGTGGCGCCACGGCTCCCCGTCGAGGTCGGTGACGGTCCCGCCGGCCTCGCGGACGAGGAACGCGCCCGCGACCGAGTCCCAGGGGTTCGGCGTGCGGTTGGTGAACGTCGCGTCGAGTGCGCCGCCGGCGACCATCGCGAGCGTCGCCTGCGCGGAGCGAAAGCGTACCAGGTCGCCGAAGCGATGGACGATCTCGCCCGTGGCCGTCGCGTACTCGCTGCGGCGGGTGCGGTCCCACCACACCGTCGGCGTCACGGAGAACGTCTCCAGGTCGTCGCGGTCGCTGACGGCCGCCGGCGACCCGTCCAGTCGCGTTCCGGTCCCGTCGGCGACGTAGGCGTCGCCGAGCGCCGGCAGCACGACCGCCGCGGCGACCGCCTCGCCGTCCTCGAGAGCGGCGACGGCCGTCGCCCAGACGGGGATGTCCCGGACGAAGTTGTTCGTCCCGTCGATTGGGTCGACGACCCACGCCGGCCCCTCCTCGGGGACGGCGGCGTCGCCGCTCGACTCCTCGGCGACGACCGGGTCGTCGGGGAACTCGGCGCGGATGGCCGACAGCACCGCCTGTTCGGCCTCGCGGTCGGCGCGCGTCACGACGTCGGTCTTGCCCGACTTGCGCTCGACGTCGAGGTCCGAGCGGAACAGCTCCAGCGCGACCTCGCCGCCGGCTCGTGCGGCCACCTCGGCGGTGCCGGCTCTGTGCGCGTTCGGTGTCACATCCGGAGTGACGGGGCAACGCGCATAACGCTTCGGTCTGTCAGTCCCCCGGCCGCCGTCGACCGGGCTACGCGTCGTCGAGACCGAGCACTCGCCGTGCGGCGCGGCTGACCTCGTCGGTGTGGTCCGCGGGCGCGTAGACGCCGAGACGCCAGCGGGTGCGCGCGGCGGCCTGGAGCGCCTCGACCAGCGGCGAGTGCTCGTCGAGCCGGCGGACCTCGCCGCCGACGACCACCCGGACGCTGGACTCCTTGAGCGCGGGGTCGCTCGGACTGTCGAGGACGACCGACCGGGGGTCGACGCCGGCCGCGTCGGCGACCTCGCGTTCGGCCCCGGCGGTCGTCTCGAAGTCCAGGCCACGCAACTCCGGCGGGATGTCCTCGCGTTCGGCCCAGACCGCGCGCTTGTAGAGGTCGCGGTCGCGGATGCGCCGGCCGAACTCGGCGGTCGCGTCGGTCCCGACGAGCCGTTCGAGCAACTCGCCGTCGGTCAGCCGGCGAAAGCGCTCGATATCGGGGCCGGCGGGGTCGTCGAGCAGTCGTTCGCAGGCGCGTTCGAGCATCGCGCCGGCGATCCGCGAGACGTGGTGCCGGTAGACGGTCGCGTCCATCAGCGCGCGGGCGACGAGCAGGCTCTCGGCGGTCTGGACGTTCCCGGCCGACAGGACGAGATCGCCGTCACGGAGGCCGAGCGCACGCAGGAAGCGCCCGGGGTCGACGGTGCCGTAGGGGACGCCCGTGTGGTGGGCGTCCCGCAGGAGGTAGTCGGTCCGGTCGACGTCGAGTTCGCCCGATATCAACTGGCCGAGCTCTCCCCGGCCGTCGACGAGCGCGGCGACGGCGGCCGGGTCGAGGCCGTGGTCCTCGAGGACTGCGGCCAGGCGTCCCTCGCCCAGCAGGTCCCCGACCTCGTCGTGGTGGCGTCCCGTCCGGCGGCGGATCACGTCCTCGGTCTGGTGGCCGTAGGGGCCGTGGCCGACGTCGTGCAGCAGGGCGGCAGCGCGGACGCGCTCGGCGCGCTCTCCTGTGATTCCGAGGTGGTCGCAGGCGCGGTCGGCGAGGTGGTACACACCGAGGGAGTGCTCGAAGCGCGTGTGGTTGGCCGAGGGGTAGACCAGTCGGACGGTCGAGAGCTGTTTGATGTGGCGCAACCGCTGGACCGCCGGCGTATCGAGCAACTCCGCCGCGACGCCCGTGACCGGCACGTAGTCGTGGACGCTGTCTTTGATCGCCGTCACTCCCTGTTACTGGCGGTCGCTGGCTCTTAGACCACACGGCTCCCGGCGGCGCCAGCGCGGAGGACAACTCCCGACGCGGGGCGGTCTCAGGGTGCGCTCGCCATCGCCCGTTCGACGGCACGCTGGCAGGTCGCCACCCGCTCGCCCAGCCCCGTCACGACCGAGAGCACGGGATAGGCGACACCGAGGCCGGCGTAACAGTAACTCGGGATGTCGGCGGTCTCGACCGACAGCGAGAGTCGGTGGGCGACGCCGTGGATGGCCGCCTGTCGGTCGGCTGCGAGGGCGTCACAGCGGTCGCCGGTCGCACACAGTTCCGCACGGGTCTCGGCGAGCACGTCGAACGACGCCTCCGTCTCGAGGGCGGGCGCCCGCTCGGTGTCTCCGGCGGTCGCTGCGTCGACTCGCTCGACGACGGACCGCCCGTCGACCGTGACCGACGCGAGGTCGCTCCGGAGGTCGGCGACCCGCTCTCGAAACCCGTCGAGTGACTCGCGCTCGGCGTCGAGTCCCTCCAGGAGCGTCACGCGCCGGGAGTGTGACTCGTCGATCCCGTCGATGAGCGTCCGCTTGCAGACGCGGTCGAACCTGTCGCCGGCGACGAGTGCGGCCGCGAGGTCGGGGCCGAACTCCTCGGCGACGCTCTTGGCGTAGGACTCGTCGTACTCCGCCTCGAAGTGAGGGACGTCCATCACCGTCTCTCGATAGGCCGCCCGGACCGCCGCCAGGCCGTTCCCAGTCGGGCGGTCCGCGAGCGACCGCGTCGCGACGCCGCCACCGGCCCCTCCCGCACGGCCGCGAGCTGACGGGGCCGACGTCGGCTGGACGTCGCGGACGCGCCGACGGAACGCCGCGAACGCGTCTCGCTCGTCGGTCGTTCGACGCCGTTCCTCCGCGAGCATCCGCTCGGCGCGGGCCAGGAGGTCGCCGCCTCTGTGGTCGGGATCCGAACTCCGGGCACCGTCACGCGAGTCTGCTGGCATCGGGGGAGTCGTTTGCGCCTCCCCGAATAAGCGGTTATAATTTGGCTACGGCGGACTACGTTGGGGTATATAGCCCGGACGACGCGTCGTGCGTCTCGTCCGGTCCGCCACGTCGTCGACGATAGGTGCTCACTCCTCGACGAACGGGAACGACGCCAGCCGGTCCGAGGCGATGGCGGTCAGGCCGCGTGCGGTCACAGAGTCGCCGGAACGCTCCGAAAAGGCGTAGCGCAGGCCCCCGCGGTCGGTGACGGGGTGGAATCGGATCGTCGTGCCCCCGGGACCGACCGTGACGGTGACGTAGGCCTGCGGGAACGAGCAGGTCGTCGGGACCATCACCTCGCGGACGCCGCCCTGACTGGCGGTCGACGGGAGGTGGAGGTGGCCGGTGAGGAGGAGTGACGTCCCGCCCTCGGCGAGCGTCTCGACGAATCGCTCGCCGTCGCGCGTGACCGGTGGGATGGCCATCTCGGGTTCGACGGCGTCGCGGTGGGCGCGCAACTGGTCGGCCATCGCCGGCAGGTTGTAGTGGGTCAGGACGACCGGGTCGTCGGCCGCGGCGAGCGTCTCGCGCACGGCGTCCAGTCGGTCGGGGTCCAGTGTGCCGTCGTGGGAGTCGTAGAGGAAGTCTTCGGTGCCGGCGGTATTCAGGCCCACGAGGTCGACGTCGCCGACCGTGGTCCGGAAGGGGTAGTCGCCGCCGGGGGCGTACTCGGCGGCGAACTCGGACACTGGTGGCGTCTCGTGTTCGTCGCGCTCCTTGGGGACGTCGTGGTTGCCGGGGACCGCGTAGAAAGGCACCTCGAGGGGGTCGAGGATCTCGGCGACGGCGTCGTAGTTCCAGGGTTCGCCGTCCTTGGTGAGGTCGCCGACCGAGCACGCCGCGTCGACGTCGCGCGCCCGGATGTCGGCGACGGCGTTGCGGAGGTGCTGTTCGGTGTGTTCGAACAGTTTCGAGGTGCCCTCGGCGCGGGTCGAGACGTGGGGGTCCGCGACGACGGCCAGCGTGGTCTCTGTCTCGGCGGTCGGCGCGGCCAGTCGGGCCAGCACCGACCCCGGGTGTGCGCCGGGGACGAACTCGTCTGGGTGGTCGGACACGCTCTGACGGGAGTGCTGTCCGGGCAAAAAACTCCCGGAGGCGGGGATCTAGCCGAAAAACGCCGACGGGTCGTCGTGGCGCACCGAGAGGAGGTGCGTGCCGTCGAGCAGTTCGACGTGGGAGTGCAGTTCACCGCGCTCGCGGGCGGCGTCGACCAGGTCGTCGGCCATCGACAGGTCGACGGTTCCGACGAGCAGGACGGCGACGCGCTCGTCGGAGTCAGTGAGACGGGTCAGGAGATACAGGTCGGAGCCCAGTTCCCGGCGGAACACCTCGTAGTTGCGCAGGTCGGCGCGCTCGACGGCTGCGGGGAGCGACTCGGCGACGCCGTCGGGGGCGACGTAGACGAGGCCGAACCGGTCGGTGTCGACGTCGTCGGGGCCGACGGGTGCGACGTGTGCCGCGCGGACGGTGACGACCTCCCAGTCGTCCGCGCGGAGTCGCTCGGCCATCGCGCTGGCCTCCTCGAGCGTGCGTCCCCACGGGGAGGTTTCCCCCGCGTCCTCTCCGGCGTCGGCATCGGGGTCCTCGGGCATGCACAGTCGTGTGGTATCGTGCCGTATCAGCGTTCCGGACTGTCAGTTGTGTTCAGTATTGTTGACTATATACTGATATTGTATGAACCCGAAGTCCGTTTCGCACGATTCACAACCTATTTGCTGATGGAAGGTGACGAACGTACGATGTCAGACAAACGAACCCGTCGAGGGTTTTTGACCGCGGCAGGGGCCGGTGTGGCAACCGTACTGGCGGGTTGTTCCGGTGGTGGACCACCGACAGAGAGCGACGGGTCGTCGGACGGCGGTTCGGACGGCTCGTCGGGTGACGGCGGTTCGGACGGCTCGTCGGACGGCGGTTCGGACGGGTCGTCAGGTGACGGCGAGTCGACGCCTGAAGAGACCGAGACGCAGGGCAGCGGCGGTGGGACCCTGCGCATGATGGCGACGGGATCGATCCAGACGCTCGACCCGATCAACGCCAAGGGGTCGGGCGCCGGCTACGACCAGTACGGCCGGTCGCTCATGGAGTTCAGGAACGGGCTCTACCCGCCCGAGGCCGCTCTGGCGGAGGGCTACGAGGTCTCCGAGGACGGCCTGACCTACACGTTCGAGCTGAAAGAGGGCGTCACGTTCCACGACGGGACCGAACTCACCGCCGAGGACATCGTCTACTCCTACCGGCGACTCGCGGAGTCGTCCAACTCCCGGAACAAGGACGACATCGTCGGCGAGACGCTCGTCCTCGCCCACGAGAAAGACGCCTCCCTGTCGGAACCGACCGACGAGGAGACGCTGGAGGACATCGTCCCCGGGTCGCTGGGCGTCGAGGCCGTCGACGACTACACCTTCGAGATGACGCTCCGGTCGGCGTTCCCCTACACCCTCTATCAGATCGCCGGCGGCGCGTTCGCGATTCTCCCCGCGAACTCCGTCGGCGACGTCGAGGGCTACGAGGGCGAGTACGAGTACAACGAGTTCTTCTCGACGGCCAGCGGCGGTCCCACCTACGCCGGGCTGGGTCCGTTCCAGGTCGACTCCTGGACGAAGGGCAGCCAGATCCAGCTGACGGCCTACGAGGACTACTACGGCGAGGGCCCCGAGCTCGACGGGATCACCTACACCGTCGTCTCGGACGGCAACACGCGGCTCAGTCGCTTCCAGAACGGCAACGCCGACATCCTCGAGGGGATACCGACGGCGTCGTTCAACCCCGACAACGTCTCCATCGACGAGCGGATGGGCAACCGCTCGGTCGGGACGTACACCCTCAGCAACGGCGACGAGGTCAACTACGGCCGGATCCCGGCGCTGACGACCGAGTACATCGTCTTCAACTGTCTGGAGGTCCCCCTGCCGGTCCGGCGCGCGTTCGCCTACGCGATGAACCAGGACGAGATCGCCCGCAACGTCTACAAGGGCCAGGGCAAGGCGGCGTATCACATCACGCCACCCGCGCCCTACCCGACCTTCGAGGACGGCCAGTCCGGTGCGGATTCCTACGACCGCCACGCCGAGAGCGGCTACGAGTCCAACACCGACTTCGGCGCCGACGGCTACCCCTACGGCTACGGCGAGACCCAGCTCGACGAGGCTCGCGCGGTCATGGAAGAGGCGGGGTACGGCGAGGACAACCGCTACTCGATCACGGCGACGACCATCGCCGGTGACTCCGGCTACCGGCAGGTGTTCACCCGCCTGCAGTCGAAACTCCGGTCGGCGTACATCGACATGGAGATCACCGAGGCGGAGTTCGGGACGATCATCAGCCAGGCTATCAGCGGCGACATGCCGGTGTTCGGCCTCGGCGACGGCATGGAGTATCCCGGTCCGCAGAACTTCCTGCGCTTCCTCCACGCCGGCAGTCCGAGCACCGCCTTCACCCGCTGGGGCGCCGAGGGCGGCTACTTCGAACAGGAGTACGTCGACACGGCCGAGGAGGCCTGGCAGAGCAACTACGTGAACGGCGACTCCCAGGCCGACAGCAAAGAGGCCTTCCAGACCGTCGAGGAGATGAACTGGGCTTCGGTGCAGGAACTGCCCTTCCTCCACCCCAACAGCCAGCGCTTCTGGCACGACGGCGTCGACGTCGAGATGTACGGCGTCATGGAGAACCAGACCTTTAATCAGGTCACCCTCGACAGGTAAGCAGCGTCGGCGCGGTCTCGACCGCCCGGCCGTCCCCGGGCGCTCTCAGGGTTTGCCACACCATGTATTCGCCACACCACACGCGGGTTCGTCCCGGCGCGTCCAGTCGTTACGACCCCTCGACAGCCCCGGGTAGCCGTCGCGGGTCCCGACTCCCGACGACCGGCAGGAGGGTATCGTGAGCCGACTGAAGTACCTCGCCAAGCGGGTCCTGCTGATGGTCCCGGTCGTCTGGCTGGGCACGTCGATGACGTGGTTCGTCATCTTCATGGGGCCGATCGACCCGGCGACGCGACTGCTCAGCGAGGGCCAGACGCGCAACCCCGACGCCTACGAGGCGGCTCAGGAGCAACTCGGGCTCAACGAACCACCGCTCCAGCACTACCTCGACTGGATATTCAACCTCTACACGTTCGACCTGGGCCAGACGTTCCTGCTCTACCAGGGGTCGAACGTCAACGCGCTGATCCTCGATTTCCTCCCCCGGACGCTCTGGCTGGGCTTCTGGTCGGTGCTCGTCGCCGTCTGCATCGGCGTGCCGCTCGGGTTTTACGCGGGGATGCGCTCGAACACGGTCGCCGATTACGTCGCCTCCTTCGGCGGCATCGTCTGGCGCGCGATGCCCAACTTCTGGCTCGCGATCATGCTCCTGGCCGTGCTCGGCAGTTCACAGGCCATCTTCGGCGTGAACTGGCAGCAACTGTTCGTCCCGATCGACGCGCTCACCGGGAGTCCCGACATGTCCCGTATCTGGACCGTCGACGGCTTCCTCGCGGCGACCAAGAAGGTGTTGCCCGCGGCGCTCGTGCTGGGGTCGGCCTCGATGGGCAACGAGATGCGGATCGGGCGCACCGCCGTCCTGGAAGTGCGCAACGAGGACTACATCGACATGGCCAAGGCCAAGGGCGTCTCCGACCGCGCGCTGGTCTGGAAACACATCCTCCGGAACGCCCTCGTGCCGCTGGTGCCGATCATCACGAGTGAGGCGTTCCTGCTGATCGGCGGGTCAGTCCTCGTCGAGACCGTCTTCGGTATCAACGGCATCGGTTACCTGTTCTACAGCGCCGCCATCCAGGGCGACCTCCCGCTGGTCGGGACGCTGATGTACGTCTTCATACTCATGATCGTCGGAATCAACCTGCTACAGGACCTGCTGTACACGATAATCGACCCGCGCGTCGGACTGGAGGGCAACTGAGATGGCGGACGCTCCCGACCCCGACGCGGCGGACGGCCCGGCGAACACCGCCGGCGAGGCCGCGGCGGAGGCGACCAACGCCACGCCCGGCCGGGCCGGCTCCGCCGCCCACACCCGCGCATCGACGGTGCTCCCGACGCGCTCGCCCGTCCTCGTCTGGGCGGCGCTGGGCGTCGCGCTGTTCGTCCCCGAGGCCGGCGCACTGCTGGATTTCGTCGTCGGCCTGCTCGCCGACACCGCCATCGCCTCGCCCGCGCCCGGGCCGCTCGCGTCGGTGAAACCGGCTGTCGTGAGCGCCCTCGAGGGCGTCGAGAGCGCTGTCGCGTCGGTCCCGACGTTACTCTCCCGGGAGACCATCCCCAACGGCGGCTACTGGAACGGCCAGCGCTGGGTGGACACCTTCATGGGCCTGTCCCCACCGCGGGCCTGGGGGCTTCGCGTGACGCTCGTCTACGCCTACGCCTTCGCGTGGGCCGGATGGGCGATCCTCGGCTATCGGCTCTACCGCCGGGAGATCCGGACCGTGGCGTGGACGCCACGGGACGACGTCGTCGACCGCTTCCGGGGCCACACCTGGGGCAAGTTCGGCCTCGTCGTCGTGTTCATGTTCGTCGTCATGGCGGTGTTCGCGCCCGCGCTCGGTCCGACCACCGTCGAAGAGAACATGCGCAACTCCTACTCCTACGAGATGAACTACTGGGACCAGGAGACGAAGTCGGTCGAGACCACCCTGATAGGCGAGGCCAACCTCGGCTCGCAGTCGACCGGGACGAACCAGCGGGTGATGCCCTTTAGCTACGACGACTACGGCCGCTACCACCCGTTCGGGACGCTCCCCACGGGGCGGGACCTGTTCACGTTCATCACCGCCGGGTCGCGCATCAGTCTGGTCATCGGCCTGCTCTCCGTGGGCCTGAGCGCGCTCATGGCCGCCTCGCTCGCGCTGACCTCGGCGTACTACAAGGGCAAAGTCGACCTCGCCTCCGTGTTGCTCTCGGACGCGATCATGGCCATGCCCCAGTTACTCCTGCTCATCATGCTCACGACGGTGCTGGCGGACACGTGGATCGGCGGCATCTACAGCGGCGCGTTCGTCCTCGCGCTCATCTTCGCCTTCACCGGGTGGACCTACATGTGGCGGGCGCTGCGCGGCCCCGCCCTCCAGGTCGCCGAGCGACAGTGGGTCGACGCCGCCCGCTCCTTTGGCCAGCGTCCCTCCACCGTCATGCGCAAACACATGCTCCCCTACATCACCGGCTACCTGCTCATCTACGGGTCGATGACGCTCGGCGGCGCCATCATCGCCATCGCCGGCCTCTCCTTCCTCGGGCTGGGCGTCGCTCCGCCCACCCCCGAGTGGGGCCGCGCCATCAACCTCGGCCAGGACTACGTCACGACCGGGTCCTGGCACATCTCGCTCATCCCGGGGATCCTGATCACCATCGTCGTCACGGGCTTCAACGCGCTCGGCGACGGCATCCGCGACGCAATCGACCCGCAGTCCGACAGCGCCGGCGGCACCGCCGGCCGCGGGGGTGGCGCATGAGCGGCGATGCTTCCGGCGGTACCGACGTAGACGCCCCCGAAGATTCGCTCCTCCGCGTCGAGAACCTGCGCACGGTCTTTCACACCGAACGCGAGGAGATCCACGCCGTCGACGGCGTCTCCTTCGAGGTCGACGAGGGCGAGACCGTGGGGCTGGTCGGCGAGTCGGGGTCTGGCAAGTCCGTCACCGCGCGGTCGATCCTCGGCCTCGTCGAGGAACCCGGCCGCATCGAGGACGGTGCCATCTACTACCGCGGCGAGGACCTGACCGACGACAACTGGGAGGCCCACCGCGGCGACATCGCCATCGTCTTCCAGGACCCGGGGGGAGCGCTCAACCCCGTCTACACGGTGGGCAACCAGATACGGGAGGCGCTGCGCATCCACCAGGACCTGCGCGGGAGTCGCGCCCGCGACCGCGCCGTCTCACTCCTCGAAGAGGTCGGGATCCCAGACGCCCGCCGGCGGGTCGACGAGTACCCCCACCAGCTCTCGGGCGGGATGCAACAGCGGGCGGTCATCGCGATGGCGCTGGCCTGTGACCCCGACCTGCTCGTCTGTGACGAACCCACCACGGCGCTGGACGTCACGATCCAGGCCCAGATCCTCGACCTGCTCGCCGACCTCCAGCGCGAGGAGGACCTGGCTATCCTCTTCATCACCCATGACATGGGTGTCATCGAGGACGCCACCGACCGCGTGAACGTCATCTACGCCGGCGAGGTGGTCGAGCGCGCACCCACCAGGGAACTGTTCGAGAACCCACAGCACCCCTACACGCGGGCGCTACTGGACAGCATCCCCGGACGGACGCCGCCCGACGAGCAACTCCCGACTATCGAGGGCGAGGTGCCCACGCCCACCGGACCGGCGACGGACTGCCGGTTCGCGCCGCGATGTCCCGCCGCGGTCGACGCCTGCCGGACGGTCCACCCCGAACACTACGCGGTCGGCGCCGAGGGGACCGACCGGACGGCGGCCTGTCTCCTGCACGGCGACGCCCACCACCACTCCTTCGAGGAGGCGCTCGCCGACCCCGAGAGCCTCGGGCGACACGGACGGGCACAGGACTGGGAGTCTCGCGCCGACGGACGCGGACGGAGTGAATCACGCGCCGACCGACAGGAACCGAACGGTTCCCGCGCCGACGGAGGTGACCGCCGGTGAGCGACTTCGCGGGAACCAGCGAAGGCGCGACGGCCGCCGAGACGACTCGGGGAGGCCGCGACGGCGACGCAGAGCCGTTCATGTCGGTGCGGGACCTGCGGACGTACTACGACGAGCAGACGCTGCTGTCGCGGGACCCGCCAGTGAAAGCCGTCGACGGCGTCTCCTTCGACGTCTACGACGGGGAGACACTGGGGCTCGTCGGCGAGTCCGGTTGCGGGAAGACGACGCTCGGGCGCACGCTCGTCGGCCTCGAATCGGCGACCGACGGCACCGTCGAGGCCGAGGGGCGCGACGTGACGGACCTGAGCGGCGGCGAACAGCGCGAGTGGCAGCGACGGGTCGGCATGGTGTTCCAGGACCCCGAGGAGAGCCTGAACGACCGCCAGACCGTCGGCGAGAGCATCCGCGAACCGCTCGACGCCCACGACTGGCCGTTCCTGCCGGTGGCCGTCGAGGGCATGGACGCGAGCGTCTCGGGGTCGGCCGTCACCTCACTCGACGCGGCCGAGAGCGCCGACCGCCCGGACGTCACCGTCCGGGTCGACGGCGACGGGTTCGAGGTGTCGGTCCGCGAGAAACTGCCCCTCACCCGCGCGGACGTCTCAGTCTCGGTCGACCGCGACGCCGGCACGGTGTCGGTCGAGGTGGAGAAGTCGAAGGGCGAGATCCGCCGCGACCGGGTGTTCGACCTCCTGGAGCGAGTCGGGCTGAACGAGGAACACTACTACCGGTATCCCCACCAGTTCTCCGGCGGGCAGCGCCAGCGCGTCGGCATCGCGCGCGCACTCGCACTCGAACCCGAGTTCCTGGTGCTGGACGAACCCGTCTCGGCGCTGGACGTCTCCGTGCAGGCCCGGATCATCAACCTGCTGGAGGAGATCCAGGACGAACTCGGGCTCACGTACCTGTTCATCGCCCACGACCTGGCCGTCGTCAGGCACATCGCCGACCGGGTCGCGGTGATGTATCTGGGGAACGTCGTCGAACTCGGCCCCGCCGAGTCGGTGTACACCGACCCCTCCCATCCCTACACGCTCTCCCTGCTGTCGGCCATCCCGGGCAGCGGGTCGCCCTGGTCGGGCGAGCGCGTCCAGCTCCGGGGGGCCCCACCCAGCCCGCGTGACCCGCCCCAGGGCTGTCCGTTCGCGACGCGCTGTCCGGCGAAGATCCGGCCGGACGAGCCCGACCTCGACGAGGCGACCTGGCGCGCGCTCGACGAACTCAGGGTCGTCTTCCGGACGCGCTCGCGGGCGGAGTTCACGACGCTGGAGACGCTGAAGGGCCTCGTCGGCGCCGAGGTCGACCCCGAGTCGGTCGAGGAGGCGGTCGACGACCTGCTCGGCGACAGCGACCTCCCGCCCGAGGTTCGCGACGTCGTCGACGAGGCGGTCGACCTTGCCACGCACGGGGACGACGCCGAGGCGGCCGACCTGCTCCGGGAGGTCTTCGGCTCGCGCTGTGACGAGGAACATCCCCAGCCCTACGACCGCGGTGAGGGCTGGCAGAGTCGCTGTCTCCGTCACGAACCCGACCACCGGGAGGCCGCCCCGACCATCGACGAGCGCGAACGGGACGGCGCCTGACGTGGTGGGCCAGGGTCGCGTCAGAACTCGCCGAGTCGCGACTGCCCGCCGTCGTCGGAGAAATCGGCCGCCTTTCGCACCGTTCGCTCGAACGTCTCGCGCTGGGAAGGGTCGTACAGCGACGCCGCCGGGTGGACACAGACGAGTACCCGCCGGGGAGCCCCGCCCAGTTCCACCTCGTGGACGTCGCCGGCCTCGTTCGTCACGGCGACCGACCGTCCGAGCAGGTGCTCTCCGGGGACTTTCCCGAGTGTGACGACGACCGCGGGGTCGACGTAGTCGATCTCGCGCTCGAGGTGCTCCCGGCAGTTGTCGAGTTCGTCGCCGGTGGGGTCGCGGTTGTCCGGCGGGCGACAGCGCACGCAGTTGGTGATGCGGACGTCCGCTCTGTCGAGTCCGGCGTCCCGGAGCGCCTCGTCCAGGACGTCGCCGCTCCGGCCGACGAACGGTTCCCCCATTTCGTCTTCGGTCGCACCGGGCGCCTCGCCGACGAACAGCAGTTCGGCGTCCGCGGGCCCGACGCCGTTGACGATGCGACTCCGGCAGGCGACCAGTTCGTCGCACCGCTCGCAGGCGGTCACGTCCGGTCCCTCCGTCTCGCTCATACCCGCTCTCCGCGTGGCGGCGGGAAAACTCGCGTGGTTCGGCCGGGGCCGCACCGCTCAGTCCAGGTCGGCGACCACGGTGACCGTCTCGTCCACTGCCTCGCGCCAGTCCTCGGGGAGGTCCCCGCCCCGTTTCGGTGGATCGATGGCGAGGTCGACCGGCGCGTAGGAGAGTCGCTCGAACGTGTCCGCGGCGACCCGGCCGACGAACTCGGCGTTCTTGCGACGGGTGTTGACACCGCCGTTCACGAGGTCGTACTTCTCGGTGAAAACCTGCGCGACCACGACACGCTCTGGGAGTTGTCCCTCGGCGATGTGCCGGAACAGTTTCGCGGTGTTGTCCGCCGGGTCCGCGCGGCGCCACTCCAGTTCGACCAGTACCGTGGGACCGCCGACCCCGCCTACGTCGACACGCGTTCCAGCGATACTGTACTCGACGGTCCAGTCGAGTCCCGGTCGTGCCGCTGCGAGGCGGTCGCGAAACCGCGCCTGGACCTGCCGGGCGAGTTCACCCACGAGCTGGCCCACGGTCGACCCCCACGAGAACCTTTCGGCGGACCGCGAAGTGACGACCGGATCGACCGCGCTCAGTCGATGCGGATGGCCGGGCGGCCGGGGCGGGCGTCGGCGGCGAACTCGCCCGCGTCGTCGGCCGACAGCACCGTGACGTCGGCGTCGAACTCCCGCTCGATCAGCCAGGCGGCCCGTTCGAGGGCGGCGCGCTCGTCGTCAGGGGCGAGCGTCTCGGCCAGTGCCTCGCGTTCGGCCTGCAGGTCCTTCGCGAAGTCCGCGGCGGCCTCGCCGTGCTGACGGAAGCGCTCGTCGCCCATCACCGCGCCGACGAGGTTGTCGGCGTCGGACTCGCGCGCGAGTTCGTGGACCGCGTGCTTCCACTCGGGCGCGACGGCGATGGCGATCTCCTCGGGGTCGTCGATGCCGGCGACGTCGACGATGTCGCGGACGTCCTCGCGGGTGTTCTCGACGAGGCGGCGCTCGACGTCGTAGCCGGCGGGCGGGTCGGCAGCGGGCCAGTCGGCCTCGGCGACCAGTCCGTCGTGGCCGAGCTCGTCCCACATCTCTTCGGCGGCGTGCGGTGCGACCGGTGCGAGCAGCTTCGTGACGACCTCGACGCCACGCTCGACGACGGCGGGGTCGGGCGTCGTCTCGTCGCGGTACCGGCGCACCAGCGAGACGAGTTCGCGCACCGCCTGGAGCGCGTGGTTGAACCGGAACGCCTCGAACTCCGCGGTCGCAGTACTCGCGGTCGCCGTGATCTCGCGGGCGACGTACTCGTCTATCGGGTCCCGGTCGCCGTCCGCGTCGGCCGCGTCGCCGGTCGGGATATCGGTCGTCAGTGCGTAGACTCCCTGGAGGAACTCGTGGGCCGAGCGGGCGCCCTCCTCGGTCCAGTCGAAGTCCTTCTCGGGCTGGGCGGCTTCGAGCATGAACAGGCGGCCCGTGTCGGCGCCGTAGGTCTCGACGAACGGCCGCGGGGAGACGACGTTCCCCGTCGAGGAACTCATCGCCGTCCCGCCCTTGCGGACCATCCCCTGGGTGAGCAGGTTCTCGAAGGGCTCACGGACGCCCTCGACCATGTCCAGGTCGGCCAGCACCTTCGTGAAGAATCGCGAGTAGATGAGGTGCATCGTCGCGTGCTCGATGCCGCCGACGTACTGGTCGACGGGCAGCCAGTCGCTGGCCTGCTCGCTGTCGAAGGGCGCCTCGTCCATGTGGGGCGAGACGTACCGCAGGAAGTACCACGAGGAGTCGACGAACGTGTCCATCGTGTCGGTCTCGCGCTCGGCGGGGCCGCCACAGTCGGGACAGTCGACCTGTTTCCACTCCTCGGCCGCATCGAGGGGATTGCCCGTCGTCTGGACGAACTCGGGCAACTCGACGGGCAGGTCCGCCTCGGGGACCGGGACGTACCCGCAGTCGGGACACTCGACGAAGGGGATGGGCGTGCCCCAGTAGCGCTGGCGGGAGATACACCAGTCCCGGAGGCTGCGTTCGATACGGTGCTCGCCGTCGAAGACGTCCACGAACTCCTGGCGGGCTTTCGCACTCGTGAGGCCGTCGTACTCGCCGCTGTTCACGAGGACGCCGTCCTCGGTGTAGGCGGCCTCCCGGACGTCCACGTCGCCGGGATCGGCGTCGGCGTCGGGGGCGGGTTCGATAACCTGCTCGATAGGGATGTCGTGTTCTTCGGCGAAGGCGTGGTCGCGCTCGTCGTGGGCCGGGACGGCGTACAGCGCTCCCGTTCCGATATCGGAGAGCACGTAGTCGGCGACGTAGACTGGGATCTCCTCGCCGGTCGCGGGGTTAGTGGCGTACTCGCCGGTGAACACTCCGGAGGTCTGGGGCAGGTCCTCGTCGGCGTGTTTGGCCTCGTGGACGTACTCGGCGACCTCGTCGTTCTCCTCGGCGATGGCCTGAGCGACCTCGTGCCCGGGCGAGAGCGCGAAGAAGGTCGCGCCGTAGATGGTGTCGAGGCGGGTGGTGAAGATCTCGACCGCGTCGCCGGTCGTGAGGTCGAACTCGACGGCGTCGCCCTCCTGGTGGCCGATCCAGTTGCGCTGCATCTCGCGGACGTTCTCGGGCCACCCGTCCATGTCGTCCAGCGACTCGTAGAGTTCGTCCGCGTAGTCGGTGGTCGTGAAGAACCACTGTTCCATATCCCGGTGTTCGATAGGCGTGTCACACCGCCAGCAGATTTCGGTCCCGTTCTCGGTGGTGACGTTCTCGTCGGCCAGCACCGTCTCACAGGAGGGACACCAGTTGAGTTCCGTCTCCTTGCGCTCGACGAGGTCTTCCGCGTAGAAGCGCTGGAAGAACCACTGGTTCCACCGGAAATACTCCGGCTCGCAGGTGGTGACCTCACGGTCCCAGTCCAGGCCCAGTCCCATCAGTTCCATCTGGTCTTTCATCGTGGCGATGCAGTCCATCGTCCACCCGCGGGGGTCGACGTTGCGCTCGTTGGCGGCGTTCTCTGCGGGCAAGCCAAAGGAGTCCCAGCCCATCGGGTGGAGGACGCTCTCGCCGCACATCCGCTGGTAGCGGGCGTACGCGTCGGTGATCGCGTAGTTGCGGACGTGGCCCATGTGCATCTCGCCGGAGGGATAGGGGAACATCGCGAGGACGTAGGCGGGGTCCTCGGCGTCGTCGGAGACGTGGAAGACGTCGGCCTCGTCCCACGCGGTCTGCCACTTCGGTTCGACCTCGGCGGGGTCGAACCCCCTGTCTCGCTGCTCGCCGGTGCCTGCGGTCATACCCGACAGTGAGTGGGTCCACGGGTTTTAACTTTCCATTCGGGTGTGACCGTCCGACACACCGCCGAGGGCTCGACAGCGCCCGCCGACACGTTTAGTACAACTCTGTACAAACGGTACAACGAGATATGGCGAGTAGTACCGACGATCCGGAGATAGTACGCGTCTCGGAGAAGGGACAGGCGACGATCCCGAAATCGCTCCGGGAGAAGTTCGGGATCGACGCGCCGGGCGAGGTGTTCGTCTACGAGGAGGGCGGCCGGATCGTCATCGAACCGGTGCCGTCGCTCGACGAGTTACACGGTATCCACGCCGGTGACCGCGAGCCAGGAGAGGTGACTGAGCGTCTCCGGGAACTGCGAGCGGAAGACGAACGGCGCGAGCGCGACCGGGCCGACCGTCTCCGACCGGACGGATGACCGACGCGTACGCCTTCGACACCGAGGCGGTCGTCGCCTTCCTCTACGACGAACCCGGCCACGAGCGGGTCGGGTCGCTGCTCGCGAGCGTCGCGGCCGGCGACGCGGAGGGATACCTCGCACAGCCAAACGCCAGCGAAGTGTACTACCTGGTCGCTCGCTTCGAGGGCACGACGGACGAACGGCCGACGACCGAGTCGCTCCGTGTTGCGGACCGCGACCTGCGGACGCTGGAACGGAACGGTCTCGCGGTCGTTCAGCCGGACTGGCGACGAGCGGCGGAGGTGAAAGCCCACGGCGGACTCTCGCTCGCGGACGCCTACGCTGTCGCGCTGGCCCACGACCGGGACGCGACGCTGGTCGTCGGCGGGGACGACGACTTCGATTCGCTTTCGCTCGACGTCGCGGTAGAGCGGTTCCGCGACCACGGGGTGTGAACGGGAACCGCGCCGATAGCTGTTCGCTCGGGTCGGTCCAGCGACTGACGCCCCGTCTCGGGGTGTGCTGACGACCGTGTGTCCCGACCGCAGAGACCCGCAACAAAGTCACAACTACGTTCACGAGTTCGCGGCCCGTACGCGTCCCCATGAGCGACTCCACGCAGTCGGACGACCCTCACCCGGTCGAACGCGCCCTCCGGACGGTCACCCCGATACCCCGGGGACGGCGCGACACGGAGATGGACGCCATCGGCCTGGCACTGGCTCTGGGCCTCGTCCTCCTCTTCCTGCCGTTGCTCCCGTGGCTGGTGGTCGGGTGGGTGATCATCAAACTGGTCGAACTCCTCTTCGGGCCGCCCGGCGAGGCGACCTGAGTACCGACCCGGCGCCCGAACGAACGCCACGCTCGTCGTCCCGCGGCGGGCCCGTCGTCCACGCACCGACCGTAGTTATTTTCGGCTCACACTCCACTGTTCACCCATGACAGACATGACCGTCGAGGAGGCGATGGCGAAGTACGGCCCCTCGGAGATCACCCGCGACGATCTGCTGGAGGTCGACGACCCGGCGTACGCGCCCGAGAACGTCGCCATCGTCACTGGCGGCGCGAACGGTATCGGCCGCGCCACGGCACTGGCGTTCGCCGCCAACGGCCTGACCGCTGTCGCGACCGACCGCGACGAGGAGGGTCTCACGGCGGTCGAGTCGCGGGCCGCCGACCTCGACCTCCCCGGCGAGGTGGTGGGTGTCCCCGCGGACCTGACGAACGACGCAGATCTCGAACGGATCGTCGACGAGGCCGCCGAGGAAGGGTCGGTCCGATATCTCCTCAACATCGCCGGCATCCAGACTGTCGCACCCATCGAATCGTTCCCTGTCGAGCGGTACGACCTGATGCACGACGTGATGCAACGCGCACCCCTGATCCTCACCAAACACTGTTTCCCGCACTTTCGCCGGGGAGACGGCCGCGGCGTCGTCGGGAACATGTGTTCCGCCCACGGCCACATCGTCACCCGCGACAAGGTGGCCTACAACACGGTCAAGTTCGGCCTCCGGGGGCTCACTCAGTCCATCGCCGCCGAAGGCGAGGGGGCAATTCGAGCCTTCACTGTCAGTACCGCCTACGTCAAGACCGGCCTCGTGGCCCGGCAGTTACCCGACACCGCCGACCGCCGGAACATGACCGTCGACGAAGTCGTCGAGCAGGTCATGCTCGAACGGACGCGCGCCACGGAGATGATGGAACCGTACGAGGTAGCGAACCTCTTCGTGATCGGGTGTTCGCGCCACAGCGACCACCTGAACGGCGGCGACATGACCCACGAGGGCGGGATGAGTCTCACCTACTGACGCGGCGAGTCCGCGCGTCGGCGACCGTCCGACAGGGCGGTGTGTCGGAGCGCTCGTCCGATACGGTTCCCCGATAGACCTCGCTTTGTGATGACAGTATTCGAATATGATACTTTCTGCCCAGAGCGGGAGACACGCCGCGGGGCGGCGGATGATCCGTGACAGACGCGGAGAGACAGCACCCACGAGGGGGGACCGAGTTCGAGCGCTCCCCGTCGACCCGCCGTGTTGGCTCGTGGTGCGTGCTGACACGCCACATAGATATAAGGGGCTCGCATCAGATATCGTAGAGTGACACTATGTCGACAGAGGCGACCGGCGGCGGTCCACTGACACGGTTGTACAGCAACAGGATCGGTCGGCCGGACACGGCCGACGAGGCGACGGGCTACTGGATATTCGCGCTCGGGGTCGTCCTGGGCATCGTCGGCGTCGGACTGCTCGTAACCAACGACCTGCAGGGGCCGGTCCCCCAGTGGCCGGTGGTCATCGCGGCGGCCGCGCTGGTCCTGCTCATCGCGGGGCCGCTCATTCGACTGCCACTCCGGCGACTGGCGACGATACTCGTCTACGTCGGGGCGCTGTTGAGCCTCGTCGCGATCCCGTGGTTCGTCGTCTCCTATCCGGGCTGGCGCCCCCAGGCGGCGGGGATCATCGGCCTGTACGCCGCCGGCATGGCGGTGATGGCGCTGGGCGGTGTCTTCGTCCCCGTCCTGACCAGCGGCACCGAACGCGACAAGGAGATCGAACGCCAGCGCGAACAGATCGCCGACCTCCAGTCGGCGCTCGACGACGCCGACGCCGACGAGGCGGACCTCGCACGACTCATCGACGAGTTGCGCGACAGCGAACGGGATCTCGCGGAGTTGCTCGACGAGACCGAGGCCGCACGGGCCGAAACAGAGGCCGCTCGCGAGGAAGCCGAAGCCGCACAGGCTGACACCGAGGCCGACGAGGCCGACCTGGCCGCCCAGTTGCGGACGCTCCGGTCGAGTCAGGCACGCTTCGAGCTGTTCGCCGACAGCGCCGACGAGTGGCGCTGGCGACTGCGCCACCGCAACGGCAACACCATCGCCGACAGTGGCGAGGGCTACACCCGCAAGCACAACGCCCAGAAGGGCATCCAGAGCGTCCGGCGCAACTCGCTGGGCGCGGCGCTGATGCTCGTCGAACCCGACGAGGAACCTCCCGAGGAAGACGAGGAGTTCGAACCCCCGGAGGAGGTCGAGAGCCGCGCCGAGTTCGAGGTCTACGAGGACAACGCCGGCGAGCACCGCTGGCGACTCCGCCACGACAACGGGAACGTCATCGCCGACGGGTCGGAGGGCTACGCCACCCGCGGGAGCGTCAACCGCGCGGTCCGGCGCGTCCGGGAGTACGTCGGGCCCGCCGCGTACCTCCGCTTCGACCCGACCGGCTTCGAGGTGTACCGCGACGCCGGAGGCGAGTGGCGCTGGCGGCTCGTCCACCGGAACGGCAACATCCTCGCCGACAGCGGCGAGGGCTACAGTCGCAGTAACGACGCCCGCCGCGCCGCCGATCGCATCCGCCAGCGCGTCGACGAGATGGAGTTCGAGATCTTCGAGGACAAGGCCGGTGAGCACCGCTGGCGCTTGCTCGGCGGGAACGACCAGATCGTCGGCGACAGCGGCGAGGGCTACAGTTCGCGGAGCGAGGCCGAGGAGGCCGTCGAGCGCGTCCGGAACTACGCGCCCGAGGCCGACCTGCTGGAGATCGGCCGTGCCGCCTTCGAGATCTACGAGGACAACGGTGGCGAGTACCGCTGGCGGCTCCGCCACCGCAACGGCAACATCATCAGCGACAGCGGCCAGGGTTACAGCGACCGGAGCGGTGCCCGCGACGGTATCGAGAGCGTCAAGCGCAACCTCCCGAACGCCGAAGTCGCCGAAGACGAGTAATCGTCCACACACCGGTTCGGGCCGCCCGCCGATCGCGTCTCACTCTCCGGCCGGCCGGTCGCGTCTCACTCTCCCGCTTCGCGGAGCGCCGTCCACACGGTCTCGGCCGTGAGCGGCATATCGACGTGCTCGACGCCCAGCGGTGCGAGCGCGTCGAGGACGGCGTCCACGACCGTCGGCGGTGCGGCGCAGGTCCCGGCTTCACCGATGCCTTTCACACCGAGGTCGTTGACTGGGCTCGGTGTGACCGTCGCGTCGGTCTCGATCTCGGGGACGTCGTACGACCGCGGCAGCGCGTAGTCGAGCATCGACGCGGTCTGGAGGTTGCCGTTGTCGGCGTAGACGGCCTCCTCGGAGAGCGCCTGGCCAAGTCCCTGTGCGACCCCGCCGTGGACCTGCCCGTCGACGATCAGGGGATTGATCCGCTCGCCGCAGTCGTCGACGGCGACGTAGCGCTCGACGTCGACCTCGCCCGTCTCGGGGTCGACGGCGACGCGGGCGGCGTGGGTCCCGAACGTGTAGGCAGTGGCCTCCTGCTGGTAGAACGTCGTGGCTTCCAGTCCCGGGTCGAACCCCTCGGGGACGCCCCAGCCGTAGGCCTGGCCCGCCACGTCGGCGAAGGAGACCGAGCGGTCAGTACCAGAGACGCGGAACTCGCCGTCGTCGTGTTCGATATCGGCGGGGTCGGCTTCGAGGGTGGCGGCGGCGAGTTCTCGGGCTTTCTCGCGGACCTCGCGGGCGCTCTCGGCGACGGCGTTGCCGCCCGTGATGGTGCTCCGGGAGCCGAACGTGCCCGTGCCGGTTGGTGTCCCGTCCGAGTCGCCCTCGCGGACGTCGATGTCCCCGTAGGGCACACCGAGTTCGTCGGCGACGATCTGGGCGTAGGTAGTCTCGTGGCCCTGTCCGTGGGAGTGTGTCCCCGCCGACACTGTCACTGTTCCGTCGGGGTGGGCGCGGACGACGCCGCTCTCGTAGCCGCCGCCCGTCGATTCGACGTAGCAGGCGAAGCCGACTCCCACAAGCCGGCCCTCGTCGTCGGTGACCGGGTCGCGGTCGCGTCCGGTCGTGCCGTCGCCGTCGGCGCGGTCGCGGTGTTCGTCGTAGTCGACGGCCGCCAGCGCGGCGTCCATCGCGGGTTCGTAGTCGCCGCTGTCGTAGGTCGCGCCCGACGCGGTCTCGACGGGAAATACCTCAGGATCGAACTGGTTGCGCCGGCGCAGTTCGGCGGGATCGAACCCCAGTTCGCGGGCCGCGGCACTCACGAGGCGTTCGGTGACGTAGTTGGCCTCGGGTCGGCCCGCGCCGCGATAGGAGTGGACGGGTGCGGTGTTGGTGAAGACTGCGCGAGTCTCACACGAGATGGCGGGGATGTCGTACTGCACCGAGAGGAGCGAGCCGTACCAGCCGGGCATGGCCGCGCCGCCGCCGAGTGCGTAGCCGCCGACGTTGGCCGTCGTCTCGACCTGCAGCCCGCGGATGGTTCCGTCGTCGTCGACGCCGATGGCCGCGGTGGTCTGGTGGTCGCGGCCGTGGGCACCCTCGAGGTAGTTGGCGCTCCGGCGGGCGGTCCACTTGACAGGTCTCCCGAGACGTATCGACGCCCAGCCGGCCATGGCCTCGCCGGGGTGGTGGTGGCCCTTGTGACCGAAGCCGCCGCCGACGTCCGGCGCGACGACGCGGATCTGGCGCTCGGGGAGTCCCAGCGTGGCGGAGATGTCGCTCCGGTGGCCGTGCGGTGACTGGCTGGTCATCTCGACCGTGAGCCGTTCGTCGCCGGCGTCCCAGTCGGCCACCGCCGCGCGCGGTTCGATGGCGCTCGATATCAGGCGGTTGTTGCGCAACTCGCGTTCGACGACGTGGTCGGCGTCGGCCAGCGCGTCCTCGGCGGCCTCGGGGTCGCCCAGCACCGCCGTCAGCGCGACGTTGTCCGGGGCGCTCTCGAAGAGCGTCGGCGCGCTCTCGCCTGTCGCCTCGGTCGCGTCGACCACCGTGTCGAGGGGGTCGTAGTCGACGGAGACGGCGCGGGCGCCGTCGCGGGCGCGGTAGCGGTCCGCGGCGACGACCGCGGCCACGGGCTGGCCCTGATAGCGGACCCGGTCGTTCGCGAGGACTGGATGACCGGGCGGATCGCAGTCCAGCGGGCCCGAGCGCACGGAGAGGACACAGGGCGAGTCCGAGGCGGCCAGGTCGTCCCAGGTGTAGGCGGCGAGGACGCCGTCCATCGCCCCGGCGTCGGTGGTATCGATCCCCTCGATCCGGGCGTGGGCGCGGTCGCTCCGGACGAACGCGACGTGGGCCATGCCCGGGACCGAGATGTCGTCGGTGTAGCGGGCGTTGCCCGTCAGGAGCGCGCGGTCCTCGCGGCGAGTGACGCCCCGCCCCACGAGGGGTTCGTCGTCGGCGGAGTCGGCATCCGAACCTGTCGACGCCGACGGAGTGTCTGACATACTGGGTGCAAGCGAGCACAGCGGCTAAAGTCTCCCGGCGGCGACTCGCCCGGGACGGACGCCCCGCACACCGGCAAGCGGGCGGGGAGGAACCGAACTTGATAGGGGCCGGCGTCGAAGGGGCGGGTATGGACATGGACCTGTCCGGCAAGACGGCACTGGTAACGGGCGGCGGGCGCGGCAACGGCCGCGCGACGGCGCTCGAACTGGCCCGGCACGGCGCGGACGTCGTCGTCAACGACCTCGACCCCGACGTCGCAGAGGACACCGCCGCGCTCATCCGCGAGGAGACGAGTTCGGACGCGGAGGGCGTCGGCGCGGACGTCTCCGACCAGGCCGAGGTACAGGCCATGGTCGAGCGCGGCGTCGAAGAACTGGGCAACATCGACATCCTCGTCAACAACGCGGGCGTCGGCAACGCCGGCCCGTTCCTCGACGAGGACTACGACTCGGACTTCCAGCTCAACGTCGACGTCCACATCATGGGCTCTATCTACTGCACCCGCGCAGTCGTCGACGGCATGGTCGAGGAGGGCTACGGAAAGATTATCAACATCACCTCCATCCACACGAAAAACTCCGTGGGGATGTCCCCGCAGTACGACGTCGGCAAGTGGGGTCTCAAGGGCCTCACGAAGTCCCTCGCGCTGGAACTGGGCCAGGAGGGCATCCGCGTCAACGCCGTCGCCCCCGGCTGGGTCGACACCCGCATGACCGAGGGCTTCTCGGAGGAAGTTGCCCAGCAGATCAAGGATCTCAACCCGCTCGGCACGTTCGCCCAGCCCGAGGACATCGCCAACGGCGTGACCTTCCTCGCCGCCCCCGCCAGCGACTACGTCAACGGCCACGAGCTCCGCGTCGACGGCGGACAGATCCCGATCATAGACTGGAGTCTCGATAATCGGTAGGTAGCGGCGGAGAGTAGTTGGACGGACGACCGAGCGAACGTGTCGACGGGCGACCCGAGTTCTCGGCGCGTGCCGTCGAGCGTGTCGGCGCACTGCGCCGACCGCGAGACGGAGCGCGCGAGGGATGAGCGAGCGACGAAGGAGCGAGCGAATCGGTTGGGGAGGCATGTGGCTGCGGTTGCGGTGCTGTGTGGGGCTGTCCTGGCGGATTGAAAGGGCGATGCCCGGTCGCGTACAGTTTAGTCGCCTGAGCGGGCACTATCTGAGCGAGCGCAGCGAGCGAAGATATCCCGCTCAGCGACCGCGAGCGGGCGGAGGGCTTTCAGCGCACACGACGAGTAGCGGTTCGATACATTGCTGACGAGCGGGCCGAGGGCGTCCATCGCACACCGACGAGTGCAGTCAAACAAACAACGGCGACGACGGCCACATCATCTGAAACGGTCGTAACTACTTTGTCCGAACTCTGACAGTGGAAACCATGTTCCCGCGGGAAATAGAGACCGAACGTCTCGACCTTCGGAAGTTCTGCGGTGACGAAGTCGAGGTATTCGAGCTATACGACCTGTTCGCGGCCAGAAACCAGAACATAGACGATGTATTCGAGTACGTGCCACGGGAACCGTACTCGACAGTCACGGACGCTCGCGACCAGCTCGACACGGCGGAGGCACAGTGGGACGACGGCGCTGGCGCGTGGTACGCCATCTATACACCCGACGAAGAACTCGCGGGGTACGCGGTACTGAACGTCAAGTGGGACCGCAAGACCGGCGATCTCGGACTCGTACTCGGAAAGAACCACTGGGGGAACGGGTTCGCGGGCGAGTGTCTACGGGTCCTCACCGAGCTCTCGCTCGACCGCCTCGACCTCGAACTCGTTGCCACGGGCTACGAATCGGGCAACGAAAGGTCAGAGCGGGCGGTCGAGAAGTTCGTCGACGCCGTGGGCGGACAGTACGACGGCGTCGTCCGGAATCGGACGCCGGTCGGCGACGAGATCCCGGACCACCATCGCTACACCGTCACCCGAGAGCAGTATCGCGACGCCGTCGCTGACTAGCTCCGCACTGGACGCTGTGTTTCGGGCGAATCGAATCGCAGTCGGTCGACCGCCACCAGGGTTTCGCTGCCGACTCAAAACATCCCGTCGCTCTCGGCGGCATCGACGGCATCCGAAACCGCACGTTCGACGTAGGTCTCCAGCAGGCTCACCCGGAACTCCCCGGAGGCCTGCGGGTCGCTCCGCAGTCGCTCCTCGTCCAGGCCGTCACCGGCCTTTCCGGCCGCTCGCTCGATCAACCCATCACCCACAGACGACCCGAGCAACTCGTCTTCCACAGCCGAGAGCCGCACCGCGCGGTCGACCACCCCGGTCGCGGCCACCCGCGCGTCCAGCACCGTCCCCTGCACGGCCGAAACGACGGCGGCCACCCCGACGAGCGCGTAGCCCGTCGCCGGATGCGTCCGCCGTCGGTAGGCGGTCCCGACCTCCTGCTGTCCGGGGACCTCGACGCCGGTCAGGATCTCCCCGTCCGTCAGCGCCGTCTGCCCCTGCCCCTCGAAGAACTCGCCGGCCGGGATCCGCCGACTTCCGTCTCGACCCTGCACCAGAACGGTCGCGTCGGCGGCCAGGACGGCCGCGGGCGGGTCCGCGGCGGGGTGGGCCTCCGCCAGATTCCCGCCGATGGTCCCCCGGTTGCGGATCTGTCGGTCGCCGACCTCGCGCGCCGCCGACTGCACGACGGGCGCGACCTGCGCGAGGCGGTCGTCCTCGGCGAGGTCGGCGTAGGTCGTCAGCGCGCCGACGGTCACGCTCGTCCCGCCGGCACCCAGATCCAGCCCTCGCAGGTCGTCGTCGTCCAAGTCCACGACGACCGACGGCTCCCGCCCGTCGTTTTTCATCGCCGGGACGAGGCTGTGCCCCCCGGCGAGCAGTTCCGCGTCGTCGTGGTCGGCGAGCAGGGCGAGCGCCTCGTCGACGCTCTCGGCGCGGTAGTAGTCGAAGCGCGCGGGGAACATCTCAGTCGCTCGCCTCCCCGCTCGCGCCGTCCGACCCGTCCCCGTCTCGCCGGTACGCGGCGGCCGTCTCGACGGCGTCGACGACGTGCTGGTAGCCGGTACACCGGCAGACGTTGCCCTTCAGTGCCCGCCGGATCGACTCGCGGTCGGGGTCCGGGTCCTCGGCCAGGAGGTCCTCGGCCGTCGCCAGAATGCCCGGTGTGCAGTAGCCACACTGGAGCCCGTGGTCCTCGACGAACGCTTCCTGGAGCGGGGCGAGGTCGTCCGAGCCGTTCTCGCCCGTTCCGCTCTCGTCGGCGATGCCGGCGGCGGTCGTCACGTCGCTGCCGTCACACTGGACAGCCAGCAGCGTACAGGACTTGACCGCGTCGCCGTCGACCAGCACCGTGCAGGCGCCACACTTTCCGCTCTCACAGCCGACGTTCGGGCCCGTATACCCCAGCTGGTCGCGGAGCGCGTGGACCAGCAGGGTGCGAGACTCGACGGTCGGCGACTCCACGCGACCGTTCACCGTGAGCGTGATGTCGTGTTCCACTCTGGTCGATGGTCGGTCTATCCCCAGTAAAGCCCATCGGAGCGCCGGGGACGACGAGGGTCGGCCACGGTGAGGATCCCCTCTGTGTCCACGTCTGCCTCGACCACAGGTCCCGACGCCACTCAGACCCCGTACAGGTCGCCGAACTTCTCGCGGGCGTACTCGAGGAAGTACTCCGCGGTCAGAGGTTCGCCGGTCGCGCGCTCGATCAGTTCGTCGGTCGGGTAGCGCTGGCCGTGGCTGTGGACGTTCTCGTTCATCCAGGCGAGCAGGGGGTCGAACTCCCCGTTCCCGATCAGTTCGTCGACGTCCTCGTCAAGGTCTTCACGCATGGCGGCGTCGAGTTGGGCCGCGAGGACGCTCCCGACGGTGTAACTCTGGAAGCTCGCGAACCCGCCGGTCCAGTGGATGTCCTGAAGACACCCCTCCGAATCGGTGTCGGGGCGGATCCCCAGGTAGTCGTCCATCCGGTCGTTCCAGACCTGCGGGACCTCCGCCACGTCGAGTTCCCCGCGGACGAACTGTTTCTCGACCTCGGACCGGAGGAGGATGTGGAGGTGGTAGGTGAGTTCGTCCGCCTCCACGCGGATCAGGTTCTCGGGGTAGACCTGGTTGACGACCTCGTAGGCTTCCTCGGGTGTGAGGTCGGTGCCGAGGTGGTCGTTGAGCGTCGGCGTGAAGTACTCCCAGAAGGGGCGGGTGCGAGCGACGTGGTTCTCCCAGAACCGGGACTGTGACTCGTGGATCTCCCCGCGGGCCTGCCCGAGCGGCGTGCCGTAGTGGTCCTGCGGGAGTCCCAGCTGGTAGGAGGCGTGGCCGTACTCGTGGATGGTGGCCATCAGGGAGTTCATCGGGTCCTCGGGTTTGACCCACGTCGTGACCCGACAGTCGAACTGCGTGCCCGAGGTGAACGGATGGGGCGAGGTGTCGAGGCGGCCCCGCTCGAAGTCGTAGTCGAGTTCTTCGAGTGCTGCCCGGTCCAGCGCGAGTTCGGTCTCCTCGTCCCACTCCTCGTCGGGCAACGTCGCCAGGTCGGGGTTCGCGTCTTTCAGGTCCTCGATGAGCGAGGGCAGGGCCTCCTTCAGATCGTCGAAGACCGACTCGACCGTCGCCAACTCGAGGTCGGGGTCGACACCTTCGAACATCACCCGGTAGGGGTCGCGGTCGGGGTCGACGTGCTCGGCGCGTTCGATCTGGAGGTCGCGGATCTCGGCGAGGGTGGGGGCGAACGCATCGAAGTCGTCCTCGGCTTTCGCGTCGCGCCAGACCTGCTGGGCCGCCGAGGAGGTCTCGGTGATGGTCTCGACCAGGTCGCCCGGGACCCGGGTCGCTTCCTCGTAACTGCGGCGGGTCTCGCGGACGACGGCCGCCTGCTCTTCGGTGAGGTCGGCGCCGTCGAGTTCGTCCAGCCACTCGCCGACCTGTTCGTCGGTCCGTAACTCGTGGACCTGCCCCGAGAGGGCCGACTGCTGTTTCGCACGGGCCGGGGCGCCGCCGTCGGGCATGGTGACCTGCTGGTCCCACCCGAGGATTCCGCCGGCGTCCTGGAGGTGCGTGAGTCGCTCGACCCGTTCGCGGAGGGCGTCGTAGGCGTCCGGAGTGTCGGCGTCGGACATACCCGTGGGTGGGCCGGCCGCCACTAAGGCCTCACGGGCGCGGCAACGCGGGAGAAGACGTCAGCCAGACCGCAGGGATCGCCGCTCAGACCGCGTCCTGACCGGTGTTCCCGGTGCGGACCTGGTGTGCGCTCTCGACGGGGAGGACGAAGATCTTGCCGTCGCCGGGTTCGCCCGTCTGGGCGGCGTCGGCGATGGCGTCGACCACGTCCTGGGCGGGGATGTCC
>Ga0207770_100256_pt1 | contig 35087 bp, 33 predicted proteins | sample A23E2SouthBayCA_FD_187729 | JGI IMG/M metagenome (GOLD analysis project Ga0207770, IMG submission 187729) | Aerobic enrichment media microbial communities from Eden Landing Ponds, California, USA - A23 E2 (SPAdes) | ecosystem: Environmental > Aquatic > Marine > Unclassified | place: Emeryville... | reverse complement strand
GACCCCGCCGTCGGAACGCGGTTCCGACGAGGCCTCGCTCGCTCCGCTCGCGAGACCCCCGTCGGAGCGGACCTCCTCGGCGCCGCCGTCTGCGGTGGCCTCGACGGGTTCTGTCTCCGCCTCGTCGGCCTCAGATTCGTCGTCGTCAGCCGTCGCGTCGGCCGCGCCGACGCTGCCGGCGGCCGCACCGGCAGTCGCCTCGTCCTCGACTTCCTCGTGGGTTTCGGCGTGTCCGTGGCTGTTGTAGGCGGCCTGTTCGAGTTCTTCGACGTCGGCGTGGTCCCCGACCGCGTCGTGGATGGCAGCCTCGAACGTCTCGACGTCGTCGCTCGGGATCCACCCCTCTGCGACGAACGCGTTGCGCGTCGTCGCGAAAGAGAGGGGCGCTTCGGCCTTCCGGGCCTCGATGGAGAGTTTCTCCTCGGCGGCCAGCAGGAAACCCGCCGCGTCGTACCGGAGGTCTTCGATCTCCGAGTCGACGGTCTCGAGCTCCGACTCGAGCTGGTTCTCGCGGTGTTCGAGCTCCGCGAGGGTGTCCCCGGGGTCGCCCTCCTCCCCGGGGACCTCGAACTCGCTGAAGTCGGCCTCGACGAGGGCCTCGGAGAGCTCGCCCTCGTCGGCGTGGACGAACGCGGCGACGACGCCACCCTCGGAGAAGACCTCGGCGGCGCCGTCGACGCCGGCGAGCGCCCGCTCGACCGATTCCGGGTCGCCCTCGCCGACCGCGACCGACAGCGAGTCGTAGCCGTAGAGCAGATCGAGGTCGATGCCGAGTTCGGCGAACGGCTCCAGCAGGTCCTCTCGTTCTTCGACCTCGCGGAGTTCGTCGCGCAACTCGGAGCGCCGGTCGTCGAGTTCGTTGGCCTCGACGCGGATCTCCTCTAACTCCTCGTCGAGCGCCTCGTCGGTGACGATCCGGCTGGGGCCGGCGTCCTCGTCTGTGACGCCGAGGATGCTCTTGAGCGAGCGGACGGTGACGAGTTTCTCCGAAGCCTCGTCGCCCCCTGCCATAGGGTTGCCGTTCGAAAAGCCCTCCCAGTGGCCGTCGTAGTCCGAGAGGTGGACGAGATGCAGGTCGTGGACCGCCTCGACGACGTCGCCCATGACGGCCTTCGAGCCCGTCACGGACACCTTGCTCATTCGCTTAGGTCTGAGCATGCACCGCCTCCTCGAACTGTGAGACGACGTACTCGACCACCGCCTCTTGCTGGTCTTCCGCGCGTGCCTCGAGTTCCTCGCGCTCGGAGCGTCCCTCTTCGAGGATGCGTTCGCGCTCTTCCTCGACGTCCGAGCGCGCGTCCTCGATCTGTTCCTGGGCGTCCGCGTCGGCCGCCTCGCGAGCCTGCTCGCGGATCTCGTCTGCCTCCTCGCGGGCGTCCGCGACAATCTCCTCGGCCTCCTCCTCGGCCTCGGCGACGAGTTCGTCTGCTTCCCGTTCCGCCTCCTTGATACGGTCGAGAACCTCTGGCCTTGGCATTTATCGTCCGAATATCTGGACAGCGCCTATTTGGTAGTTGCGAAGTGCGCTCGCGCCTCGGCAGGGTCGACTCGGCGCTCCCGTCCCCACAGACACGTCGGGAAACGGGGGAATTATGCCCGACTGGCACGAAGCGCCGCCGATGAGCCTGCTCATGGGGGTTCTCGAGGACAAGGCGCGCGCACGCCTGTTCTACAGGTACCTCTCGACGGTCTACGACGAGGTCAACCGGTTCATCTGGACCGAGGAGATGCGCCGGGAGGCGCTGGGCCTGCTGAGTATCGACCGCGACGACCGCGTGCTCGACGTCGGCTGTGGCACCGGGTTCGGGACCGAGGGACTCCTGGAGCACGCCGACACCGTCCACGGCCTGGACCAGAGCACGGGCCAGATGGAACGGGCCTGGGAGAAGTTCGGCAAGCACGGCCGCGTCCGTTTCTACCGGGGTGACGCCGAACGGCTCCCCTTCCGGGACGACACGTTCGACGTCGTCTGGTCGTCGGGGTCGATCGAGTACTGGCCCAACCCCGTCGACGGCCTCGCCGAGTTGCGTCGGGTCGCGAAACCGGGCGGGCAGGTGCTGGTCGTCGGGCCGAACTACCCCTCCCGGCGGGTCTTCCAGCGGCTGGCCGACGCCATCATGCTCTTCTACAACGAGGAGGAGGCCGACCGGATGTTCCGCGAGGCCGGCTTCGAGGCGTTCCGTCACCTCACCCACGGACCGGCACACAGCCCGAACATCGCCATCACGACCGTCGCGGACGTCCCCGAAGAGTAAGCCGCGACCGTTCCCCCGGTCGACGGGTCACCGCGGCGCGACGTCGAGGGTGGCGCTACCCTCGTCGGTGCGGACGGTGACAGTCCCGCTGGGGTGGGGGCCGGTCGTCCAGAGTGCGCCGTCTTCGCCGGTCGTGCCGACGCGGTGGCCGTCGACGAGGACCGTCGCGTTCATCGCCTGACCGGTGACCGGGTCGGCGACGACCACCTGCATCGGGCCGGTGCCGAAGGTCGTGTTCACCCGGAGTTCGACCGTTGCCGTCTGGTTGCGCAGCGTCGTCGTCGGCACGCGGTTCGTCCGGAGGACCTGTTGCTCGCGGAAGACGTTTCGAGTCGCGCCGTCGATGTGAGTGGTGAGTCGCCCCTGACTGTGGTCGATGACGACGGTGTAGACCGAGGTCGTCCCCTCCCGCGAGAGTTCGGGGCTGGTCCCCTGGTAGGCCCAGGGGTAGAGCTGGCGGGCCCGGTCGTTGGCGGGGTTGAGCCCGGTGGGGTCGTCGTCGGTGACGAAGTGGTCCTCGCCGTCGGGATCGCGGTCGGCCGCGAGGTACGCCTCGCGGTAGAACCGCCCGCCGTCGGTCGTCGTCACGACCAGTCCGGTCGGCGAGGTGAGCGTGTACACGCCCGTCGCCGGGGCGTCGCCGACCATCGACCGGTGGGTCTCGGCACGCACCTGGCTCTGGAGCGGGATGAGGTCCGCCCGGCGGTTGTTGATCCGCGTCTGGAGGTCGCTCGGCAGTATCAGGCCCGCACGGTCGAGAATCTGCCCGAACTGCCGGTCGATCGCCCGGGCGGTGGCGTCGACCCGTGCGAGTTCGGCGACGAACCCGCGGGCGGTGAGGTCACCCTCGTTGTACGCCTCGATGGCCGCCGTCTGCCGGCGTTCGAGGGCGTCGATCCGGGCGCCGAGGCGGTCGACCTCGGCGCGGACGGCCGCGACGCGCTCGCGCTGGGTGGTCGCGTTGTCGTAGGCGGCGCCGAACGACCGACTGGCGTAGTCACCGCGCAACTCCGAGACGGCCGTCGCGACGGCCGTCGACCCGTCGAGCGAGGCCTCGCTGTAGCCGCCACGCTGGACGTCGCGCCCGCGGATATCGAGGAAGTTGGTCGTGTTCGACTGGGCTCTGATGACCGGGAGCGTCTCGGCGACGGCGTCGCGCTCGCCCGGGGTAACCCGGAGGTCCGCGGTCGCGGCGCCGGCGACCGCCGGCGTCACGACCAGCACCGCAAGGGCGAGCGCGAAGAGGGCGGGGCGTGCGGGTCGCATCTGCCATCACTTTCGTGCCCGATTACAAAAAGCCAGCTATGCTCGCCACGCCACGAGGGCCCCGGAGACCCTTCATCCGGCGGCGAGACGTTTTAATGGAAAGGGTTTTCAGCGCGGCAGGGGATGTGCCGGACATATGCCCCCGCGGTCGTTCGCCGCCCTCCTCGTTCTCGTCGTCGCCCTCCTGGCCGCGCCGGTCGCCGGCCTCGGGAGCGCCGTCCCGGGAGCGACTGCCGGGGACGCGCCCGGCCCGGTCGGCGGGACCGGCAGCGTCCCACAGGAGGCGACCACGACGGCGGGAACGGCCGGCCCGGGCGTCTCGCGCACTGCCACGCCGACGGTGGTCGACCGGTCGACGCTCGGCCCGTCGGACGTGACCTGGCGCCTCCAGCTCCAGGCCGACGGGGACGCCCGCTGGACCGTCTCGATGACGGTCCCGATACGCGACGGCCACGACGCCGAGGCGTTCGAGGAACTCACGGCGGCGTTCGAGGCCGCCGAGAACCCGCTCGCGGTCGATTTCTTCCGGGCCGCCGCCAGCGAGGCCAGCGCCGAGACCGGCCGCGAGATGACGGTCGGGCGGGTCTCGCGGTCGGCCGGCCGGGCCAACGGCACCGGGACGCTCGCGGTGTCGTTCCGGTGGACGAACTTCGCCCGCGTCGAGGGCGACCGGCTCTCGGTCGGCGACGGGTTCAACACCACCCGCGGGACGTGGCTCCCGGAACTGACCGACCGCCAGACACTCGTCGTCGTGCCGCCGTCGGGCTACGGCGTCACGAGCGCGCCCTCCGTCGGGATCACCGACGGCGCCGCCCGCTGGGAGGGGCCGTACAACTTCTCGGGTCGCGAGCCCTGGGTCGTCTACTCCGGGAGCGCCCCCACACCCACGCCCACACCGACGACACCGGGGTCGGCCGTCTCACCCGGGACCGACACGCCCGGAACCGCTGAACCGGACGGCCCCTTCGGGTCGCTGTTGCCCGTGGTCGGTCTGGCCGTCGTCGCCGGCGTGGCCGCCGCCGCCCTCGTCGTCTACATGCGCAGAGAGGACGGCGGCGTCGGTGCGATCGGCGGCAGTTCCGACGGCGGATCCGGTGGCGCGAGCGCCGCCGGCACCGCGACCGAGGAGGCGACCGGCGGCGCGGACGCCGCGTCGGACGGGAACGCCGACTCGACGGGCGCGGGGTCGACCGGAGCGGACGCGGGGACCGGCGCGGGCGGTGACGACCCCGTCGGTGGCGCGACCGGAGCGGCGGCCGCCGGGGCGGCCGCGGACGACACCGACGAGTCGGGGGACGAGAGCGACGAGGAAATCGACGAGGAACTGCTGAGCGACGAGGAGCGTGTCGAGCGGTTGCTCGAGCGCAACGGCGGGCGGATGAAACAGGCCACCATCGTCAAGGAGACCGGCTGGTCGAACGCCAAGGTCTCACAGCTCCTCTCGGCGATGGCCGAGGAGGGGCGCGTCGACAAGCTCCGGATCGGTCGCGAGAACCTCATCTCGTTCCCCGACGAGGACGTCACCGACATCGACTCGTCCTCTGAGTGACCTGCGGAGTCCCTTCCTCCACGGAGTGGCTCGCACACTCCCGACGTCGCGGCGGGGACACGGGGGCGAAACCACGGCGCGCGAGTTCCTTCGCGTGCGAAAACGTTTATCGGCGAACCGCACGCATGTCGTGGTATGCAGTTACTCGTACCGGTGACCGACGCCGCGACGGTCGACGACGAGTTCGAGATCGACGGGCTGGCCGTCGACGAGCGCTACCTGACCTACGACATGAACGAGTGGGACGAGTACGCCGTCGAGGCCGCCGTCCAGATCGCCGAGGCCGGCGACGACGTCGAGGTCGTCACGGTCACGGTCGGTCCCGAACGCGTCGAGGAGACGATCCGCCAGGCCCTCGCGAAGGGTGCCGACCGCGCGGTCCGGATCTGGGACGAGGACCTGGCCGACCGACAGTTGCTCGACGCACGCGCGAAGGCGGCGCTTGTCGAGGCCGTCGCCCGAGACGTCGACCCGGACCTCGTCCTCACTGGTGTTCAGTCGGGCGACGCCGGCTTCGGTGCGACCGGCGTGACGCTGGCCGAACGCCTGGGCTACGAGTGGGCGGCCGTCGTCAACCAGCTGGACGTCGATCCGGCGGGAGGCGTCGCGCACGTCCACCGCGAACTCGAGGGGGGCGTCGAGGAGGTGACCGACCTCGAACTCCCGGCCGTGCTCACGATCCAGACGGGGATCAACGAGCCACGGTACGCCAGCCTGCGTGGGATCCGACAGGCCCAGACCAAACCCCTCGACGTCCAGACGCCCGCCGAGCTGGGCGTCGAGGAGGCCGACCTCGACTCGCCGCTCACGTGGACGGACACGCGCGAACCCGAGGCTGAGGGCGAGGCGACGATCTTCGAGGGTGACGCCGAGTCGGCGGCCGGTGACCTCGCGACGGTGCTCCGCGAGAAGGGGGTGGGCCAGTGATACTGGCCGTCGCGGAACACCGGCGCGACGAACTGCGCGACGTGAGTCTCGAAGTCCTCTTCGCGGGGCGCGAGCTGGCCGACGCGCTGGGGACGGACCTCCACGCCACGGTCGTCGGCGGCGACGTCGACGCCTTCGCCGACGAACTCAACCGCGAGGGTGTCGACGCGGTCCACACCGTCGACCACGGCGAGGAGTTCAACCACGACGTCTCCGTGCAGGCGCTCGAACAGCTCGTCGACGACCTCACCCCGGAAGTCGTCCTGACGCCCCACACGGTCAACGGGCTGGACTCCGCGCCGGCGCTGGCCTCCCGGGTGGACTACCCGCTGGTGACCGACGCCGTCGCGCTCGCAGTCGAGGACGACACGCTCGCCGTCGACCGGGAGATGTACGGCTCGAAGGTCGAGACGACACTCGAACTCCCCGCCGAGCGGGCGCTCGTGACGGTTCGCCCCTCGGAGTGGCCACAGGCCGAGGGCGTCGGTGACGCCGAGATACAGCCGTTCGACGCCACGATCGACGAATCGGCGGTCCGTTCGACGGTCACGGGCTTCGAGGAGGTCGCCGGCGGCGACGTCGACATCTCCGAGGCGGACGTGCTCGTCTCCGTTGGACGGGGCATCGGCGAGGAGGAGAACCTCGACATCATCCACACCCTCGCGGAGGCGCTGGACGCGACGGTCTCCGCGTCGCGGCCCGTCGTCGACAACGGCTGGCTCCCGAAGAACCGGCAGGTCGGCCAGTCGGGGAAGGTCGTCACGCCGGACGTCTACATCGCCATCGGCATCTCCGGTGCGGTCCAGCACGTCGCCGGGATGAAAGGTGCCGAGACGATAATCGCGATCAACAACGACCCCAGCGCGCCGATCTTCGACATCGCCGACTACGGGATCGTCGGCGACCTGTTCGACGTGGTGCCGGCGCTGACCGAGCAGTTCTAGCGCTCGCGTGAGCGGAACGAGTGTGCGGAGTACATCCCTGACAAGAACGGCGATGGACGGGGTACCTGCGCGGCGGGCGAGGGAGACATGACAGTCGAGGACCGGTGCTCGAGCTGGGACTGGCAGCGAGGGACTGGGGCGGACCGACGCTGCTGGGTCGCGATCACCGGATATCCGGTCACCGGACGTCCAGGGCCCCCTCGTCTGCGGTCTGGGCATCGCGCCACCAGACCAGTTCGAACTCGATGCTCTGTTTGGCCTCCGTGTCACCGTCAGACCAGTCCGATTCTCCCTCGAGTTTGAACGTGACGGGATCGGTCGGGTGCAACTGCACCGTCGTTCCTCCGAGGTCGAGAGTCACGTCGTCGTCACCGTCGAGTTGGTCAGCCAGGTCTCGAAGGTAACTCGCGACTTCCGCTCGCGTTTTCTGTTCTTCTGTTTCGAGTTCTCCCATACGCCGGCGTACGCAGGAACACCGGATAGTCGTCCGGCTGATTCTCACAGAACAGGAACTCTCCGGCGAAGCGGCTGTCGGATATAGCCGCCGCTCCGGCAGCCTCCTTCGGACCGGTCACTCGTGGTCGGGGAACTCGGTCCCACAGCGGGGGCAGAACTTCTTCTGGACGACGTGTTCGTCCCCGTCGACGGTGACCTTGCGCCCGCAGTTCTCGCACTCGATCTTGGTCATACTGTGTGTGCAGGCGTCGTGACACCTAGCTAGTGAGAGTCGAGCCCGTAGCGGCATCAATCTATGCCCCGGCGGGGACCGGAACGCCTTCGCGCGAGGTCGAACGGCCGGACTCAGCGCTCCGACAGGCTAGAACAGGTGGTCGTGACGCTGTGCGAGGTTGGCGTAGTCGCCGGAGTTGAACGCTTCGAACACTTCCTCGGGGTCGATGGCGGTCTCCTCCAGGGGCGTGACGGCGGCGGGCATCCCGCGGACGAACGACTCGGGGGGCACCTCGTAACCGGGGGGGACGACGGTTCCCATGGCGACGATGCTGCGGGCGCCGATAGTGGCCTCCGAGACTGTCGAGTTGAACCCGACGAGGGCGCCGTCCTCGACGGTGGAATCGTTGAGGATGGCGCCGTGGCCGACCATGACTTTCTCGCCGACTTCGGAGGCGTGGAGCGTGGCGTTGTCGCCGATGGCCGACTCCCGGCCCACGGAGACGGGGCCGACGTCGCCTCTGAGCACCGCCCCCGGCCAGACGTTGGCGTTGGCGGCGACCGTGACGTCGCCGACCAGCGTGGCCTCCCGACTGACGTGCGCGTAGCCGTGTACCGCCGGCGTCGCACCCTCGAACCCGTACTCGCGACTGTCCATACCCTCTAGGTGGCCCGCCGGACCAAAACTCATGCGACTCTCCCGGGGAGGTCGTCGGGCCCCGGGTCGCGGTCGCGGCCGCGACCGTCAGTCGTCGACCTGCACGCCCTCGTCGAAGGCGGGTTTGAGTCGGCTCACGGTCTGGGGGTCGTGGGCGTTCGGGTCCATGTGGAAGTGCGCGATGGCGTCGACCTCTCGCAACTGTCCGGTGAACATGTGGACGAACTTGAACGCAGACTGGACGTCGGTGAACTGCAGCATCTGGGTCAGCGAGTCGAAACAGACCACGAGCTGCAGGTCGGGGTCGTGGTCGGAGAGGTAGTTGTTCAGGCGCATCCCCAGTCCAGTCACGTCGTTGGGGTTGGCGGTGGTGACGGCGACGCCCTCGACGTCGGCGGCGTCGGGGTCCCGACCGGTGAGACTGGCCTGGTCCCCGACGCGGACGATACCGGTGCGCGCCGGGAGGTCGCCGTAGGCGCGGCGCCACTCGGAGACGAGCTCGTCCGCGTCGCGGGAGTAGGTGATCCGGAGGACGTCCAGTCGCTCCGGAGCGTCGACGGCGAGGAGGTCACCACAGGCGTCGCGCTTGCCGTCGCCGAGCGCGTCGGCGAGGACGAGCACGTTCGTCCCGGGTTCGTAGCCCCCGTCGTGGGCGGCCATCAGAACCCGCCCCCGTGGGTGCTCTCGCCCGCTCCCGGCGGGCGCTGGATCTGCATGTAGGGTTCGTCGTCGAGGTACTCGACGAGTCGGGTCGCGCCGAGATAGCCTGCGGGCGACTTCTCGACGCTGAGATACTGCAGTCCGCCGGTCTCGATCCACGTCCGGAGGATCTGCCAGGCGCTGTTGCGGTAGAAGGCGGCGAGTTCGTCCGTCAGCGTCGCGGGGTTGAAGAAATACACAGTGGTGTCCCCCGGCAGAAACAGGTTCTCCTCTTCCCAGAACCGGAGCTGACGGAGTTCGTCGTCGCCAAGCGCCGGGAGTTGTGCCTCGACGTTGATCGCGGTGAACAGTTCCCGGTCGCCCCGCCGGTCGTTGATAGTGCGGAAGACGGCCGCCGGGTGGTCGTTGTCGTGTTCCTGTGGTTTGAACACGTTCCGGCGGGTGTTCTCCCAGACGTTCGCGAAGTCGACGAGGAAAAACTGGTCGTCGGCGAGCATCTCGTCCACGTCGCCGACCCGCTCGGAGATGATGTCCTCCAGGCGCTTGGGCGGGAGTTCGACCGGCGGGACGAACGCGACAGCCTTCCCGTCGTCGACGGCCTCGGTGAGCATGCTCGTCAGGACGGAGTGGGCACCCGCCTGGCCGTCGTGTTCGAGCAGCATCGTGCCTCCCTCGACGATGCCACCCCCGAGCAGGTCGTCGAGGCCGGGCACGCCGGTCGTGAGGAAGTCGCTGGGGACGAACTCCACGGACTGGGTGCGCTGGCGGGGGCTGATACGGATGCCCGACTCCGAGAAGTTCACCTCGTAGGTGCGAGTGTCGTGGTCGACGCCGCGCATCTTCACGACCTCGATAAAGCGGTGGTAGTCGCCCACGATCCGTTCGCGCCAGAGTCTGAGGACGCCGTGGGTGTTGAACTGCACCGCGTCGGAGGCGGCGACGGTCTTGACTTCCCCCTGGACGGGGTCGGGCTGACTCTCCTCGGCCGTGAAGAGGGCTGTCGCCTCGAAGTCGTCGGTGACCAGGCGGATGAGGTCGAGGATCGTCCGCCGGAAGACGTCCTGGTTCTCGCCGATGGCCGACAGGCCGGAGACGCTGTCCAGCACCACGCGGTCGACTGGCCCGAACTGCTCGAGGTGTTTCGTGACGTACTCGGCCTCGAAGGGCGCGGAGTAGTCGCCGCCGAGCATCGTGCCCCCCTCGAGCGTCTCGAGGGTGAGTTCTCGCTCGTCGCCGCCGTCGACGGTGTAGCCTGGTGAGGCGTGCAGCGTCGTCAGCGTCAGGTCATCGTGGTCGAGGTCGAACGCGAAGTCGGCGAATGAGTCGCGCAACTCGTCCATCCGTTGCTCGGTGCTGACGAACAGACACCGGTCGCCCTCGTCGAGTCCCGCCTGGAGGAACTGCATGGCGAGCGTGCTCTTGCCCGTGCCGGGCCCGCCGGTCACGAGGACGGTCCGGTTCTCGGGCAACCCCCCGTCGAGGAGTCGGTCGAGGTTCTCGCTGCCCGTGGATGCTGGCATCTTGCATGGGCTTGGGAAACGCCGTATTTAGGCGCGGGGGGTCGATTTGCGTCGTTGATAACGACAGTTGCAGTGGGGACCGGTCGACCGGCAGTTACAGTGGGGACCGGCCGTCGGGTGAACCCTGTCTGCGCACGGGTCAGTCGAACTTGCCGAGCAGGTCGTCGTAGAAGCCCGCGTGCTCGTCGGCGAGTTTCTCGACGATGAGTTCCGGCGTCGAGCGGGCGAGTTTCCCCTTGACCGGCGAGCGCTCCACACGGAGTTCGCCGTCGACCAGTCCCTCCGCCTCGATGCCGTCGACGGCCAGGTCAACGGCAGCGGACTCGCGGATCTCGCGAGCGAGGTGCGTGACGAACACCGCCGTGGCGTCGGTCTCGGCGAACGCCTCGAGGATACCCGCCATGATCTTCGCGCTCGCACCGGGTTCGGTGATGGATTCGAGTTCGTCGACGAGGACCAGCACTCGCCCCTCGCCGACCGGGTCGCCGCCGTCGGCCGTCGCACTCCCGGTACTTCCGGCGCCGCCGGACTCGCGGACGGACTCGACGAGCGACCCGAACTGGCGGAGCGTCGACTCGAAGGCGCCGGCGTCGAGTGTCCCCTGTGTCTTGGCGTGGTAGTGCAGCGCGCCGACCTGCTCGACGCGAGCGCGGTCTGCGGGCACCGGGAGGCCCATGTGTGCGAGCGTGACGACGAGGGCCACGAGGTCGAGCGTCGAGGTCTTCCCGCCGCTGTTGACGCCGGTCAGGAGCGCGACCCCAGAAACGCCGTAGTCGACCGGTTCCACCGCGGCGAAGGGGACGTCCAGTACGGGTGAACGCCCGCCCTCGATGGTGAATCCCGATCCCCCGAACTCGGGCATCGTGCAGTCGAAGTCGTCGGCGAAGCGCGCCACGGCGAGTTCGACGTCGAGTTCGAGGGCCCCCGAGGCGAGGCGTTCGGCGTCCGGACGGGCGTCGGCCAGATCCGCTGCGACCTCCTGTTTGAGTCCCGTCGCACGACGGTCCCGCGCGGTGGTGAGTTCCTCACGCAGTCGAGAGACGACGGCCTCGTCGCGCTCGACGGGAAACGTTGGGTCGTCGGGGAACGCCCGCCGTGCGACGTCGGCGTAGTCGTCGAGGCCGAGTGCGTCGACGAGGTGGTCGCGGGCGGCCTCGATGGCGTCGGCGTACTCGTCTGCGAGTTCGCGCTGGAGGAGCGAGTCGACGCCGGCACCCTGTTCGACCAGCGAGAGCAGGTCCGCGCCCTCGATGGTGACGTCTCGTTCCTCGATGGCCTCGCGGAGGCGGTCGTTGGCGACGCTCTCTGCGGTCCCGACGGCGGCGTCGAGGTCGTCGACGGCCGTCTGGAGTGCGTCGAGGCGCTCGTCGCCGGCGACGCCGCCGTCGTCGTCGAGTCGGTCGAGCGCCGATTCCAGGACGTCCAGGTCACAGGGGGCGTCGAGGTCGGCGACGCGGTGGACCTCGACGGCGGCCCGCAGGCGCGTCCGGTTGTGTGCGAAGAAGGTGAGCACGCGTTCGGGCACCACGCGCTCGGGTTCCGCGAGCGCGCCGGGCTCGACGCGGACGTCCCCCTCGACGTCGACGCCGGCGAAGGCCTCGTCGAGCGCGACGACCGTCGAGTAGCCGCGGGCGAGGTCCGCGAGGCCGCGGGCGTCGTCGACGATCTCGACGCTGACCTCCGGGACGAGTTCCTGTGCGCGGGCGTAGGTCTCGGCGTCGGTCGTCGCGAGACAGCGGTCCCGGACCCTGACAGTGGCCGGTTCGTCGAGGGGTTCGACGCCCGCGAGCGCTCCTCTCACTGCGTCGTCGGGGTCGCGTTCCATCGCCTCGCGGGCGAACGCGCGGGCTTCCTCGACGCGCGAGGGGACCCCGCTTGGATAGAACGTCTCCAGGCGGCGTTCGGCGTAGGCGGTGACCGTGCGGTCCTGGAGCAGGGAGAGGGCCTCGCGGTAGATCTCCTGGGCGCGGGGGGTGGCGGCGAAGCCCCCGGGGTCGTCGTGGCGCTGTCGGACGGCGGCGCGGGCGATGCGGGCGGCGCGGCCGTCGCTGATGCCCGGGGCGCTGGCGAGCGTGGCGACGTCGCCCTCGCGGAGCGCGCACTCGGGGTCGTCCAGCTCCGAGAGCGCGTCGGCGGTCTTCTCGCCGACGCCCGGCACCGACTCGATGTCCATCTACCCCGCACATTCACGCCGGCGGGCAAAAACCTCTCGCCGGTGCGTCGACGGCACTGGTCACCGACGCGAGTCGAAAGCACCGTTCACCGACACGAGCCGAAAGAAACGCGAGCCCCGTTCCCGCGCGTGCTGCGGGGTTTTAACCCCGTGGCACACCCACAGAGTGGTATGTCATCACCAGCCACGGCGGAGTCGACGGCGAACGAGCGGTTCTCGCTGTCGGGACAGACCGCCGTCGTGACCGGTTCGACGGCGGGGATCGGCCGGGCCGTCGCCGAGCGGTTCGTCGCCGAGGGCGCGAACGTCGCCATCTGTGCCCGGACGGCCGAAGACGTCGAGGCCACCGTCGAAGCGCTGAACGAGGGGGACGAGAACGGGGACACACGTGGCGCGGCGGTCGGCGAGGTCTGTGACGTGCGCGACCGCGAAGCCGTAGCGGCGCTGGTCGCGGCGACGGTCGAGGCCTTCGGCGGCGTGGACTGTCTCGTGAACAACGCCGGTGCGAGTTTCATGGCCTCGTTCGAGGACATCTCCGAGAACGGGTGGGAGAGCGTGGTCGACGTGAACCTCGGCGGCACCTACAACTGCTCACAGGCCGCCCACGAGCACCTCGCCGACGGCGGCGGCACCGTCGTCAACGTCGCGAGCGTCGCCGGCCAGCAGGGCGCGCCCTACATGAGCCACTACGGCGCGGCCAAGGCGGGCGTGATCAACCTCACGAAGACGCTGGCCGCCGAGTGGGCTGGCGACGGGGTCCGCGTCAACTGCGTCGCGCCGGGGTACGTCACGACGCCGGGACTGGAATCCCAGATGGGCATCGCCGCCGAGGACGTCGACCGCGCGACGGTCGATAGAACAGTGGGGACGAGCGAGGAGGTCGCCGACGTCGCGCAGTTCCTCGCGAGCCCCGCGTCGTCGTTCCTGACCGGCGAGACGGTCGCTCCCCGGGGCGTGCCCGACATCGAGGAGATCCCGGAGGTGTGACCGATGGGCGACATCGCCCCAGACGGCGGCGCCGGCAGTCCCACCCGCGACGTCTTCCTGCCAGTCGCCGCCCAGCCTTCGATCGAGTTGCTCGTCGAGTTCTCCCAGCTGGCCGAGAGCGAGGGGTACGACCGTGTCTGGTTACCCGAGACCTGGGGACGAGATGCCGTGACGGTGCTCACGGCCATCGCCGAGCGCACCGACGAGGTGGGGGTCGGCACCTCGATCGCGAACGTCTACTCGCGCTCGCCCGCGCTACTGGGCCAGACCGCCGCCACGCTCCAGGAGGTTTCGGACGGGCGCTTCCGACTGGGACTCGGTCCGAGCGGCCCCGCCGTCGTCGAGGGATGGCACGGCGTCGAGTACGGCAATCCTCTCAGGCGCACCCGCGAGTACGTCGAGATCGTCCGGCGAGTCCTCACCGGCGAGAGCCTCGAGTACGACGGCGACATCTTCCAGCTCTCGGGACTGCGATTGCGCTGTGACCCACCCCCCGATCCCCCGGCGATCGACGCCGCGGGGATGGGACCCAAGTCGGTCGAACTCGCCGGTCGGTTCGCCGACGGCTGGCACGCGCTGATGCTCACGCAGGCCGGCCTGCGCGAGCGCATGGACGACCTCCGACGAGGCGCCGAACTAGGCGACAGAGACCCCGAAGACCTCCGCGTGACGCTCTCGCTGCCGTGTCTGGCGCTGGAAGACGAACAACGGGCCCGCCAGTCCGCGCGAAACCACCTCGCCTTCTACGTGGGTGCCATGGGTACCTTCTACCGGGAGGCACTCGCCCGGCAGGGCTACGAGGAGACGGCAAACGAAGTCGCCATCGAGTGGGCCAACCGGAACCACGAGGCGGCGATGGCGGCCATCTCCGACGAGTTGCTCGACGACCTCGGCGCAGTCGGCACACCCGCCGAGTGCCGGGAACGGTTCGAGGAGTGGGAAGCGATCGGCGGCGTCGACGCGGCCTCGGTCTCCTTCCCGCGCGACGCCACCTCCGAGGAGATCCGGACGACGATCCGGGCGCTGGCACCGGAGTGAGTGCGGGACAGTTCAGACCGCGTCCATCGCTTCTTCGAGCGTGAACGCGCCCTCGTAGAGCGCGGTGCCGACGACGACGGCACTCGCGCCAGCGTCTCTCAGCGCGCGGACGTCGTCCAGCGTGGCGACGCCGCCGCTGGCGATCACGGGGATATCGACGCTCTCGACGAGTCGTTCGACGCCCTCGGTACGGACACCGGCGAGTTGGCCCTCGACATCGACGTCGGTGAAGAGGATACCTGCCGCACCCAGGTCGGCGTAGCGCCCGGCGGCCTCGGCCGGGTCCAGTCCCGTGCCCTCGGTCCAGCCCGAGACCACGACCTCCCCGTCTTTCGCGTCGAGCGAGACGAGGACACTGTCGGGGTGGGACTCGCTGATCTCGGCGACGATCTCCGGGGTCTCGACGGCGGCGGTGCCGAGGATGACGCGGTCGACGCCGGCGTCGAGGAGCGCGGTGGCGTCGTCGACGGTGCGGATGCCGCCGCCCAGTTGCACGTCGATCCCGGGACCGACGCTCTCGACGACGCTGGCGATGGCGTCGGCGTTTTCGCGTTCGCCCTCGAAGGCGCCGTCGAGGTCGACGAGGTGGAGCGTGCGGGCGCCCGCCTCGACCCAGCGTTCGGCGGCGGCGACGGGGTCGCCGTAGGTCTTGCCGGTGTCGCGCTCCCCGCCGACCAGCTGGACGACCTGTCCGTCCTGGACGTCGACGGCCGGCACGACCTCGAACTCGGGAAACATACTCTCCGGTGTGTGAGGCCGGGGCGAAAGCCTGTCGATGCCGGCGCGGGGTGTCCACGGGACTACCCCGTGGGCTCACACCGATTCTCGCCGTGCCCTCCACACCCCCGTCGCCGTCCGCAGAGGCGACCGCTGTCGGTACGTTTTACCTGCCCCCCGCCAACACTCGGCCATGGTCGAGGTCCTCTTCGCGGTGGGCGTCGCCGTCGCCGTGTTCGTCGGGTTCAACATCGGGGGCTCCTCGACGGGCGTCGCCTTCGGCCCCGCGGTGGGGAGCAACACCGTCTCGAAGGTCGTCGCCGCGGCGCTGATGACGATATTCGCCCTCCTGGGTGGGTGGACCGTCGGTCGCCAGGTCGTCGAGACGCTCGGCAGCGACATCGTCACCACGACGTTCACCATCGAGATCAGCATCGGCGTGCTCTTTTTCATCGGCTTCGCCCTCTTTCTCTCGAACGTCGCCGGCGTGCCCGCCTCGACGTCGATGACTGCGGTCGGAGCGATGGCCGGCCTCGGTCTCGCCCGTGGCACGCTCAACTGGGCCGAGATGGGCCAGATCGTCGTCTGGTGGGTCGTCTCGCCGGTCGTCGCGTTCTGGGTCAGCGCCGTGATCGGCCGCTACTACTACCCCCGGCTCGTGGCGTGGTTCGCCGTCACGCAGAGCGAGGGGTCGCTGGTCGTCCTCGACCGTTCCGGAGGGGTCCCGCGTCCAGCCCTGGGTCCGAACACGACTCGCCGGGAGTTCGTCGGCACCATGCTGGTCGTCGGTATCGGCTGTTACATGGCCTTCTCGGCGGGGGCGTCGAACGTCGCCAACGCCGTCGCGCCGCTGGTCGGCAGTGACTCGCTGGCGATGAACCCGGCTCTCCTCCTCGGCGGCGGCGCCATCGGCCTCGGCGCGTTCACCATCGCTCGACGGACGATGGACACAGTGGGAAACGATCTCACCGACCTCCCGCTGCTGGCGGCGCTGGTCGTCGCGACCGTCAGTTCGACCATCGTCACCGGCCTGTCGGCGCTGGGCGTCCCCGCGAGTTTCGTCATCATCGCGACGATGAGCATCGTCGGACTGGGATGGGGTCGGGCGACTCGCACCGTGACCGTCTCCGAGGCCCGCGAGGGCGAGGCCGAAGTCCCCGGCGTCTCCGCCAGTGGGCTGGCCGCCGAAGCAGACGACGCACCCACCGTCGGCGGCGACGGCGGCGCCCCCGACGACGCCGAGGTGCCCCCCATCGGCGACGAGACCCGGGAGGAGATCCCCGACGCCGGGGACCTCTTCGAACCCGGAACGACCGCCCGCGTCATCTTCCTCCAGAACGTCGTCCCCGTGGTCGCGACCGGCGCGTCGTTCCTGCTCTTTCGGTTCGTCCCGATCTGACCCGACGAACGATCAGTTCTACCCGCGCGGACGCTCGTCTCCTGACGCGCCCGGTCAGTTCTGGACGTCTATCCCCTTTCGGCGGATGGTCCGTGACGACCTGTCACCCTCTTTCCCGGGAGTGTAGTCGAAACAGCAAGGTCTAACAGTCAGGGGGGCCAACCTTGCGGGTGATGCCTACCGTAGAGTACCTGAACTACGAAGTGCTGGACGATCACGGCTGGGACATGTACGAAGAATCGACCTTCGACGAGGCCGCCGACGCCGGTCTCGACGACGAGGACTACGGCACCCTGGAGGTCAACCAGGGCGAGTACATCCTCGAGGCCGCCGAGGCCCAGGGGTACGACTGGCCGTTCTCGTGTCGCGCCGGTGCGTGCGCGAACTGCGCCGCCATCGTCGTCGAGGGCGAGATCGACATGGACATGCAACAGATCCTCTCCGACGAGGAGGTCGAGGAGAAGAACGTCCGCCTGACCTGTATCGGCAGTCCCGCCGAGGACACGGTCCGTATCGTCTACAACGCCAAGCATCTCGACTACCTGCAGAACCGCGTCATATAGACCACGGCGTACAACGTGCGTTAAGCGAACGCACCCTTTCCCGGGGCTTCGCTGTCAGATATCCCCGGATATTCTCCACACTCAGTCGCTCTAGTGTCTCGTTCCCGCCCGGACGTGGACTGCGGACAGGATTACGGATCGCCCGTAGCGGAACTCGCCTGTCTGGTGCGTTCCTCACAGCCAGTTCTCGCTGACGTATTCGAGGGTGACGTCGGACTGGTCGAGGTACTGTGACATCTCGTGAACCGCGTCCCCCACCTCGCGCGTCGACAGCGTCTGGTCTCGCTGAAAGAGGACGCCTGCCGTGTCCTCGACGTCTATTTCGGTGAAGAAATCGTCGTCCTGCGTGAGTATCAGCCGGTCGTGTTCGCGGGCGTACCTGGCGATCGGTCCGTCGTCGGCACCCAACCCGAGTTCCGAGATGTCGTCGAGGCGTTCGACCTCGTGGCCGAGCTTTCGCAGGTAGTTCACCGTCGCTCGCTCGACGTTTTCGTCCGCGAGGATTCGATACGCCATCAGCCCCGGACGTCGTCGGGGTCGGTAGTCAGGTGCTCGTACTCCTCGACCGCCTCTTCGCGCTGGCGTTCGACGGCACGCATCTCCTCCGGGTGGTCGTGGTAGTACGTGAGCGCCCGGTAGACGTCGGCCACGTCGACGTCGTGACGGTCGGCGACCGTCCGCGGTTCGAGGCCGCGGTCCTCGACCTGCGTTTTGACGAACTGGACCGTGATCCGTCGGCCCTCGAGGTGTGGCTCGTCGTGCAGTTCTCGCACGATTCGCCTCGTCACCTGGCTCATACGGTTTCTATGCCGGCATCGTACTTGAACGTCGGGTTCGGGTTGCTGATCCGGTGGCCAAGATAACTGCGGCCAGTCTCGCGTCATCTGACGCCGGAGCTCGCTCCGGCCGTTTCGCTCGCTCGGCAACCACCGGTTTTCCATCGCGTCGCGCCGAAACGATTACTTCCCTCCCCGCGTCCCGCTAGAGCGTGTTCGCGTCCGCGCTCGACTGGCTGGTCACGCCGCTGACCGAGAGTCCCGTCGCCGACCTCGCACGCCTCGTCGTGGTCCCGGTCTTCGCCTGGGCCGCCTACCGCGATATCGAGACGCGTCGCGTCCCCAACCGGACGTGGCTACCACTCGCCGCGCTCGGTATCGCCTTGCTCGCCTTCGAGAGTTATCGTGTCACCACCGGCGACGTCCTCGGCGGCGACCCCGCCCGCGAGCGCTTCTTCCTGCAGGTCGCGATCTCGCTTGGTCTCGTCGCGCCCGTCGGCTACCTCTTCTACTGGTTCGGCGGGTTCGGCGGCGCCGACGCGAAGGCGCTCATCGTCCTCGCCGTCCTCCTCCCCACCTTCCCACAGTACATCCTCCCCACCACCTCGCTCCCGTTGACTCGCACGACCCTGGGCGTGTTCTCGCTGACCGTCCTCACCAATACCGTCGTCGTCGGCGTGGTCTACCCACTCGGGGTCGCACTCAGGAACGCCCTCTCGGGACACACCGGCAAGGCGATGCTCATCGGCAAGCCCGTCCGCGCCGAAGACGTCCCGACGGAGTACGGGTCGCTCATGGAGACGCCGGACGGCTTCACCCGCCGGGGCCTGGACATCGACGCCCTGCGGATGTACCTGCGCTGGCGGGGTTGTTCGCTCGCCGACCTGCGGGCCGATCCTGGGGCGTATCGCGACCCCGCGAGTCTCCCCGAGGACCCGAATCCGCCCGGCGACGGCTCCATCGACCCCGACGATCCCCCGGAGCGCGCCGGCGACGTCGCGACCGACGGCGGCCGCGAGGACGCCGTCGACGCGACCCCCGACGTCGGAGACGACGAGGGGTCCGAGACCGACGCGAAGACCGAGAACGGCGCGGACACCGACGTCGGAGACGCCGACCACGACGACCCCTGGGGAGCCGAGGCGTTCATCGACGACATCGAGGGCGACGCCTACGGGACGACCCCCGAGAAACTCCGGGGCGGGCTGGAGGTGCTCGTCGCCGAGGACGTGGTCTGGATCTCGCCCGGTCTCCCGTTCATCGTCCCGATGTTCGTCGGGCTCGTGGTGAGTCTCGTCTACGGCGACCTGCTCGTCGCGCTCGTCTCGGTGCTGGTCTGATCGTCGTCGACCGGCGCGAACCGCTCGTAGGCGGGACCGATGACGAACACCGAGACCAGCCACAGGACGGCGACGACGATGTAGGACAGCAAGAGTGTCCGCTGGTAGCCCGGTGCGCTCGCGAGGACGAGCAGGAGAAACGACGACAGCAGGAGGCCGAACGCGACCAGCGTGTTCGCGGCGTTCCACGCCAGAAACGCCTGAACGACCGACTCTTCCTCGCGCCAGGCCTCGACGAATCGCCTGACCCGGTACACGATCATAGCACGCCGTTGTGCGGCCGGGGGTTTAGTGTTGTCCGCCGACGTGTCGATAGCATCTCGCCGACGACTGTGTCCAGACCTTCCAACACTAACAGCGTGAAAGCCCCCGGTCGCTCCGGTCCCGGGCCTCGCTGCGGTCCTCGGGCCTTGCCCTGCGGTCCTTGCGTCGGCCGGCGGGTCGCGGCCAGGGGCCGGGACTGATAGTGATTATTGTAGCGATTTACCGGTACGCGCCGACCCCGGGGCCGGCGCGATCCGGAAATAATCTACAATAAGCACTATGAAAGGGGCGAGGCGTTCGAGGTGCGAGACGACGCAAGCACCGCAACACAGTGAGGAGCGCAGCGAGTCGCAGCCCTCGAACGCCTCGGGGCTTTCACGCTGGTTGCAGTGGTCGCCCTCACGTTTTCATTTGACCAGTGCCGCGTCCCCCTGACAAAAGACCTATTCGGACGAGCACCGACTGTGGAAGCATGACCGCCGACGCCGACAGTGGGGGGACCGACAGGGATGCCGTCGACCTCGCGTTCGACGACACCGAGTACATCCCCGCCGTGGCACAGGACATCGACACCGGAGAAGTCCTCATGCTCGCGTACGTCACGCCCGAGGCGTTAGAGCGCACCCGCGAGACGGGACGCGCCCACTACTACTCGCGCAGTCGCGAGGAACTCTGGCAGAAAGGCCAGTCCAGCGGCCACGTCCAGCACGTCGCGGACGTCCGCGTCGACTGCGACGGCGACGCGCTCCTCTATCTCGTCGAGCAGGAGGGTGGGGCCTGCCACACCGGCTTCGAGTCGTGTTTCTACCGCACCGTCGACGGCGAGGTCGTCGGCGAACGGGTGTTCGACCCCGACGACGTCTACGAGTGACGACACCACATGAGTGATATCGCCCACCCCTCCGCGCACGCGTCCGACGCCGACTCACTCGTCGCCGAGCTCTCGGCGGCCCACGACACCCTCGAACGGGCCCGCCGCCGGGTCGACACCGTCGGCGAGTCGGAACTGGCGACGCTCCGCGACAGTCACGACGAACTCACCGACCTCTTCGACCGCTACGAGGAGGAGGTGACCGGCGACGGCGACTTCCAGACGTTCATCGAGTTCCAGGGGCACATTGCGGAGTTCACCGAGGAACTCCCCGACGAGTTGCGTCACCGCGAGGTCTTCGAGGACGTCGACGACCTGCTCCAGCAGCGCCGCCTCACCGAGTCCGACTGGACGCGGGTCCGGGAGACGCTCGCGCCCGTCCGCGAAGATATCGAACGACTCGACGACCGGAGCGAGGCCCGCGAGCGCTATCGCGACGCCCGCCACGCCGTCGAGCGCCGGCGGCGCGACCTGACCGACCGGATCGACGACCTCGAACGTCTCCAGCGCCTCGGCGAGGCCGACCTGGACGCCCCCACCGAGCGACTGCGCGACCCCATCGACCGGTACAACGACCGCGTCACCGACGTCTTCGACCGGTTCACGGGTGAGGCGGGGGCGCGGACGGTGTTCGCCTTCCTCGACGCCACCGAACAGTTCCCGCTCGTCGACTTCCGGACACCGCCCGAAGACCTGCGCGAGTACGTCGAAACGCACGAGCCAGGGACCGAACCGGTCCCGCAACTACTGGAGTACTCGGAGTACTCGCGGTCGAAACTCGACCACTACGTCGGCGACGCCGACGCGCTCAAGCGCAGCGTCGCCACCCATCGTACCTTCTTCCGGCGACTCGACGCCGACCCGCTGACCGTCTCCTGGCCGCCGCCCGCTCCCGGGGAACTGCGCTACCGGGCCCGCGAACTGGAGAGCGTCGTCGGCCGGTTCGTCGACGCCGTCGACCTCGACGAGGGGGACGGTTCGACGGACGAGGGCGCTCCAGACCCGCTCGTCGCCCTCCGGCAGGTTCGCGCACTCCCCCGCGAGACCGACTACGCCCACCTCAGAGACAGCGCACAGGCTCGCGCGCAACTCGGTTCGGACGAACGCGACCGTCTCGCCTCCGGCGCCGTCGAGTCGGAACTGGCCGACTGTCGAACGGCAAGAGAGCGACTCGACGAGGCGCTCTCGACGTACCCGTCGGTGTGAGTGTGTGCTCGAACCGACGGGAGACAGTTACTCGACCGCGTTCTCGGCGGCGGCGACCATGCCGTCGGCGAGGTCCCGCGCCCGGTCGGCGCTGCGGGCCTCGGCGTAGACGCGGACGACCGGTTCGGTCCCGGAGGGGCGCGCGAGCACCCAGGCGTCGCCGTAGTCGAGGCGGTAGCCGTCGATGGTCGTGACGTCGACGTCGGCCCCGCGGGCGTGTTCCTCGATGGCCGCGAGCATCGCCGCGCGGTCGGCCTCGTCGTCGTACGAGAGGTTGCGACGGAGGTTGGCGTAGCCGTCGTAGTCGGCGACCACCTCGCTCGCGGGCGCGGCGCTGTCGGCGAGCAACTCCAGGAAGCGCGCGGCGGTGTAGGCGCCGTCGCGGGCGATCCGGTAGCGCGGGAAGATGACGCCGCCGTTGCCCTCGCCGGCGACCGGTACCGTCTCGCCCTGTGCCTGTAACTCACGGATGCGCGTGACGATGAACGTGCTGCCGATGGGCGTCAGCGACAGGTCCCCACCCGCGCTCTCGACGACGTCGACGACCCGCTGTGAGGCGTTGACCGCAGAGACGACCGTGTCGCCGGCCTCGACGGCGTTCGCGACCAGCGCCGCGAACGTCGCGTCGCCGGCCAGCAACTCGCCGGTCTCGTCGACGAAGATGGCGCGGTCGGCGTCGCCGTCGTGGGCGACGCCCAGGTCGGCGTCGGTCGCGCGGACGAACCGCTGGAGGTCGCCGAGCGTCTCCTCGACGGGTTCGGGGTTGCGCCCGGGGAAGTGGCCGTCGGGCTGGGCGTTGACCGTCCGCACGCCACAGCCCAGGCGGCGGAAGAAGTCGGGGCTGGTCAGCGACCCGGCGCCGTGGCCCGGGTCCAGCGCCACGGTCAGGTCCGCGTCGGCGATAGCCCGCCGGTCGACCGCCGAGAGCAGGTCCGTGACGTAGCGCTCGCGGGCGGCTTCGACCCTGCGAGTGTCACCGGTCTCGTCCCAGGTGACCGGTTCGGCACCGTCGGCGAGGAGGCGTTCCTCGACGTTCTCGAGTCCCTCCCGCGAGAACTCGACGCCGTCGGCGGCGACGAGTTTGACGCCGTTGTACTGGGGCGGGTTGTGCGAGGCGGTGACCATCAGCCCCGGCAGTGACTCCCGCTCGCAGTAGGCCTGCAGGCCGGGCGTCGGGACGACACCGACCCTGTCGACGGAGACGCCGACGCTGGCGAACCCACTGGCGACCGCGTTCACGAGCATCTCCCCCGTCGCCCGCGTGTCGCGTGCGACGGCCACCCGGTCGGCGTCCAGCTCGGTCCCGGCCGCCTGTGCCACCGCGAGTGCGTCGTCCGGACCGAACTCCGCGTTGACGACGCCCCGTATCCCGCTGGACCCGAACAGCTCCATACCCTCTCTCGGCGGGCAGGTCTGTTAGTGGTTCCGGAGCGGCCACAGAGCTGTCGGATACACGCCACGACGTCCCGGGGTGTCCCGTCGGCGGTCACGACGACGGGCGCGTATCTCACGACGACGGACGCGTATCCGAATCCCTAAGCGCCGGGCCCGCACACGGGCCTGCATGGACACACAGGCGCTCATCGACGCGCTCAGGGACGCCGGGGCCGTCAAGTTCGGAGAGTTCGAGCTCTCCCACGGCGGCACCTCGAACTACTACGTCGACAAGTACGTCTTCGAGACCAGTCCCGAGTGTCTCGCGCTCGTCGCCGAGGCCTTCGCGGACCGTATCGCCGACCTGGGCCTCGAAGGCGCGAAACTGGGGGGCGTCGCCCTCGGCGCCGTCCCGCTGGTCGCCGCGACCAGCGTCGAGACCGGCACACCCTACGTCATCGTCCGCAAGCAACAGAAGGAGTACGGCACCGGGAACCTGATCGAGGGGGCCTTCGAGGCCGACGAGGAGGTCGTCGTCCTCGAGGACATCGCCACGACGGGCCAGAGCGCGGTCGACGCCGCCGAAGCACTCAGGGAGGCCGGCGCGACCGTCTCCCGCGTCCTCGTCGTCGTCGACCGCCAGGAGGGGGCGGCCGAGAACCTCGCCGAACACGACCTCGAACTCGACGCCCTGGTCACGGCCGAACAGTTGCTCGCGGACGCCCCCGACGACGTCGACGCGTAACACGACCGTGGATCCCGTCCACGAGACGGCACATCGATGGCCGTTCGATCACCGATGAGCGATTTCGAGGACGGATCTGTCTGTCGAGCCGTCGCTGGGGTAACGACTGGTGATTTTCGACGGGAGACTCGCCCCTCGTCTCGCCCTCGTGTGGGACGTTGACGGGTTCTCACAACGTTTTTGTAGTGGAGTCAGCTATGACTGCTCACGATGGCAGGTGACTGCTTTACAGGCGGGCTCCGTGCCCCATAATCAGCTCCTGCCACGTTCTCGCGCTCGCAACCCACGACCGGAAAGCGGCGCGTCCAGGAGGTAACCATGTCACAACAGGAGGAGACCACTGTCACGGTGGAACTGCCCGATGGAAGCACGCTCGACGTCCCGTCGGGCACCACAGTCGAGGGTGTGGCCTACGAGATCGGCCCCGGTCTCGGCAGCGACACCGTCGCCGGGATCCTCGACGGCGAGCTCGTCGCCAGGGAGGCCGAGGTGTACGACGGCGCTGTCATCGAGATCGTCACCCCCTCCGCCGACGAGTACCTCGACGTTCTCCGACACTCCGCGGCCCACGTCTTCGCCCAGGCACTCCAGCGACTCTATCCCGACGCCAAACTCACCATCGGTCCCTGGACCGCCGACGGCTTCTACTACGACATCACCGGCGTCGACATCGACGAGGACGACCTCGAAGCGATCGAGGACGAGGCCCACGACATCATCGCGGAAGACCTCGACATCGAACAGGTGAAACTGGACCGCGAGGCGGCCGTCGAGCGCTACGAGGACAACGAGTACAAACGTGACATCCTGGAGACCGAAGCCGCGGGGAGCGACCCCGTCTCCTTCTACGAACAGGGCGAGTTCTCGGATCTCTGTCAGGGCCCCCACGTCGACTCGACGGGCGAGATCGGCGGGTTCGCGCTGCTGGAGATCTCGGCGTCGTACTGGCGCGGCGACGAGGACAACGACACGCTCACCCGCGTGTACGGGACGGCCTTCCCCACGGAGGAGGAACTCGACGAGTACCTCGAACAGCGCCGGAAGGCCCAGGAACGGGACCACCGCAAGATCGGCCAGGAGATGGATCTGTTCTCCATCGACGAGACGACCGGGCCCGGCCTCCCGCTGTACGAACCCAACGGGAAGACGGTGCTCAACGAGCTCTCGGAGTACGTCGCGAGTCTGAACCGCGAGGCGGGCTACGACGAGGTCGAGACGCCCCACGTCTTCCGGACCGAACTCTGGAAGAAGTCGGGCCACTACGAGAACTACGTCGACGACATGTTCCTGCTGGAGGTCAACGACGAGGAGTACGGCCTCAAGCCGATGAACTGCCCCGGTCACGCGACCATCTTCGACCAGCGTTCCTGGTCGTATCGCGACCTGCCAATCCGCTACTTCGAGGACGGCAAAGTGTATCGGCGCGAACAGCGCGGCGAACTCTCCGGGCTCTCGCGGACGTGGGCCTTCACCATCGACGACGGCCACCTGTTCGTCCGCCCCGACCAGATCGAGGCGGAGGTCCTGTCGATCATGGACATCATCCTCGACATCCTCGGGGCGTTCGACCTCGACTATACGGTCCAGCTGGCGACGCGCCCGGAGAAGTCCGTGGGAAGCGACGAGATCTGGGAGCGAGCGGAGTCACAGCTCGAAGCGGTCCTGGAGGGCGAGGGCATCGACTACGTCGTCGAGGAGGGCGACGGCGCCTTCTACGGGCCGAAGATCGACTTCGCCTTCGAGGACGCCCTCGGACGGCACTGGGACGGCCCGACGGTCCAGCTCGATTTCAACATGCCCGAGCGCTTCGACCTCACCTACACGGGCGAGGACAACGAGGACCACCGGCCCGTCATGATCCACCGGGCGCTCTACGGCAGCTACGAGCGTTTTTTCATGGTGCTCATCGAGCACTTCGACGGGCGCTTCCCGCTGTGGCTCGCCCCCGAGCAGGTGCGGGTGCTCCCTCTGAACGAGGACGTCTTCGACTACGCCCACGAGGTGGCCGACGCGCTCTCCGGGGACGACTTCCGCGTCTCGGTCGCGACGGGCGACGACACGCTCCAGCGGAAGATCCGTGCGGGCCACGACGACAACCTGCCCTACATGCTCATCGTCGGTCCCGACGAACGCGAGGCCGGCACCGTCTCCGTTCGCGACCGCAAGGAGCGCACCGGGAACGGGAGCGACCTGGACGAGTTCCGCGCTCACCTCCGGGACGAGCGCGACGAGAAGCGCCTCGAACCGGACTTCCTCGACGAATAGAGAGTCGTCGGTCCCGGTGACCGACACGCCTACTGTCTCTCGGCCAGTCGAACCGGACGGATGCCCGACAGGTTCCCGACCGCGCCGGCGTTCGCCGTCGTCGCCACGCTCGTACTCGTCGGTACGATCGCCGGCCTCGCAGTGACGGCGACGTCGCCCGAGGACGGTCGCGTGGTCGGCGACGACGGGACGGGCCCCACCGGACCCGGGACGGCGACGCCCGCCGTTCCGGCGAACGCGACGCTCGAGGCGCTCCACGAAGCGGGCGTCACGGGCGGGAACGTCACGGTCGGCGTCGTCGACGTGACGGGCTTCGACCGGTCGGATGCGACACTCGCCGGTCGGGTGCGGGCGGCGCGCGCGTTCGGTTCGGACGCGACGGTGACGGCGGACGGTCCCACCCACGGCACCGCCGCCGCACGGACGGTCGGCGGGGTCGCGCCCGGGGCCGACCTCTACCTGGCGTCGTTCGACGAGGGCAACGACTTCGTGTCCGCTGTCCGGTGGCTCATCGCACAGGAGGTCGACGTGGTCGTCGCGCCGGTGTCGTTCTACGGGCGAACGGGCGACGGTCGCGACGCCGTCTCGGCGGTGGCGGCGACCGCCCGCGAGGCCGGCGTCGTCTTCGTCGCTCCGACCGGGAACGTCGCCCGAGGCCACTGGCGGGGCAGCTACGACAGCGTCGACGAGTCGGCCGTCGATACGCCCGACACCGGGCGGCTCGTCTTCGACGTCGGCCCCCGCAACTACCTCCGGGGCGACCGAGGCCGGCTCTCGGTGTGGCTCTCCTGGACCGACCCGACCGAAGATTACGACGTCTCCCTCTACTGGACGAACGGCGAGGCCAGTTCCCGGGTCGCCTCTTCCGGGCGGTACGCCGGCGACCGACCGACCGAGCGGATCGTCACCCGCGTCGGCCCCGGGACGTACTACCTGGTGGTCCGCGGGCCCGCGAACTCGACCGGCGACTCGGTACGACTCGTCTCGCCGACCCACCAGCTCCAGCGCTACCGACCACGAGGGAGCATCGTCGCGCCCGCCACGGGCCGTGACGTTCTCGGCGTCGGAGCCTACGACCGCGACGCCGACCGCGTCGCCGTCTACAGCTCGCGCGGCCCGACTGCCGACGGCCGCCGCGGTGTCGACCTCGTCGGTCCGGCCGACCCGACCGTCGTCGACGTTCCCGATAGCTTTTCGGGCTCGTCGGCCGCCGCCGCCTACGTCGCGGGCGTCGCTGCACTCGCCGTCGACGTCGACCCGGACGCGTCTCCGGGCGTCGTCGAACGTCGCCTCCGCCGGGCGGCGGTCGACGTCGGCCCGAACGGGACCGACGTACACAGCGGGGCCGGACTCGTCGACCCCGCGAGAGTCTCCCGGATGACGAACCGGACGAGCGCTCCCCAGTGACGCCCGGATCCGGCCGCCCTGTGCGCACTGTGGTCGGTTCAATCGCGCCTGAACCGACGAACAGGGGTTAGTGGCTGGCGCGTGTCCACTCGCGTACGACCGATGTCCGGACTCATCGACCGCATCCAGGGGCCGACCGCCGCACCCGACGAGCAGCCCCGGGTGCTCGACATCCACGAGACCGACGCCGACGAGGTGATCGACTCTCTGTCCTCCGACACCCGCCGGGCTCTCCTGCGCGAACTGTTCGAGGAACCCGGCACGCCCTCGGAGATCGCCGACCGCGCCGACACGAGCGTCCAGAACGTCAACTATCACCTCAAGAACCTCACCGCGGCCGGTCTCGTCGAAGGCATCGACACCCGCTACTCCGAGAAAGGCCAGGAGATGACCGTCTACGGACCGGCGAACGACCCGATCGTGTTCGTGGGCGACGCGGACGCCCGCCCGGACGTCGAGCGCTCCGTCCGCCGCGTCGTCAGCGGCGTCGCGCTCGTCGGGGTCGCGTCCCTGCTCGTCCAGTGGGGTGCAGAGCGACTCGCCCGGCCCGCGCTCCGGAGCGGGACTGCCGACCCGGCCAGCTACAACGCCCCCACCGCACCGCCCGGCACGCTCACCTGGCTCGTCTTCGACGTCGTCGAACCGGGCGTGGTCTTCTTCGTCGCCTGCCTCGTCGTCGCCGCCGTCGCGCTCTGGCTGGCCCGGTAGCCCGCGTCGGCGCCGTCGGGTCGGAGCGTCCAGCACTCCACGAAAGACTCACAGCCGCGCCCACAGCAATTGAGGCACGGCGACTCGCGAGACAGGGTGAGTACCGCACCCGTTCCTCGCGGTATCTTCGGACCTTCGGCGAGCGGCGGGGCGACCAGGGGAACCGGTCACCAGCGTGAAAGAACGGTTCGAAAAGAGAGCGGTCAGCGGGGTCGGCGGGCGGGCGTCACCGACGCAGCAGTCGGAGGAGGCCGGCGACGGCGACGAGGCCGCCGACACCGACCGATCCGAGGGGGAGCAGGGCCGGACCGCTGTTCTCGCCGTCCGTCTGGACGTCCAGCGGGTCGGGCGTCTCGGGCGTGCTCGTGGCAGGGTCCACCGACGAGTCGGCACTGCCGCGGTCCGCGGTCGGCGTCGCGGCGGGCGTAGTCGTCCCGTCGGCCGGCGGACGAGCGCGCTCGAAGACGACCAGCGTCCCGGTGTCCCAGGCGTCACGGTCGCCCGGGACCCGGGCGGTGACCTGGTAGAGTGCGGCGGGCAGCGTCCGGTTCGACGCCGTCCCGCTCGCGACGTCGGCCGGTCGGGTCTCACCGTTCTCGCGGACCAGCAGTCTCGGTTCGTCGCCGGACGGGGCCGTTCGGAACAGCAACGTCGCGCGGTCGTCGCCGTCGGTGTCGCGGACAGTCGCGTTCAGGCGGTAGGCCGGTCCACTCGTGTTCGTCACCGTGACGTTCAGGCGGTCGCCGTCGCCGAACGTGACCGGGATCTCGGCGGTCCGATACTGGTCGACCTCGACGCCGTCGAGGACGCGCACCTCGTCGGTCCCGAGGCAGTCACGCTCGCAGGGGCCGAGACGCCCGGGAACCGACGCGAGTTCGGTCTCCTCGTGGACGAACGTCGCCTCGAAGGTGACGTTCGGGCCGTACCCCGCGAGGTCGAACTCGGCGACGAACGTGCCGTCGTCCGCGACGGACACGTCCCTGTGTGACTCGACCCAGCGGGTCCCCTCGACCGACCCGCCACGGGACGCTTCGAGTACGACCGTCGCGTCCGTCCCCGGTGACAGCGACGTCTCCCCGCGGACCGTCTGGCCGTCGGCGGCCCGGAGCGTGAGTCGCTCGCCAGTGTGGTCGAACGATGCGGTCGCGCTCTCGTTGCCGGCGGTCGGGTCCGCCGTGACCGACAGGACGCTCTCGGCGAGGACGTCGCCCGACTCCAGGAGGCGCACGTCGTACGGGAAGGGGTCGAGTCCGTCCGCGAACGCGTCGGTCGACTGCGTCGCGCCGGTGACCGCGTCCGCACCACGGGCGGAAAAGTACGAACTCGCGTTGCCGTTACCGGCCACGGCGGTGTCGAGCCTGACTGCGACAGTCCCGTCGCCGTTCCGGTCGTGGAGGGTCGCGTTCGCCGCGAAGTTGCCGACCCCGTCGGTCACCGATAGCGTCACCGTGTCGACCCCCGCCGGGAGAGTCACGTCGATGGTGGCGACGTTCCCCTGCGCGACCGTTCCGGCCTCGACGTCCGCGCCGGCGACGTCCGCGAGGGGTGCTGTCGCCCCCGCACCGGCGACGACGCCGGTCAGCGGGGCGGTGACCGCGACGACCGCGGCCAGCGCGACGAGCGCGCGCCGGACTTCGCGTCGTGGTTCGTTCACGGACCCACCTCCATCGGGGCAGGCTGGGACGGTGGATGGGTGGTGCTGTCGACGAGACGGCGGGAGGGCAGTGCCGCCGGAGCGGCGGCGTGGGTTCCGTCGCACATTGCACTCGGACCGTGTACGGGTACGGAAATACCAGTGCCGTTGGGTTCAAGCCGGCCTGAAGCGACGTCCGGTTCTGTACGGCCGATACACAGGACCGAACCCCTCTTGGGTCTTGCCCCTCTACCGGAAACCGATGCCAGACCTGGAACTCTACGAACTCGAGGGCTGTCCGTACTGCGCGAAGGTCAAGACGAAACTCGACGAACTCGGACTGGAGTACGAGTCCCACATGGTGCCCCGCTCACACTCCGAGCGCACCGAGGTACAGGAAGTCAGCGGCCAGACCGGCGTGCCCGTCCTCGTCGATAACACCAACGGAGTCGAAGGGATGCCCGAGTCCGACGACATCGTGGCGTACCTCGAAAAGCAGTACGGAGGTTGAGAGGGGCTCCCGCGCTCGAACGGGGTGAGAGCGCGGCTTTTTCCCCCACGTTTTTGCGTCGAGTGGTACCCGCAGCGCCGGAGGCGCGAGGATACCCGAGACGGAAAAAGGTGGTCGCACGTCGTGGCGTACCTCGAAAAGCAGTACGGAAGCTGATCGGTCCCAACGGGCGGTCGATAGACTGGAGTCGGCGAGTCTCCGCCTCGCGCCCGGTGTGTGTCCCGACCGGGGAGACGTTTCAATTCCCGCAAAATACGGGCCGAGAGCGGAAACTTCGTTTCTCGATCAGACAATCTTAATAGGCGAAAGACGCAATCCTTTACCGATGAGTAAGTCAAACCAAGAGTGGTGGCCGAACCGGTTGAACCTGGCCATGCTCGACCAGAACGCCCGGGACGCCGGGCCGTACGGCGAGGACTTCGACTACGGCGAGGCGTTCGAGTCGCTCGACCTGGACGAGGTGAAATCGGACATCGAGGACGCGCTGACGAGTTCCCAGGACTGGTGGCCGGCCGACTACGGCCACTACGGGCCGCTGATGATCCGGATGGCCTGGCACAGCGCCGGGACCTACCGGACCACGGACGGCCGCGGCGGTGCCGCGGGCGGCACACAGCGATTCGCGCCGCTGGACAGCTGGCCGGACAACGCCAACCTCGACAAGGCGCGGCGCCTGCTCTGGCCGGTCAAGCAAAAGTACGGCCGGAACCTCTCGTGGGCCGACCTGATCGTCCTGGCGGGCAACGTCGCCATGGAGTCGATGGGCTTCGACACCTTCGGCTTCGCGGGCGGTCGCGAGGACGAGTTCGAAGCCGACGAGAGCGTCGACTGGGGCCCCGAACAGGAGATGGAGAGCTGGGACCGCTTCGACGAGGAGGACATGCTCGCGAACCCGCTCGGCGCGACCGTCATGGGGCTCATCTACGTCAATCCGGAGGGACCGGAAGGCGAACCCGACCCCGAGTGGTCGGCCAGCCGGATCCGGGAGTCGTTCAGTCGCATGGCGATGAACGACAAAGAGACGGCTGCGCTCATCGCCGGCGGCCACACCTTCGGGAAGGTCCACGGCGCCGACGACCCCGAGGAACACGTCGGGCCCGAGCCCGCCGCCGCGCCCATCGAGGACATGGGCCTTGGCTGGGAGAGCGACTTCGGCTCCGGTATGGGCGACGACACGATCACCAGCGGCATCGAGGGCCCCTGGAACAGCACGCCGACGATGTGGGACACCTCGTATCTCGACAACCTGCTCAACCACGAGTGGGAGCCCGAGCAGGGCCCCGGCGGCGCCTGGCAGTGGCGACCGGTGGACGCGGACGCGGTCGACGCCGCGCCGAAGGCCCACGACCCGGAAGGCGAGCAGACGCCGATGATGCTGACGACCGACGTCGCGCTCAAACGGGACCCCGACTACCGCGAGATCGTCGAGGAGTTCCAGTCGAATCCGATGGAGTTCCTGGACGCCTTCGCGAAGGCCTGGTACAAACTGATCCACCGCGACATGGGCCCGCCCGAGCGGTTCCTCGGCCCCGAGGTGCCCGAGGAGACGATGATCTGGCAGGACCCGCTGCCGGACAGGGATTTCCAGCCCGTCGGTGACGAGGCGGCCGCACAGCTCAAGGAGGAAATCCTCGATTCGGACCGCTCGCGCCAGCAACTCGTCAAGACGGCGTGGGCGTCGGCGTCGACGTACCGCGACAGCGACAAGCGCGGCGGGGCAAACGGCGCCCGAATCCGGCTCGAACCCCAGCGTAGCTGGGAGGTCAACGAGCCCGCCGAACTGGAGACGGTCCTCGAGACCTACGAGGATATCCAGGCGGAGTTCAACGACTCCCGGTCGGACGGGACGGCGGTGTCGCTGGCTGACCTCATCGTCCTCGGTGGGAACGCGGCCATCGAGGCGGCGGCCGCCGACGCCGGCTACGACGTGACGGTGCCCTTTGAACCCGGCCGCGTCGACGCCGAGGCCGAGTGGACCGACGAGGAGTCCTTCGAGGCGCTCGAGCCCGGGACCGACGGCTTCCGCAACTACCTCGGCGACGCCGACGACTCCGACCGCACGCCCGAGGAACTGCTGGTCGACAGGGCCGACCTGCTGGACCTGACACCCGAGGAGATGACGGCGCTCGTCGGCGGGCTGCGGACGCTGGGTGCGACCTACGGGGACACCGACCACGGCGTGTTCACCGACGAACCGGGCACCCTGGACAACGACTTCTTCGTGAACCTGCTCGACATGCGCTACGAGTGGGAAGAGGGCGACGAGGACGGCGTCTACGAGGGGTACGACCGCGACACCGGCGAGGTCGTCTGGACCGGCACCCGGTTCGACCTCATCTTCGGCTCGCACGACCGGCTGCGCGCGCTCTCGGAGGTCTACGCCGCCGAGGACGGCGAACAGCAGTTCGTCGAGGACTTCGTCGAGGTGTGGCACGAGGTCATGACGCTCGACCGCTTCGACCTGGAGTGACGACTCTCTGCTGCGGTCTGGAGTAACGGCTCTCTGCTGCTCTTTTCGGGTGTATCGACGCGAGAAGAGCGACGTGACGACCGACGACCAGTCCGAGTGCTGGACCGGTGACGGCGCCGAGGGTGACTGGTGACAGCGGTTCGCGAGCGATACGTCACCCGACGCCGATCAGGCGTCCGGTTCGGGGTCGAAGATCTCCGGTTTCTCCTCGCCGCTGACGTCGATGACGCCGAGCATGCCCTTGCGAGCGACCCGCGAGAGGGCGTGGTCGACGATCTTGACCGGGCCGGGCACCGGGTAGTGCATGGTACCGACGACACAGCTGCCCGGCTTCACCGGCGTCGTCTGGACGTTGCGGTGGGGGTCGGACTGGATGGCCCCCTGTGGGTAGACCTCGTCCCAGACGTTGCCGATGGGGTGGAAGCTGCTGTCGTAGTTGGGGCCGCCGACGCAGAAGTACACCCGCGCGGTGTCGCCCACTTCGGCCTGCATGTCGTTGTACTTGCCCGGCGTGATGGCGTACTTCTCGCCGTTGAGGAGCACGTAGGTGGGCTCCTCGCGGGCCTGGGCGCCGAAGTCGTACTTGTGGTGACCCTCCTGGCCGGTGTCGCCGTCCGTGTAGACCTCGTGCTGGCCGAGGTAGAACTCGTGGTCGACCTCCGGGAGCCCCTCCTCGGGTTCGACGAGGATGGAGCCGAACATCCCCGCGGAGATGTGGTAGTCGAGGTTCGGGACGGCACAGTGGTAGATGAAGTAGCCGGGGTACTCGACCCGGAAGCGCAGGCGCGCCTCCTCGCCGGGGGCGACGTTCGTCGCCTCGGCACCGCCGCCGGGCCCGTAGCAGGCGTGGAAGTCCACGTTGTGACTCATCGCGTTGCTCTCGGCGTTCTTGAGCGTGAGGTCGATCGTGTCACCCACGCGAGCGCGGACCATCGGCCCCGGGATCTGCCCGTCGAAGGTCATGTAATCGAAGGTGACGCCGTCTTCGATCTCGGCGGTCATCTCCCGGGTCTCCATCTCCAGTTCGATCGTCGTCGGTTCGTCCCGGTCGATCGGGTCCGGGATGTCCGTCGGGTCGGCCGCGACGCGGTCGACGTCGGTGGACTTGGCGGCGTCGAGAGACTGCTGTGCAGTCTGTGCCTGTGGCTGGGTGTCGACTTCCGTGACCGTCACGCGGTCTTCGGGCACTGCGGTCTGACAGCCCGCGGCCGCGACTGCGCTCGCCGCGGCGCCACTCTTGAGCAGGTTCCGCCGGGTGGTGGACGTATCGTCGCTCATCGTTGGCTCACACGTACACGTCCGGTGCCGACCCCCATATACCGGCCAGCGCGTTTTCGACTCTCGGGGGACCCCCCGAACCGGTTCGCGACAGCTTTTATAGACCCCCGACAGTGCGGATCCCCACCTATCAGGAACGCTCTGTACCGATTATGGACGATACGGCGGAACGTGTTCGTATGGACGCACACGACCAGATCGACGTGGGACGGCGCAGGGCACTGCGGACGATCGCCGCCGGCGCGACGGCCGGCGTGCTCGCGACTTCAGCCGGTCCCACCGGCATCGCCGCGGCGCAGTCGACCGACCTCTCGGAGTGGTTCGCGAACACCGACAACGCCGGCGAGGTCACCGACCGGACGGGCGAGAGCGCGGTCACCGTCCAAGTCGGGACGGACGGCAACGGTGCGGGCTTCGGATTCGGACCGGCCGTCGTCCGGGTCGATCCGGGGACGACCGTCACCTGGGAGTGGACCGGGCAGGGCGGCCAGCACAACGCCGTCGCCGAGGACGGGAGTTTCGAGAGTTCGTTGCAACAGGAGGGCACCTTCGAGAGCGCGGGCGTCACGCGCTACGCGTGTACGCCGCACAAGATGATGGGGATGAAAGGCGCGGTGGTCGTCGGGACGCCCGTCCAGGGCGGCGGCATCGACTGGCTGAAGACGGGGCTCGTGGGCCTCGCGGGGTCCATCGTCGCCGCGCCGTTCGTCGCGAGTCAGGTCGCGGCCGAACGCCGCGACGACAGGGAGCGTTCGACGGGCCACGTGTCACGCTAACTGAGCGAGTCGAGCGGTATCGGCTGTCTCCTGTCTCGGGTCAGTGTACCGCCGGCGACGGTGCCGCTGACCGCGCCGTCATCCGAGGCTACTCCATAATTTGGCGGCCAATAACAATCAATCCGAGTACTGGCGGGT
>Ga0207770_100255_pt1 | contig 35089 bp, 35 predicted proteins | sample A23E2SouthBayCA_FD_187729 | JGI IMG/M metagenome (GOLD analysis project Ga0207770, IMG submission 187729) | Aerobic enrichment media microbial communities from Eden Landing Ponds, California, USA - A23 E2 (SPAdes) | ecosystem: Environmental > Aquatic > Marine > Unclassified | place: Emeryville... | reverse complement strand
CCAGTGATCCGCGGACGAAGGGCTGGTTCACCCCGCCCACGCCCGCCTGCTCGATCCAGATCGAGTCGTCGGCCCGCCGGAGCAGGTCCACGACCGCCCCCTCGGCGTTGTCCGGGGCCACGAGCAGTCGCGTCCGGTTGACCGGGATCGCCCGGGTGTCGAACCGCCCGCCGTAGGTGCCCGTCGCCACCGATCCGTTCGTCGCGTTCACGTCGCTGCGGTAGTCCTCCCAGGGGACGGCGTCCCGCCACCCGGCGTCGGCGCGGAACGTCTCGGCCAGTCCTGTGACGACGGCGGACTGGGTCGTCACGACGCCCCACCCGCGGCTGGCGCGGCCGCCGGTCCCCGCGGGCTTCCAGTTCTCCGTCGTCACGACGGCGCGGTCGTCGACGACCGCGTACTTCGGGTGGTGGAAGCGATACCGCGCCCGATCGCCGCCGACGGCGCGGACGTCGATCCCCGCCGCGGCGAGGTCGTCCAGCAGGCGAGCCTGGCGCTCGCTGACGCCGCCGACCGGGCCGCCATCGACGAGGACCCGGACCGTGACGTTTTGCCGGTGAGCACGCTGGAGTGTCGCCGCCACGCGGTCGGAGGTGAGCGTGTAGCCGGCCAGGAGAATGCGGTCGCTGGCGTTCGCCAGTTCCGCTGCGGGAGCCCCGCCGGCGTCGGGCAGGACGAAGGCCTCGACCGTTCCGGCGCCGCCGGTGACCACCTCCCTGTCGGTCGCACCGAGTGGCTGCCAGCGCGTGGCGTGGCCGCCCCCGTCGCCGGCCGTGACGCGAAGGAGCTCCCCTTCCGGGGCGTCCTCGTAGTCCACGGCGTCGACGGTCAGGTTTCCGCTGACGAGCCGGACCTGCTCGCCGCTGTTGGCGAGCGCGAGGTGCCCGGGGAGCTGGCGGACCGGGCGTCCGACCAGGGCCCGCGTTCGGTTGGCCGCCGTCGAGAGGCGGACCGTCCCGCTCGTCCCGTTCGGGATTGCGACCGTGGTCTCGCCGTCGGTCAGCGCGAGCGACGAGGCAGTCCCCGCCGGCAGATCGAGGACGACGAACTCGCCGGCGTCGCCGTCGGCGACCGGATTCGGGTAGACGGCGACGATCTCGGGGTCGCGCGGGTCTGTCCGCTCGGCGGTCGCCGGGGCGGCCGTTGCGGGGACGCAGAGCGCGACCGCGAGGACGGCGACGGGGAGCGCGCGGAGCACGCTCCGAGGTGGCTGCGGCTTCGCTCAAAAGGATGGGGACGAGGTGAGAACGGGACGGGAGTGCGGTCAGTCGCCGGCGGCCTTCTTGGCCTCGGCCTGGACGATGTACGACCGGTCACCGGCGTAGTCGGTGACGGTGTCCAGCGCGTCCTCGGTGCCGATCTGGCGGAGGGCCCAGGCCGCGCTGGCGCGGACCTCGTCGGCCTCGTCGTCGTGGAGCACGTCCGACAGCGGGTCGACCGCGCGCGTGTCGCCGAGCATACCCAGCGACCGGGCCGCCGTCGAGCGAATCTCGGCGTCGTCGGCGTCAAGGCGGTTCGCGACGGCTTGCGTCGTCTCCTGGTCACCGATGGCGCCGAGCGCCCGGAGCGTGACCTTCTCCAGTTCCACGTCACCGCCGCCGAGGAAGTCCACGAGGGTGTCACAGGCCCGCTCGTCCCCGATGCGGCCGAGGATCCGGATGGTGTGGGTGTCGCGGCGCTGGGCCCGCTGGTGGACGGCCTCGAAGGCCGCTTCGGGGGCGAAGCGCTCGATGGCGTCGAGGATGTTCTCCTCCATGAAGTCCGACTCGTACTTCTCCAGCGCGGTGAGGATGGGCTCGGGTTCGCCCTGCTCGGCGTAGATCTTGATGGCCGACCACTCCGGCGGGTAGTCCTTGCGGTTCTCGGGGCTGAGCACGTCGTAGAAGCCCTGGGCGTCGAGCTGCTGGCGGACGGTCAGGTCGCTCCAGACCTCGGCTGCCTCCAGGTCCTCTGCCAGCGTCTCGGCGGCCTCGAGCAGGCTCGCGATGGTCTCCGCGTCGTCGTCGGCGTCGAGGTCCGCCCCGTCGACGTCCGCGCGGACCGTCGCGACGGTGCTCGCGGCCGCATCGAGGCCCTCGCCGTCCACGGCGTAGCTCTCGCCGAGTTCCTCGCCGGCCGCGTCGAGGACCGTCTCGACGGCGTCGCTGACCTCGGATTCGCCGGTCTCGGTCCACTCGGACTCCTCGATTGTGGTCTCGGCCTCGTCGAGGACCTCGGTGACGTCCTCGGCGTAGGGGCCGCGCTGCTCCGCGAGCTGGTCGCGGAGGTCGCCGAGGCGCTCGCGCTCCTCGGCCGCGGGGTCGTCTTCCTCGCCGTCCTCGTCCGCCGTCGGTTCCGGCAGGTCGGCCTCGATCGCGTCGAGGTCGGCCTCGACGTCGTCGAGATCTCCCTCCGTCTCGGCGGCCTCGAGGTCGTCTGCCGCGGCGTCGAGGCGCTCCTCGAGGGTCGCGGCCGGCAGGTCCTCGCCGCCGCCCGCCTCGGACTCGTCCGTCGTGTCGTCCCCGTCGCTCATGCCTCCACCTGTGACTGTTCGGGCCAAGAGCGTTTCCCTTCTCGACGCGGGCGTGTGTCGTCGCCGCGTCCGACCGCGCCGAACCGAGGTGCCTTTGTCCGTCGGTCGCCGAGCTGTTCGTATGGAGCGCCGGACGTTTCTGCGCGCGATGGGGGCGACAGGCACCGTCGCCCTCGCCGGCTGTCTCGACAGTCGGGCCTCGGGCGGCGACTACGACGTCGGAATGTCGACGGTCGCGTTCAAGCCCGAGTCGCTCACGGTCGAGACGGGCACCACGGTCGTGTGGCGCAACACCAGCAAACAGGGCCACACGATCACGGCCTACGAGGAGTCCCTGCCCGAGGGTGCGGCATTCTTCGCCTCCGGCGAGTACGACGCCGAGGCCGCCGCTCGGGACGCGTGGGCTGGCTCCGGCGGCGGCCGCCTCGCCGCGGGTGACACCTTCGAGCACACCTTCGACGTTCCCGGGACGTACCCGTACTTCTGCATCCCCCACGAGCAGGCCGGCATGGTCGGGACCGTCGAAGTCGAGTAGCGCGGGGCTGGCGGCGGCCCAGCCACGCAGTACTGAAAAGCGTGTGCCGCGACGGCGTCAGTCCTCGGCCTCGGCGGCCACGTCGTCGCCGACTTCGTCCTCGTCGACGTCGACGCTGGCCTCCTCTTCGGCGGCGACTTCCTCGGGACGGGCCTCGAGGGTTGTCTTCTGGACCTCGACGCGCCGCAGCGGATAGATCGTCTTCGACTCGTTGTAGATCGCCGAGGAGAGGCGGCCCTCGACGATGCTGTCGGTCAGTTCCTCGAAGGTCCGCTCGGTGCCGGCCTCCTCGACCATGTCGATCATCTGGCGCCGAATGGCCTTCTCCTGGCTCTCGTCGGCGGACTTCGTCGTGAAGGCGACGGGCTGGACCTGGACGCGGTAGTCGTCGGCCGTTAGCACCGTCACGTAGGCCTCGACCTTCGAGGAGCCGCGCCGGACGAGGCTGCGCAGGTAGTCCCGCGTCAGTTCGTGGCGGATGAACTCCGTGTAGGCCGTGTCTGCGGCGACCTCGTTGACCTTGAAGGTCAGCTTGGTGTTGTTCTCGCTGGCGTCGTTGCGGAGGTCACCGAGGGTCGTCTCGATGGTCCGTCCGAGCACCTGGTCCGATTCCTCTGCAGGGGTCGCGCCGAGCTCCTCCCGCCCGAACTGCTCGGGGGCGAGCACGTCGTACCACTGCTTCTGTTGCTTGCGTCGTGAGACTGATCGTTCGCTCATGTGTCTGGATTGTCGGTGGACGGGTCCCCGTCCCGGTCGGAAAGCTGTGCTGCCACCTGGAGGTTGACCACGTAGTCGTCGACCGTCGACTGCAGGCCGCCGGTCGCGTCCCGCGCGATGGTCGTCCGGACGGTCGCGCCGTCGACGGTCGTCTCCATCTCGGCGGTGTTGTCCGGCCGGACCGCCGCGGCGACTCGCCGGGCGGTCTCGGCGTCACCGTGGTCGGTCGTGATCGTCGCGCGCCGCGTCGCCTCCTCGCTCATCGCAGGTCCCTCCGTACTGCCTCGACGATGGCGTCGTGACCGTCGCCGGCCGGTGCCGTCGCGAGCGCCTGGTCGCCGACGATGGCCCCCTCGAGGTCCGCGTCGCCGACAGTGTCCGCGAGGAGGGACGCTGCGTCGACCGCGTCGGCGACCGTCGTCAGCACGGCAGCGTCGGCTCCCAGTGCGAGGACGGTGGGCTCCGGCGACCGGAAGTCCCGGACGAGCCGCGCGACGGATTCGAGTCGCGAAACGGATCTCGCCGCGTCCACGTGTGCGACCACGAGGCCGTCGTGGCGCGCGCGGTCGGCCTCGCTGACGGCCCGGTGGACCGCCACGCCGTGCTCGCGCCAGGTCTCGAGCGCGTCGTCGCACCCACCGCGACCGAGCGCCACGGCGATACCGAGGCCGGGTCGCGTCCGCGCGAGCGCGTCGAGGACGTCGGCGTAGCCGCCGACGGTCTCGTAGGGACCGCCCACGTGAGGGTTGAGCGCGCGCTCGATGGCGCGGGTCGCCCGCGGCGGGCAGTCCTCGACCTCGGCGACCGCGAGCGCCACCAGCGAGGCGACGCGCCGCCGGTCGTCCGTGTCGGGGTCCTCGGGCAGGTCGAGGTCCGCGAGTGCGTCCCCTGCCGCGTCGCGGTCGCCCGAGAACGGCGCGTGGACGAGCGTCGAGTGCGCCAGCCCGTCGGCCAGGTCGGCCGTCGGGACGGCGACGCCCGGGCGCCGGTCGATGCCGGCAGCCTCGGCGTCCGCTCGGATCCGGGCCGGGGGTTCCGTGTCGGCCCCGACCGCGCCCGCGAGGCCGAGGATCGGGTCGGCGACACCGACGTCGGCCGCGACGGCGTAGGCCCGTTCGATCGCGTCGGCCTCGGGCGTTGCGTCGAGCGCGTGATCGGCCCGGAAGTCGCCCCGGCCGACGGCGACGGTCAGGTCCGCGTCGGTCGCCCCGACGTCCTCGGACGCGGGCGACGCGAGGCGCGCCTGGAAGGGTACGCCTGCGTCGCCGAGCGCCCGGCCCAGCAGCCCCACCGCGGCGAGGGATTCGCCACTGGTCGTGCCGAGGATGCGGACGAGGCCCGCCTCGCGGCAGGCGTCGGCCACCTCGTCGGCGGGGGCGGCTGGCGCGTCGGGTCGACCGTCGAGTGCCATCTACAGGAGGGTCTTTGCGGTGTCGTAGCTGTAGGTGAAGTCCTCGTCGAGTTCGTCCCCGCGGTAGTAGTCGACCAGTCGGCGGATCTTCGACTGCGTGTTCTGCAGCGCCCGCTTGTTCTGGTAGTCCGTCGGGTTCTCGTCCATGTGTTCCTTGAGGCGGACGGCCCGCTCCATGAGGCTGCGGAGGTCCTCGGGCAGGTCCGGCGCCGCGTCGTGCTCCGCGAGGATTTCGCCGATCTTCTTGTCCGTCGCGAGCGAGACGTCGGGGACGGGCGTCCCGTCGACGCCCTCGTCGCGCAACTTCATCCCGATCTCGCTCGGGCTGTGGCCGGCCTCGGCCAGTTCGACGACGCGCTCCTCGACGGCGTCTGCGTCGACGTCACTCCACTCCGGTGGGTCGTCTGCCACGGGTCGGTCCGAGTCGGAGGACCCGCGGCGTCGCGTGTGCATACGTGCCATTGTTCTGGTTGGAACGCGACAGACCGCGGTACGGGGAGCGGCGACGCTCCCACAGTGCGTGCGTCCTCGCGGACGCGGTACACGGTCCGCAATCCCAGAGCCCGCCAAGCGGCGGGCGAGTCGGATTTGCGGTCGTGCGTTCCCACCCGTCTACAGCCGTCGCGCCCGGTTAACGGTTTCTCTTCGCCGAAGGCCCTACTTCGGGTTCCCGTCGGTCGAATCGGCCAGTTCACTTATCAGGCAGTTCCCGAAACTGGCTGTAGATGCGGCCAGGTACCAGCCGATGCGGTGACAGCTCCCGCGCCCAGAGCGAGGTCGTCGGTGTGGTCCTCGTCCTCGGGATGGTCCTCGCGGGCGCCACGACCGTCGTCGTCTTCGGGGCGTCCGCATTCGCGGACTCCCAGGAGGGTCTCGCCACGCAGCGCGCCGAGAAGGCGATGACACAGTTCGACTCCAAGGCGGCCCTCGTCGCGCTGGGGAACACCGACGTCCAGCGCGTCTCCTTCGCCCAGCGGAGCGGCGAGCAGTACGGAGTGACCAACGGGACCGGCTGGATGAACGTCTCCGTTTTGAACACCACCGACGGCACGTGGGAGAACACGTCACAGCGGCTGGGCTCGGTGACCTACGACAACGGCGACGACCACATCGCCTACCAGGGTGGCGGCGTCTGGCGGTCGACGGGCCCGGGGAGCGTCATGGTCTCGCCGCCGGAGTTTCACTACCGGAACGGGACCCTGACGCTGCCGATCATCAACGTGACCGGCGAGTCCTCGTTGAACGGCGGGGCGGGCGTCACCCACGCGGAGACGATCCAGGCGTTCCCCGACCGGAACGCCGGCGACCGCCAGAACCCGATGGACGAACACCGGATGTGGGTCGAAGTCCAGGGTGACTACTACGAGGCCTGGGGTCGGTACTTCGGCGACCGGACCGACGGTACCGTCGCGTACGACCACTCCCAGAACACCGCAACGCTGGAACTCGTCTCGCCGATCGGCCGACAGCGGATCACCTCGGCTGCCTCGAGCCAGTCGGCCAGCGGTGCCTTCGAGATACACGGGAAAGCGCACGTGGACTGTGGAGACAGGGTGTACACGAACAGTTACGACTCGAGGCGCCCTGCCGACTACTGCGCGCAGGAATCGAACGGCGACACTGGTTCCGAAGGAGATCTGGTCTACGGTAAAGACGTCGACATCGACGCCGGGTCGGGATCGTCGAATATTCTTGGCGACGTCTCGTCGGGTGGGACGGTCACGGTATCCGGGTCCAGTGGCAGCGGTCAGCCCGACGTGGAGGGGGACATCGAGTACACCGACGCTTGTTCCCCATCGGTCTCTGACTGCGAGAACCGTTCCAGCGGCACCGTCAGTGAGATCGCCGGGATCAACACGATGAACAGCATCGACATCATGGTCGAGAACAAGGTCGACATGCTGGACGGCTCCGGCAACAACGACAATGCCGGGGTCGACATCGACGGCAGCGACCGACTCGACTTTTCGGCCACCTCACCCGCTGACGAGGTGACACTCGGCACAGGGGAGTACTACCTCGAAGACGTCGTGCTCAAGGAAGATGAGACGCTCACCCTCGACACGACTGGCGGCCCGGTCACTGTCGGAGTCCGCGGTGGCATCCAACTGCAGGGCTCGGGGAGCAGCGGTGGGACCATCGAGGTCGTGGGTGACGGGGCCGTGGAGATGTACGTCCTCGGCGACGACGGCGTCCACGGCCGGTCGGACGACCTGGACATGCAGAAGAACGCCGGCGTCCTCGCGTCGCAGGACAACGCGACGCAGTTCCGCCTGTACGGTACCCGCAACTTCGAAGCACAGATCGGTGGCGGCTCCAGTAACCTCGCCAAGTACGTCGGCGTCATCTTCACGCCGCCGGGGCCGGCCGGGACGGCCCGGGTCGACATCGACGGCGGCGAGGTCTACGGCGGCGTCCTGACGGGAACGACCACCATCGACAAGGGGAGCATCCACTACGACGAGGCCCTCGCGACGACGCAGGTCGTCTCCCGGGACGCACGCGTCGTGAAGGTCACGTTCCTCCACGTCACGGTCAACCGCGTACTCGTCGCCGACCGGTGAAGACGGGACGACTCGCTGTGCGTCTCCATTTGACGTGCTGGATGCCGAACTGCCGCCCTCGTGCGTTGGTACGAGACCTGACGACCGCTCTTACTTGATCAGCGTCAGGTCGATCCGCTGGACGGTCACGTAGAGGCGGTCGGGATCGTCGTAGTCGTCGTCGATCACGCATTCCGCCTCGGAGCCGGTCACACTCGACGACTCGCAAAAGGGTTGCCGGGCGAAATACTGCTCCCAGGTCTCCGCTCGGGGCGTCTCGATTCGAAGGGCCTCGAAGTCACCACCGCCGGCCTGGTCGACCGTGACAGAGCGATTGCTCGATTGCCCCCGGACGAGTACCGTCCCGCTGCCGACGCCGGTCACGGCCGGTGCGGTGGTCTGGACGATCGGAACGTGCACGGCATCCTCTGAAATCAGGACTGGCGGGTCGTTGACGACCACGCCACCGTCGCGGGTGGTGCGGAGGGTCGCGCCGGCCGCGTAGACCATACGCTGCTCCTCCGCCACGCGAAAGACGACTGGCCGGATCTCTCGGTCGATAGTGCCACTGCCCGTCTCCACCGTCATGGTCACGTTGTCGTCGAGATACAGCTGTCCGTCTCCCAGCGCGATCTCCGTCGCCCGGCTCGGAGCCCCTTCACTGTGGACGTCGGCGAGGTTGTCGTGGAGGACGTCGAACGCCCGCTCGGCGTTCGAGACGTGTTCGTTCGTTCGCACGTCCTGGAGGGCGCCGACACCGCCGACGGTGACGATGCCGATCGAAACCACGAGCATGCTAAAGATGAACGCGTAGCTCAGCACCTCGCTCAGGCCCCGGTCTCCGTTGGCCCCGCTACTCGACTGTCGACGGCGCCGCGTTCGATCAGGCATTCTCTATCACGATCCTGTCGCAGGTGCCACCACTGACCTCACAGGACGTCGCGATCGTCCCGCCGTCGGCGAACGTTTCGCCCGTGATCGGCACGTCGCTCCCGAGACCGATTTCGACGGTTACGGCGGGATCCGTCGCCCTCAGGGTCAGCGTCGGATCGCCACCGTTCCCCCGAAGGATCGCGTCGTAAGTGGTGCCGGTGACCCGGCTGGGGAACGGCTGCTCGAGGCTCGCTTCGTGGACGGTCTCCGGTGCGTCGGCGTACCGCTCGACCTGCTCGACGTTGCTCGCGAGGTGTTCGCCGATCACCTGGAGTTCCTGTCTGATGACCTGTTCGCGACTGTCCTCGACGAAGGTACTCCCGGCGAAGAGCAGGCCGGAGACGAGGAGGGTCGCGATCGAGAGGGTGAGCACGTAGCTCAGCGCCGTCGAGGTCCCGCGTTCGGTCATGGCGCCTCACCCGGCGTGACCTCGATTTCTGACTCGTAGGTGACCTGGCTCGTCCGGAAGGCGTAGTCCACTGTCGCCCCGTAGATCGCATCCGTGCGGTACGGCGTCCCCGTGGCGGGGCCGGTGGTCAGCGTCGTCGCGTTCCAACTCCCGCGCGGCGAGACCACCATCGAGTAGTTGCCCTCGATGGCGTCGCCGTTGGCGATCTCGACGTCGTACGTCGACCCAGTGGGGATGCCCGTGGCGAACCACATCGGCGTTCCCGCCGTTCCGTCCCGGGTCAGGGCGTGACACCATTCGCCAGCGACGACGCCATCGGTAACGTCGATCTGGAACGTCCCTGCGCCCGCGACGGCGACCCGACACTCCGAGTCGTCTCCGTCCGCTGTGTCGACCCGGACGACGACGTCGTCCGCGTCTTCCCAGACAGACATCGTCCAGACGTTCGCCGGCGTACCGGTCTCGTTGGCCCGGAGTCTGAACGGCGTCCCGGACGGCGGGAGGTCGCTGTGGCGCGTCGTCACGACCACGTTCCGCGTCCGCTCCACGCCGTCTGCCAGGTTCCAGTCGGACAGTCCACCACTGCTGCGGAAGGGTGACCCGCCCGAGGCGTTGTCGGCGATGCGCGTGCCGTCGGTCGTGCTTTCCAGGGACACGTCGATAACTCGGCCCCCGCGGGCCTGCTGGGAACTGCTCTGTCCGTCGATCGCGTCGACGCTGGCCCCGAGGCTGGCACCCGGGCTACTCTCGTCGTAGACGTTCGCGTAGGCCATCGCCTCGGTCACGCTCTGGCGGACCTGGTGCTGGTACGTGAGCGCCTCGGAACTGCCGGCCACCTCGCCCTGGCTCGCGAGGTTCTCCGTGAAGATGGCGGAGTTGATGACCAGTGCGAGGGCGACGAAGATCACGGCCAGCGTGAAGGCCGCGATGAGTAGTATCTGCCCGCGCTCGTCCCGCGGCCTCAGATCCGCCACGCGACCACCTCCACGCGAACGACGTTGTGGACGGGCCCGCCCGTGTCGGCGTCGGGCAGGAAGTACGTGCTGGCGTTTCTGACGGTCTGGGTCCCGTTTTCCGTTCCGTCCGCGTCGATCAGCGGGTCGCGGTCCATGATCGTCACCGTTCGGGACGCGCGGACGGCGTGGTCGCTCGGCTCGCCGCGGTAGAGCAGACGCGTCCGTGCCCGGTCGCCACTCGCACCTTCGTAGACGAGGTGGACGTTGTAGGCGATGTTACGCTCGTCGAGCGTCCGATTCAGCGCCCGGCCGAAGGCGTTGTCCGGCGGATCCGTCGTGTAGTAGCCGCCGTCTGGCGCGTCGTGGAACCGCGCGTCGCTCTCGTCCCAGTACCGTATCGCCCGCGAGAGTCCACCGCGCGCCTCGACGCTCGCCATCACGCCAGCGCCGGTGTACCGGAGCTGGTTCTCCAGGTGCTGGCTCGACGTGCTCGCCGACAGCGGCGTGACGGCCGTCATCTGCAGCGCGAAGCTCACGCTCGCCACCAGCAGGAAGGCGGCCGCCACGGCCTCCAGCGTGTGACCCTGGCCTCGCTCGTCGGTACTGCCCCGACGTCCGCTCACCAGATCACCACCCGCATCGTCACGTTGGTTTGCTGGAGCGAGACCACTCGCCGCGAGGTCACCGTCGCGTCGTTGCTCTGGGGCGGCGCCTCGCCGCCGGTCAGGAGCCGGTCGTCGTCGCCCGCGTCGGGGTTGCAGTCGCCCGACCCGCGCTCGACGATCCGCTGACTCGTGGCGTCCCAGCACAACAGGTCGGCGTCCGCCCCGCGCAGCGATCCCCGCAGGCTGACGTTGACGTTCCGGTGGTCCTCGACGCTCAAGCGATCCTGTACTGTACTCCCGCCGAAGGCACACCGACTGGGCGACGGCGATCCCTCGTCGAAGAAGGCCACCGTGCAGTGGGTCTCCAGCACGTAGGGCTCGCTCGGATCGCCGAGGGTCCCCTGGGAGAGGTCCGACGCGATGCGCTCGGAGAGGACGGTGTCCTGCTCGCCCGAGAGCTCGAAGGGCTGGAGGATGCCCGGCACGAAGGCGAAGACGAACAGCATCACCGACAGGAAGAGGCTGACGCCGATGGCGAAGTCCAGTGTCGTCTGCGCCCGACTGTCGTCGGTGTGCGCTCGTCCGCCGGGCGGCCGCGGTGGTCCGGGTGCCACGGTGGTACTGGAGGAAAACTCCCGCACCGCATCTTAGCCGTTGTGGCCGATTCGACCCCTCGGGGCCGCACTGTCCCGTGGTTCCTCGCTGCCAGTTCTTCGACGGGTTTAAACGAGCCGACCCGATACCGAAGGATGCGGGCTCGTAGATCAGCGGTAGATCATCCCCCTGGCACGGGGAAGGCCCCGGGTTCAAATCCCGGCGAGTCCACTTCCTTCGCTCACTGTGTTCGCTCAGTCAGTGGACTCGCCGACGTCCCCCTCGCTCCCTCCGGGAGCTCGCGGGACTCCCGGCGAGTCCGTCGACGGCTTTCGACGGTGAGACGACCCTCTACGCTGACCCCACGGTGTCGAAAACTGCGCCGATTCGCCCGGAACCGGGTACGGCACCCCCAACGCCCGCGACGCCCGCGAGGACGAGCAACGTGCCGCCCAGGAGCAGCAGGAAGGGTTCCGCGCCGTACGAGAGTTCGATTGTCTCGCCGCCGAACACGACCATCCCCTCGGTCACGCTCCCTATCCGGCGAGTCAGGAACCGGACGGGGTAGACGAGGACCAGTGCGCCCGCCGCGATGGCGCCGTAGGCGACGCGTCGCCACCGGAGGGCGGCCAGCGTTCCCAGGACGCCGATCGCCGCGAGTTCGAGCATCTCTCGCTCCTGGTAGTTGAGCGGGCCGTCCCATCCGGTGGTCACGGTGTAGTCGTACATCGGCTTCACGTGGAGGCTGTCGGTGTGGACGCCGACCAGAATGGTCACGAGCCCGGCGACAGCGAGTGCCACCGGAACGAGCGTCGTTGCCGGCGTGGCGTTCGTTACGCTCCGGGTGTGACCGCAGTCATCGTCCGGGTCGCCACGCCCCGCCCGTGTCCGTCGCCGGGACCGACGGACCGCGAGCAGGCCGCCAGCGACGAAAAGGACGACGAGGACGAGCCACGGCGGGTCCGCCCGAGCGACGACGCGACGAACCGGGGCGACGAGCGACAGGCCGTCGTTGACGGCGACGGTTATTGCCGAGAGACCGACCAGGGCGAGGCCTGTGGCCTGGCGGGAGGGACGCTCCATAGGAGTGCCAAAGCATGACAGGTAAAATAAAACTAGTCCAGGACAACACGGTTGGGTCCGGACTTTCACAGCTGGTGGGTCACAAGAGCTTTGCCGGTCGTCTCGAAACTCGGCCGACAGTAATCACCCGTGACCCGCCCGCCAGCCACGTCACGCCGAACGTACCTCTGCCTCAGTGGCACCGCCCTCCTCGGTGGCCTCGCCGGCTGTTCCGCCCTCTCGGGGTCGTCCCCGATGGTCGACTTGACGGTCTACAACCACCACGACAGCCCGTTCACCGTCGAACTGACGCTGTACCGACCTGACGGCGACACCCGGAGCGGCGCTCGGGCCTGGTCGTCGTCCGTCGACGTTCAGCCAGACGCCGAGGCGACGAGAGCGGCCGTCGCCGAGAAGCAGCCATACCGCGTCGAGTACCACGCCTACCGGGCCAACTCCTTTTTGACCGACGAGGACCACGTCCACTACCTGCCTCGAGACGGCGAAGACGACGGTTCGCTCACGTTCGACATACAGGAGTCCGGGACGCTCACCGAGCGGCGGTGAACGCGGGCGGATTGGCCCACACTTACCCCACCCACAGGTCCACGAACGCGTCGAAGAACGCCTCGTCGGTCCGCACCGTCGCGTGGGTCGCCCGGAGGTCGCGCGCACGCTCGGCGACGCCCTCGACGTGGGCTTCCAGGCGCGACCGGTACTGCCTGGCCAGGGATCCCCCGAAGTAGGTCCGGCGGGTCGCGTCCGACTCCAGGTCCTCGAAGATGGTGTCGCCGCCGGCGTCGGGGTCCAGTTCCTCCGGCGCGAGGACGTGTGCCAGGAGGACGTCGTTGTTCGAGAGCGCGGCCACGCCGGTCTCGAGGGCGTCGAGGTCGCCCAGAAAGTCGCTGACGATCACGACGAGCGAGCGGGATCGGATCGACTCGGCGTAGGCCTCGAAGGCGGCCGCGAAGTCCTCGTCGCCCGACGGCTCGGTGGCGTTGCATTCGTCCACGAGCCGCAGGACCTCGCCGCGGTTGGACTTGCCCGTGTCGAGGCGCTCGGCCGCCTCGCGGAACGTCGAGAAGCGAAACTCGTTGTGTTCCTCGGCGGTGAGGTAGGCAAAGCCCAGTCCGAGCTTGGCCCCGAACTCGAACTTGTGGTGGTCGCCGTCGCCGTAGTCCATCGATCCGCTTGCGTCCAGCAGGACGTGGACGGTGAGGTTGCGCTCCTCCTCGAACTGCTTGACGAACAGTTCCTCGGTGCGGGCGTAGAGACGCCAGTCGACGAGGCGGGTGTCGTCACCGGGGGCGTAGCGCCGGTAGTCGCTGAAGGTCAGACCCTCGCCGACGTTCGGGGAGTCGTGTTCGCCTTTCTTCAGCGAGGACGTCTGCTGCTTGAGGGAGGCGTCGAGGCGGTCGAGTTCGTCCAGGAAGGCCGGATCGATGGGCACGGTCAGACCTCCGCGAGGAGGTCGCGAACCACGTCGTCGGTCGAGCGCCCCTCGCGCTCGGCCTGGAAGTCGAGGATGATCCGGTGGCGCAGGACGGCCGGGGCCATCGCCTCGACGTCGTCCCAGGAGACGTGGTTGCGGCCATGCAGGAACGCGCGGGCCTTCCCCGTCAGGACGAGTCCCATGCTGGCGCGGGGGCTGGCGCCGAACTGGATGTCCTCGGCCTCGCGCGTTAGACGGACCAGTTCGATCGCCCGGTCGCGGATGTCGTCGGCGATGGGCACGTCGCGCACGAACGACTGGGCCGTCCGGATCTCCTCGCGCGTCAGGACGCGGTCGACTTCGGGGGCGGGCGTTCCCGCCGTGTAGAGGTTCACGATGTCGCGTTCCTCCTCGAAGTCCGGATAGTCGACGAGGATCTTCAGCAGGAAGCGGTCGGTCTGGGCCTCCGGCAGGGGGTAGGTCCCCTCCTGGTCGATGGGGTTCTGGGTGGCCAGCACGAAGAAGGGCCGTGGCAGGTCGTGGGTCTCGCCGGCGGCCGTGACCTGTTTCTCCTGCATGGCCTCGAGCAGCGCGGCCTGGGTCTTCGGCGTCGCCCGGTTTATCTCGTCGGCGAGGACGACGTTCGCGAAGATGGGTCCCTCCTCGAAGACGAACTCCCGTGTCCCGCCGGTCTCGTGGATGATCTCCGCCCCGGTGATGTCCGAGGGCATCAGGTCGGGGGTGTTCTGGATGCGCGAGAAGCCCAGGTCCGTCACGTTCGCGACGGTCCGGACCATCGAGGTCTTCCCGAGGCCGGGATTGCTCTCCAGCAGGGCGTTGCCGTCCGCAAGGACGCAGACGAGCAACTGTTCGAGGACGGCCCGCTGGCCCACGATGCGCTTGCCGATCTCTGTGCGTGCCGCTTCGAGTCGTTCCTGGATGGTCTCGACGTCCGCCTCGTGCTCACTCATCTGTCTCCTCCCGGATCCGCAGGTTGTACTCGCGAATCAGTTCGGCGTCCTCCAGTTGCTCGTCGGCGGCGAAGCCGGCCTGCTGGCTCTCGACGTCGCCGCCGGTCGCGAACCCGCCCGTGTCGTAGGCCCGCGGGACGTCGCTCGCGTTGCCACCGCCGGCCCCGCTCGTGCCGATGCCCGCCTCCAGTTCGTCCTGGCCGGCCTCGACGTCTTCAGGCTCCCCGAGGATCCTGTCGCCGTCCTGGAGGCCGGTGTACTCGACGGACCGGTCCGTTCCCGGGGTGTCGGCGTCGCCGCCCGCTCCCGACAGCGAGAGGTCGACGACGGCGACCTGGATGCTCGCGACGCTCAGGGCGAGGACGACCAGGAGCGTGACCGTCACGCGCCGGAGGTCGAGCAGGCCCACGCTGGAGGTGTCCTGCAGGCCCTCGAGGACGTCCTCGTACAGCGAGAGCACGATCCGGTTGCGAACGCCGTCCTCGACGGCGTCCCGGGCCGTCCGGAGTGCCTCCCGGACCTCGGGATTGGCGGCTTCGAACTGTTCGACCAGCGGGCGGCGGGTCCGGACCGCCACCTCGATGACGAAGGCGAGCAGGCCGGCCCCCAGGCCGACTACCGACGCGCCCGTCACGCGCGGATCGGTCAGGGCGATTCCGATCCGGTCCAACAGGGGCACGACGGCGTCGGGCAGGCCCACCGTCTCGGGGACGAGGGGCACGGGCAGGACCTGGATCGCGAGGTTGGCCAGGAGGGCGACGAGGGCCGCGTCGACCACCGCGTAGACGACCGCGACCTTGTACCCTTCCCGCCGGACCTGGCGGAGGGCCCGGGTCATGCGGTCGGCGACGGCGTCGTCGGACGACATCAGGCGAGATCACACCCGCTCGGCTTCGTGCCGTTGATCTCCGCACACGCCTGCTGTAAGGCGTTTTCGAGCACATCGATGCGGTTCTCCCGGTCCTGGAGGTCGGACTCGAGGCTGTCGACCCGGCTGGTCAGGTCGTCGACGTCCTGCTGTAAGGCCTGGTTCTCGTCGCGCAGGTCCGCGTTCGTGGTCTCCAGATCGTCGACTTCCGCCCGGAGGTCCGTCACCCGGGATTCCAGTTCGCTGGCCCGCTGGCGGGTGCTCTGGAGGGTCTCCTCGGTCGATTCGAGCTGGTCTTCGGTCTGGTTCAGGTTCTGGGCGACCTGCTCGACGTCGCTCCGGGATGTGCTGAGGCTCTGGTTGAGGTCGGCGAGTCGCTGGTTGGCCGCCTGGAGTTGCTGTTCGGTCTCCCGGAGGTCCTCGCGGAGCTGTTCGTTCTCGCTCGAGAGCTGGCTGTTCTCGCCGTCGAAGTCCTCGACGGACTCCTGGTAGAACAGCGTCGCCCCCGCGGCGCCGGCGACCGCGACGCACAGCAGGACGAGGAGGGGGAGGTTGATCGACCGACCAATCAGGGTCATGGCAAACCACTCTCGTGTCGTGTACGCCCGTTGTACACTTGAAGCCGCCGGACGACGACCTCACCGAAGACGGCGAGCAGCGCGACGAGGACGAACAGCCAGTCCCAGGACCGTCTGACGTCTCGCACCCGGGTCGACTGCTGCCGTGCGAACGCTGCGATGGCCGCCCCGTCGTCGACCGAGAACGCCCGGCCACCCGTCGCGTCGACGGCCGCCCGGAGCGCCGACGCGGTGCCGAAGGCCCCGTACTCCGCGGGGTAGTTCGCGGCGTACTCCGCGTCGAGGACCGGCCGGTACCCGGCCTCTGTCGGCGTCACGGTCGCGCGGAAGACGCCGGGCTCGACCGAGCTGAATTGGAGGTCGGTCCCGGGCGGACGCTCCTCGCCGCGGTAGGTCACCGTCGTCGACTCCCCGAGGCGCGTGTCAGACACGGACGTGACGCCGGTCTCCTTGCGCTCGGGGTCGCCGATGGCGTAGTTGACGGCCTTCGTCAGGAGGAGCGAGTCCGGCTCCTGGAGGAGGCCGTCTAACGTGCCGTCGGACCCGTATGCGGTGAGCGAGACGACGCGGCCGAGCCCGTACCGCCAGGACGTGACGGCGGGCGTGCCGTCGTCCGTCGCGACGAGGTAGTCCGCGCCGCTCCGGACCGCCACGTCGTTTGCCTGGCCGGGATTGGACTCCAGGGTCACGCCGGAGGTGATGAAGGCCCCGGAGTCGACGACGGTCAGGCCGTCGCCGGAGAACTGTCTCGCGGCGCCCCCGAAGAGGAGCCGGAGCCGGTTCGTCTCGTCGGCCCGGAAGTAGGTTCCGCCCGTGCGAGCGGCGATCCGGCGGAGGACCTCCTCGTTGGGATTGGGGCCCGCGCCGACCGTGATGACGCGCGTGCCCTGGCGACCGAGCTGGGACGCGGTACTCGCCGTCTCGGTGGTGTCGTCCTGGCCGTCGCTGACGAGGATGACCGTGCCCTGGCGGTCGCCGAGCATCTCCTGGGCGCCGCGGAGCCCGGTCGCGATGCTCGTCGCGCCCCCGGCCTGGAGCCGCCGGATCCGATCCCGGAGTTCGGTTCGGTTGTCGGCCAGCAGCCGTGGCGCGGCGACGCGGTAGGCCTGGTAGTTGAAGCCGACGACGCCGACGGCGTTGCCGTCGCCCAGTTGCGAGAGGGCGTCGAGCGCGATGGCCTTCTGGACGGCCATCCCCTCGCCGGCGCTGCCGGAGACGTCGATAGCGAAGACGACTGTCGTCGTCCCGACGCCGCCCTCGCCGAAGGTCACCGGCAGCATCGAGGCGATCGGCGACCCCTCGTAGCCGCCGTTCTCGTAGGCATTGCGCCCGCCGACGACGAAGAGGCCGTTGCCGTCGATGACGTACTCCTGGAGGGCGTCGACGTTGCCGAGGTCCGCAGCGGCCACGTCCTGGACGACGACGGCGTAGTAGGGATCGAGGTCGGCCGGTACCGACGACGCCGTCTCGACGTCGTATATCTCGCCCAGGTAGTCCTCGAAGGGGTAGGACCCCCGGGAGACGTAGAGGACGTCTGGCCGCTCGACCACCCGGACGGTCGTCCGGTAGACGTCGTTGGCGTCGAACTGATCCTCGCTCTGGATGGTCGCGGTGACGCGGTGTGAGCCGGGTTCGTCGAAGGTGTGGCTCACCTCGACGGTCCCCGCGCCGTCGACGGTCTCGGTGAGGGCGGGCTCCCCGTCGATCGCCACGGAGAGAGGAACCGACCCGTCGGTCCTGACACCGCCGACCTGCACGAGGAAGCGGCTCTCGACGCCGACGCTCGCCTTCGCCGGCCCGCTCACCGACACGTGACGCTCGGTCCGCGTGGGCGACGGCGAGACCGTGCTGATGGTCGCGTTGACGTTCCGCGCCAGCTCGGCTGCCTCGCCGAGGCTCCGCCCGTCCGTGACCTGGCCGTCGGAGACGACGACCACGCTGCCGTTCGCCCGGAGGTTCGCGGCGATGCCATCGCCGATCGGCGAGTCGGTCCCCTGGGCGATGGTCGCCACCGTCACCGGCACGCCCGTCTCCTCGACACCGGCAGCGACGCGGTCGGCGACGGATGTCGTGACGTTCGTGCTGGCCGACCGGTCCACGAGCAGCGTCACGCTGGGATCGCCGCTGGTCTCGGCCGTCGCGACGGTGTAGGGCCCGGCGGCGGCCACGACGAGCAGTGTCACGATCGCCAGCCGGGAGAGCGCGAAGAGCCAGCGACTCCGCCGCGAGGCCGCGCCGTCGGCGCGGACGAACACCAGGAATCCGAGCGCGACGGCCGCGACGAGGACGAGTCCGAGCAGCAGGGGCGTCTCGACTCCCACGACGGTCCCGCCGGGCAGTGTCACGCCCGCCATCAGAGGTCACCCCGTCTGCGGAGGTAGGCGACCTCGACGAGCACGATTGCGAGCGCGGCGAGGGCCACGAGCCCGGTGAGCGGTCGCGGAACTCGGCGGTCCTCGGTCCGGGCGGGAACGCTCCCCGCGTCACGTCGCGCGTCGAGCGACTGTGCGTCCACCTGTGACTCCCGCTCGCTGTACAGCGAGACGCCGATCCGCCGGTCGCCGACGGCGTAGAACCCGGTCCGGTCGAGGGGCACGGCAGTCCCGGTGACCGGCCCCGAGGGCGTCCCCACGGTCGTCTCGTTGTCGAACTCCAGCCTGCTGCCAGTCGCGCGGCTGAGTCCGGGGAGGGGGTCGCGTCCCGCCAGGAAGTGGACGGCTCGCTTCCAGAAGACGGGGTACTGGTAGTTGAACTTGAACGTGGAGTGGTCCGCCATGTACCCGTAGTACAGCAGGCGGCCGCCCGACCGCCGGGATGTCGCGAGGATGGGCGTGCCGTCCCCCGTCTCGAGGATGGCCCGCCCCTCGCGGAGGTCGCCGGTGCGGTACTCCTCGGGCGGCGGGAAGTCGATGCCTCGCGTGAGGTCGCTCGCCGCCGGTGCCGACAGCGACGGATTGGCGGCCGTCCCCGCCGGGGCCAGCAGGGACAGGTCGCCGTAGCGGTCGGGCATGGCCGGCTGGGCCTGGACCGCCACGCCCCCGCCGCGCTCGATGGTCTCGCGGCCGGCCTCGACGTTCCCGCCGATGAGCCGCTCGGCGCGAACGTTGCTGTAGACGATCACGTCGTACTCGTCCTGCACGGGGAGTGGCGGCTCCTGGACGGTGAGGTCGACGGTGTCGACGACGGACAGCGCCGTCGTGAGGTACCGGTTCCGGTCGTTGGTCAGCACGAGGACGTCGACGGTCGTCTCGGCGGGGGCCGCGACGGAGGCCACGTCGTCGATTGGGAACGAGTCGCCCGGCGTCACCCGCGCCTCGCCACCGCCTGCGGGGACGACGAACGTCGCCGTGGCCACGTCGTCGGGAGCGAGCGTCAGCGACCGGCGCTGGTCCCCGAGCGTGACCGTTCGCTCGACCGCCTCGGGCCCGAAGTTTCGGACGGTCAGCGTGACGTTCCGCCCCGAGAACGACCGGCCGACGATGCCGACGTTGTCGGTCCCGCCGGCCGCGAACTGGTGGAGGTCGACGCGGACGTCGCGGGCGCGGGCCGACTGGACGGCGTCGGCCCAGGCCGTGTCGTCGGCGAAGTCGCTGTAGACCCGGATCTGGGCGTTCTCGCCGGCGATCGAGGCGGCCTGCGAGATGGCCGTCCGGAGGCTCCCCTCGGTGTGGGCGACGGAGAGCCCGTCGAGCGTGGTCTCCGCGTCGGTGGCCGAGCCCTGTCGGAGGGCGATCCGGCTGTCGCTGGCGGCGAGGACGACTGACGTGGTGCCCGTCGCGTCGTCGCGGGCCGCAGCCACGGCCCGGTCGAACCGCGTTGCGCCGTCCGCCTGCGTGCCCATGCTCGCGCTCCCGTCGACGACGAGTACCGTCTCTTCGACGGTCGTCTCCTCGGAGACGGCGACGTAGGGCGTGGCGAGCGCCGTCGCCAGCAGCACGAGAACGAGCACCTGGAGGAGCAGGAGGAGGCTCCGCTTGAGTCGCTCGAGCAGCGGGTGGGAGGCGTCCCGCTCGTCCTCCTCGCGCAGGAACGCGAGGGTCGGTAGCTCGACGATCCGTGGGTCGGGCTGGACGAGATAGAGGACGATGACGGGGACGACTGCGGCGAGGGCGAGGAGACCGAGCGGCGTCAGCAGTCCGACGCCGGCGGGGAGGGCCATGTGGGCCACGTTCGACCGGCCAGGGTATTCCCTTTTTGGACGGGCCGGTCGCGTCCGCACGCTTTTTGTGGTGCCGGGGGAACCCCCCGACGTGACAGCGCGCCGACCGACCGACCGCGGGGGCGAGCCCGTCGACTCGACAGCCGCCGCGAGCGCCGACGATCCGGTCGACGTCGACGACCTCGTCGGCGATCTGCGCGCGCTGGCGGCGGGCGTGGACTCCCCCACCGTCCACGAGGAGATCGGCGAGGCGACGGCGCTCGTCCGCCTGGCGGGGGCGCGTGGGCTGATCGACTCCGGCGTCCGCCGACTCGACCTCCGGGACGCGGCCGAGGCCCTCGTCGGGACGGTCGTCTTCGCGTCCCCGCTGCTCGTCGAGGGTGGCATCTTCGACATCGCCACCCACGTGTTCGGCACGCGGGTGGCGGGCCTCCCGGTCTTCCTCCTCGCGAACGTCGCCTTCGTCGTCCTGATGACCTACGCGCTCGTCGAGTGGACGGGCCGGGACCGCGAGGACCCACACCGGCTCGCGGGCGTCCTGCCGACCCGCGTCGTCATGATCCTCGCCGTCTCCTTTCTCACGACCGGCGCCCTGATGGCCGTCTGGGGGCGCGTCGGCCCCTGGCTGACGCCGACCGAGGCCCTCGCCCGCGTGACGGTCCTGTGGACGGTCGGGGCCCTCGGCGCTGCGCTCGGGGACATCGTCTCCGGTGACGAACTGGCCGACGGGACGCCGGTCGATCCGCCAGGGACGCCCGGGAACGACCCGGACCAGGTCGACGTCGTCGAGTCGCTCCACGGCCAGTTCGACGACCTCCACGCCGTCCTCGACGACGAGGGCGACCGCCAGGCACTCCGGCGAATTGAGGCCCGGGCGACCAGGGCGGCCGCCGACGACGGCTTCGGCGACCACATCGACAAGTACACGTCCCGCGACGTGGCGGAGGCCTTCGTCGGCAGCGTCTTCTTCGCCATCCCCCTGCTCGTAGAGGACGGCGTCTACGAGGTGGCGGACTTCCTGCTCTCCCTGTCCGTGGCGGGGCTGCCAGTCGCCGTCCTGGCCCACGCCACGTTCGTCGTCGTGACCGTCGCGGCCATCCTCTACTGGACGGGACCCCAGGACGTGGAGGTTACGCGCCCCATCTTCGGCGTCGTCCCCCGTCGACTCCTCGGCATCGCCGTCGTCGCCTTCCTGACGGCCGCCGCGCTGATGACGATGTGGGGCCGCCTCGACGGGTGGCAGGACCCCGCGGTCGCGCTCGCGCGAATCAGCACCGTCTGGGCGGTCGCGAGCTTCGGCGGGGCGCTCGGGGACATCCTCCCCGGCGAGAGCTCCGGGGCGGACATCAACGATCAGCTCGCGGACCTCGGGGACCGCGTCGCCGACTGGGACGACGACGCGTGAGCAGGGCTCAGACCACGAGGTACGCCAGCACGTAGGCGAGTGCGGCGAGCGTGATCGCCGCGAGTCCCGTCCCGACGGCCCGCCAGGCGTGTCGGGAGCGCCACCGAGCGGGCACGCCCACGAGCCCGACGGCAAGGACGCTGAAGACGAAGCCGGTCGCGGCGTCGAGCGTGGGGGCCGGCAACAGGAGGATTGCGCCGGCGTAGACGACGCCGGCGACCGCCCGGGGGCTGACCTGCGCCCGGAGGCGCACGTCCCACAGGCGCGCGAGTACCGCGAGCGCCAGCCAGACGGTCCCGAGCTCGACGAGGAACGCGCCGACGAGGTGGACCGTCGGGTCGGCGTGGAGCGCGATTCGCGTCAGGCCGAGGTCGGCGGGCAGCGGGTAGAGGAGGGGTGGCGCCTGGCCCGTGAACAGGTCGCCGAACGGATGGCTGGCCAGACCGACGGTCGCCGCGAGTGCCACGGCGCGGGCGTCGAGGCCGTGCCGGACGGCGACCGCCGCGAGCCCCAGGCCGGCGAGGACCATCGCCGCCAGCACGCCCCCCGCGGCCGCGCCATCGAGGAACCCAACGAGGCCGACCAGCCCGGCCAGCGCGAGGAAGCCACCGACGGCAAGATCCCACGCTACACGGTCGCCGCTGGAGCCGGTGGAAGTGCCGGCCACGTTCGGTGCCCAGCGGGCGACGACCGCCGCGATAGCGGCTGCAACGATCCCACCGACGACGAGCGAGTGGGTGACCGTCCGGTGGAGTTCCGTCGAGAGCGCCCAGAAGGCATCCGCCGTGGCAGCCGGGTGGACGGGGTCGAGCAGGAGCGAGACGAGCGGGTGGACGACGTCGACGTCCGGAATCGTGGCGAACCCCGCCGCGAGCAACCCCACGGCGAGGGCGCGGTCGCGGGCGGTACCACGCCAGCGAGCGAGGCTCGTGACGAGGGCAAACGCCAGGAGCCCGTGACCGACGAACACGACCGGCGTAGGGGACGAGGGGAAGTAAACCCCTCGGCGGGTCCGCGCGAACCGCCGTGGGAAAACAGACGGCTGTGACTGCCTATCGTTCGCGGTAGCGATCCGGTACGTACCCCGTCACGGGGTCGGGGGCGAAGGCTACGACGGCCGGGGCGAGGTTCGCGAGGCGGCGCCGGAGGAGTGCGTAGGTCACGGCGACGCCGAGCGCGAGCGCGACGACCGTCCGTCCCTCCGTCCCCAGGACGAACAGCAGCGGCAGGCCGAGGACGCCGGCGAGTGCGAGGTCCCCCGGCGCGCCGTCGTAAGGGATCCACCGCTTGGGGGTGCGCCACCGCCCGCGGACGTGGTCGTAGACGGCCCGGTCCGACGTGCCCTCCCAGGGCCGGAGTTCGAGGCCGCCGCCGTAGCGGTCCATCCGGCAGTGCAGGGCGGCACCGAGGAGGACGAAAGCGAGTGCGGCCAGCAGCGGCGTCGGCCACACGAAGGCGGCGACGCCGACCAGTCCGACTCCGGCGACGTAGAGGTTCGGATAGTGCAGGGTGCGGCGGTGGCCGGCGTAGATGTCGAGGTCGGGGAGGATGCTCCCGGCCGCGACCCCCACGAGGGCGACCTGGCCGAGCCACGCCGGCGCCTCGCCCGGGAGCAGCCCGAGCAGTGCTGCGCCCACTGCGAGCCCCGCCAGGACGTGCGTCGGCAACATCATCGTAACCAAGCGAAGGGGACTCGAGGGCATAAGGTCGTCGGCGCCCGTCCCGGTTGGGCGGGGCCTTTATGAGGGAACCGCCGCTTCGCCCGCCATGGACGACGGCCACGACGGCGTCGAGACGGGGGTCGGCACCGCGGTCGAGGACGGCCTCGCCCGCCTGTTTCGCGACGGCCGCACGAACGCGGTCCTGGCCTGGGCGATGGTGGGTGTCCTCGCGCTGGTCCTCGCCGAGAGCGTCGCCGACCTCGACTTCCAGTGGATCGTCTTCGTCGGCGTCGTGGGGGCGCTGGTCTCGCTGCCGGCACTCGCCGCGCGGGACTGGCGGGTCATGCTCCCCTGGGAACTGCTCGTGCTCGCGCTCTTGCCCATCCTGGTCCGTGGCCTCTTCGGCGGCGAGATCGGGGCCTTCGCGTCGTACTTCTCGCTCGCCGCCCTCGCGCTGATCGTCGTCGTCGAACTCCACACGTTCACCGCGCTCACCGTCACCCACTGGTTCGCGGTCGCGCTCGTCGTGCTCACGACGATGGCGGCGGTGGCGGCCTGGTCCGTCGTCCGGTGGAACTTCGACCGGTACCTCGGAACGTCGTACCTCTCCACCAACGAGGCGCTCATGGTGGAGTTCGCCTGGGTGACCGCGGCCGGGTTCGCGGCCGGGTTGCTGTTCGACGCGTACTTCCGGCGCCGGCAGAGCGTCCTCCGACGAGCCCTCGCGCTGGTGATTCGCCGGTGACGCTGCTCCCGCGCCCCTCGGTTCGGAACCAGCGCCGCCTGACGCGGGCCATGCAGGTCGTCCTCGTGGCGATGGTGGGCTACGGCCTGCTCGCCGGCCAGCCGAAGGCCATCTCCAACGGCTCGGTCGCGCTCGTTATCACTGCCCTCCCCGCCGTCTTCGAGCGCAACTACGCCTTTCCGCTCGACCCCTGGCTGGGGCTGTGGATCACCACGGCCGTCTTCCTGCACACCCTCGGGTCCGCGGGACTGTACGGCGGCATCGGCTGGTGGGACCACCTCACGCACGCAACGTCGGCCTCGCTCGTCGCCGCGGGTGGGTACACGACGGCCCGCGCAGTCGACATCCACAGCGAGGAGATCGAGTTTCCCAGCCGATTCGCCTTCGCGTACCTCTTCGTGATCGTGCTGGCCTTCGGCGTCATCTGGGAGCTCTTCGAGTTCGGCCTCGACGTGGCGGCCACGGAGACGGGCTACACGATGCCGCTGGCCCAGCGCGGCCTCGACGACACCGTTCGCGACCTCATGTTCAACTCCGTGGGGGCGCTCCTCGTGGGCGCCTTCGGGCAGGCACACCTCCGGGGGACAGCCCAGCGACTCCAGGAACGGTTCCTCGCGAGCGACTGAGCACTCGCCCGACTCCACCCCGTCCCTGCCCTCGCATTTTTGCCGGCCGCGGCTGAACACCTGGCCACCATGGCAGGACTCGCCGACGAGGGTCTGCTGTTCAAGGCCAAAGAGACGCTGCGAGTCTTCGCGGAGCGTCGTCCCTCGGTCGGCCAGCTCTGGCGCAACCGCCGCCAGCACTTCGACGGCGCCCACGCGGTCCTCCCGTCGACGGCCGCCACCGGCGAATCCCTCGAGCTGACACTCCAGGCCTGGGACCAGTGCGAGCGACTGATCGAGGACGCCGACGCGGCCTTCACGCTCGACGCGACCGACCCGGCGGCGGCGTACCCGGACCGGATCGCGTTTCCACCGAAGAACGGTGGCGTCGCAACGGCGTCTGGACTCACCTTCGAGTCGCCCGGGATCCAGTACCTCACGCTCACCCACGCTGAGACGGGCGAGCGGTTCGTTTCGAACCCCGTCCGCGTCACCGCCGCGGAGCCCGAGACCCGCGTCTACTGGGGGGACGTCCACCTTCACTCGAACCGCTCGGACGGCTCGGGGTCGATGGCCGAGGGCTTCCGGTTCGGCCGGGACGTGATGGATCTGGACGTCGTCGCGTACACCGACCACGACACGATGGGATTTTTCATCCCACCGAGACTCCAGCGCCGGCGGATGCACCGGCGGTACTTCGAGCAGATGAAGGCCGTGACGAGCGAGTTCCACGACCCCGGCGAGTTCGTCACGCTGTTCGGCTACGAGTGGACGAAACAGCCGAACGTCGGCGGGCACGTCAACGTCTACTTCGACGACGTCGCGTCCGCCGAACTGTACGACTCGATGGCCCCCGACGCCGACACCTACGAGAAGCTCTTCGACCGCGTCCGGGAGTACAACGAGACGCGCGACGCGAGCGCCGTCGCAATCCCCCATCACCCCGCCGAGGCGACCTTTCCCTTCGATTTCTCGGCGATCGACTACGACGACGAGGTGGCACCGCTCGTCGAGGTCTACTCCCAGTGGGGCTCCAGCGAGCGTCCCGGCAGCGAGGGGAACCGTCACCCCGTCCTGATGGGCCAGGGCGAGGCCGACGAGCCGGGTCACTACGTCCAGGACGCCCACGAACTCGGTTACCGCGTCGGGATGATGGCCTCCGCGGACTTCCACGGGCCGATGCCGGGCCACTCGCTGCTCCACGCCGAGCCGCACCTGCCCGCCCTCTCGGAGTGGATCCCGGGGGGCCTCGGCTGGGGCAACGTCTGGCGGATCTGGAACGAACCGAGCTACCCCGGTGGCCTGGTCGCCTTTCGCGCGCCAGAACTCACTCGCGAGGCCATCTTCGAGAGTCTGGCCAGCCGCCGGGTCTACGGCACCTCCCAGCCCCACCGGATCCTCGTCGACTTCGCCGTCGACGGCGTCGCCGTCGGCGAGCAAAACAGCAGGCTCGTTCTCGACGGCCCGACAGCCGAACGCGAACTCACCCTGACCGTCGCGGGCACCGCGCCGATCGCCAGGGCGACCGTCGTCCGAAACAACGAGCCCTGGCGAGTCGTCGAGGGGACGGACGACCCCGAGGCTGCCCTCGACACCTACGTTCGCGAGGAGACGTGGATGGACGACGACCCGGTCCGGGGGATGGCCTGGGACGGCGAACGCGGGAGTGACGCCGACGTGTACTACGTCCGCGTCCGGCAGGCGGGCGGCGGCATGGCCTGGGCCGGCCCGATCTGGGTCGCGGCGCCAGATGCCTGACTCGCCGCTGCCCCCAGGTTCATGGCCGTCGGCACGCACCACTCGTTCGATGGAGTACTACGAGGACGTCTCGGTCGGCGACACCGCCGAGTTCGGCGAGTACCACGTCACGGAGGCCGAAATCGTCGAGTTCGCCGAGCAGTACGATCCCCAGCCATTCCACACCGACCCCGACGCCGCGACGGAGTCGGCCTTCGGCGAACTCGTTGCCTCGGGCTGGCACACGGCCGCGATGTGCATGCGGATGCTCGTCGACGGCCCGCTCGCCGAGCGGGCGACCATGGGTGCCCGGGGCGTCGACGAACTCCGCTGGCGACACCCGGTCCGCCCGGGGGATACGCTTCACCTCCGGACCGAGGTCGTCGACAGGCGCCCCTCCGAGAGTGATCCCGGCCGGGGCTACGTCGACACCAGGGTCGAGGGACTCAGGGACGACGGTGAGGTCGTCGTTTCCTGGATCGCCTTGGAACTGGTCGCCCGTCGGCCCGAGGACTGACCGCCTCCCGCCCACAGCGTGCCCCAGCGCCGTCCCCGTGGGTGCTCGCACGAGACCGAGCGTCGGTCGCCGACAGGATCGCCGTCACCGGGTTATTTCACGCTCTGAAAGACCGGTGTGGGGTATATGCATCCCACATTCGACGTTTCGAGCATCGAGGCGGTTCAACTGGAATGCGTGACCGTGAGGACACCCGGACAGTGACCGGGCGCCCCGGAGGATGCAACTCCATCACCCACCACTGCGACTGGACCGAAGACGATCCGGCGCTCGCCACCGTCGAAGCCCTTGCCGTGGCCCGCAACTGCGAACCCACGGACTGTCCGCCGCTGTACGACGCCGTGGACCCGGACGCACTGAACGCCCTCTTCGACGGTACCCAGCCTCCGGCCGTCGAAGTGTCGTTCACCTACGCGCAGTTCGACGTGACCGTCGCCGGGACCGGGACAGTCACCGTTCGCCCCACGGATGATGGCGCGGTCTCCACCTGACCACAGTTCCCGACTATCTGTCTGCGAACGGACACCGGTTGGAAGGTGACTGGCCGCCAGACGGCGATCGGATTCGGCGGTAAGCCGTCCCTGTTCTCCTTGTCGCTCTATAACAAAGGGGGCGGTGGGCCTGCGGTTGAACCGGACCGATGACAGAACTCACCGAGAACGACGAGGGCAAGCCAGTGAAGACAGCCGACGGCGAGCAGATCGGGATGATATCCGGCGTCAGGGGCGGCACGGCCTACGTCGATCCCGACGCCGGCATCACCGACCGCATCAAGTCGATGCTCGGCTGGGAGGACGTCGACGAAGACGACTACGCGCTTGCGGAGTCAGAAATCGACACGGTGACCGACGACGAAGTTCGGCTCAGCCGGTAACGCGGATTCGACCGGCGCCGCGACCCCTTCTTTTTTCGACCCTGCCAGCAGGGCCTGGAGCGAGCGTCGACAGAAGGTTTATCCTATCCCTCGGGCTACGGGCGGTAATTCGTGCCTATTCGCAGGACTGGTCGGTCACGGTCGACCTCAGTGGCCAGCGCATCGGACGAGTCGGATCCCCGCCTCACCGGGGATCACGTCCGGTCGGTCACCCGTGACGGGGCGACGGTGACGCTCGTGGGGACGGTCCACGACCACCCGGCAAGCGTTCATCGGACAAAATGGGCGGTCGCCGAGCGCGACCCCGCAGCCCTCGCCCTCGAACTCCCGCCACTCGCACTCCCGCTCTTCGTGACGCTGGCGGCCGGGCGTGGCGAGGGATCAGACACCTCGACATCTTCTGGTGGGGAGATGGCTGCGGCGATTTCGGCTGCCACGACCGACCGTGTCGTCGGGATCGACGGCCCGTCGCTCGGCTACGCGCGGACGCTCGCCGCGAAATTCGGTGACGAGCGCCCAGGTCGAAGTGCGCTTCGGGGCGTCCTGGCCGGCGCGGCGTCCGCTGGTCGGCAGGCGATTCGGTGTCGGCTCGGCGCGACGCTGGCGTCGCACACGTCGCGGTCACCGTCCGTCCGGAACGGCGTGACGCACGACTGCGGACCGGATGACGACCCCGAGACGCAAGCCGCCGACGAGCGGCGGCAGATCGACCGGGCGCGTGCCGTCATGGACGCCTTCGAGCCCTCGCGGGCCGCGCAGTTCCGCGACGAGACGCGAGAGGCACACATGGCGAAGCGACTTCGGGACCTTCGTGGCGAGGGTGAGGTCGTCGCTGTCGTCGGCCACGGGCATCTGACGTCCCTCGCGGACCGACTCGGCTGAGGCTTGCCGTTCTCGGGCGCACATCTTGGCGGGTGGCAACCCGGATGGTGGTACAGTTGCCACCGAAGTGCATAACGGCGGTTGGACTGACCGGTAGACTTTTTTCGTTGCTCAGCAACATGAGTGTACTCGTTAGGAGTTTGGAACCAATGTACGACGACCTGGGAAGCGACGAGCGGGGGATCTCGGAGATACTGGGCACCGTGCTTCTCATCTCGATGGTTCTGCTCGGGTCCGCGACTGTGATTATATTCGGCGCGTCGGCGGTCAGCGACGCGACGGAAGAGACGCGCACCGAGGCGGCGACTGACTACCTGGAAGAAGTCGATTCACGTCTGGCAACCCTCTCGGCTTCGTCTGACGATCCAGAGGTGCTCTTCGACCCCCAGGACTCTGCGGCCAGTGATTACCGCATCAACCGGGAAGGCTACCTGAACGTAACGGTCAATGGCAATCCCGACTGTTCGTTTCAACAAACGCTCTCCTCGATTCAGTTCGAAGATACGAACGGCAATACAGTGGGATACGAGGCAGGCGGTGTCTTTCGGTCCGACGTCGGTGGCAGTGTCCTTGTTACGCCACCGGACGTGGTGTTTTCCGAGGGAACGGTCTCAGTTTCACTCGTCAACGTCACCGGAACATTCGATCAGGCACGCAACCGCGTCCGGTTGAACGCCACGAAGACCCGCAACACCACACAGGCGTTCTCCAGCCGGTTGCTCCACGACAAGTGCGCCCGCCCGGATACCATCAACGTCACCGTCGACAGTCGGTTCGCCGGCGCGTGGCGAGACTACCTGGTCGACGAGACAGGCGTTCCCCCCGCGAACCGCTCCGCGCCCGGAGCGCGGCCGGTCTGGGTCGAGTTGAACGACACGATGTTGCACCCGTCGGTCAACGACCGGGAAAACAACGTCATCAACCTTTCCGAAGCTCGGAACCCAGGTCAGCCGTCGTACATGGACCCGGGTGCGACGCTCGACGACGACGCACCGCCGGAACTCGGCGTGGACAAGAGCGCGGGCAACACGTACACGACCTACGTCGGGCCGCTGACCAACCGGAGTCCCCAGATTGGGCGCCGCATCAGCGTCGAGGGCACGAACGTGACCGGGCCACCACTCGACGTCACGCTGATACTCGACGAATCGGGTTCGATGAGCGGATGGGCGACCCCGTCGTGTACGCCAGCTGACCCCAACAACGAGTGGACGAAGATGGGCGCCGCAATCTGCGCAGCGCAAGACTTCGTCGGCGACCTGAACCAGTCCCGGGACCGCGTCGGAATTGTCAGCTACAACAGCCAGGCGTACTACAGGCAAGTCTCCCAGCAGTACCTCTCGGACGACTTCGCGGGGGCCAACGAGACGCTCGACGACCTCGACCATGGTGGGACCACCCGCATCGACCTGGGTCTCGACCAGTCCAACAGCGTGTTCGACCTGAAGGGGAACGACACCCGACAGAAAGTTGCGATTCTCCTGAGCGACGGCGAAAACGTCTGCTACGGCTGTGATCCAGACCCGTGGTCTATCGAGGCGGCCCAGCAGGCAGACAACGACAGTATCACGGTCTACACAATCGGGTTCGGGAGCGGTGCCGACGAGGACCTCCTCGAGGATATCGCGCTCGCCGCCGACGGCGCGTACTACGACGCGGACAACGCAAGTGCCCTCGAACAGGCCTTCAACAACATCAGCGACCGAATCCAGCCGAAGGACGCCGTGGCCCACGTCCCCATTTCGTCCACTGTCACCGACTCGGGCGGGACGACGTTCGCCCCGGAGATACCCGGACAGACCGGCCACATCGCGAACACCTCCAGTGGCTTCCTCAACATCAACGACCCGACCGCACCGACGAACTACCGGCACTCGTTCCCGCTCTCGGACGGCGAGACATTCGAGATGAACGTCACCGACTACGAGTGCAAAGACCAGCACTACAATCTCACCGGACAGACGGTGACCGCGGGCGGCACGACGCGGTCGGTCGCGCGCTGTACCGCGTTCGACACGAAGAACGGAACGACGTACCACGGCGACATCTACGTCGACGGGGAACGGCCACTCCCCCTATTGCGGACGTCCTACGCCACCTGGCAGACCGACGTGAACCAGTCGCTGAAGCAGTTCCCATCTGTCTCTATCAACAAGACCACCGGTGAACTCAATACGACGAGCAACCAGGCGCTGGTCGTCTACGATCTCCCGCCGACGGGGTCCGGGTCCCAGAACACGATGGCGCTCTTGGTCCGCATCGGGCTCGCAGAGAGCAACTCGGCGGGGACGGGTATCGTTACCGTCCACGTGTCCGAGGCGAGGGTCGACTGAACCTCGGCCTCTCCGTCGGCCTGCCGTCTCTCACTGCAGTTCCACGTCGACGACGGTCTGCCTGACGAAGACGGGCATGGGGCCGCCCGCCGGTGGCACACACTCGAAGGTCGACCCGGACGGGTTCGTCCACCCGTTGGCGGTCAGCGAATCGCGCCAGGCAGCGCTCTGGTTGGAGTCGACCGTCACCGCCACGCCGTCGGAGGACGAGAGACTCCCGGCCCCCGAGCGGGCGTCCGGATAGTGGACGCGGGTCTCGTTCAGGCTGGTCGTAATCGCGGCGGTTCCGCCCCCGTATCCCTCCCCGACGTCGTCTACAGCGATAGTGACGAACGAGACGACGGCCCGGTCGTCCGTACACACGAACGAGGAGTCCCTGAGCGATATCGACTCTCCTTCCGCGTTGTCCAACAGGACCGCACCGCCCTCGTAGACGACGCGGGTGTCGTCCGTTCGGTAGCTAACCGTCCGCATCGGATAGTCGTTCACCGTCGGGTCCCCGTCACCGAGGACGTCGACACTGAGATTGGAGGTCCCGCCTCTCGCGTCGTTGGTCGCCAGGCGAGCGTTGTGGACCGCGAGTTGACTCGAGAGCACCGTCGCCCGCGATTCCTGGAGTTCGTCCAGGTTCCCGTCCAGGACGGTCATGGCCCGCTCGGCGTTTTCGATGTTCTGGGTCCCCTGGAACCCCTGAATCTGGTCGACGCCGACAGTTGCGACGACGCCGACGCCGATGAGGATGATGCCGACGGTGAGGACGAACCCCACGATGTCGCTGATGGCGCGGTCTCGCGCCGCCGGCGTCATGGCGCCTCCTCGATTTCGTCGGTGAAGACGACCGAACTGTAGGCGCCGTTCACTTTGTACCTGACCCCGACGGTGACGTCCTTTCCGACGAGGTCCACGCCGGAACCGGGACCGGCGTCCTCGAACCCGGTGAAGGTGATGCTCGCCCTGTGCGGGGAATCACCGTGTTCCTGGAGGGTGACGGTCCCGAGGTTGTGGTCACCATCCTGTGCGAGGTGGGCTATTCCGCCGTCGTCGGACACGTTCATGCCGTCTCTCCAGCTGGCCCAATCGACGCCGCCCTCGATAGAGCCGTCGAGGCCGGCGTTCACCATCACCTCGTGGGGTTGGTAGTATTCTTCCGAGTCGCCGGGGCCTCCCCCCTCGCTTTCGTGAATCCAATTCAGGTCTTCGTCCTCGGGGTCGACCATCACACGCTGTATCTCGACCGGCGACCCGTGGCGGTTCTCCAGGTGGAAAGTGAATGCGTCCGTCCGTCCGGTCACGTTGTACATGCCGGTGGTGTCGTCGTACGCGAGCCCGCCGACTCTGAGCGTGCGGTTGTACGTCGCGGACGCACTGGTGTTGTCGGTCACCCGCAGCGTGACGTTCTTCATTCCCGGGTTGATGAACATCTTGCCGACGACTGTGCCGTTGTCCTCGTAGGTGCCGTCGCTGTCCCAGTCCCACTCGTATGAGTCGATGGTCCCGTTGTTGGGGTCCGTACTCGCGGTGGCGTCGAACTCCAGGGTCTGGTCGACAATGGGAATCGACGGCCGGTAGGTGAACCGCGGAATCGGCTTCTGCTGGAGCACCGACCCGAAGCCAATTGGCGGGGGGGCGCCGACGTCACCTCCGATTCCGACACGTGCACTGAGGTCCATCGAGCGCGTGGGGGCCTGGTCGGCGACGGACCCCCCGGCAGAGTGAATCCGGTAGGTGCCGGTCTCTACCTCGCGGAGGCCGAGTTCGGTCTCGTTGTCGACCGGGATGACCGGTGCGTACTCGTACTCGGTCGCAGCGAGGTGCAGACACGTCTCTGTCGGGACAGACGAACAGGCACTCGACCCGTTGACCAGCGTCACCGTGTACGTGCTGCCAGCGACCGACTCCGGATGGGTGGTGGTCAGGGTCACGTTGTCGCCCTGCCGGCCGAGCGTGTCGGCCTGGTCGAGTTCGCCGGCGATGCGGTTGCCGATGGTGTCGAGTTCCTGTCTGACAGTCTGCTCGCTCTGGTTCTCGAGGAACCCGGAGGCGCCCGTCATCAGACCGACGATGAGAATGGTCGTGATGCCGACGCTCAGCACGTGCGAGAGGGGCGTCGACAGGCCTCGGTCTGGAGTCCGCTCGCTCATCGTTCGTTGGTGTAGACGGTCATGTTGTACGCGTTTTCGTAGCGTATGGACGGGCCGACGACGTCGACGGACACGTTCGCCTCCCAGACGGCCGGGGCGATGCACGGCTCGGCGAGACTCGGGGGAACACCGTCGCAGTTCGCGTACGATCCCGTGCTCGGGATGGACGGCGCCGTCTCGTTCGTGACGATGGCGTACTTCCCCCGTAGCTCGTCGACGTTGCTGAAGCGGAGACTCGTCGGCGTGTCCAGTTCGGCGATGCCGGTGAACGAACAGCGTCCGGTGAAGGCCGTCCCCGCGTACAGGTCCAGCAGGACCCGGCCACGGTCCGCGCCACAGGCCACGTCGTCGCTCGCCACGGCCGACCCGCTCGCGTCCTCGAGCCTCGTTTCGACCTGGAGTGAGTTGGTGCCGTTTCGCTCCATGGACAGCAACAGGTCGTGGGTGCCGTTCTGGGCGGTCACCTCGAACGGCGTCGTGTCGCTCGTGTTCGCGAGGTCGACGCTGAGCGAGAACCACCCGATGCGAGCGTTGGCCCCGGGGTCGACCGGCTGCCAGGAACTGACTCCGCCGCCGGGGTCGGACATGTCGGCATTGTGGTCCTGAACGATGCGACCACCGAAGGTGCTCGAGGCGTTGCGGTAGTCGACGGCGACCGCGACCGAACTCGACCGGGCCCGGGACTCACCGAGCGCGTGGCTGAAGTTTCGGGTCTGGTCCTCGATTGCGTCGCCCAGTTCGGTGGCCGTCCGGTTGCGCGTGGCGTGGTTCAGCCGGACGACCAGTTCCCGCATCCCTAGTTCCACGTCGTAGTCCACGAAGTCTGTCTCCTCGATGGCCACGCTCGCACCCGTCGCGCCCGTCGCCCCCGTGAACAGGACCGAGTTCAGCAGCATGCTGAGCCCAAGGATGACGGTCGCGAGCAGGAGGGCACCCACCAGAATGAGCTGGGCCCGGTCTCGCGTGGTGGCGCTCACCATACGATGAGGCGCACCTCCACGACGTTGTAGACGGGCCCCTCGACGGCGTTCGGGATGGGATAGTACCCGTCGTCGCTCGCGAGTGAGGTCCCGTACTCCCAGAGTTCGACCCGATCCGCGCTCCGTGACGTTAGTGTCTGGTTGTCGAACAAGGTCACCGTCCGTTTCGCGACGACGGCGTCGTCACTCGGGGTCCCCTGGAAGACGACCGGCGTCGTCAACGTCTCGTCGGTCGGGTCTTTCGGGAGGTATCTCAGCTGGAGGTTGTAGTTTCGCGACCGGTTGTCGAAGGTCTGGTTCAGCATCTCTCCGAACGACCCGGGTGGGTGTCTGTTTCCGTAGCCGAGTCTGGGCGTCAACCCACCGGCGAAGGTCCGCTTGCGCTCGTTCCAGTACCTGACGAGCTTCGAGAGGCCGAAGCTGTCGTTCTGGGAGGCCAGAACGAGGATGTCGGTCGCCTGGTGTCTGAGTTCCTGCCGTTCCGCCACGTCGACGCTCCCCCCGGCGCTGGGCGTGAGCGCGACGGACTGCATCGAGAAGAGCACTGCACTCAGGATCACGAGGGACCCGATGACGCCCTCGAGCGTGTAGCCTTGGCCTCGCTCGCCCTTCGATCTCACCATATCTTCACCACCAGACGGCAGGCGGGCCTGCAGGCGGCGGGCGGGTCACTCAACGACACGATGCGCGCGGTCGCGGTCGCGGTGTTGCCGGCGTCGTTCGCACCGGCAGCAAGGGAGCCCGGACCGGTCGGGTCTGGCACGACGGCCGAGCCGTTGAGCGTGACGAGACTGATGTTGACGTTCTGGTAGTCCTCGAGACCGTACCGGGTCTGGAGTTCGTCGTCCGACTTCGCCATGACCTGCGAGAACTGCCCCGCGTCAATGACGTTCGGGGCACTCGCGGTCGAGAGGTTCGAGACGA
>Ga0207770_100253_pt1 | contig 35122 bp, 35 predicted proteins | sample A23E2SouthBayCA_FD_187729 | JGI IMG/M metagenome (GOLD analysis project Ga0207770, IMG submission 187729) | Aerobic enrichment media microbial communities from Eden Landing Ponds, California, USA - A23 E2 (SPAdes) | ecosystem: Environmental > Aquatic > Marine > Unclassified | place: Emeryville... | reverse complement strand
CTACCCCGACGGGACGGTCGGCATGCACGACGTCGACTTCTCGGTGTACCCCGACGAAGTCGTCGCACTCGTCGGCGGCAACGGCGCCGGGAAGTCGACGCTCCTCGAACACCTGAACGCGACGCTCGTTCCCGACGACGGCGAACTCGTCGTCGACGGCACGCCGATCACCGAAGACAACAAGGCACACGCACGGAGAGAAGTCGGGTTCGTCTTCCAGGACGCCGATACGCAACTCGTCGCGCCCACGGTCCTCGATGACGTGATGTTCGGCCTCCAGAACTACGGCGTCCCCGGTGATGAAGCGAGAGCGCGCGCTCGTGAGGCGCTCGCGACTGTCGACGCGGGCCACCTCGAAGACCGGATTCCTCACTATCTGAGCGGTGGCGAGAAACGCCTCGTCGGCCTCGCCGGCGTGCTCGTCCTCGAACCGAGCGTGGTCGTGCTGGACGAACCGCTCGCAGGGCTCGACCCCGAGCGGTCCCAACTGGTCGCCGAGCGAATCGAGCAGATTCACGAGGACGGTATCAGCGTCGTCTTGTCGACGCACGACCTCGAATTTGCCGCTGAAGTCGCAGACCGAGTCTGTGTGATGGCCGACGGCAACGTCGTTGGAAGCGGAACGCCCCGAGTGGTGTTCTACGACGACGCGCTGTTGGCGGACGCGAACCTTCACCCGCCGAGTGCGGTTCGTGTGGCTCGCGATGCAGAGCTGGGGGCGACCGAACAGCCGGTGACTGAAGCGGATCTGGTGGCGCTCCTCGCAGAAGCCGACAACCTGGGAACCACACAGACACCCTCTCCAGATGGGCGCGGACACAACTGAGGCCCACCCCGGTATCTTGCGCCCTTTCCTCGGCAGATCGAGACCGGTGCGTTGCGGCACGCCTACTCCACCAGTTCTCATGGGAGTAAATGAGTTATCTCATCGAACTGTTTTCCGAAGAATTGCGCGTCGGTCCAATGTTGAGTGGCCGGTATATAATTCGACACCGCTGTACGATCGAACGTCGCTCGCTGGACTGGAATCAGATATGCGGACAGTCTCAGAGGCGTGGTTTAACCACGAGAGCCACAACTCCGTTGAGAAGTTCGTCTGCGTACTCCCGCTAGCCTACTTCAGATTCGAGGCCCACGACTGTTATGGGAGGTCGACACGCTACGAGATGGACACTCTCTTTCGCGTGTTCGTGCTGAAAGAACTCCACGGATGGGAGCACGAAACAGAACTCCTCGACTACCTCGATAGGCATCCCGCACTCTGTGAACGCCTAGAGTTGGAGGCGGTGCCCGATCAATCGACACTGTGGCGCAGCTGGAACGAGCGCTTCACGCGAGATATCCGCGAGACGGTCCAGGAAGCGGCTCGAACGATCCTCATCAAAGCGCAGAACGCGGATGTCGCCGTACCACGCGAACCAGAACGAAACCTCCTGGATCGAGGCCAAAACGCTACTGGACCGGACCCTGACAATCAGGCCCTCCCCGACAAGACAGGGAGGATCACCGACCACATCAGTCGCGTCGTATTCCCCGCGTTCTCGCTCTATCGTGGCGCGGACTGTGAAATTCCCGAAAACGCGTACTGGGGCTTACAGACCTACTTAGGGCTCCGTGAGAACTTGGCCGCCAACGAGGGCGCTCGCAGCTTCGTCCATGAGTCGACACGTGATCGAACACCACTCGGGCACGGTCATCGCGACCAGGTACGCGATCTCTCCATTGAGCAGATCCGCGAGATGTACCGACAGGCACTCCGACAGCTCATCAACGAGCTCGCGGATACAGAGGAGTTCTTCCGGGCGGATATTGTCGCCATCGACATCACTGAGGACGATCCCTTTACCGGCGATAGGACGGGCCACGAGGACGAGATTATCGGGACGAAAGAGGACACCGACGAATACGCCTACCAGTGGGCGACGGTCCAGTTGGTCGGTAACGCTGTCCCGCTCGTCCTCGATGCCCGCCCGGTACGAAAAGGCGAGTCACGCAAGGAGATCGTCGAGGACTTGCTGGATTCGGCTGAAGGGCTCGTCCACGTCGATAACATTCTGATTGACCGGGAGTTCGACAGTCAGCACATTCTGGAGATGATCAGCCAGCGAGGTCTCTCCTACGTCGTGCCGGAGCGGATGCAGACCAGCGGGAAAGCCCAGGCCAAACGGTTGCTCCAGCGCGACCAAGACCGATACGAGACCGACCGGAAGCTCCACCTCGGCAAGAACGAGTGGCACGAGACGACGCTAATCTACCGTCGGAAAGAGGACTCCGAGCACGACGATCACCGGCAGTATTCGGTGTTCATGACGAATTGCGGGAGTGGTCACCTCACGGAGTATGGCTATCGCTGGGAGATCGAGAGTGGGTACAGATCGATCAAACGGTTCATGGCTGCGACGACGTCAACGGATTTCGGGCTTCGATTCTTCTACTTCGCCTTCGCTTGTCTGCTGTACTCTGTTTGGCGAGCAGTCGATTTGCTTGTACAGGTCGATTTGACCGGTGAATACGAACACTCGCCCATTGTGACTGCCGACAACACACTGACACTGGTGGAGAAGGAAACCGGAATCGGATAGTAACGGAACTCTCCCTGCGATTGCACGACGTCTGATAGTGCTTATTGTAGATTATTTCCGGATCGCGCCGACCCCGGGGTCGGCGCGGACCGGTAAATCGCTACAATAATCACTATGAGTGGCGACGCTATCCGGAGTCTCGGAAAGTCCCGGGATTAGTTGCTTCGGGAACAGGAATGGCCGTTCAGAAAGCGGTCTGACACAGATTCTGCTTATCGATTCGGTCGATACCACGCATTACAGGCCCGCTATACCCGCCGTAGTCTCAACTTCACCGTGAAGAGCAGCGTCCAGACGACGCCGAAGACCCACGTCGGCGGGTGGATGGCGGGTTTGACCAGCGCCTGGAACCACGCCGAGTCCGGCCCCGACAGTATCGCCGGGGTCGCGCCGGCGACGTTCACGAGGACGACGCCCGCGAGTACCGACAGGGCGCGCGGCCGGTCGAATCCGCCACGCTCGCCGCCGCTGTTCCGGGACTCTGCCGCGTTCGCTGACTCTCCCATACCCGTCCGGAGGGGCGCGAGAACCCTAAGGGTGTCCCGGGCGACGCGACGTCGTGCTGACGACGGTGTCGGTCGGTCACCGTCACGTTCGTCGACCCGTATTCAGACGAACGCGCCGAAAAACGCGACGCCGACTCCGAGCAACAGGAGACCGAGCACGACCACGAACAGCGCACCACCCAGGTTCAGTGCGCGGTAGACTGGCGAGTGGTCCCGGTCGAAGTCCTCGCGCCGGTAGACGTTCCCGAGCACGACCGCGAACGTGACCGTCGCCCCGAGCGTGACGACGCCGAAGGCGGCCGTCCCGGCGAGTACTTGCCCCGCGACGAGCACGAGGCTCCCGACTAGCCCGAGGACACAGCCGAGAGCGCAGATCTCTCTGGTGCCTATCGCCACTGTATATTCAGTACAGTAACAGGTCTGGAATACCTGTCGGCCGCGCCCTGCTCGTCGCCCACGGACCCGCACACGACCCTCCACACGACACACGACTTCCCCGCGCACCCACGCGACTCCGGCGGACGACCCACCGTGTCTATATTTAAACCCTGCTCTTGGTACGGTGTGTCATACCGCTAGGCGGGTCCAGAGAGACGACTCGCCGAGGGGGTCCGTTACCTTTATATAGAATCACAATCAATCCTTCGGGTGACTATGGCTCAGCAGATGGGCGACCAGCCCCTCATCATCATGTCCGAGGACTCTCAGCGCACCTCGGGCAAGGACGCACAGTCGATGAACATCACGGCCGGAAAGGCCGTCGCGGAGTCCGTACGGACCACACTCGGTCCGAAAGGGATGGACAAGATGCTCGTGGACAACTCGGGCAGTGTCGTCGTCACGAACGACGGCGTCACCATCCTCGAGGAGATGGACATCGAGCACCCCGCAGCCAACATGATCGTCGAAGTCGCCCAGACCCAGGAAGACGAGGTCGGCGACGGCACGACGACCGCGGTCGTCATCTCCGGCGAACTGCTCGGCAAGGCCGAGGACCTGCTCGACCAGGACATCCACGCGACCATCCTCGCCCAGGGGTACCGACAGGCCGCCGAGAAGGCCAAGGAGTCCCTCGAGGAGATCGCCATCGACGTCGACGCCGACGACACCGACATCCTCGAGTCCATCGCCGCGACCGCGATGACCGGCAAGGGCGCCGAGAACGCCAAGGACACGCTCTCCTCGCTCGTCGTCCAGGCCGTCCAGGCTGTCGCCGACGAGGACGGCATCGACACCGACAACGTCTCGCTCGAAACGGTGGTCGGTGGCACCATCGACGAGTCCGAACTCGTCGAGGGCGTCATCGTCGACAAGGAGCGCGTCCACGAGAACATGCCCTACGCCGTCGAGGACGCCGACGTCGCGCTGCTCGACACCGCGATCGAGGTCCCCGAGACCGAACTCGACACCGAGGTCAACGTCACGGACCCCGACCAGCTCCAGGAGTTCCTCGACCAGGAGGAAGCCCAGCTGCGCGAGTACGTCGACAAGCTCGCCGACGCCGGCGCGGACGTCGTCATCTGCCAGAAGGGTATCGACGACATGGCCCAGCACTACCTCGCCCAGGAGGGTATTCTGGCCGTCCGCCGCGCCAAGAAGTCCGACATGAAGGCCCTCTCGCGCTCGACCGGCGCGCGCATCGTCTCCAACATCGACGACATCACGGCCGACGACCTCGGCTTCGCCGGTTCCGTCTCCCAGAAGGACATCGGCGGCGACCAGCGTATCTTCGTCGAGGACGTCGAGGACGCCAAGGCCGTCACGCTCGTGCTCAAGGGCGGCACCGAACACGTCGTCGACGAGGTCGAACGCGCCATCGAGGACTCGCTGGGCGTCGTCGCGACGACGCTCGAAGACGGCCAGGTCCTCCCCGGCGGCGGTGCGCCCGAGGCCCACCTCGCGCTCGCGCTCCGTGACTTCGCCGACTCGGTCGGCGGCCGCGAACAGCTCGCCGTCGAGGCCTTCGCCGACGCCATCGACGTCGTCCCGCGCACGCTCGCGGAGAACGCCGGTCTCGACCCGATCGACTCGCTGGTCGACCTGCGCGCCAGCCACGACGGCGGCAACCACCAGACCGGCCTCGACGCCTACTCCGGCGACGTCTCGAACATGGTCGACCAGGGTGTCGTCGAGCCCCTGCGCGTGAAGACCCAGGCCGTCGAGAGCGCCACGGAGGCCGCGGTCATGATCCTCCGCATCGACGACGTCATCGCCGCCGGCGACCTGAAGGGCGGCGGCACCGACGACGACGACGACGAAGCCGGCGGCCCCGGCGGCCCTGGCGGCATGGGCGGCATGGGCGGCGGCATGGGCGGTATGGGTGGCGGCATGGGCGGCATGATGTAAGCCCACTTTTTGCTGCGCCCACTCACGCCGCTTCGCGGCGTTCGCTTCGCTCACGGTCGGTGAACCGCGCGCTGCGGGCGCGCGGATAGGTCCTCACGACTGCCGTTCGGTATTGTCTCTGAACCATCCCGTTCCGATCGCGACGCGTCCGATTCTCCGCTGTTTCGGCGACAGAGCGACGCGTCGCTCTACGCCTCGTCGACGCCGGTGACCTCGAAACGCGCACCCGGAGACGCCGTCTCCCGGGCCCCGGAGTCGCTGTCCTCGTCCGGGACCCCGCCCGACTCGCTGTCGGTCACGGCCACGTCCCAGCCGTGGGCGTCGGCGATCTGGGCGACGATCCGGAGGCCAAAGCCCGTGCCGTCCTTCGAGGTGGAGTAGCCCGCCTCGAAGAGTTCGTCCCGGATCGAATCGTCGATCCCGGGGCCGTCGTCCGCGACGTAGAACCCTTCCTCGCAGTCGCCGACGGTGACGGTCACGTCCGGGCCGCCGTGCTCGACCGCGTTGCCCAGCAGGTTCGCGAGGAGTCGCCGGAACTGGCCCCGGTCGGCCTCGACCGTCCGGTCGGTCTCGACGACCAGGCGCGCCCCGTCAGTCTCGATGGTCTCCCAGCACCCCCTGGAGACCTCACCCAGTCGGACCGGTTCGAGCGTGCCGACCGACCCGCCCTTGCGGGCGAGGTACAGGATGTTCTCGACGAGCGCGCCCATCCGCTCGTGGGCACGCTCGGCGGCGTCCAGGTGGTCGTCGTCGTACTCGTCCTGGAGGAGCTCGACCCGTCCCTGGGCGACGTTGAGCGGGTTGCGCAGGTCGTGGCTGACCATCTCCGCGAACTCCTCCAGGCGCTCGTTTTGCCGTTCGAGGCGGCGCTCGACGGCCTTCTGTTCGCTGATGTCGACGTAGATGCCGAAGTACTCCTCGGCGCCGTCGAGTTCACCCACGGGCACCGACCGGAAGAGGAAGTCGCCGACGCCGTCGGCTGTGCGGCGGCGAATCTCCCGACTGATCGACCGTTCGTCTCGGGCCTGCTCGTCGATGCGTTCGGTCTCCGCGTGCCGGTCGGGCGGGACGACCAGGTCGTTGCTGGACTTCCCGACGACGTCCTCGGCGGTGTATCCGAACGTCCCCTCGAAGGCGGGGTTGACGTCCAGCAGTATCGGTTCACCCTCGACGAAGCGGACGTGCGTGATCGGGTCGGGGATCGTCTCGAAGAGTGCGCGCAACCGGTCACGCTCGGTCTCGAGTTCGCGCTCGCGCTCGCGGAGACTGGTCTCGCGTTCCACGCGGTCGAGCGCGGCCGTCAGCGACGCGGCGACGATCTCCAGCAGGGCCCGTTCGGTGTCGTCGAACGCGTGCGGTTCGGTCGACGACGTGATGAAGACGCCGTGGTCGGCCAGCGGGTAGACGACGCCGCTGCGGACCGGCGTCGCCTCGGCCAGACCGTCGTACGGGCTCTCGCGGACGTCGTCGACGACGGCGGACTCGCCGCGCTCGAAGGCGTCCCAGACGAGTGCGTCCGTCGCGCGCGCCCCGTTCGCGCGCTCGTAGACCGGCCGCTCACCGAGCGTCTCGGGGACGGCCTCGACACAGGCCACCGGTTCGAGGGCGGTCCCGTCGGCGTCGAGCAGGTGGACACCGGTCAACTCCGCGTCGAGCACCTCGTGGGCCGTCTCGACGGCGACTCGTGCGGTCTCTTCCCTGCTCGCGGTCCCGATCAGTCGGCGGGTCCGTTCCTGGATCTGCTCGACCCGTCGCTCGCGTTTCCGGTGTTCGGTGACGTCGGTGATGAACCCCTCGAGCGCCTCGACGTCACCGTCGGTGCCGAGACCCCGGCCGCGTTCCCACATCCACCGTACCTCCCCGCTTCGCGTCCGTATCCGGTAGGTCACCTCGAACGGTTCGTCCTCTCTGAGCGCGTCCTGGACGGCCGCCCACATCTCGGACCTGTCCTCGGGATGGAGGATATCCTGGCCCCAGCTGACCGCCCCCCGTTCCAGCGCTTCCGCGGAGTAACCGGTGATCGCCGCACACTCCCCGTCGACGAACTCCATGGGCCAGTCGCGCTCGTTCGCACAGCGGTAGACGATCCCCGGCAGGTTGCTGATCAGCGTCTCCAGGCGCTGGGTCCGCTGGGCGAGTGCCGTCTTCGAGCGATAGCCCTCGACGACGCGCTCGATGCGGTTGGCCAGGACCGCGTACTGGTCGGCCCCGGTCTCTTTCCGGCGGTAGTCGGTGACGCCGGCCGAGATGGCCTCGCTGGCGAGTTCCTCTGACCCCTCCCCGGTAAAGAGGATGAAGGGGAGATCACCGTACGCCTCGCGGATGTGGTCGAGGAACTCCAGCCCGTCGGTCCCGGGCATCTCGTAGTCGCTGACCACGCAGTCGACGGGTTCCTCGGCGAGGACGTCGAGGCCCGCGCTCGCGCTCGTGGCGGTGACCACCTCCAGGCGCTCCCGCTCGCGCTCGAGACACGCCGCCGCCGTCTCGGCGACGCGGTGCTGGTCGTCGACGAGCAACACGCGGACCGACCGGTCAGTCGAGTCCATCCCGGATTGTCTTTCATCTGTCCTGATACACTAAAAGTATGTACCCTGAGACGGCGGATCTCATTCGTCGTCCGTCCCGGTGACTACTCCCACCCATCGACCACTGTGACGTCCGCGCTCGACAGCGAGTCAGTCCTCGTCGACGTCGAGTTCGAACTGCTCGTGTTCGGAGGCGGCGTTGAGCACGACGCTGGTGTTCGACTCCTTGATCTCGGGGTCGACGAGCAGTTCCTTGATATGGCGGTTCATGCCGTCGGTGTCGGTGAACTTGCCGATGGCGATGATGTCGTAGTCACCGGTGACCTCGTAAACAGAGACCATCTGCTCGTGTTCGCGCAGCGTCTCCGTGACCTCCGGGAGTGCGCTACCCTCGACCTTGAGTTGCAGGATGGCGGTGACGTCGTAGCCGAGTTTGTCGTAGTCGACCTTCGGCGTGTACCCCTGGATGATCCCCTCCTCCTCCAGGTCCGAGAGGTGGTTCGACACGGTCGTGACCGAGACGTCCAGGTCCTCACCCAGGCTCCGGAGACTCGCCCGGCCGTCGTCCAGGAGCGCGTTTACTAACTTGCGGTCGAGATTTTCGTACGTCATTACGTCCCGAAACGACACCCACCCTTTAGAATTTTACGAATATCCAATTCGCGAGATGTGGGCGTGAGATTTGCGCAAATGGGCAGGGTTTTAATAACGGGGCGCCACCGAAAGCACGTCGACAAACATGACAAGCGAAAACGCGCGGACGGACGGTGGGCTCTCGGAAGAGGCCCAGGAAGTGCTCGACGAGATCGAAGAGAAGAACGTGGATTTCCTGCGACTGCAGTTTACCGACATTCTCGGGACGGTCAAGAACGTCTCGGTGCCGGCCGACCAGGCCGAGAAGGCCTTCACCGAGGGTATCTACTTCGACGGGTCCTCGATCAACGGCTTCGTTCGCATCCAGGAGTCGGACATGCGCCTGGACCCCGACCCCTCGACGTTCGCCATCCTGCCGTGGCGCAACACCGAGGAGAGCGCGGCCGGGCGACTCATCTGTGACGTCATCGACACCTCCAGCGGCGAGCCCTTCTCGGGCGACCCGCGGGGCGTGCTCAAGCGCGCCATCCAGCGTGCCGAGGACATGGGCTACACCGTGAACGCGGCGCCCGAACCCGAGTTCTTCCTCTTCGAGGAGGACGAGGAGGGTCGCGCGACGACCAAGACCAACGACGCCGGTGGCTACTTCGACCTCGCGCCCAAGGACCTCGCACAGGACGTGCGCCGTGACATCATCTACGGCCTCGAGGAGATGGGCTTCGACATCGAGGCCTCCCACCACGAGGTCGCCCAGGGTCAACACGAGATCAACTTCACCTACGACGACGCGCTGTCGACGGCCGACAACGTCGCCACCTTCCGCGCCGTCGTGCGGGCCATCGCGGCCGAACACGACCTGCACGCCACCTTCATGCCCAAGCCGATCCCCCGCATCAACGGGTCGGGCATGCACACGCACATGTCGCTGTTCACCGAGGACGGCGAGAACGCCTTCCACGACGAGGACGACGAGTTCAACCTCAGCGACACGGCGAAGAGCTACGTCGCCGGGATCCTCGAGCACGCGCCGGCCATCGCCGCCGTCTCGAACCCCACGGTGAACTCCTACAAGCGCCTCGTCCCCGGCTACGAGGCGCCGGTCTACGTCGCCTGGTCCGACCGGAACCGCTCGGCGCTCATCCGCAAGCCCGCCGCGCGCGTCCCGGCCGCCTCCCGTATCGAGGCCCGTTTCCCCGACCCGTCGTGTAACCCCTACCTCGCCTTCGCCGCGCTCATCCACGCCGGCCTCGACGGCATCGAGCAGGACCTGGAGTGTCCCGACCCGATCCGCGAGAACATCTACGAGTTCGACGAGGAGATGCGCGAGGAGTACGGCATCACCACGCTCCCGAGCAACCTCGGCGAGGCCATCGACGCCCTCGAGAGCGACGAGGTCATCGAGGACGCGCTCGGCGAGCACGTCTACGAGAACTTCATCGAAGCGAAGAGCCAGGAGTACGACGAGTTCCGCGTCGACGTCTCCCAGTGGGAACTCGACCAGTACCTCGAGACGTTCTGAAATCGCCACGCGATTTCAGAGCACGATGGACGCTATCGGCGTCTACCGAAGGTTCTGAACTCGACGTCGTCGCCCCGCGTCGGACTGCTCGGCGTCCGACGCCGTGCTGACCCGGTCGCTGTCGCGTCGTCCCCGTTTTCCCGCTGTCCTCCCGCCAGCGACCGGTCCCGTACAGCGCTCGCAATCCTTTTGTCGGCCCGTCCTGTTCGTACGCTCGATGACCGCCCGACAGCGGGCGCGTGGAGGTGCTGGCGAGTGAAGGTCCTCTCCGTCAACGCCGGCTACCTGCTCGACTACGACGGGTCGCTCAGCGGCTACGCCCTCCGGCCACACCGGGCGATGGTCGGCAGCGAGTCCGCCGAACGCCGGGCGATCGACCGTCTCGTCGACGTGATCGCCGACGAACGACCCGACCTCGTCGTCCTCCTCGAAGTCGACCAGGGGTCGCTCCGGACGGCCACCGACGGGCAGGTCGGGGCGCTCGCCGACCGCCTCGCCGAGGAGGGAATCGCCTACCGGACCCGCGCCGACACGAAGTACGGCGACGGACTGGTCGCGGGCCTCCCGGTGCTCGAACACCTCTCGAACGGCGTGTTGATCCGCGACGGACTCGACGTCACTATCGAGGCCCACCTGCTCGACAAGGGACCCAAACGGCTCGTCACGGAGGTCCACCTGAACGGGCTCTCGGTCTTCGGCGTCCACCTCGCGATGAGCAGTCGGGGGCGACGCGCACAGCTCTCCGAACTCGCCGACCTCGTCTCCGGGCGCGACCGGGTCGTCGTCGCCGGCGACTTCAACGCCTACGACGGCCTCGAGGAAGTCGGAGAGATCCTCGGTGGCGCCGGACTCGTCCTCTACAATCCCGGGGATACCGTCCCGAAACGACCGCTCGACCGGATCGTCACCGAGACGCGCACGCTCGACCTCTTTCTCGCCTCGCCGAACGTCGAGGTCACGCGCTGTGGTGTCATCCCGGTCCAGATCTCCGACCACCGACCCGTCGTGCTGGAGTTCGAACCCTGACTGCGGTCCGCAGGGTCGACCCGAAACGGAGGATACATGGCCCGGCCGACCACCTCGTGGGACATGAGCGACTGGCGCGACCTGGCCGGGGAGGTCCGGACGGTGCCGAACCTCGTGTCGCTGTCGCGCCTCCCGCTGGTCGTCGGCATCGTTCTCCTCCCGGAGTCGCCGCTGCGGTACGTCCTCTTCGCGCTGGTCGTCTTCTCCGACGGCGTCGACGGCTGGCTCGCACGCCGCCTCGACCAGGAGACGGAGCTGGGCGCGTTGCTCGATCCCGCGCTCGATAAACTGACCGCGCTCGTCCTCGTCGTCGCCCTGTTCCCGCGGACGGGCCTGGCTCTCGAGTATCTCCTGCTCTTTTTCGCTCGCGACGTCTCCGTCCTCGCGCTGGGGCCGCTCGTTCCCCTCTACGGGTTCGACACGAGCAAGGTCCGCGCCCGCCCGCTCGGGAAGATCGTCACGAACGCCCAGTTTCTGGCCATCGTCGCGATGCTGGTGCCGGCCGTCCTCGTCACGGAGGCGCTCCTGTGGCTCGTCGGGGCCGCGGCGGCGCTCGCCATCGCCGACTACGTCGTCTTCGTCGCGCGCGAACTGAGCGAGCGCCCGTGGCTCCACGAGACGCGGACCGCCGTCGCCGTCTACGTCGCGATCGCGGCCGCGTTCGTCGCGTTCGCCGCCGTGTTCCTGGGTCGCGAGTTCGTCGACGTCCTGGCGGCGCTCGGCGTGTGACACCTCGACGTTCGCCCGGGAGTTCGCCACCCGCCCGGGTCAGTACGAGTTGAGGTCGGCGAACCGGTCCGGATAGCGGGGGTTGTTCGGGTTCGTGGGTTCGAGGCCGCTCAGGACGACGCGCTCGAACTTGTCCCAAGAGTTCTCCCAGCCCAGATGGGCGAACTCGGCGCGACACTTCAGGGTGTGAGTCAGGCCCTTGCAGCGGAACATCCGGCGCCCGACGCCGTCGCGGAGGGCGTCGACGAGGTCGTCGGCGTCCGCGACGGGCCGTTCGAGTTCGACCCACGCCTCGCCGACGGTCCGCCGGAAGTGGGCGTAGGACGAGATGAACGTCGGGAGGCCGCTCTCGCGGGCGATCTCGCGGGCTCGTTCGTTGTCCCAGGGCCAGTGTTTGGGGTTGTACACCTCGACGGCGTCGATGCGGTCGGCGTAGGTCTCGATGTCCGTCTCGTCCATCGAGAGCGTGAGGAACTCGGGGTGAGGAGCGAGGACGGCGGTGTGCTGGTCCTCGAGTTCGGCCATCGTCACGTCCAGCGGGAGGAAGTCCGGGACGGGATAGTCGGGGTCGACCGCGAGGACGTGTTTTCTGTCGGCCCAGGTCCCCGTGAAGTACTCGCGGGCGGGGACGACGAGCAGGTCGTCGTCGGAGTGGCGGGCGGCGCGCTCGCGGACGGTGTCGATGTGCTCGAAGTGGGGCGCGTAGACCAGCGCGTCCAGCCCCGCGGCTTTCGCGCGCTCGACTACGTAGTCGTCGAGCACCTTCACGTGGAGATCGACGCGCGTGACGCGGTCCCCCGCCGTCCCGCCTGACATACCTGTCGATACGCAGAACGGCGTTTAGGTGTTACGACACCCGTCGATGCGACGGACGCGTGGGAACGGGTTCGGGGACGGACAGACGAGCGAACAGTTCGACGACCGGGCGGGGCCGAACCGTCCGGAGCGAGTGAGTGAGACGTCCGGGGTCGGGCCGGAACATGGTCCGGGGTCGGGCCGGAACGTGGTCCGGGGTCGGGCCGGAACGTGGTCAGGGGGCGGGCGAGTTACTCGGCGCGGTCGATGTCGAGGTCCTCTTCGATGCCGTCGAGCCAGTCGGAGTCGGCGATCTCCTCCATCTGCTCGCGGAAGTGCGTCTTGCAGACCCCGACCTTGACGCCGTCTTTCTCGACCGCGATCTCGGCGTTGCGGTCGCAGTAGTGACACTGCATACCCGGGTGTAGCGCCCCCGAGACATTGAACCCTGCGACTGGGGCTGACGTCCGTCGGACGCGTCGACTCTGACCGAGGCGAAAACTATCATATTCCAGTTACTTCACTGCCAGGTGGCTGGTGGTTCGTCGGGGTGTCGCCGGGGCGGCCGCGTCAGTGGCTGTCGAGTGCCGCCGCGAATCGCTCGTACTCTCCGACGTCGAGTCCCGTCTCGCCGAGGTCGCGCTCGTGGGCGTCGCTGCCGCCGGTCACGAGGAGGGCGTGGTCGTCGGCGAACGTGGCGACGTCCGCGACGGTCAACTCCCCCTGTGAAGCGGTGTGGCCGCGCTCGCCGTCGTAGGGGTAGTGGACCTCGACGGCGTCGAGGTCGGCGGCGAGCGCCAGCGCGGCCTCGGGGTCGGGGTAGCGCAGCGGGTGTGCGAGGCCGACGACGGCACAGGCTTCACCGAGCACCGCCCGGGCGCGCTCGAAGGCAGGGACCTCTCGCTGGACGTAACAGGGGCCGTCCTCGTCTATGAGGTCGTCGAAGACACTGCCGATATCGTCGTACGAGGGGTCGCTCGCGACGACGGCGCGGGCGATATCGGGGCGTCCGATCCCCCGGTTTGCCTCGACGGGGATCGGGTGGCCGAGGTGTGACTCGACGGCTTCGACGATGGCGCGGCCACGTTCGACCCGGTTCGCCTGGACGCGCTCGACCACCCGGGTGAGGGCGTCGGTCCGGCGGACGCCGTAGCCCAGAAGATCGACGCGACCGGCGTCGGTCTCGACGCGGAGTTCGATCCCGTGGACGACGGTGACGTCGTCACGCTCGGAGACCGGGGCGTCGATTTCGGGGTGAAGCTGGTCGTGGTCGGTGACGGCGACCGCGTCGAGCCCCGCGCGTCGGGCGGCCGCGGGGAGGTCTGCCAGTGGGAGCGTCCCGTCGGAGTTCGTGGTGTGGACGTGGAGATCCGCGACGACCATACCCGGGAGTCGGGGCCGTCGCTGATTGGGGTTGCGGTTCGCGGGCTGGCGTGCTCGCCGTCCGGGACCCGCTACTTGTCGAGGAAGTCCGGGCGCTCGGTCGCGTCGACCTCGTCGGGATTCGGCTTCTCGATGGCGTCGATCTTGTCGACGGCCTCGGGGATACCGTCGCGCCCGCCAGTGGGGACGTCGTCCTCGTCGACGGTGACGGTCTCACCCTCGACGAGGTCGGCCCAGGCAGCGCGGTCGGTGTCGGCGTCGGCGGGAGGTTCGTACTCGCGCCCCTCGTTTTTCCCCTCGCGGAAGGCCAGTTCGACCATGCTCTTCCCGTAGGCAGTCGATGGTTCGGCGTGGACGGCCTCGAACTCCTCGCGGTTGTACTCGCCCAGCGCCTCGGCGACGCCCAGCGCGTAGGCCCGCTCGGTGGCCTCGTCTCTGTCGAGGGTCGTCCACCCCGTGCCGTACTGCTCGTCGTACAGTCCCATGTCAGGCCTCGACTTTCCTGTCGGCGCGCACCCGCAACCCGCGGTCGGAGAACTCGATCTCGCGGATGTCACAGTCGATCGCGGTCCCGCGCATCTTGATGACCTGCACGCCGCGGGTCATCCCGCCCTGTTCGAGGTAGTTGTGGAAGAAGATGACCCCGTGGGCGAGGTAGTGCTCGTCGGCGTAGGAGGACGGGTCGGTCATCTCCGAGATGAGGACGATGGTGGTGTCGGTCTGTTTCAGCGCGGAGAGAAAGCCCGTGATCTCGTCCGAGAGGTTGTCGAAGAAGTGCTGGAGCAACATCGTCGAGTCGATCACGGCGCGGTCGATGTTCTGCTGTTCGAGGAAGGCGACGAGGCGGTTGGTGAGCCCGCCGTCGGTTCCGAACTGGGTGATCGTGCGCTTGCCGCTCTCGGTCACGAGATTCAGGAACTGGACCTTGCCCGAGGCCATCACCTGGTCGAAGCCGAAGTCGTAGCCCGACATGTCCTGCATGAGTTCCTCTTTGGTCTCGTGCATGGTGATGTACAGGCAGTTCTCCCCCTCTCTGGCGCCCTGTGTGATGAACTGCGAGGAGAAGGTCGTCTTCCCGCTCCCCGGCGGGCCGCTCACCACGTAGAGTCTGTCTTTCAGTAGGCCGCCCTCGACGAGTTCGTCGAAGCCGGGCACGCCGCTCGATACGCGCATACCTCCTGATCGACAGTCACAGTATAGACTTTTTCCCCGCTATTCTCATCGCTGATAGCAGATCCGGTCTCGTGTGGGCGAACCACGTACTGGGGAAGGTGACGAGAGTGGCGTGGGTCGGGACCAGACGGGTCCCCCCGGTTTCCTCGAGAGATGGCGTCAGTTGATACGCGACAGGCAGTGCTGGCAGTAGTGGAACGTCGCGCTGTCCTCGTTGACCAGCCCGCAGTTGTGACACTCGCGGCCGTCGTCGGCGTCGGTCTCGGTCACGGCACTCGCGGTCTCCGCCGTCGCACCCGCCGCGGGCGTCGCCGACGGGTCGCTCGACTCGAACGCCGAGCCCATGGACACGTCCGAGAAGTACCGGAACGCGACCAGCTCGAACGCGAGGACCGCAAACAGCAGCACGACGGCGAATATCCATCCTACCATACCCGAAATCTGGACCGACTGCCACTTGTTTCTTCGCCCCTTATTATCAATATTGATTTAAAGTGTGTGCACGTGTGCTGCGGCTGGCCCCAAAACCGAAAAAAGCGGCTCAAAGCAGTGTTTTCTCGACCGGCGTTCCGGAGAGATGCTTCGGTATCAGAATCGAGTTTGAAAGAGCTGTGTAGCGGTCGACGGCAGTCACTCCCGGGACGGGTCGCGCAGGGGGACAGTCAGTGGAGCTGGGTGAGGCAGTTACTGCAGTAGGTGAAGGTGGGTTCGTCCTCGTTGTGGGCGCCACAGTGGGGACAGCGGACGCCCTCGGTGGCGTCCTCGTCGGTGTCGGGCCGCTGTGGTGCCTCGCCGCTCGCCGGGGTCCGGTCGAGCGACTGGACGCCCGCCGTCTCCCCGGACCCGACCGAGAGGCCGTCGAACGCCTGTCCGTCGGAGAAATACCGGAAGAGCAACAGCTGAAAGAGGGTGAACCCGACCAGGTACACCACGATCCAGGCCCACGCTTCCATGTCGTGGGATACGTTGGCACGACACTTGGGTGTTCCGGACCGGGCACGCTATCATCGGGGGCCAGCCCGGGAGGCCGCGTCGCTCGTCGGTGCTGTGCGGTATCCGGGTGGAACAGGCCCAGGGAGGACACTCTCCCGTCGCGACTGGGCGGAGTTTAGCTGTCCGGCGGTTGCAGGTCCCGCTGGAACTCGTCGAAGACGTCCAGCGAGTCGGGCAACTCGTACTCGAGCTGGCGCTCGGCCCGCCGGTCGACGTTCGCGTCCTCCAGGGGGTCGGCGACGGACTCCCAGCCGTCCTTGACCGCGATGGACGTGGCGGGGGTCCCGGCCGCGATGTGGTGGGCCGGGACGTCCCGCTGGGCGATGGACTTGGCCGCGAGCACGGAGTTCGCGCCGAGGCGGACACCGGCCCGGACCATCGAGTCGAACGTGACGCGGACGTCGTCTTCGATGATCGTGTGGAAGTTGTCGATGTCCGTCTGGTCGACGACGTCGTGGTCGTGGCTGTAGATGTGAGCCTCGTCGGAGATCGACACGCGGTCACCGATGGTCAACATCCCGCGGTCGTCCAGGTGAACGTCGTCGTGGATCACGCAGTTGTCACCGACCGAGATGTTGTGGCCGTAGGTGAAGGTGATACCCTTGAAGAACCGACAGTTCTCTCCGACGTCGGCGAAGAGGTGGTCGGCGAGCATCCGGCGAAAGCGCAGGGCGAACTCGACGTTGTCGGCCATCGGCGTCGCGTCGAACTGGCGCCAGAGCCACTGGAGGTACTTCGTGCGCTCGAACTCCCCCTCGTCCATCGCCGCGACTTCGGCGTAGTACTCGCTCTCGAGAGTGACGTTACAGGGGTCGTACCCCTGGAGCCGGACGCGCTCGGCCGGCGAGACCGATTCGCCCGACTGCCAGCGCTCGTAGGCCTCCCGGTCGCCCATCAGGTCGACCAGAACGTCCTCGACGACGTCGCACGTGTCCTCGTCGCTCGACAGTCGCCGGTCGACGTCTTCGATGAACGCGTGGATGCCCTCCTCTCCCCCTGGTGGGAGAGAGACGTGGCGCTTTGTCATACCCCCCAGAACGGCCGCCCCGCCAATAGGGGTTTCCTTACCGATCGGTAACCGACCGACACCGACCGAACCACCCCGAACTCGTTCGGCTGGACGCCCGGTGGAGCCGAGCGAGTCGGATCCCCGCCACCGGCCGAACGAGTTAACCCCGCCCCGGCCGACCGACCGACGATGACCGACCGCTCCGTCCGCGGGGTATTCTGGAACGACGACCAGAACCGTCCCAGAGCCCTCTGGCGGCTGGGCGTCGCCCTCGTCCTGTTGATCGCTGCCGGCGTCCTGGCCCTCCTCGCGACGAGTGCGCTCGCGGCGCTGGCCCCCGATACCGCCCCAGCGACGCCGACGGCCCTGCTCAACACCGCCGCTGTCTTCGCCCCGTATGCCGCCTTTTCCGGCGCGCTGCTCGTCGCTGCACACCTGGTCGACCGTCGTCGCCTCCGGGACATCGGGCTCGCGTTCGTGCCCGACTGGTGGGCCGACCTGGCCTTCGGTTTCGCCCTGGGCGTCGCGCTCCCCGGGCTCGTGTTCGCCCTCGAACTGCTGACCGGGTCCCTGCGGGTCACGGGCACGCTCGTCACGCGCCCGGACCCGTTTCTCGCCGTCGGGTCCGGGGTCGCCCCGCTGCTCACGCTCGCGCTCACGTTCTGTTTTTTCGTCGGCGTCGGCGCCTTCGAGGAACTCCTCTTCCGGGGCTATCTCTTCGTCAACCTCGCCGAGGGGTTCGACGGGTTCCTCGGGACCTCGCGGCGCGGCGCGCTGGCCGGCGCCGCCGCCCTCACGAGCGTCGGGTTCGGCGTCGTCCACGCCGCCAACCCCTCGGCGACCGCACTCGCGCTCGTCAACGTCTCGCTGTTCGGCGGTTTCTTCGCCGCCAGCTACCTGCTGACCGACCGTATCGCGGTCGCGGTCGGGTTCCACATCGCGTGGAACTTCGCCGTCTCCTCGGTCTTTGGCTTCCCCGTCAGCGGTATCTCGACGCCCGTCACCGTCGTCGCCGTCGAGGTGACCGGGCCGCCTCTCCTCACCGGTGGGGACTTCGGGCCAGAGGGCGGCCTGTTCGCGCTCGTCGCGCTCGTCGCCGGCTGTGGCGCGCTCGCGGCGTGGGTCCGCTGGCGCGAGGGTGAGTTGCGAGTCCACGACGACGTCGCCGTCCCCGAGTTTCGCGACAGGTGACGGTCGGTCGAGGCAGTCGAGACCTACCTGTCGCAGCGTCGGGACCCGTCCTCACAGCGAGGTGGACGTTCTGTTTCGACAGAACGATAACGGGGTGTTCGCTACCGCCGAAGGATGAGGAATCCGACAGCAGGCGAGGGGGACGACGCCGCTTCACCGCACCGGACCGACGGAGCGCCGTTCTCGCGACGCCGATTCCTGGCCGCCGCGTCGGCCACGGCCGGCGCGAGCGCGCTCGCCGGGTGTATGGCGTCGCTGCCGCCGGTCGGGGGATCGGGGACGCCGACCGCCTACGACGGCGTCGACGTGACCTGGGAGACCGCCTGGGTCGAGACGCCGGTCGACACCGACGATAGCGGTACTCCGGACCGGGTCTTCGGCAGGGTCGCCCGACCGTCCGCGGCCGACGACGACCCCGTCCCAGGTATCGCCACCGCCTCGCCGTATCTCGGCGAGCAGACCCACGGCGACACCACCCCGGAGATGTTCTACGACCGGGCGGTCGCCCCCGCCGCCCGAACCGATGGTAACGGGAACGCGCCCGGGGGGAGCGACGCGACGGGGAGCGCGTGCGCGTCGAGTTCCCGCTCCAGGCGACCGACCACGTCTTCGACGCCGGGTCGCGGCTCGGAGTCGTGGTCTACGCCAGCGACAGCGCCTACACGCTGCACCCGCCCGGGAATCGCGAGGTGACACTCGCGCTCGGCGAGTCGTCGGTCGGTTTCCCCGTCGTCGGTGGCGCATCGGCGTTCGAGGTGGCGGTCGGGACCAGCGGATAGTCGGGCTTCACCCCGCTCACCCCCGCGGGTTCCCTCGCCGGCAGGGTCGCGTCGCGGGTTCCCTCGTCGACCGGCGTCGAAGCACACATACCGGCGTCGCGAGTGAGTCGTCGTATGTCCCTCCGCCAGGGCTTCATGATCGACGCGACGGTCGAGTTCGAGGCGGGTGTCGCCTTCGCCGCCGAGCACGGCTTCGACTTCGTCGAACTCAACATGGAACACCCCTTTTTCCGGGAGTTAGACCCCGGGCGCGTCCGGTCGGCCACCGCCGACCGCGGGCTGGACGTCGTCGCCCACCTGCCCTACCGCCTCGACATCGGTTCGCCCCACGAGCACGTCCGCGACGGGTCCTGTCGCCAGCTCGAAGCCGCCGTCGACACCGCAGCGGCGTGTGGCGCCGAGACCGGCGTCTTCCACGCGACGACGAACGCCTCGCCCGATGGGTGGGGGGCAGAGACGCTACGCGAGTGGATCTACGAGTCGGTCCGCCGGGTCGACGACTACGCCGGGGACGCGGGCGTGACGGGCGCCGTCGAGAACGTCAAGCAGTCGTACTTCGACGCCGGCGACTTCCCCGACCTGTTCGCGGCGACCGGCGCCGACGCCTGCCTCGACACCGGCCACGCCCACGCGATGGGCTACACCGGCGCCGAGCAGGCCGCTCTCCTCCGGGACCACGGCGACCGCATCGCACACGTCCACCTCAACGAGACGCGCCAGCCCGACCGCGACGAACACCTCCCGCTGGGCCACGGGGTCGTCGACTTCGAACCCGTCGCACGGGCGCTGGTCGAGACCGACTGGACGGGCACCTGCACCCACGAGATCTACTCGTGGGACCTCGACTCCCGGGCGTCGAGCAAGGCCGTCTTCGACGAGTTGCTGGCCGACGCACGGGAGTGACGCCTGGCCGCGACGAGCGCGAACACCCAATCTCGACGAGGCGTGATAATTCTTTACTCGAACCCGACTCAGAGGGAGTTTATAGCCCTGTATCGTGACCGTTCCGGTAATGTCACACCTGTACGCGATCCAGCGCGAGATTCTGGAGTACCTCGACGACCGGCCGACCGCGGACACCACGGCGATCCGCCGGCGACTGGCCTACACCGCCGACGTGTCGATCACCTACGACGCGCTGGAACCCCACCTGGCACAGCTCGAAGAGCGCGGTCTCGTCGACTCACGGCGTGGGGACGGGTCGGGGACGACCTACTACCGGCGGGCCGACGCCGCGACCGTCCAGACCCCGACCGCGAGCGACTGAACTATCGGTGCTCGACTGATCCTGTTCTCGACCGGACTGATTGCCCCCCGATAGCGGGGTCGCGGCGCTCGGCGCAACCGTACTGGCTAAGTGTGACGACCCCGAATCCCGGAGTATGAACCATCGAGAACTCGGGTCCTCGGGCGTCGAAGTCAGCGAAGTCGGGTTCGGCGCGTGGGTCGTCGGCACCGACTGGTGGGGCGACCGAACCCGCGAGCAGGCCATCGACATGCTGCACCACGCCGTCGACCGCGGCGTCACTTACTTCGACACGGGCGACGTCTACGGCCACGGCGACAGCGAGGAACTCGTCGGCGAGGCGCTCGCCGAGTATCGCGACGAGGTGACGGTCTCGACGAAGGTCGGTTACGACTTCTACAACAACCCACAGGCCGGCCACGGCGAACTCCCCAAGCGGGTCGACCCCGAGTGGGTCGAAACCGCGCTCGACCGGTCGCTGGACAGGCTCGACATGGAGTACGTCGACCTGCTGATGCTCCACAACGCGAACGTCGACGAGGTCGACGCCGACGTCCTGGAGACGCTCGACCGCCTCCAGGAGTCCGGCCGGGTCGACGCCGTCGGCTGGGCGCTCGGGCCGTCGATCGGCTGGCTCGCCGAAGCCTCGAAGGCCGTCGAGGAGGGCTTCGACGCCGTCCAGCTCGTGTTCAACGTCTTCGAGCAGACGCCCGGCCGTCACACCATCGAGGCGATCCGCGAACTGGACGGGGACACGAGCGTCATCCCTCGGGTGCCCCACTCCTCGGGCCTGCTGAACGAGCAGGTCACGCCCGACACCGAACTCGGGAAGGGCGACCACCGCGCTCACCGACCCGACGAGTGGTACGAGACGGGCTGGGAGAAGGTGGACGCGTTGCGATTCCTCGAACGTGACGGCGAGCGGACGATGGGCCAGGCCTCGATCCAGTGGCTGCTCGCCCACGACGAGGTGGCGACGGTCACGCCCACGTTCCGGACGACCGACGACGTCGACGAGTGGGCCGCCGCATCCGACACGCCCGCACTCACCGACGAGGAGTTCGCACGCGTCGAGGACCTGTATCAGGACAACTTCGGCGTCGACCGAGACGACGGGATGGACGCGCTGCGTTCCTCCGTCGGCGGCGAGGATCTCGAAGGCGTCGACAAGCAGGCCGCCGGGGACTGACCGGGCGAGCGGTTCAGAGCAAAGAGTTTGCAATCGCGGTAGCGCGCGCCGCCGAGCGGTTCATCGCGAGGGGGCGTCGCGCGTGGTCTTCGTGAGCGGAGCGAACGAAGGCTCGGAAGACTCACTCCGTTCGTCTTCCGGTGGATGAGGAGCGCAGCGAACGGAGTGAGCGAGCACCGCAGTCGGTTGGGGAGGTGTGTGGCCTGCGGTCGCAGTCCCTGGTGGATCGAAAGGGCGAGGGCCGGTCCCGTGAGCGAAGCGAACGGGACGTCGGGAGAGCGAGCTCTCCCGGAACTCGCGTTTATGCAGTCGCTTGAGCGGGCCACTATCCGAGCGAAGCGAGGATATCCCGCTCAGCGACCGCGAGCGGGCCGAGGGCTTTCAGCAGCCACCGACGAGTGCTGTGCGGTCTCCGTCTCGACGTTCTTCCAGACTCACCCACCACGAACCACCTGTTACACTCACAGACCGTACCTGTCGATCACAGTCGCCCACTCGAGACCCCGATTTCGACACCAGATCGCGAACCCCTTCGTTTCGGGTCAAACCCGCTCTTTCAGGCAATTCTTCCGCGAACCCCTCCGTTTCACCTCGAAATCGGTCGCAGTCTTGCGTTTTTACTGTGTATTTTTACTTTCACTCTACCCCGTCAGACGCTCGTCACACGAGCGCAGTCTTGCGATTTCCTCCGAGTGTCCGGCCCCGATGTCGTTCCACCCGAAACGGAGGGTTCTCGATCGGGTCGTGACTCGGCCGGGTAAATGGGGGTAGAGACGGCTGGCCGACAGGGGGAAATCGCAGGCAGTCAGTCGAGTTTCTCGAAGGTCGTCTCGGCCCACTGGACGGCGAAGTCGGCGCCGTACTCGCGGTAGGCGGGCGAGTCGAGCGCGCCGAAGGGCGTCGGCGGTTCGGTCCCGTGTTTGACGGCGGCACAGGCCAGTTCCGCGGCGTCGCCGAACTCGGTGTTCCCGGTGGCGAGGTCGCCCGGCAGGTCGCCGAGTCGGGGTTCGAGGCGCTCGCCGGCGTCGACCCAGGCCTCGAAGAGGTCGGGGTACGCGTCGTCCCACGTCGCGAACGTCTCGCGGGTGTGGAGGCCGAGATAGGCGTCGTAGAGCGCGGCCGCGAGCTGGTAGGTCTCGACGGGGTCGAGTCGGTCGCCGACCGTCGTCGCCAGGTCGGGGTAGCGCGCCTCGAAGAAACCCAGGAAGTGTTCGGGGCGGTCGAGTCCCACTTGCACGAGCGCCTCGGCGACGAGGAAGTCGACGAACGACTCGGGCGACCCCTCCAGTCGGGGCTTGACGACCACCACTGGTGGATCGGTCTGGCGGGTCCAGGCGACCCCGCCGTCGCCGGGCGCGCCGACGGTGAACTCGTCGCTGGCGTAGCGGACGAGCAGTTCGGGGGCGTCCGGCGGGAGCCACGAGTCGGGATACGAGAGCGGGTCGAGCGAGTCGACGAGCAGTCCCAGGTCCTCGGCGCGGGCGCTGGGCAGCGTCTCGAAGTCCCGGGCGCTGTCGAGGACGAGCGCGCCGGGGGCGTGGTCCTCGCGGACGGCCGCGAGCGCGGCCGGGAGGTCGCGGTCGGTGAACGTCACGACAGCAAGACGAGCACCAGGGCCAGCGACAGTGCCGCGGCGATCCCGATCGTTCCGAGCGTGATCTTCGTGGGCGTACTCATACGCGGCGATCCGACCGGGAGACAGTAAAGCCCGCCCATCCGCTCCGGCGACTCCTCGCCCGAGACCACGACGCATTTAACAGAACTGTTCGAAGAACGACCGTATGTCGAAGCAGATCACGCGACGCCGCCTGCTCGCTTCGGCCGGGGGGCTCGCCGGGCTCGCGCTCGGCGGGACCGCCGGAGCGGTCCCTCCAGTTGCGAACGCGGACGAACTCCCCGTCAGGTGGAGTCGAACGTACGCACCGAACCGGATCAACGGCGCCGTCTCGGCGCTCGAACGCGACGGCCAGTACGTCGTCCTCGGGACGACCGGCGCCGAGTCGACACAGACCAGCGGCTGGCTGTACGGCGTCGACGCCACGAGCGGCGCGGGCCAGTGGCAAACGACCGTGGAAAACACCGACCTCGACCGGCAGCCACGCTTCCAGACGCTCGTCGACGCGCCCGACGGCGACGGCTTCGCCCTCCTCGGGGCACGGCTCACCGAGGGGGTCGCCTCGCTGGTCAGGACCGGACCCCAGGGAGCGGTCTCCTGGTGGGAGGAGTACGGCGTCGAGGGCGAGGAGGACGGAACCTTCCTCTCGGCGGCGCTCGTGCCCGTCGAGGACGGCTACTTCGTCTGTGGCTCTCAGCTCGCCGGCACCTCGATCAGCGCTGTCGTCGCCTCCGTCGGCCTCGACGGGAGCGAACGCTCGCGGACGGTGCTCTTCCAGAACGAACGCTCGAACCTCCTCGACGCCGTCCCCGACGGTCAGGGGGGGCTGATCGCCGTGGGCCAGCTCCAGGAACGGACGACGAGCACGACCGACCGACCGCAGGCCCGTGCGGTCGTCGTCCGCCTGAACCCCGACCTGTCGGTCGCGTGGGAGCGGGAGTTCACCGCGCCCAGCGACGGCGACTCGTTCCAGACGAACCTGCTCCGGGCCGTCACAGAGACGAGTGACGGCTACGCGGCGGTCGGCACCGCCGCACCCGAGGGCGGGTCCTCGGCACAGGGCTGGGTGCTCCTCCTCGACGACGAGGGGGGCGAACGGGCGAGCCGTCTCTTCGACCCGAGACCGGTCACGTCGCTGACCGGCGTGACGGAGGCCAGCGACGGCCTCACCGTCGTCGGCCAGCTCGCCGAGTCGGCGACCAGCACCGCGACGACGGGCTGGGTCGCCGAACTCGACGCCGACGGGTCCGGTCGCTGGAACCGGTCGCTCGACCCGGCGGCGACGAACAACCTCGTCGACGTCGTCGCCACGAGCGACGACGGCGTCGCGGCAATCGGGTCGGTCCAGGCCGAGTCACGGGACGCCAGCCCGCGCAGCCAGGGCTGGCTCGTCAAACTCGGCGGCGAACCGGCGCCGTCGGTCACGTCGACCCCTTCGGAGGCCACCGACACGCCCGAGCCCACACCGACCGACACGCCCGAACCCACACCGACCGACACGCCCGTCCCGACGGCCACGCCGATGGTGACGACCACGCCCACCCGAATGCTCACGGAGACGCCCGACGACGGTACGACATCGGGTAGCGGCCCCGGATTCGGCGCGGTCGGTGCTGTCACGGCGCTCGGCGCCGGCGCCCTCTACCGGCACCTCACCGCCGACGACGCGGAGTGAGCACCGGACGAACCGACAGGTTCCGGACGAACCGACAGATTACGGACGAGTCGGCTGCACACGCGGCGGGGGACGACCACCGGATCACCGGCGTTTATTTGCCGCGGTGTGAACGACCGGACAGATGACACGAGACGTGTCCCGGCGCCGCGTGCTCGCGTCGACCGGCCTGGCGCTCACCGCAGGTGCCACGGTCGGGCGAGTCGGTGCCGACCGCCCTGAACGGAGCAGTTCGAACATCGACCCGCCGCCCCTCCGCTGGACCGAAGTGTACGACGTCTCCGACGAGGACGGTGTCACCGCCGTGACGACGACCGGCGACCTCGTCGTCGGCGTCGGCAGAACCGCCGGCGAGGACGGCACCGTCCCGTGGGTGTTCGCAGTCGACCGCCACGGCCGTGGTCAGTGGCAACAGCCCCTCCCCGCCGGCGAAAATCCCCGGGTGCTGGACGTCGCGCCCGGGCACGGTGGCGGCGTCGTGGTCTGTGGCGAACTCCGCCCCGACGACGGGTCGAACCAGGCGTTTCTCGCCCGTCTCGACGGCAGGGGGGCGGTCCAGTGGCGGACGACGGTCGACCCGCCCCTGGAGGAGGCCGCGGCCTTCGGCGTGACGCGCGCCCCCTCGAGTTCGGGGTACCTCCTCGCCGGCGGGACGCGCAACGACGACCGGACGATGTCACTGCTCGCACACGTCGACGGGTCCGGGAGCGTCCAGTGGAGCAGGGAGGTCACCGAGGGGACGCGCGCCGTCCTCTACGCTATCGAGTCGACGACGGACGGCGTGGTCTGCTGTGGTCTCGCCCAGCCCGAAACCGAGGGCGACGAGGTCGCTCCCTTCGAGGGCTGGGTCACGGCCGTCGACGGCGAGGGCACCCGGCAGTGGTCACAGACCCACCGCGTCGAGACCGACGGCGAACCGGCCCAGTTCAACTTCCTCCGGGACGTCGTCCCGACAGCTGACGGGCACCTCGCCGTCGGGTACAGCCGACCCCCCGGCGCCGGCGGACAGGTCGCCTGGGCCGTGGCGACCGACGGTCAGGGGGAGCGAACCGCTCAGTACGTCGGAGAGCTGGGCGACCAGGTCCGTTCGACGGGACTCGACAGCGTCGTCGAACACGACGGCGAGTACGTCGCCGTCGGCACCGTCACGGCCGACGACGACACCGCCGAGTTCCTGTATCTCGCCCTCGACGGGGCCGCCTCGCGAACCTGGCGGAACGGCCAGTCCGTCGCGGCCTCCGGCAGGGCCCTCGCCACCACCTCTGGCATCGACGGGGGACTGTACACCTTCGGGAACGTGGCAACCGAGTCGGGGGCGGCACTCGATAGCGTCGCCGGCGTCAAACTCGGCGGCGACCCACGGGAGACGCCCACACCGACCCCGTCGCCGACGTCGACGCCGACCGCGACCCCCTCGCCGAGTCCGACACCGACCGCGACCCCGTCACCGACGCCGACCCCCGAAGGGACGACCGACACCCCGACGCCGACCGGGAGCGGTGGCGGCGGGGACGGGGACACGACCTCCGGGAGTGGCCCGGGTTTCGGCATCGTCGGGACGCTCGCCGCGCTCGGTGCCGGCGCGCTCGCTCGCCGACTCGGTGACGACGAGGCCGAGTAGTTTCACGCCCGTTCGTCGACGACCACGGCACCGTCGACGAGCGTCAGCGCGACGTCGACGTCGCCGATCTCGTCCGGGTCGACGGCCCACGGCGACGCTTCCAGGACGACCAGGTCCGCTCGCTTCCCGGTTTCGACCGTTCCGAGTCTGTCCTCGTCGAACCCTGCGTACGCACCGCCACGGGTGTAGGCCCGGAGCGCCCCGGTGACGTCGAGTCGCTGGCCCTCGGCCGGCGCGGTGACGGCCTGCTGGACGCCGAAGAGCGGGTCCAGTGGCATGCAGTCGCTCCCGAAGGCGAGATCCGCACCGGCCGCCAGGAGGTCGGCGTAGCGGTTCGAGTCGAGGCGGCGTTCGTCACCGAGCCGCGCCGCGTAGAGGCCGTCCTCGCGGGCCCACTTCAGGAAGTTCGGCTGTGCCGAGACGACGACGTCGCTCGCCCCCAGTCGCGCCACGAGGTCGTCGGTCAGCACCTCCGCGTGTTCGATCCGGTGGCGCGGCCCGCCCGGTTCCTCGTCGAGACTCGCGCCGCCCTCGCTCGCTCGGTCGGCATCCGTCGCGTCGGCGGCCGCCACCGCCTCGAACGTCGCGAGCGTCTCTGCGATGGCCTCGTCGCCGATGGCGTGGGCCGCCACCTGCATGTCCAGTTCGTCGGCTCGGTCGACGACCTCCCGGAGTTCGGTGGGGTCGACGACCCACTGACCGCAGTCGTCTGCTGTCCCGTCGTCTTCGCCGTCCCCCGCGTCGGCGTACGGTTCGGAGAGTTTCGCGGTGCGCCCACCGATGGAGCCGTCGGTGAACGTCTTTATTGCGCCCGTCCGGACCATTCGACTCCCGTGGTTCGTCCGGAGTCCCATCTCCTCGACGGCGTCGAGATGGTCCGACCAGTAGTTGAGACGCACCCGTAGCGTCAACTCCTCGTGCCGGTCGAGTTGGCGATAGACGGCCGGCGCGTCCGAGTGGCGGACCATGTCGTGGACGCAGGTGACTCCCAGTTCGTTCGCGCGGGCCTGTGCCGCCCGGACGAGCGTGGTCATGCGCTCGCGGTCCGGTTTGACCGCCTCCCAGACGGCCTCGACGGCGTCCTCGACGACCACGCCCGTGGGGTCGCCTTCTCCGCCCGTGCCTCGCCCGTCCCCCTCGACGTGGACGTCCCCGTCGGGCATCTCCGGGCGCAGGCGCTCCAGAGCGACGGTGTTCAGCGACGCGACGTGCATGTCCTCGCGGAAGGCGACCACAGGTCGACGCTCGCTGACCCCGTCCAGGTCCGCGCGCCGGAGGTAGCGCGCGTCGGCCCACGCGCTCTCGTCGTAGCCGAAGCCCAGAACCCACTCGCGGTCGGTGGTTCGGGCGTGGTCGGCGAGGGCGTCGACGGCCGCGTCCCGTTCGTCGGTCGCGAGGTCGGCGTTCGCGATGCGGCGGCCGACCATCGGGAGGTGGGTGTGAGCGTCGACGAACCCGGGGAGGAGCGTCCGCCCGTCGCAGTCGATCTCGCGGGTCTCGACGCCGGTCAGGTGGGCGATCTCGTCCGTTCGTCCCACTCGAACGATCCGACCGTCGCGGACGGCGACCGCTCCGAAGGACTCGTCGGGGTCGGTCAGCGTGTGGCCGTCGGCGTTCGTGAGCACGAGGTCCGCGGCGCGGGTCATACCGTGACTCCCGGACCGTAGCGGCGAAAGCGCTGTGGTAGGTACGATGTCGCGAGGCAGAGGGGGCAGCGCGGCGTCGGGGGGATGGAGGACCGAAGTGCGGGACGCGGCGTCGAAGGCTTGGAGGACCCAAGCGTGGGGACCGTCGTCGGGAGTACCGGAGCGTTCAGCCCACCTGGAGCGCCCGCCGGAAGGCGAGTCCGGTCAGCGCTGCGACGCCGACGAGGTAGGCGATGCCCCACAGGAGCGTGGCGGGGTCGACGCTCGCGGTGAAGGCCGCGTCGAAAGCCAACTCAGTCGGGTAGTGGCCGGGCAGGTACGGCGCGACGGCGTGGGTCTCCGTCGAGAGCGGGTTCTGGGCGAGGAAGATGTCCAGCAGAGGCCCGAACATGAGGACGTAGACCCCGGCGAGCCTGTTGAAGACGAGTCCGACGAGCGCGCCGAGGCTTCCGTAGAGCAGTCCAGCGAGTACCGTGGCGGCGACGAACCACTCGAGGTGTTCGGGGACGTACGTGACTGTCATGACCGCCGTCGCGACGAGACTCGCGACGACGGCTGCCACAGTGAGGACGCCGCCGCGGGCCGCGAGGAGTTCGGGGACGCTCGCGCCGACGATCGACAGGCGCGTGTCGGCCTCGCGGGCCGACCGCATCAGGAACAGACCGGCGATCCCGCCGACGAGCGCGGCGGCCATCGGCGTCATCAGTGCGGCGACGACGGCTTTCATACCGACCGGGACGGTCTCGCCGGCGACCGCGACCGGCACCGTCTGCTCGGGCATCACGCGGGTGAACACGGCGATGAAGTACGCCGGGAGGAAGACGAGCAGTGCCAGCAGGACCGGCGTCCTGACGTACTCGCGCAACCCCATTTCGAAGGTGGTGCGTGCGGAACTCATCGGAGACCCCCCTCGCCGGTGAGCGTCGCGTAGGCGGCCAGTGCCGCGACGCCGAGGACGACGACGTACGCGCCGGCGGCGGCGGCGTCACTCGTCGCGAACTCGCGCCCGTCCACGGCGGCTCCGAACAGTTCGTGGGGGTAGTGCAGCGGGAACAGTTTCGTGAACGCCGCGTCGGTCCGGACGATGCCGCTCGCGAGCGCCTCGTCGACGTCCGCCAGGAAGATGAGGACGAGCGACCCCTCGAGTTCCCGCGGGAGGACGGTCCCGACGAGCATCCCCACGAGTCCGTAGAGCACGCCCACGAGCACCAGGACGCCGAACGCGGCCGGAAGCGAGGCGACGTCCGTGCGGGTTGCGAGCGCGGCCAGGGAGACTCCGGCGGTGAGCAGGCTCGCCGCGAGGACGGTCAGCAGGCGTGCGCCGAACAGCGTCGCTCGCGGGAACCCCGCCAGCGAGAGGCGTGCGTCGGCGTTCCGGGCGCTGATGACCTGGAAGAGCCCGATCACGCCCGGGAGGAAACCGGCGACGAACAGCGTCCCCGCGACCGCCCCGAGCGTCTCGGGCGACCCCGACATGTAGGGAAGCCGGGGGAACGAGGACATGATCGACCCGTAGCTCACGACCACGAGCGGCGGGAGCACGACCAGCAGCGCGAGGTTGACCGGTTCGCGGACGAACTCCCGCAGCGCGGCGGCCAGTCCGACCTCCAGGCGGCGGGCGTTCGCGCCGACGGTGGGTCTCGCGGTGCCGGGCGCATCGCTCATCAGCGCACCCCCGCGTCGCTCGCCTGGCTCGACCCCTCTTCGGTGACGTCCGACAGGCGCCCGTCCGCGAGTTCGAAGATGCGGTCGAACCGTTCCTGTTCGTTGATGAGATGCGAGATGATCGCGACGGCCGTCCCGCGCTCGCGCAACTCGGCAGTCAGGTCCCAGAACGCGAGGTAGGTGTCCCAGTCGAAGCCCGTGTAGGGTTCGTCCAGCAGGAGGACGTCGGGGTCGTGCAGGAGTGCGACCGAGAGGTTGACCTTCTGGCGGTTGCCCCCCGAGAGCTGGTCGACGCGGTAGTCCAGAAACTCGGCGAAGTCGAGGCGGTCGGCCAGGCGGTCGCGGGCCTCGGTGACCTCGTCGCCGTCCATATCGTAGGCTTCGCCGAACAGGCGGAACGTCTCCCGGACCGTCAGTCGGTCGTAGAGCAACTCCTCCTGTGGACACCAGCCCACGCGCCCGCTCGTCTCGACGGTGCCGGCGTCCGGGTCGAGCGCGCCGACGAGCGCCTTCATCAGCGTCGACTTGCCCGACCCGTTCTCGCCGACGATCCCCACGACCTCGCCGGCCCGGATCTCGACACTCGCGCCGTCTAGCACCTCGACCGCCCGTCCGAACGGGAGTCTGGAGCCGTAGGTCTTCTCGAGTCCCTCGGCGCGCAAGACGACCCCGCCGTCGGGCCCGCTGTCGTCGTGGGGGCCGCTGTGGTCGTCGGGCCCGCTGTCGGCGGCGGGGCCGGACGTTCTCTCATCGACGTCGCTCCCACTGTCGTCGACGGTCTCCAGCGGGTCGTCCTCGCCGCCGACGTCCGTCCGGTCGTCGGTCGTCCCGCTCGACGTGACGACGACCGTCCCGTCCGCGCGGTCGCCTCCGTCGCTCTCCCCTCTGCCGTGGGCGTCCGTCCCGCTCTCGCCGGAGAGTGCGAACGACCCGGATTCCGCCGGGTCGAGGTCGTCCTCGGTCACGGCTGCGACGGCGGCAGCGACCGCCTCGTCGCTGGCGGCTCGCTCCGGGTCGCTGTGAGCGCTCGTTCGTCCGTCTCGCTCGTCCAGTCCCCCGGGCTCTCCGCCGTCGGCCGTGACCCGTGCGGTACTCCGACCGATCCACGAGTTCGGAATATTCGGCATATACAAAATATTCTGTACAGTGTGATTTATACGTTGCGGTCCCGTAGCGTCGACGACATGAGCGACCAGGACGAGGCGGTCGGCGAGGACGTCGCGGCGGCGCGCGAGGAAGTACTGGAGGCGATGGCGCGGACGTCGGAAGTGTGGGGTGCAAAGCGGAGTTACGGGCGGCTGTTCGGCGTGCTCTACTTCGCGGACGAACCGCTGTCGCTGGACGCGCTCACCGACGAGAGCGGCTACGCCAAGTCGACGGTGAGCACGGCGATGAGCACGCTCGAACGCTACCACCTCGTCCGGCGTCGCTCGCTCCCGGGCGAGGGCAAGAAGGCCTTCTTCGAGGCCGAAACGGACCTCTGGTACGTGATCCAGCAGTTCCTCCAGAACGAGGTCACTCGCGAGATCCGCGTCATGTCGCGGGCGCTCGACAGCGCCGCAGAGACGCTCGAAGCGGCCGAGAGCGACCAGGCCGCCCGCGACCTGGAGAAGGTCCGGAAACTCCAGTCAATATACGACCGGAGCGACCGCGTCATCTCGGCACTGACCGGCCAGTCCGCCGAGCGGATCGCCGCGCTGTTCGACCGATTCGTCGGCGACGGTGAGTGATACGTCGCCGACGGCGACCGACCGGTGCGGTACCCGACTTAAAAGCACCGGTGCCGTGCATAGGGTTTGCAAACGTAACCTACTGTTAATACAAAACCTTCCGTTCTTCGACGTGTATGGCGACTGGATCAGTCGAAATCGCACGTGAATCGCCCGAACACATCGAATCGACCGTCGGCACCATCAAGACGATGCTGAAAGTCGGCGCCGGCTTCGCGGTCGTCGGCTACCTGCTGACCGGGAGCGCGCTCGTGCTCGAACTGACGCAGTTCCACCCGCTATTAGACGAGTTCTTCCGGACCTACACCGGGACGAGTCTGGCTGGCGGGGGCGCCGAGCGGACCGCCGCGGGCCTCAACGCGACGCTCGCGGAGATACACAAGTGGCCCTCGACGCTGCTGTGGCTGAAACTCGGCGGCATCGCCCACATCCTGCTGGGTATCTTCGTGGCGCTGGCGGCCATCGTCCGCGCGCTGGCGCTGATGCCCCACCGCCTCTCCTACGAGATGGAACGCACCCAGGGCTGACGACGGCCCCGGTTTTCCCCGCGCTCATCGCCGGACAGCAACTGTTAGGGGCGTCGCTCCCGACGGTCCGGCCATGACCGACGATCCGGAGGCCGATTCGGGGGCCGACGCCGACGTGGCCACCGACGGCGGAGCCGACCCCGACGCGGCGGCGCTGGCCGACCGCGTCGCCGACGGTGAGTTGCGCCTGTACGAACTCGAAGACCACGCCGACGCCGAGACGGCCGCGCGGGCCCGCCGGCTGGCCGTCGAGCGCGACGCCGGCGTCGACCTCTCGGCGACTGGCGAGTACACGTTCCCCGCAGAGAGCGTCGACTCGAACGTCGAGAACCTCGTCGGCGCCACCCAGATCCCGATGGGCGTCGCCGGGCCGGTCACCGTCGACGGCGAGGCCGCCGAGGGCGAATACTACCTCCCGATCGCTACCACCGAGGGTGCGCTCGTCGCCAGCGTCAACCGCGGCTGTGCGACCATCGGCGCCGCCGGCGGCGCAACCGTCCGGATCACCAAACGAGGGATGACCCGCGCGCCCGTCTTCAGCGTGAGCGACGTGAGCGAGGGGGCCGAGGTCGCCGAGTGGGTCGAAGAGAACGAGCACCGTCTCGCCGCGGCCGCCGAGGAGACGACTCGCTTCGGCCGACTCCAGGAGATAACGCCCTACATCGTCGGCGACAACGTCTTCCTGCGCTTTTCCTACCACACCGGCGACGCCAACGGGATGAACATGGCGACCATCGCGACCCGGGCGGCGGCCGAGCTCGTCGAGGAAGAGACTCCTGCCTCGCTGGTGGCCCTGTCGGGCAACCTCTGTACGGACAAGAAACCCGCCGCCATCAACGCCGTCGAGGGACGCGGCCACAGCGTCACCGCCGACGTCACGATCCCCAGAGCGACCGTCGAGGAACGCCTCGGGACGACGCCCGAAGCGGTCGCGGAGGTCAACACCCGCAAGAACCTGGTGGGGTCGGCCAAGGCGGGGAGTCTGGGGTTCAACGCCCACGCCGCCAACGTCGTCGCCGGCGTCTTCCTCGCGACCGGCCAGGACGAGGCCCACGTCGTCGAGGGAAGCAACTGCATCACGACGGTCGAGGCCCGGGACGAGGAACTCTACGCCAGCGTCAGCCTCGCCAGCCTGCAGGTGGGGACCGTCGGCGGCGGCACGGATCTGGCCACCCAGTCCGAGGCCCTCGAACTGCTCGGGGTCGCCGGCGGCGGCGATCCACCGGGAACCAACGCGGACGCCTTCGCCGAAGTCGTCGCCGCGGGCGCGCTCGCGGGCGAACTCTCCTTGCTCTCGGCGCTATCATCGCGCCACCTCTCCAGCGCCCACGAGGAACTGGGTCGCTAACCGCTGCTCGGGGTTGGGAGCCGGAACTTCGGCCACTTTCACTGTTACTTCGGGTGTCCGGCGGGCGTTTACGGACCTCGGTCCTCTCGGTTCGTGTGGCGTCCGCCCGGGAGCACCAGCGGGCGCCGTCCACCCATGACCGACCCGGGATCCCAGTCTTCGCCCACTGCCGTCACGCGCGCCACCCGGCTACTGCGACTCGTGAAACTCGTCGCCACCACGCTCGCCGCGCTGGTCACGGTCGCCGCCGCGCCCGGGTGGCTGTAACACTCCGGCGCGCCCCCGCCGGTACACTGGCGACAACCGTTTTGTGTCTCCTGTCCTCTCTCTCGATAGTGAGGCGCCCGTTCGTCGACCGGCGGTACATCTACGCGACGGTGGCGGTCGTGATAGCGCCGGCTGCCACCATCCGTCTGGTCGCGCTCGCCATCGAGTGGGGACTCCTCGCTGCGACCCAGGGTCTGGGGCTGCTGGTCGCCGCCCCGCTCGCGGGGGCGCTCGCGCTCGTCGCCGTGGCCTGGCGCCACGGCTGTACCGGCCGCGACCCGCTGGACCGGTTCCGTACCCGGCAGACGATCCGGGAGGAACTCCCCGAGCAGTACCACGACGCGCTCTCGGCGGCCACGCTCGACGAACCCGCCAGCGAGGGCGTCGTCCCGACGTCACTCTTCCTCTTCGGCCTCTGTTACGCCGTCACCGTCCCGGTCGTCTCGCTGGCCGTCATGCTCCGATACGGGTTACTGTAGCGGTGTACCGGGACGCGCCGCCGAGCGGTTCATCGCGAGGCGGCGTCGCGCGAGGGACGAGCATCGCAGGAGCGAGTGAAGCGAGCGACGAGAAGCGCAGTCGGGTGGGGAGGCGTGTGGCCTGCGGTGCTGTGCGGTCCCTGGTGGATCGAAAGGGCGAGGGCCGGTCGCGTTTACTGTGGTCGCCTCAGCGACCTCTATCCGAGCGAAGCGAGGATATGTCGCTGAGCGACCGCGAGAGCGAGGCCGACCGAAGGGAGACCTCGACTGTGAACGGGGAGCGAAGCGACCCGTGAGCGAGCGGTCCGAGGGCTTTCAACGCACTCCATCGGGTGCGTTGCGGTCGCCAGAGTCGGTTTCTTCCACACTCATTCTCCCTGAACACACTGTTACCCAAACAGACTGTCCCGCGGTCGGGGCGTTTTTGCCGCCCGGTTCCCAGACATTGCCATGGACGAGAACGTGCTGGGCGACCCAATGGAAGCGTGTTCGGAGGACCCGATGACGGGGTTCGAGCGCGACGGGTTCTGTCGGGCGCTGGCGCGCGACCCCGGCCGCCACGAGGTCTGTGCCGTGATGACCGAGGAGTTCCTCACGTTCACCCGCGCACAGGGCAACGACCTCTCGACGCCCCGGCCGGAACTGAACTTCCCCGGGCTCGACCCGGGCGACCGCTGGTGTCTCTGCGTCCCGCGGTGGGTCGAGGCCCGCGAGGCCGGCGTCGCGCCGCCGGTTGTCCTCGAATCGACGAACGCCGACGTCCTCGAGGACGTTCCACTGGCGACGCTCCGGGAGCACGCCGCCGGGGACTGAAACCCGGCCAGTCGACCGCTGTCGCGGGGGGAAACCCGGGTAGTGTTCAGATAAGCGGTCGGAACGGGAACGAGATCTGCAGACAGCGTGAAAGCCCCCGTCCTCTGCGGTCCCGCGACTCGCTGCGCTCCTCACTGCGTTGCGGTGCTTG
>Ga0207770_100248_pt1 | contig 35866 bp, 30 predicted proteins | sample A23E2SouthBayCA_FD_187729 | JGI IMG/M metagenome (GOLD analysis project Ga0207770, IMG submission 187729) | Aerobic enrichment media microbial communities from Eden Landing Ponds, California, USA - A23 E2 (SPAdes) | ecosystem: Environmental > Aquatic > Marine > Unclassified | place: Emeryville... | reverse complement strand
CGAGCGTCAGCTGCCGCGCGGGCGCGGTCACGAGGACGACCGAGAGGTAGACAGCGCCGAGTTCGACGACCGACGCGGGCGGGCCGACCAGCGCCATCGCGGGCTCGGCGAGGACGAGGCCAGCGAGCGCGAACGGGACCCCCAGAAGCAGCGCCATGGCACACGCCGTCGAGACCGCCCGGTCCCGGGTGACCGTCGACCCGCGGCCGGTGTCCTGGCTCGTGAGCGCCATCGAGCCGCTGCCCAGACCGATCCCGAGGAAGAGGGGGAACTGCGTGTAGAGGTTCGCGATGCCGATGGCGGCGATGGCCGCGGGCGAGATGAGGCCGGTGACCAGCACGTCGGTCGTTCGCATCGCCGTCCGGAGCACGGACTGTGTGGCGATGGGCCAGGAGAGTCCCGCCACGCGCTTCCAGGTCGCCGTGAGTCGCCCGAGGTCGGGTCCGTCCACGTCAGTCGTCCGCGACTTCCAGTCGTGCCTCGCGCTCGTCCAGGCGGTGACACGCGGCCTGCCGGTTCGCGCCCACCGCGACGCTCCGGGGCGCGTCGCGCTCGCAGGCGCTCGTGAACTCGACGTCCAGCACGTTGCGCGCCGCGCTCGAGTCGCCCTCGGCGACAAACCCGAGCGCGTTGCCGAGTGCGTCCTCGGCGGTCGGGTCGCTCAGCGGCCGTGGGATCTCGTAGAGCTCCCGGAGCAGGTCCGCGACGGCCCCGTGGTCGTCGGGGTCGACGTCCTGTGTCTCGACGAGTTCGGTCAGGGCCTCGCCCGCGAGTTCTCCCTCGTGGACCCCGAGTTTCAGGTCCAGTACCCGCCGGAACTCGTCGGCGTCGAGGTCCGACTCCTCGGGCGGGATCACCTCCGTACAGCGGGTGTGGAACCGACAGCCCGAGGGCGGGTTCCGCGGCGAGGGGACGTCAGTCTCCAGGGTGTCGACCTCGCGGTCGGCTTCGTCGACGGTGACCCGCGGGACGCTGTCCAGCAACGCGCGCGTGTAGGGGTGTGCGGGGTCGTCGAAGATGGCCGTGGTGGGGCCGACCTCGACGATCTCCCCGAGGTACATCACGGCGATCCGGTCACAGAGGTGGCGGACGACAGAGAGGTCGTGACTGATGAACAGGTAGGTCAGTCCGAACTCCGCCTGGACGTCCGAGAGGAGGTTGAGGATCTGGGCCTGGACGCTCACGTCGAGCGCGCTGGTGGGTTCGTCCAGCACGACGAACTCGGGGTCGAGCGCGAGCGCGCGGGCGATGCCGACACGCTGCTGTTGCCCGCCGGAGAACTCGTGGGGGTACCGGTCGAACTGCTCGGCCGAGAGGCCGACGCGGTCGAGCAACTCCTTCACGCGCTCGTCGCGCTCACTTTTCGTCATCGCGTCGTGTGCGTCCAGCGGTTCGCGGATGCTCTCGCCGACGGTCATCCGCGGGTCGAGGCTTGAGGCGGGGTCCTGGAAGACGATCTGTGCCCGCCGGGTGAACGCCTTGCGCTCGGCCTTGTCCATGGCGTGGACGTCCTCGTTGTCGAAGCGGACCTGGCCGTCCGTCGGGTCGTGGATCCCCAGCAGCGTCTCGGCGGTCGTCGACTTCCCACAGCCCGACTCGCCGACGAGTCCCAGCGTCTCGCCGCGCTGGATACCGAAGGAGATGTCGTCGACGGCTCTCACCTGGTCGGGTTCGTTACCGAGCACTCGGTCGATGAAGCCGTCGCCGTCGACGAAGTACTTCGCGAGGCTGTCGACCCTGACCAGTGGCTCGTCAGTCATCGGCGCGTTCCTCCAGCTGGTCCCCGTCGGCCGGTCCGGCGGTGCCGTCCCCGCCGGTCGGTCTGGCGGTGTCGTCCTCGCCGGTCGCGGTGGTGGGGTCGTCCTCGCCGGTCGCGTTCTCCTCCCCGACGAGCACGCACCGGGCCACGTGGCCGGGTTCGCCCGGGACCGACCGCTCGGCGGGCTTGTGCTCGAGACACTCCCGTTCCTGTTTCGGGCAGCGGTCGGCGAAGTAACAGTGGTCTCCCAGGTCCGCGTCGTTGAGGCCCGGGACGTTCCCGCCGATGGGTTCGAGCGCCCGTCGCTCGGTCGTGGCGTCCATCCGCGGGATGCTGTCGAGCAGGCCCTGCGTGTAGGGGTTTGCGGGCCGCTGGAGGACGTCCTCGCGATCACCGCGCTCGACGATCTCGCCGGCGTACATCACGCCGATCCGACTCGCCAGTCGGGCGATCACACCGAGGTTGTGCGTGATGAGCAGGATGCTCATCCCGGTCTCGTCCTGGATGTCCGAGAGGAGTTCCAGCAGCTGGGCCTGGATGGTGACGTCCAGCGCCGTCGTCGGTTCGTCGGCGATGAGGACGTCGGGTTCGACCGCCAGCGCCTGGGCGACCATCGCCCGCTGGAGCATTCCGCCGGAGAACTGGTGGGGGTACTCCTCGGCCCGGCGGGCGGGGTCGGGGATGTCGACCTCGGCGAGCAACTCGACCGCGCGGTCCATGCTCTCCTCGGAGACGTAGCCGCCGCGGGGGTCGACCGCGTCGGCGAAAAACGAGAGCAGGCCGTAGTCGCGGGTCTTCGCCCGCGTCGAACGCGGGTTCGCGCTGGCGCGGCGCTGGCTCTCGACGGCCTCGGCGATCTGCTCGCCGACGGTCACGCTCGGGTTGAAACTGCTCAGCGGGTCCTGGAAGACCATGCTGAAGGCGGTCCCGCGCAGGCGGTCGCGCTCGCGCTGGGAGACCGTCCGCAGGTCGACGTAGTCGCCGTCGACCCCGACGTCGGCGTCCCCTTCGAAGCGGTCGGCGAGGTCGGCGTTGCGAAACCAGACCTCGCCGTCGACGATCCGGCCGGGCGACTCGATGAGGTCGATGAGAGAGCGCCCGGTGACGCTCTTGCCCGACCCGGACTCGCCGACGATGCCGAACACCTCGCCGTCCCGGAGGTCGAAGGAGACGTCCTCGACGGCGTTTATCTGCCCTTCGGCGGTGAAATACCGGGTCGTCAGCCCACGCACCCGGAGGAGGTCCTCGGTCATCGGCTCGCACCTCCCCGGTCGGTGTTCCCGACCATCACCCCGCACCTCCCTGGTCGATACCCGGATCGAGGGCGTCGCGCAGCCAGTCACCGACGAGGTTGATGCCGACCACGGCGACGACGATCATCACCCCGGGGATGATGGCGATCCACCACGACGAGGCCAGGTACTCCCGGCCGAGCGCGATGTCGAACCCCCACGAGAGGGTCGTCCCCGAGAAACCGAGGAACGAGAGGGAGCTCTCGATGATGATGATGGTCGCGATCTGGATGGTCGCGAGGACGATGATCGCCGTCGCGCTGTTGGGCAGGACGTGTTTGACGATCGTCTTCCGGTTGGACTGCCCGGTGGTCCGGGCCGCCCGGACGTAGTCCTCGCTGGCGACGGAGATGGCCTCTCCGCGGGCGACGCGGGCGATCCACACCCAGCCCGTCGAGGCGATGGCGAGCGTGATCGTCGCCGGGAGCGTCGCCGTCGGTGGCATCCCCTCGGCGAATCCGAGGGCGACGATGGGGTCGGGGATCTTGACCGCGACGTTCCCGAAGACGCCGATGAGCGACAGCGTGACGATGAGCGACGGGAACGCGAGGATGACGTCGACCACGCGCATGAGCCCGTCGTCGACGTGACCGCCGTAGTAGCCCGCGCTCAGTCCGACCGCGGACCCGAGCACCGCGGAGATGAGCATCACCGCGATCCCGACCATCAGCGAGGTGCGCGCGCCGTAGATGGCCCGCGAGAGCATGTCGCGCCCGAGCCCGTCGGTACCCAGGGGGTGTTTCCACGTCCCGGTGACGGCGGACTCGACGGTCTGCATCTCGCCGTCGACGAGCGTCGTGGACTGTTCGGTGACGGTGATACCGACGGGGGGGAGTTGCGCGCGACTCGTATCCTGTGCGGTGGGGTTGTAGGGTGCGATCACGGGAGCGAACACAGCCATCAGGAAGATGGCGACGATCAGGACCAGCCCGACCTTCGCGAGGACGCTGGAGCGCAGTTCCCGCCGGAGGTTCGAGCGACTCCTGGGTGAGAGGAGCGCCATCAGCCCACCACCACCCGCGGGTCGAGTTGCGCGTAGACGACGTCGACGCCGATGTTGACGAGGACGTAGGCGATGCCGACGACGATGAGCGTCCCCTGGATGATCGGCCAGTCGGCGGTGTTGACCGCCCGGATGAACAGCGAACCGACGCCGGGCCAGGCGAAGACGCTCTCGATGACGACCGACCCGCCGATCAGGCGACCGAGTTGCAGGCCGACGACCGTGACGACCGGCGCGAGGCTGTTGCGCAGGGCGTGTTTGTACCGGTTGAGTACCTCGGGGAGCCCCTTCGCCCGGTTGGTCTGGACGTAGGGCTTGCCGAGTTCCTCTATCATACCGCTACGGGTCAACCGGGTCATCAGCGCCATCAGGTAGGTGCCAAGCGCCACCGTCGGGAGGACCATGTGGATCCCCCACGTGAGTATGGGGTCCACGTTCGCCGCGGCGAGCGCGCCGACGGCGGCCAGAAAGCCCACGGGTCGACCGCTCGTGGGCAACACGTTGAACTGGACCGACAGGAGGAGCACGAGCATGATCGCCAGCCAGAAGTTCGGCGTGGAGACGCCGACCAGCGACGAGAGGTTCGCGGCGTAATCCGGCGGTTCGTTGCGCCGGGTCGCGCTGAGTACGCCCAGGGGCACCGAGAGGGCGAGCGCGAAGACGATGCCGGCCACGGCGAGTTCCATCGTCGCGGCCATCTTGTTGAAGATCTGCGGGGCGACGGGCGTGTTCGTGATGTACGAGTAGCCCAGGTCGCCCTGTGCGACGCCGAGGACGTAGTTGCCGTACTGGACGTATATCGGGGCGTTCAGCCCCAGCTCCTCGGCGATGGCCTCCACCCGTTCGACGGGCGCGTCGGGGGAGGCAGCCAGCCGCGCGGGGTTCGTCGGCGAGAGCCCGCGCAGGACGAACACGGCGGTGATCACCCCCCAGACGACGAAGATACCCTGTCCCAGCCGCTTGGCCAGGAAGCGAGTCGCGTTTACCATCCGTGCGGGGTCACTCGACCTCGATGAAGTTGGCGTTCAGGAGCTCGTCCGACCGGGGCGTCCAGTCGTAGCCGGCGGTGTTCTGGCCGTAGATGCTCTCCTGGCCGTGCATGAACACCCACGGGGCCTCCTCGCGACACCACTGGTTCGCCTCCTGCAGGAGCGCTTCTCGCTCCTCGCGGTCGCCCTCGCTGTCGGCCTGGTCCATGATCTCCTGGAGTTCGGGGTCGGGGAAGGTGCCGATGGCGTCGCCCAGCAGCGTCGACTGGATCGTCGCACTCGCGTCGAAGGTGGGCTGGCCGTACCCCCAGATGGCGAAGTCCATCTGCTGGTCGCCGGTCGCACCCAGGCGACTCGTAAAGGAGGCCGAGTCCATCAGGTTGGGCTCGACCGTGACGTTCTCCAGCTGGTTCATCTGGCCGGTCCAGGCCGTCATCCACTCCTCGCCTTTGAGGTAGCGGCCCAGCCGGCAGGGCGGGTTGAGTTCCTGGCCGGCGAAGCCGCTCTCGTCGATGAGCTGGGTCGCCATGTCCGGGTCGTAGGGGTAGGGGTCGACGTCGGGGTCGTAGCCGAACATCATCTCCAGGGTGGGCTGGCCGGTGGGCGTCCCGAACCCGGAGAGGACGTCCTCGATGACGCTCTCGAGGTCGATCGCGTAGTTCAGCGCCTGCCGGAACTTCTTGCTCGTGAACGGCTCGATCCCCCGGCGCATGAACGCATAACAGATCCGCGTGCTGGGGACGTTCTTGATCGCCGTTCCCTCGTTTTCCTCGACGCGCGGGACGTCCTGTGGCGGGACGTTGACCGTCAGGTCCGTCTCGCCGGCCAGCAGCGAGTTGACGCGCGTCGCCGCCTCGCCGGACCAGTTGAACACCGCCCGGTCGATGTCGGGCGCCTCGCCCCAGTAGTTGTCGTTGCGCGAGAACTCGGCGCGCACGCCGGACTCGTACTCTTCGAGGACGAACGGGCCGGTCCCGACCATGTCCTGGGCGACCTCCTCGCGCTCGCGGGACTCGACCCACTCCTTGTTCATGATCGCGGCGCCGAGGAACGCCGAGAAACCCGGGATGATGACGGGGTTGACGCTCTCGGAGATGATGTCGACGGTGTACTCGTCGACGATCTCCGCGCCGGTCACGCCCGGGATGTACGACTTCCGGGTCGAGGCGTAGCCGACGTCGTCGTCGACGATGCGCCTGACGCTGAAGGCGACGTCCTCGGCGTCGAACGCGTCGCCGTTGTGCCACTCGACGCCCTCGCGCAGGTGGAACCGGTATCGGCCGTCCTCCTCGCGACCCCAGTCGGTCGCCAGCGCCGGGATGAGCTCGCCCTGGTCGTTGCGGAAGATCAGGTTCTCGATGCTGTGGTAGATGACGTGCGAATCCGGGATCCCGCCCGTGTCGTGGGGGTCCAGCGTCGTGTTGGGCTGGCTCGTCATCACGTTGAGGACGGTCTCGCCGTCCTCGGTTTCCGTGACGGTCGTCGTCGCGTCCCCGTTCTGGCCGCTCGTCGAGGAGTCCCCGTCCCCACCGCCACTGCCCGCACCGCTCCCGTCGCCACCGCCCCCGGAACAGCCGGCGATGAGTCCGGCGGTCACCGCCGCACCGCCCTTCAGGACCGAGCGCCGGTCGTAGCTGGATTCCTCGTCAGTCATCGTGATTCCCCGTTCGAACCGCAGCGGTCACTTCTCATTCTACGTCTCTGTCGACCGGACGACTTTATTTAAATATTTGGTCGAATGTGCACTAAGTGTATTAGGATATGGGCCATTCATGTCCGAATGTGCGGGAATATTGTTAAAACTAAAACAATATGTGGGAAATGAATGCCGGATGCGGCGCTGCCCGGGATCGGGTCGGCGAGCCTGCGAACGGGGCTGCAGGGTCAGTCGTCGGCGACGGCTGCGGGCGCCCGGAGTTCGTCGAGCACCTCCTCGACGGGCAGGACGTCGGCGTATTTCATGTCCATGTCGAACAGCGACATCTCGTGGGAGATCACCGAGCGGTCGGCGACGGCTTCGACCGGCACCACGACGTGGAAGTTCGAGGAGTGGCCGTCGACGGCGGTGGCACGCACACAGCCACTCGTGGTCATCCCCGTGACGACCAGCGTGTCGACGTCGTAGTGGTGCAACAGGTTCGCCAGGTGCGTGTCGAAGAAGGCACTCGCCCGGGGTTTCTGGATCACCACGTCGTCGGGTTCGGGCGCGAGGTCCTCGTGGATCTCGTTGCCCGTCTCCCACATCTCCACGAACTCGTCTGTCGTCTCGCCCGCGGACTTGGTCGTCCCCTGGTAGTCCCGCGGGAAGTGCTCGGCGTCGGTGCCTCGCGTGTAGAAGACGGGGACGTCGGCGCCGCGAGCGGCCTCGATGAGTCTCTCGTTGGCCTCGATGGCGGGCTGGCCAGTGTCCGAGCGCCCCAGGTAGTAGTCGTCGCTCACGAACGCGTTCGTCATGTCCACGACCAGCAACGCCACGTTCTCGCCCCACTCGCGCCTGAGCGACTCGAGTCGGTCGTCGCTCTTGCCGAAGTACGCCAGGTCCTCTTCCGGAACGACGTCCGGCACGTACGCTTCTTTGAATTCGTCAGTCACGGACTATCACTCCACATCTATAGACAAATACGAATCTATTCGCGCAAGAATTTCATACACAAGACCTTATATGGGGAAATACTGTCCGATCGCCCTCTAGTTCCTGGCACGTCAGTCGGTGCCGGTGGCCGACGTCGGGGTCGGGGTGTCCGTTCCGGTCACCGCCGCGAGCTGCTCGAGGACGGTCTCCAGGGGGCGGACGTCGGCGTATTTCATGTCCATGTCGAACAGCGACATCTCGTGGGAACTGACCGAACGGTCGGCGGCACACTCCTCGGGGACGATCACGCGAAAGCCGCTGGATTTCCCGTCGACGACGGTGGCGCGGACACACCCACTCGTCGTCATGCCGGTGACGATCAGCGTGTCGATCCCGTAGTAGTGCAACAGGTTCCCGAGGTGCGTGTCGAAGAAGGCGCTCGGCGCGGGTTTCTCGATGACGACGTCGTCTTCCTCGGGCGCGATCGGCGGGGAAATGACGTTGCCGGTCGTGAGGATCGCGCGACGCTCCTCGCTCATCTCGTCGTCGTCGCCGGAGCTGCGGTAGTCCTCCGGGTAGACGCCCGCGCTCGTCGGTGTCGTGTAGAAGACGGGGACGTCCGCCGCCCGTGCCGCGTCGAGTAGCGTCTCGTTGGCCGCGACGGCCGCCTGGCCCGTGTCCGTCCGGCCGGTGGCGTACTCGCCGTCGACGAACGCGTCCGTCATGTCGACGACCACCACCGCGGGGTTCTCGCCCCACCCGACCTCGCCGCCCATCCCGCCTTTCTCGAAGTATTCGATGTCCTCGTCCGATACGTGCTCGGGGACGTACGCCTCGTCTACTGGTGTCGATCCCATGGGCTCTCTGCCCGACCCCCCTACATCACTCTTGTCCGCAAAGAACTAGCAGAGTATTAAGAAATAGAGGGCGTTCTCGGACCGGAACTCTGGCGATGTAACGGAATCCTGCCGAAACGTACAGATACGAAACCGTGGATCAGTCGTTGCCGATACTGCCGCGCTGTTCCATCCCGTCGACGGCCGCGTCGATCCAGTCGGTCCCCCGGTACCAGCCGAAGACGAGCGCCAGCCGGACCGCACCCGAAACGACGACGCCCGCGTAGGCGGCGACGACGCCGTAGCCCAGCCCGACGCCGCCGACGTACGTGACCGCGAGGAGCAGGCCGGTGCCGCCCAGCAGTTCGGCGAGAAACGGTTTCATCGTGTCGCTACCGCCCTGGAGCGCGCCGGCGTAGATACGAGAGAGCGTTCGGAGGACCGCCGCCACCGCGAACACCTGGATGAACGTCGTCGCCGCGACCAGTTGCGCCTCGTTGTCGCCGAAAAACCGTGCGAGTGGCTCGGCCCAGTAGAAGACGCCGGCGCTCAGCGCGAGCGTCGTGAGCAGGCCGAACGAGGCCAGCGCCGCCGTGTTGAACCGCACCTCTTCGATCTCCTGGGCGCCCAGTGCCTGCCCGATCTGGATGCTCGAGACGACGTTCAGGCTGCGGGCCAGCGGGCCCGTGAGCTGCTGGGCGACCCGCCGGCCGACCTGGTAGGCCGCGTACACCTCGACGCCGAAGCCGACGAGGATCGCACTCAGCGGGAACGACGCCGCCGTCCGCGAGAGTCCCTGCACCGTCCGGGGAGTCCCGACCGAGACGATCTGTTTCGCGATGACGGGGTCGGTCGGCCTGACGAGCGTGACGTCCGTCCGCGCGCTGAGCATGAACGCGACGACAGCGGTCCCCGCGAGGACGTTGGCGCCGGCCGTCGAGAGGGCGACGCCCACCACTTCGAGTCGCGGGAGCGGCCCGACGCCCAGCCCGAGGCCGACCGTCCCGAGGATGTTCACGACGTTCGACCCGCCGCGGATGTACATGGGTGTCATCGTGTCGCCGGTCCCCTGAAGAGCCTTCTCGCCGACGAGCGTGACGTGTCGCGCCGGTGCGGTCCCCAGCACGATGGTCATGTACGGGACGCCCAGCGCGATGACGTCGGGCGGGGCGCCGAAGATGCTCAGCGCCGGCCGCGCGAACAGGACGGCGAAGGCCGCCAGCGGGAGACCGACGAGAAAGCCGAGCGCGAGCGCCGTCGAGATGGCCTCGTTCTTGTTCGCGTCGGCCCCGCTGCCGGTGTCCTGACTCCCCAGCGACAGCGCGCCGGTGCCGATGCCGATGCCGGTGAAGAGCGCGACCCGCGCGTAGAGGTTGGCCAGCCCCAGGGCGGCGATCGCTGCGGGTCCGAAGATGCCGGTCACGATCAGGTCGGTCGTCCGCATACCCGTCCGGACGGCCGTCTGGACGGTGATCGGCCAGCCCAGGTCGATTATCTCGCGCCACTTGCCGAGCAACCGCTCGCGCGAGCGCCACAGTGCCCGCGCGCTCATCGGTCGACCGCCACCGCTCGCGTCGACTCCCCACCGGCCGTCGTGGCGTCCGCTCCGCACTCCGTACCGCCCCCCCCGGCGCTCGCGCGAACGGTACCGGACCCGACCCGTTCCGACAGACCTGTGGCTGTCCCGTCAGTTCCCGCCCGACGCCCCTCGCGACGTGTACTCGAGTGTGACTGCAAGTCGACTCGGACGTTCGGCCGCTCTCATTTAAGATTCACACTTATACCCGTCTAGACACTCCCGAACTCACCGAACGTCTACCGCAGACCTGGCACAATTAAAATATCCCAGCCGATACGGCCCCGAGAGGGGGATCGGTATTAAGAATATGCAGTCGTGTGGTGAATACCGCCACAGTTTCTATATACGATGTCTATCGAACGACGATGCGTGACGAACACAGACGAAATTGCGGAAAAAGCGGAGGAATTGCAGTAATGGCGTCGACGACCGACGCGGACGCGGAGACGTTCGCGGACATCCCCGAAGACGGGAGTATCGACGGCTACGAACCGGAGTTCGTCGACGTCGACGGTATCCGGACGCGCTACTACGACGAGGGGAGCGGCGACCCGCTGGTGTTGATCCACGGCAACAACTGGAGTGGCTCCAGCAGCGCGAACACGTGGTCGAAGACCTTCGAGTACCTCAGCGAGGACTTTCGCGTTCTCGCCGTCGACCGCATCGGCTGTGGGCTGACGGACAACCCCGACGACCCCGAGGATTTCAGGTACCGGTCGGACATCGACCACATCCTCGGGTTCGTCGAGGCACTCGACCTCGACACCTGTCACATCGCTGGCTGGTCGCGGGGCGGCGGCCTCGCGACTCGCGTCGTCGTCGAGGATCCGGACCTGTTCGACACGCTGATCATCTGTAACAGCGCGACGCTGGGGCCGGCCGCCGGTGACGGCAGCCACCGGCGGGACATCATCTTCGAGATGGACGAGTTCGGACTGGACCGGACCGACCCCGAGTACATGCGGTACTTCTACGACCACTACTCTCACCAGAAAGACTACATCACGGACAGACGCGTCCGGACGGACGCCTACATGGAGTGCCGGGAGAAAGCCCTCGAAACTGCCCGGATAATGGACGAGGAGGGCCACCAGGCGAAGTGGCAGGAGACGCTCGACGAGGAGATGAACGAGGCCCACCAGCGCATCAAGGACGGTGCGCTGGATATGCCGGTCCTCTACATGTTCGGCCGCGACGATCCCACAGTGCCCCCGGACATGGCGCTTGCCGCCTACGACATGATCGGCCAGACGAACCCCGACGTCCGGATGTACAGTTTCAACCACTGCGGGCACATGATATTCCTCGAGTACCCCGAAGAGTTCTCAGAGGTGGTGACCACGTTCGTCGACTACCACCACTGGTGACCGTCCCCCCGCGCCGGCACTGGTGACAACCGTCGCCCCGCGCTCGGCGCGGGACTCGATTTATTCGACGTTCGATCAGCAACGCGGCTTGAAACCTGCGCGAAGGGTACGACTGGGTACTTATTACAGGGATACTAGCGGGATTTAACAGATTTCAGGGAACGCTTATGGGTCAGGTCGGTGCGGGTGTGGGTATGGCCGACAGCCTGCGCGAGACGCACTACGTACCGGACGAGGTCCCACAGGAGGACCTGGACTACTTCGACAGGGGCGGCGACACGAGCAGGGAGATCGGCTGGGGCGAGAATCCGGCAGTCCTGGTCGTCGACATGACCTGCGCGTTCGTCGACGGGTCGTACCCGACGGGTCGGACGGATACGGGTCAGGCCGCCGTCGAGGCAAACGAACAGCTCATCGAGACGGCCCGGGCGGCCGACGTCCCCGTCTTCTTCACGACGCCGCTGGACTCGGACGTCTATCCGCGCGACTACAGCGGCACGACCAAAGCGTCGTCGGACTCGGAGCGAACGGACGAGGAAGCCGAGCGCTGGGACGAGGGCAACACGATCCCCGACCCCATCGCGCCGAACGACGACGAGGTCGTGATCCAGAAACCGCGGGCCAGCGCCTTCTTCGACACCCACATGTCGAACCTGTTGCACTACTACGGGATCGACACGCTGATCGTGACGGGCATGACCACCAGTGGCTGTGTCCGCGCCACCGTCGTCGACGGCCACTCCAGCAACTTCCGGGTGATCGTCCCCGAGGAGTGTGCCGCCGACCGCTCGGTGATCTCGCACAAAATCTCGCTGTTCGACATCGACATGAAATACGCCGACGTCCTCCCGCTCGCGGACGTGGTCGAGCGACTCGACGGTCAGGTCGCGGCGCCCGCCGACGACTGACTCACTCGTCGTCGCCGTCGTCGATCAGGTCGCTCTCCTCGGGGAGGGTGACGACGTTCTCGCGGCCGATCCGGAAGGTCTCGACGGCGTCGTCGTCCCGGAGGTTCCCGACGACCTGGCTGGTCTTGGCGTCCGTCCAGTCGAACTCGCCGGCGATCCGCTGCTGTTTGACCCGCCCGCCCGACTCGTTCAGCAACTTGAGCACCCGTTCCTCGTTGCTCAGCAGTTCCTCGGGCGGTTCCTCCGGGGCCCCGTCTTCATCGCTCGCGCCACTCTCACCGTCCTCGTCGTCTCCGCCGGCCGCTGCGCCGCCGGCACTCGCGGCGCCCGCGGCACCGCCGCCGCCAGCATCGGTCTCCGCGCCGTCGGCCGGTTGTGCTCCCGACGGCTGCACCTCGCCGCTGCGCTCCCGGTAGAGGTACGCACCGCCGACGACGACCAGCAGGAGGACGACGGCGCCGGCGACCATTCGAAGCATCCCCGCGTTCCCGCCGTCACCGCCGGCGCCCGAGGCGGCGACGAGTCTGGGTTCGTCGGGGCCGAAGTCGACCGGGCCGCGCCAGACGACGGCGTCGCTCCGGTTCTCGGTCGGCCGGGGTTCGACGCGCTCGACGCCGTAGCCGTCGGGATAGGCGAGGACGAGCACCGTCTCGCTGTCGAGGAACAGTTCCGAGAGCGCGTCGCCGGCGCGGATCCGGTCGCCGTCGGTCGTCGCGAAGTTCGTCCACGTGAACCGGTAGGTGATGACGCCGTACTCCTGGCCGAACGTCTGTCGCCCGGCCGAGACGCTGACGTTCACCAGCCCCATCTCGCGGCCGGTCGCGTTCTCCGCGCTAGCGACGGTGCGGCCCATCCCGTCGGCGAAGCGTGTCGTGAACGACGAGGCGTTCGCCTCGACATCGGCCTGTACGTCCTCGAAGGCGGCGGTCGCGTTCTCGTCGTCGAGTCGCAGGCGGTACTCGACGGTCCAGGCCGCCGTCCCGGACGCGTCGACGTCGGCGCGCAACACCACGGCGTCGGGGTCGACCGACGTCTGCAGGAAGCTCGGGTCGGGCTGTGCGTTCGTCCCGGGCCCGACCTGCGGGGCCGCTCCCGTCGGGGGTGCGAGCGTGGCGGTCGGGTCCGAACCACCGCTGGCGGCCGACGCGCCCCCCAGAACCGGGACTGCGATGGCGACGACGACCAGCGAGACGACGACCAGCGCGCCAGTGGCACGGCCCGAGCGCATTGTCGCGGCGTATGAACCCGGGGCGGAAATGCTTTCGTGGTCCGCCCGACGGGTTCGGTCTGAAAGACACATCAGTGCTGGCACACAACTCCTTTCCGTCCGCTGGTCCAGCATCGGATATGGACCGCAGTGGCGATATCGACACCAGAGGCGATCTCGAGGTCGACACACTGCTGAAGATCGTCCTCGTGCTGGTCGTCGTCTGGATCGGCATCGAGATCCTCGAATCCGTGATCGACCTCGTGTTCGGTCCGTTCAAGTCCATCTTCGGGCTGATCATCGTCGTCCTCATCCTGCTCTGGCTGCTCGACCGGATCTGACCGTCGCCCGCTCGGTCTCGCCGCCGCCGTCCGCCCGCTACCGAGCGGTGGGCTTTTCGCCACGAGCGCCCACTCGCCGGACGTGTACAGCCTGAACGTCCCGGTCCCCTCGGACGTGGCGCGCCTCGCGAGCGACCTCGCCCGCGAGTTACCGGACGCTCGCGCCCGCCGCCGGGGTGAACACACCCTCGTCTGCAAGCGCCTCGACCCCGGGGAAGGTCCCGACGCGGTCCACCGCCTCGACGCCCGCCTCCGCGAGGCCGTCGCCGGGACACCGCCGTTCGCGGTTCGCGTCGCCCGCGTCGCCCAGTTCCGCCAGGCCGTCACTGGCCCCTCCCCGGTCGTCTACCTCGCCGTCGAGAGTCCCGGTCTCCACGAGGCCCACGAACGCCTCTGCGAGGTCTTCGATCCCGTCGACGGACTGGAGGGCGACGAGTACACGCCCCACGTCACGGTCGCCCGGGGTGGGTCCTCCGAGCGCGCCGACGCGGTCTGTGGGCGAGAGGTCGACCCTATCGAGTGGACGGTCGAAAAACTCCAGCTGTACGACCCCGACCACCACCAGCCGGTGCGCACGCTGTCCCTACCGGCCTGAGTGCGGAGTCGGTCCCCGTCGCTCACGTGAGGGCGGTGACGGATCCCGTCGCTCGACGCAAGTATTTTTGTCACCCCGCACCCTGTCTCGTGCATGCATTATCTGGAAGTCGAGGGTGCCCGCGAGTTCGTCGCCCGCCTGGACCACGGTGGCGACTGGCGCGCACAGATCGAGGCGTTCGCCGCCGACGAGGGCGTCACATCGGCCTTCTTCTTCGGGCTCGGGGCCGTCCGGGACGCCGAGATATACTTCTACGACCAGGACGACCAGGAGTACTACCCCGTCGAGTTCGACGAACCCCTGGAGATGGCCGCCTGCATGGGGAACGTCTCCGACCTGGACGGCGAGCCGTTCGCACACACTCACGCCGTCCTCTCCCGGGCGGACGGATCGACCGTGGCGGGCCACCTGAACCGCGCGACGGTCTTCGCCGGCGAACTGTACGTCCGCACGTTCGAGCAGTCGCTCGAGCGCGCCCACGACGAGACGACCGACCTGGACCTCTGGCCGCTGTGATGGGCGCGACGGACCGCCCCCGAGCGCCCGCCACGACCCGCCGGGAGGGGGGACGATGAGAGACGTCGATGAGCGCTACTTCCAGCGGCTGGAATCCCAGCTCGACGAGGCGTTCGACGTCGCCGAGCGGGCCCGCGAACGCGGCGGCGACCCCACCGACGGTGTCGAGATCCCAGTCGCCCGCGACATGGCCGACCGCGTCGAGAACATCCTCGGCATCGACGGCGTCGCCGAGCGCGTCCGCGAACTCGAAGGCGAGATGAGTCGCGAGGAGGCCGCTCTCGAACTCGTCTCCGACTTCGTCGAGGGTAGCGTCGGGGACTACGAGACCAAAGCCGGGAAAGTCGAGGGCGCGGTCCGGACGGCGGTCGCCCTGCTGACCGAGGGTGTCGTCGCCGCGCCCATCGAGGGGATCGACCGCGTCGAAGTGCTCGCAAACGACGACGGCACCGAGTTCGTCAACGTCTACTACGCCGGTCCGATCCGCTCTGCGGGCGGGACCGCGCAGGCGCTCTCGGTGCTGGTCGCCGACTACGCCCGCGCCCTCCTGGGTATCGACCAGTACAAGGCTCGCGACGAGGAGATCGAACGCTACGCCGAGGAGGTGGCGCTGTACGACCAGGAGACCGGTCTCCAGTACTCCCCGAAGGACAGGGAGACGAAGTTCATCGCCGAGCACATGCCGATCATGCTCGACGGCGAGGCCACCGGCGAGGAGGAGGTGTCGGGGTATCGGGACCTCGAACGCGTCGACTCGAACTCGCCACGCGGCGGGATGTGTCTCGTCCTCGCCGAGGGGATCGCCTTGAAGGCCCCGAAGATCCAGCGCTACACCCGCAATCTCGACGAGGTGGACTGGCCCTGGCTCCAGGACCTCATCGACGGCACTATCGGCAAGGACGGCGGCGACGAGGCCGACGAGGCCGACGCGGAGGCCGAGGGCGACGCCGCCGAAGACGGGGCCGAGGACGCCGACGACGCCCTCGACGAACCCGCCGGACCGCCCCGTCCCGACCCCAGCAAGAAGTTTCTCCGTGACCTGATCGCGGGTCGGCCAGTCTTCTCACACCCCAGCGAGGCCGGCGGGTTCCGGTTGCGCTACGGCCGAGCGCGCAACCACGGGTTCGCCACTGCCGGTGTGCACCCGGCGACGATGCACCTCGTCGACGACTTCCTCGCGACCGGTACCCAGATCAAGACCGAACGCCCCGGGAAAGCGGCGGGCGTCGTCCCCGTCGATACCATCGAGGGGCCCACCGTTCGCCTCGCAAACGGCGACGTCCGCCGGATCGACGACCCCGCCGAGGCCCTGGAACTGCGCAACGGCGTCGAGAAGGTGATCGACCTCGGCGAGTACCTCGTCAACTACGGCGAGTTCGTCGAGAACAACCACCCGCTCGCGCCCGCGTCCTACACCGTCGAGTGGTGGCGCCAGGACCTCGCCGCGGCCGGCGCGGACGTCCAGGCGATGCGTGACTCCCTCGCCGTGGACCTGGCGGATCCAGACGCCGACGAGGCACTCGAGTGGGCGACGGAGTACGACGCGCCGATCCACCCGAAATACACCTACTGCTGGCACGACGTGCGCGTCGAGGACGTCTGTGCGCTCGCCGAGGCCGTCGACGAAGGACGTGTTGCACAGACCGACGGTGCGAGCGAGGCGCCACGCGCCTCGATGGCGAGCGAGGAGCAGCGCGACTCGCGAGCAGCGGGGCGTGACCCGGCCGCCACCGACGACGAAAGTCGCGACGACGTCGCCGCCGGCGACCTCGTCCTCCCGCGCACTGAACAGGTCCGGGAGACGCTCGAACACCTGCTGGTCGAGCACACCCAGCGCGAGGACTCGCTCGTCGTGCCCGACTGGCACCCACTCGTCCGGACGCTCGGCTTCTCCGACGCGCTCGACCGGGAGTGGACCCCCGACGACATCTCCGAGCGCGCCCGCTCGTACGCCGACGGCGAGAACGCCATCGAAGCGATAAACGAAATCGCCCCCTTCGAGGTGCGAGAACGCGCCCCGACCCGCGTCGGCAACCGGATGGGTCGCCCCGAGAAGTCCGAACGGCGGGACCTCTCGCCGGCCGTCCACACGCTCTTTCCCATCGGCGAATCGGGTGGCTCCCAGCGGAAAGTCGGCGACGCCGCACAGGACGGCGACAGCGTCGACGGCTCCCAGGGCAAAGTCGAGGTGGAAGTCGGCCGCATGGAGTGTGGCGACTGCGGCGAGCGGACGTTCAAACCCCGCTGTCCCGAGTGTGGTGGCGTCACCGACCCCGTCTACGTCTGCCCCGACTGCGAGCGCGAGGTCGAGGTCGACGAGTCGGGCCGCGCGGAGTGCTCCAGATGTGAGACGCTCGCCTACCCCACCCAGTACGAACTGGTCGACGTCGCCGAGGAGTTCCGGGACGCCCTCGCGAACGTCGGCGAGCGCCCCACCGCCTACGAGACGCTCAAGGGCGTCAAGGGTCTCTCCTCGAAGCTCAAGACGCCCGAACCGATGGAGAAGGGCATTCTGCGGGCGAAACACGATGTCTCCGCGTTCAAGGACGGCACCGTGCGCTACGACATGACCGACCTCCCCGTGACGTCGGTGCGTCCCTCGGAACTCGACGTCACCGCCGACGCGTTCCGGGCGCTGGGTTACGAGGAGGATATCCACGGCGACCCGCTCAGGCACGACGACCAGCTGGTCGAACTGAAGGTGCAGGACATCGTCCTCTCGGACGGCGCCGCCGAGCACATGCTCCAGACGGCGGCGTTCGTCGACGACTTGCTCGAACAGTACTACGGCGTCGACCGCTTCTACGACTTCGACGAGCGCGACGACCTCGTGGGGGAACTCGTCTTCGGGATGGCGCCCCACACGAGCGCCGCGACTGTCGGGAGAGTTGTAGGTTTCACGTCGGCCGCAGTCGGATACGCACATCCGTACTTTCACGCCGCAAAGCGGCGCAACTGCTTCCATCCAGAGACGACGATCCGCTACGAGGACGAGAGTGGCGAGAAACGCCACGAACGGATCGACACGTTCGTCGAGGAACGCCTCGAGGAGCCGCGCGAGGACGACTTCGGGGCGCTGGTGACTGAACTCGACGGTACAGTGACTGTCCCGTCGTTGACTGACGACGGTCGCCGGGTTCGAAAGCCGGTCGAGGCGATCTCGAAGCACCCGTCGACCGACCATCTGGTCGAGATAGAAACTGAAAGCGGTCGGTGTCTGACCGTCACGCCGGATCACTCGATACCACGCTGGGTCGGTGGTGTCGAAACCATCGAGGCACACGAACTGAGCGAGGGTGACGCGGTTCCGGCGTTCGTAGACGGGCAGGACTCGGCTCGGTCGACGGAGTTGACGACCGCCACCGACGGTGGCGCCCCGAGCCTTGATATAGTAGACCGGGTCGAGTACGTCGCGACGGATGTCGACTACACGTATTCGCTCACAGTCAGTGACACGCATCGGCTCGTCGCGAACGAACTCGTGGCAGCGCAATGTGACGGCGACGAGGACTGTGTGATGCTCCTGATGGACGGCCTGTTGAACTTCTCTCGCCAGTACCTGCCTGACCAGCGCGGCGGGAGCGTCGCCGAGGACTCGCGTCTCGTCGCTGTCGACCCGGAGGGCGATGTCCGGTTCCTGACGTTCGAGGAGTTCTGGCACGAACTCGAATCACCGGTCGAGGTCGACGGGAAGTTCCGCAAGCGGACCTGCTACGCGGAGGGGTGGCAGACGTTCGCGTTCGGCGACGACCACGAGGCGTCGCTCGAACCGATCGAGAAGGCGATCCGGTATCGGGCCAGCGACGACGAGCAACTGGTTCGGGTTGAGACGCAGTTCGGCCGCTCGCTCGACATCACGGAGAATCACAGCCTGTTCCGATACGACGACGGGATCGAAGAGGTCGCTGGAGCAGACCTCGAAGCGGATGATATCGTCGTCGCACCGCGTGATCTCGCCGTCGAGACGAACGAGACGATCATCGATGTTGCCGAGTGCGTCGACGAACCCTACGTCGTCATCGACGATCGCGTCGAGGACCTGCTCAGAACCGTCTGGGAGTCGACCGACCACGGGAGTGAGGCGCACGCAGCGTTCACCGCCGGCCTCTCGTATCGCCTGCGCAAGTCCAAGATCGCGTTCGACCAGTTCGAAGAGATACTCGACCATGGCGGATTCGTCGTCCCGGACGACGTCGAGATCGGAATTCCGGGCTCGGAACTGGGGATCGAACGGACCATCGAGGTCGACGAGGACTTCGCGTGGTTCCTCGGACTCTTCGTCGCAGAGGGGACGACATCGAGTTTCAACCCCTGCATTCACAACGCCGACGAGGATCTCGTCGACCGCGCAGCCGAGATCGCCACGGAAAAGTTCGGCGTCGAACCCGGTCGTCGGTGGTCGAACCGCGCGTACGAACTCCGCTTCCCGGCGGTCTTCCGCGAAGTGCTCTATTCGCTGGGCTTCGAGGACGCCGACTCGTACGATTCGAGCGAGAAGGTCGTGCCCGACTGTATCTTGCGAGCACCGCGCAAGCAGGTGCTGGCGTTCCTGCGGGGCTTCGTGGCCGGTGACGGCAGCGACACGAGCGACGACAACGTGACCACAGTCGCATTCTACACGACCAGCGACGATGTCAAAGACGGGATCGTGTTCCTCCTGCACCGACTCGGTCTCGTCGCCACCGTCACGGAGAAGACCGACAGAGACGGCAACCGACAGGACATCTATACCGTGACCATGTCGGGTGAGGCAAGCGACAACCCGCTCCATCGGATTCTGAACGGCGAGGAGCCGTACCATCCGAAGAGCCTCGTCGTTTCGGTTCCCGACGCGCTACTCGAGATTCGGACGATGGATATCGACGGCGTGAAACAGACGATACCGCACTATCTCACGGAGCGCGACAACGTCTCGCTAGAGAAACTCCGCGAGATGGTCGCCAAACTCGGCGACCGCGACCTGCCGCCAGAAGCGGAACCGAAACTCGACGAGATCCGGCCACTCGTCGACGGTGACCTCTCCTATCTCCGTGTTACAGACGTCGGAAGAGTCGATTATGAGGGGCACCTCTACGACCTCCAGGTCGGTGGCGATCCTGTCTTCACCGCGAACTGGCTGTACGCACACAACTCGATGGACGCGGCTCTCGTGATGTCCTCGCGCATCGACCCGTCGGAGATCGACGACGAGGCCCACAACATGGACATCATGCGCGAGTACCCGCGGGAGTTCTACGAGGCAACGCGCGAGATGGCCGACCCCGGCGAGGTCGAGGACGTCATGAAGATCGCCGAGGAGACCCTCGGAACTGACCGCGAATACACCGACTTCGCCCACACGCACGACACCTCGAACATCGCCCTCGGTCCCGACCTCTCGGCGTACAAGACCCTCGGGTCGATGGAGGAGAAGATGGACGCCCAGCTGGGTCTCTCCCGCAAACTCCGCGCCGTCGACGAGACCGACGTCGCCGAGCGCATCATTGAGTACCACTTCCTGCCGGACATCATCGGGAACCTGCGGGCGTTCTCCCGGCAGGACGTCCGCTGTCTCGACTGCGGCGAGAAATACAGGCGGATGCCCCTCACCGGCGACTGCCGGGAGTGTGGCGGACAGGTCAATCTCACTGTTCACGAGGGGTCGGTCTCGAAGTACATCGACACCGGCCTCACGGTCGCCGAGGAGTTCGGCTGCCGGGAGTACACGGTCCAGCGCCTCGAAATCCTCCAGCGCCGCATCGAGCGCATCTTCGAGGACGACACAAACAAGCAGAGCGGGATTGCGGATTTCATGTAGAGACGACCTTTTCTCGTTCAGGGTCGCTCACTCCGCTCTCTCGTCCGGTGAACCGCGCGCCTCCGGCACGCGGACGATGGGGGCGTTCTCTTTCTCTAGCGTCCGCGAGCGTAGCGAGACGGTTTACGGGACCGAACGCAGTGAGGTCCCGCTTTTTCATCACCGGTAGAGCAAGCTCTACCGAGCCTTGCCTCGCTTCGCTCGGCAAGACCATGTTTTTGCCGAGGGGTGTCCTCGGTCGCTTCGCTCCCTGTGGGCACCCCCTCGGCAAAAACATGGGGCTGTCTGACGCGTGACCGACGGAGGTTTATGAGGTATGGAGGCGAGAAGACCAACACGATGTACGACACGCTGGCGGACGGCGGCGGCGACCACGGGACTGGGGAGCGGTCGATCCCTATCGAGGTCGCGGTCGGCGACGACGCGGAGACGCGCCCGCCGGTCGACGACGCGACGCGGGTCGACGTCGAGGTCGACGGGCAGATGTACCCGACAGCGCGCCTGGCCGACGGCCGCTACGTCGCCTGGTGGTTCGACACCGACGCGCCGGATCTGGACGACCCCGTCACGACCGAGTGGGTCGCGGCCCCGACCCGTTTCCTCGCCGCCGGCACGCTCCACGAACTCTGGCAGGACCCGGCCGCGTTCGACCACGTCACGAACGACGCCATCTCGCCGGAACCCTGAAATCGGACGCTTCTGTCGACCAGTTCGACCGGGCCGGGAGCGCGACGCCTGGTGGGAACGTATCCGTTTCAGCGGTCGCGGACGTCCTCGGTGCGGACCGTCTCGGCGAGGCTGGGGTCCTCGGCGGGTTCGGATTGGTAGTGACCGCTGGATTTGATGATCGAGAGTGCGGTCATGATGTCCGTCCGGGTGAGCAACCCGACGAACTCGTCGTCGTCCATGACGAGCAGGCGGCCGACGTTGTGCTCGTTGAGCTGGTCGAGAGCGGTCATCACGTCCGCCTCCGGAGCGACGGTGTAGAGTTCGGTGGTCATGACCTCCTCGACGCGGTAGGCGTCGCGTTCGACCTCCCGCACGGCGCGGGCGTCGGCGAGCGTGACGAGACCGACGACCTCGCCGTCGCGCTCGACCGGGTAGCCGGTGTGGCGCTCGACGAACATCACCTCGATCAGGTCGGCGACCGACGCCCCCGCGTCGACGCTGCTCACGCGGTCGGCCGGGGTCATCACGTCTCGCACCGTCACCCCCTCGAAGGCCGCGCGCATCACCGTCTGCTGGGCCTCGCTGGAGGCGCCGATGTAGATGAAAAAGGCGATCGCGACGAGAAAGAGTCCGCCGCCGCCGAACAGGCCGAACAGGCCCAGTGCGATGGCGAACAGCTTGCCGACCTCGGCGGCGATCTCGGTCGCGCGGGCGTACGGACGGGTCCGCGCGAGGAGCGCCCGGAGGACGCGTCCGCCGTCCATCGGGAACCCGGGGAGCATATTGAATATCGCGAGGGCGACGTTCATCACGGCGAGATAGCCCAGCAGGAAGGCGCCGGCGGCGACCGTGACCGACCCGCTCTGGGGGACCGCGAGGAACGCGGCGTAGGAAGCGACGCCGAGGGCGACGCTGACGAGCGGACCGGCGAGGGCGATGACGAGTTCGTGGCGCCAGTCCTCTGGCATCTCGTCTAGCTGGGCGATGCCGCCGAAGATCCAGAGCGTGATCGAGGCGATGGGATAGCCCAGGTGCCTGGCCACGAGCGAGTGGCCGAGTTCGTGGAGGACGACGCCGGCGAACAGGCCGAGCGCGGCGACGAGTCCCAGCACGTACGACGTGGGCGACGTCGCGAGGGGTTCGACCGGGATAGTCGCACCCATCGCCTCGTTGAGCAACTCCACGTACCCGCCCACCTGGCTCCCGATGATCCACGCAAAGAGCGGGAGGACCAGCAGGAAGGTCAGGTCGACGTTCAGCGGGATGCCAAACGCGCTTCCGAACCGGTACCGTGCCATACCTCCGATTGGGTCGGCGCACCCTTAAGGTCGCGTGTCGGCAGGCGGTCCGGCGTCGGCCGCCCGGTCGTACGGGCCGCTTCACCACCGGTCAGCGACGTGGGGTTCCCCCGACGATAAGATGGTCGGGGGTGACGACGCGTGCATGTACACCTCCTTCGGCCCGGGCGCGCTGGGGATCGACCTGTCCTTTCCCGAGGCGGCGGCGCTGGCCGCCGACACCGGCTTCGATGGGATTCAGGTTGACCTCGCCTTCCTCCGGGCACACGGACCCGAGGAGTACCGGGCGGTACTGGACGAGCACGACCTCCGGACGGGGAGTCTCTCGCTCCCGGTCGACGTCGCCGGCGACGCCGATAGTTTCGAGGACGACCTCGACGCGCTCCCCGCGATCGCGGCTGACGCCGCCGCCGTCGGCTGTTCACGTACCTCGACGTACGTCCTCTCGTTTAGCGACGAGTTGCCCTTCGAGGAGAACTTCGCGTTCCATCGCGAGCGTCTCGAACGTGTCGCGGCCGTCCTCGCCGACCACGATATGCGACTCGGGCTCGAGTTTCTGGGGCCACAGACCCTGCGCGAGGGCCACGAGTACGAGTTCGTCCACACCGTCGAGGGGATGGTGGAACTGGCGGAGGCGGCCGGGGAGAACGTCGGCCTCCTGCTGGACGCCTGGCACTGGCACACCGCGGGCGGGTCGGTCGCGGCGCTGGAGTCTCCTGGGACGGAGGATATCGTCGACGTCCACGTCAACGACGCGCCCGAGGGGGTCGCCCTCGCCGAGTACGTCGACAGCGAGCGCGCGATGCCCGGTGAGACCGGCGTCGTCGACATCGAGACCTTCCTGGGCCAGCTCGATACCATCGGCTACGAGGGGCCCGTGATGGTCGAACCGTTCAGCGACGAACTGTCGGCGATGGATCCAGAACCGGCCGCCCGCCGGACGATGGAGTCGCTCGAGACTATCTGGGAACGGGCGGGGCTCTGACTCGGTAACGCTCTGTCCGGTGCGACGCGGGCTCGCCGCAGCTTGGGGGTCAGGGTCTTGACCCCGGCGTCGCTACACTCGCATATGAGCGACACCACCCAGCGACCGCTCGTGCGCTACGCGGCCGAGATCGAGGCCGAACCCGTCGACGCCGCCGGCGGACTCTCGAAAGCCGTCCTGATCGGCGAGGAACACGGCGCGCCGACCCTCGCGATCCGTCGGTTCACCCTCGCGCCCGGTGCAACAGTCCCGAAACACACCAACGAGATCGAACACGAGCAGTACGTCCTTGCGGGTGAATACGTCGTGGGAATCGAGGGTGAGGAACACACCGTCAGCGCGGGTGACGCCCTGCACATCCCGGCGGGCGCGGTCCACTGGTATCGCAACGAGGGCGACGCCGAGGGCGAGTTCCTCTGTGCGGTGCCGACCGGCGACGACAGTATCGACCTCGTCGAGGAGTGACGCCGACCGGCGGAAGGCCGCCGCGGTGGCTGTGGCGTCACGCGACGGCCGACGGAAGGCCGCCGTCGTGGCTATGGCGTCACGCGACGGCCGACGGAAGGCCGCCGTCGTGGCTGTGGCGTCACGCGACGGCCGACCGGTCTCGGCGGGTCTTCGCACACCGGCGCAACGTCCATACCGCTGCTCGTCCTATCGGGGGACATGACCGACGAGTTCGCGACCCGTATCGTCCTCTCGTTCCCTGCTGATATCGGGAAGCACGGTCGCAAGCGTCTCAATCAGGACTACTACAAGGGGTGGCTCAGGAAGACCCACGACGCCGTCGCCGTCGGCGACGAGTGGGACGAGTTCACCGACGTCGGCTGCTGTGGCAGTCACATGGACCTCCCACTGGTCGTCGAGACCGTCGAGGGCGGTTCCCGGATGGGCCCGGAGACGGCCATCGAGTACACCGAACGCGAGGCCTGCGGGATCAACTCCGGGTGGTCGGTCCAGCACGACGAACCCGAACCGGTGCGGGACTGAGCGTCGGCGGTCCGAAGCGATCCCCGGTGTTCTCGAGTCAGATACCGGCAGTGGTGCCGAAAACACCGTCGAAAACCTCATATGGGCATATATCCGAATATATCGTATGGTGAAGACGATTCGCGTCTCAGAGGAGTATCACGAGTGGCTGACAGCCCACAAACACGACGGTGAGACGATGGAGGAGACGCTTCGCCGAATGACGCGAGGGCCGAATCCCGGTGACGTCGCCGGTTTGCTCTCCGAAGAGGAGGCCGAAGCGGCGAAAGCAGCGGTGGAACAGCTCCGCGGGCGCGACCGGGACAGATTCGAGGATGCCCGGGAGGCCTTCGAAGGGAGGGGCGGGGACACGGACGAATGATCCTCGACTCGACGTACCTGTTCGATCTGATGGCCGGAGGTTCCGACGCGTTCGCGAAGGGGACGGAACTGGTCGAGAACGGCGAGATGCAGTGGCTCCCGACACCCGTCGTCGCCGAAGTTTACTACGGGGCCGCGACGACGCGCAGCGACACGACAGAGGCAGAGGTTCGGAACCGCCTGCTGGGGTATCCACGGATCGAGGTCGACGAGGAAGTCGCCAGAACTGCGGGCGAACTACTCGCACGAGCCGACGACCGGGCGGGTGGAAACGCCGGTGTCGGATCGAACGACGCGTACATCGCCGCGATGGCAGACGTCCTCGACGACACCGTACTCACCGCAAACGTCGACGATTTCGAGGCTCTCGACGTCCCGGTAGAGACGTACTGAACTCCCCACATCGTGCTGTCCCGCCGACGGGTGGTCACTCCCCACTGTCGCACTCGTACTGCGGGTAGTGTTCGACGACGTGTTCGGGCGTCACCCGGTCTTCTCTGAGGTCGCGTTCGATGGCGTCGACCGGCCGCGCTTCGGGCGGGCCGAACCCGCCGCCGCCGGGCGTCCTGACACTCACGAGGTCGCCGTCACCGAGGTCGAGCGTCGTCATCCCATCGATGGGCTGGACGACGCCGCCGACCACCACGCGGTCGTCGCCCGGGGCGCCGTCCTCGCCGCCGTCGAGGCCGTACGGACGGTTGGTCCGGCGGTCCGCCAGTAGCGAGAACTCGGCGTCGTGGTCGAGCACGCGGACGTCCCGGCGGATGCCCAGCCCGCCCCGGCGGCGGCCCGCGCCGCCGGTGTCGGGCCGGAGTTCGTAGCGCTCGACGCGGAGGGGATAGGAGAGTTCCAGCGCCTCGACGGGCGTGTTTCGGGTGTTGGTCATGTGGGCGTGGACGCCGTCGACGCCGTCGCGCTCCGGGCGGGCGCCGTAGCCGCCGCCGATGGTCTCGTAGAAGGTGTACGGGGTTTCGGCGTCGGCGCTCCCCAGGGTGACGTTGTTCATCGACCCGTTCGCGGCGGCAGCGATGGGCCGAACCCCGCCCTCCGCCATCGCTCCCAGTACCACGTCGACGACGCGCTGTGAGGTCTCGAGGTTGCCACCCACGACCGCCGCGGGCTTGCGGGCGTTGACGACTGTTCCCTCCGGTGCCGTCACGGAGAAGGGCCGGTAACAGCCCTCGTTCGGCGGAACCGACGGGTCGGTGACCGCCCGGAGCGCGTAGTAGGTGGCGCTGGTCGTCACCGCCAGGGGCGCGTTGACCGGACCCGGGACCTGTGTGGCCGACCCCTCGAAGTCCACGGCCACGGTGTCGCCGTCGACGGTGACCGTCGCCGCGATGGTGACGTCTTCCGTTCCCGCGCCGTCCCCGTCGAGGACGTCCTCGAACGCGTCGGTACCGTCCTCGAGGTCGCGCACTTCCTCACGCATGCGGGCCTCGCTGTAGTCGAGGACGCGGTCGGTCACCGCCTCGACGGTGGGACGGCCGTGTGTCTCGACGAGTTCGGCGAACCGGCGGCGACCGGTCTCGTTCGCGGCCTGCTGGGCGCGCAGGTCGCCCTCGCGCTCGTCGGGCGTCCGGACGTTCTCCAGGAGCAGGTCGAACACTCCCTGGACGGGGTCGCCACCCGCGAACAGTTTGACGGGCGGGATCTGGACCCCCTCGCCGAAGATACTCGTCGAGTCCGCCGAGACGCTCCCCGCGCGCGCCCCGCCCACGTCGGCGTGGTGGGCGCGATTGGCGACGTACGCGACGAGCTCGCCGTCGGCGTACACCGGGCTGACGAACGTGATGTCGGGGAGGTGTGCGCCGCCGCTGAACGGCGAGTTGTGGATGGCGGTGTCGCCGGGTCCCAGATCGAGGGCGTCGACGACCGCCCGCACGGAGTCGGGCATCGCTCCCAGATGGACCGGGATGTTCTCGGCCTGGGCGAGCATCCGCCCGTCGGCGTCGAAGACGGCCGACGAGCAGTCCTTGCGTTCCTTGATGTTCGGGGAGTAACTCATCCGGACGAGGTTGGCGCTCATCTCCTCGGCGACGGACTCGAAACCGTTGCGCAGCACCTCGAGGGTGACGGGGTCGACGTCAGTGGACTCCCGAGAACTGCCAGTCATGACTGGCCCTCGCTGGTGGTTATCGCCAGCGTGCCGCGCTCGTCGACGGCGACGGACTGGCCGGGGTGGACGACCGTCGTCGCGGCGTCGGCCTGGACGACCGAGGGTCCGTCGAACTCGCCGCCCGGCGGGAGGCGGGCGTGTTCGTAGACGGGTACCTCGCGCTCGTCGCCGTCGAACCCGACGGGTCGCTCGCCGAGGACGGCGTCGTCGACGGTTCCCTCGACAGTCGAGCGGACGTCGACGGCGGGGATCTCTCCCACCGCGCGGACGCGGGCGTTGACGAGTTCGACCGGTTCCCCGGGGTTGGCGTGGCCGTACTGGGACTCGTGGCGCTCGTGGAACCGGTCGGCGGCGGTCGACAGGTGGTCTCCGCCGGCATCCCCGTCCGCGCCGGTAGCGTCGTCGACCCCCTCGACCGTATCGAGCGGAACCGTCAGCGAGTACGACTGGCCCCGGTATCTGAGATCGAGCGTCCGCTCGAAGGCCATCGCGTCGGCCTCGACCCCCTCCGAGTCGAGTCGCTCGCGCCCCTCGGCGACGAGGTCGTCGAACCACTCGTCGAGGTCGTCGCCCGTCACGTCGGCCAGCGGTTCGACGACCGCCCGCACGTACGTGTGCTCGATGTCAGACGCCAGCAAGCCGAGTCCCGAGAGGACGCCCGCAAGGCGCGGGACGAGGACGGTGGGGATCGAGAGGTCCTCGGCGAGACGCGGGGCGTGCAGCGGCCCGGCCCCGCCGAAGGCCACCAGCGCGAACTCCCGGGGGTCGTGGCCCCGCTCGACGCTCACCACGCGCAGGGCTCGTTCCATGTTCGCGCGCGCCACCTCCAGGATGCCACGGGCGGCCGCCGCCACGGACTGACCCAGCGGGTCGGCGACGCCGGCTTCGACCGCGGCACTCGCCGCGTCGACGTCCACCGAGAGGTCGCCCCCGAGCGGGTAATCGGGGTGGATCCGCCCGAGGACGACGTGGGCGTCCGTGACAGTGGGACGGTCGCCGCCCGTCCCGTAGGCGGCCGGGCCGGGGTCCGCGCCGGCGGATTCAGGTCCGACTCGCAGCGCGCCGCCGGCGTCGACGCGGGCGATGGACCCACCGCCCGCGCCGATGGTGTGGATGTCGACCGTGGGGACGCCGAGGGGGTAGCCGGCGATGGCCCAGTCGGTCGTCCGGGCGGGGTCGCCCCCGGTGACGAGGCTGACGTCGGTGCTCGTCCCGCCCATGTCCATCGTGACGACGTCCTCGTATCCCGCCGCACTCGCCAGGTAGCCCGCCCCGCGAACCCCGGCGGCGGGCCCCGAGAGGACGGTGTTGACGGGCGTTTCGCTCGCCGCGTCGGCGCTCGTCAGTCCGCCGTGGGACTGCATGACCGCGGGTTCGCGTTCGATGCCCGCCTCGCGCGTCCGCCGCGCGAGTCGCTCGAGGTAGGTCTCCATCACCGGTCCCAGTGCGGCGTTGAGCGCCGTCGTCGACGTCCGCTCGTACTCGCGAAACTCCGGGAGCACGTCCGAGGAGAGTGATATCGTCAGGTCCTCGTCGTGCTCGCGCAACCGGTCTCGCACACGCCGTTCGTGGTCTGGAGTCCGGAACGAAAAGAGGAGCGAGACGGCCACGCTCTCGACGTCGGGGAACCGGTCCACGAGGGCGTCGAGGTCGGCGTCGTCGAGCGGCGCGACCACCTCGCCGTCGGAGCCGACGCGCTCGGGCACCATGAGCCGACGATGTCGCGGCACGAGCGGGTCGGGCCGCTCGAAGTCCAGGTCGTACAGGTCCGCGCGGTCCTGGCGACCGATCTCCAGCACGTCTCGAAACCCCTCGGTCGTGACCAGTGCCGTCTCCGGGAGGTCGCCCTCGAGGACGGCGTTGGTCGCGACGGTGGTGCCGTGGCCGAGGAAGGTCACAGTCGCGGTGTCGACGCCCTCCGCCTCGGCTTTCTCCAGCCCGTCGACGACGCCGTCGTCGGGCCGGTCGGGCGTGCTCGGTGTCTTCAGCCCCCGGAGTCTGCCGTCGTCGTCGACGACCACGACGTCGGTGAACGTCCCGCCGACGTCGACGCCGATGCGGGTCATCGCCGCCACCCCACACCGTGTCCGTCACCGCTCGCGTCGCCGGTCGTCGTCCGTCGCCGTTCGTCGGATCGCATCTCAGTCGTTCACACGGGAGGCGTGCCGGGGGGAAAAACCGTCGGTCGGGGCAACGTTGCCGCCGGGTGGGTGTCGGTCGGTCCCGTCCGGCCCGCATCGGCGCCCGGCCGTCGCCGCGGGCCTCGGCGCCAGTCCGAATCGCTGAAATACCGCAGTCCCCTGCCCCTATACGTGTCACAGCAGGTCGGGCAGGTCGACACCCTGTTCTGCCACGAGCACGGCGACGACGTCCGCGTCGCGGTCGTCACCGACGGCCAGCGACGGCTCCACGCGATCCTCGAACTCAAGGAGACCGACGCCGGCCCGCGCCCCGCTCGCCTCCGCCTCAAACAGGGCACCAGCGAGGAGCCTCGCCCGCCCGACCTGTTCGTCGAACTCGCCCGCCGTGCCGGGCGCATCCGCATCTCACAGCAGACCTCGCCCGGGATGCGCGACCGCCTGCGCGCGTTGCTCGACGCCTACCAGCTCGAGGCGAAGGTCGTCCGCACCTGCCGGTACTGCGCCAGCGAGGGCAACTACTCGCCGATCACGTCCGAGACGGCCATCGAGGCCGACGGCGAGCACATCTGTCCGGACTGTGCGAAGGCCGAACTCGAACGCGAACTCGCCTACCACGGATCCGTGGGGGGCAACGCCCGCGACCGACTCGAGGACCTCCTGCTCGAAGTCCAGGACCTCACCCGCGTGAAGAACCTCCTCAAGGGGGACCTCGACCCCGACCTCACCAAGTTCGACGAGATCTCCGCGACTGTGGACGAGGTCGACCCCGTCCCCGTCTCCTCGCTCTCCCTCCATCCGGGTATCCAGACCCACCTCGAGAGCCGCTTCGACACCCTCCTCCCCGTCCAGAGTCTCGCGGTCGAACACGGTGCGACCGAGGGGAAAGACCAGCTGGTCGTCAGTGCCACCGCGACGGGCAAGACGCTCATCGGCGAGATGGCCGGCCTCGACCGCGTCCTCAACGGGAAGGGCAAGATGCTCTTTCTCGTCCCGCTGGTCGCACTCGCGAACCAGAAGTACGAGTCGTTCCAGGACCGCTACGGCGACATGGTCGACGTCTCCCTGCGGGTGGGCGCGAGTCGCATCAACGACGACGGCGACCGCTTCGACCCCGGCGCGGACGTCATCGTCGGCACCTACGAGGGCATCGACCACGCCCTCCGGACGGGCAAGGACCTGGGCAACATCGGCACCGTCGTCATCGACGAGGTCCACACCCTCGGCGAGGGCGAACGGGGCCACCGGCTGGACGGGCTCATCTCCCGGCTGAAGTACTACTGCGGCGACCTGAGCGACAACGCGAGCGACGACGGTACCCAGTGGATCTACCTCTCCGCGACCGTCGGGAACGCGGGACAGCTCGCCGAGCAACTCCGGGCACAGCTCATCGAGTTCGAGGAGCGGCCCGTCCCCATCGAACGCCACGTCACCTTCGCCGACGGGCGCGAGAAGGTCCGCGTCGAGAACAAACTCGTCCGGCGGGCCTTCGACACGAAATCCTCCAAGGGCTACCGGGGCCAGACCATCGTCTTCACCAACTCCCGGCGGCGCTGTCACGAGATATCGCGCAAGTTAGAGTACGATTCGGCCCCCTATCACGCCGGCCTGGACCACGGCCGCCGCAAGAAAGTCGAGCGGCTGTTCGCCGACCAGGACCTCGCCGCGGTCGTGACGACCGCCGCGCTCGCGGCGGGGGTTGACTTCCCGGCCTCCCAGGTCGTCTTCGACTCGCTGGCGATGGGCATCGAGTGGCTCACCGTCCAGGAGTTCCACCAGATGCTCGGCCGTGCGGGCCGGCCCGACTACCACGACAAGGGCACCGTCTACGTGCTCGTCGAACCCGACTGCACCTATCACAACAGCCAGGAGATGACCGAGGACGAGGTGGCGTTCAAACTCCTCAAGGGCGAGATGGAACCGGTCATCACGCGCTACGACGAGGGCGCGGCCGTCGAGGAGACGCTCGCGAACGTCACGGTGGCGGGCAAACACGCCAAGCGGCTCAACGACCGGATGGTCGGCGAGGTGCCCACGAAACACGCCATCGGCAAACTCCTGGAGTACGAGTTCATCGACGGCCTCGCACCGACGCCGCTGGGACGGGCCGTGACCCGGCACTTCCTCTCGCCCGACGAGGCGTTTCTCATGCTCGACGGCATCCGGAAGGGGCTGGACCCCTACGAGGTCGTCGCCGATATGGAGTTGCGCGACGAGGACGAGCGGTAGCGGGGGTTACTCCCGGCGGCTGGTCGCGCGACGGTCCTCACTCCCGGCGACCGGGCGGCGACTGCCCGCTGACCGCGTCCGGTCGGATCACGTGGATCACTCGCTCGCCGCCGGGACCCGGATACTCGGCGCGGCTGGTGTAGCGCTCTGCGAGTTCGTCCAGGTATTCGCGCGCGCCCTCCTCGCGGCGCTCGACCACCCCACCTCGTATCGAGAGGTAGCGGTAGGGGTTCTCCGGGTCGGCAACCGCGAGCGTCACGCGGGGGTCACGCCGGACGTTCCTGTCCTTGCGGTTGTCGAGTACCGTGTTCACGAGACGTGCTCACCGTCGAAGTCGACCCACGTCGGCGTGACGTGTGGCGCACCGTCGGGCAACAGCGTCGCGACGAATGCAAACGAGCGCGTCTCGAACAGGTCGCGGTACTCCTCGGGTATCGAAGTCACGAGAGAGATACGCGTCCCGGCAGGATAACGGTCGCGCCGGACGCGACGCCCCGGTATCGACGAACCGACGCCGGCGGCGACCACACGCTTTTTGCCGACGGGACACCCGGACACGCACGTGCCATTCGGGATCTCCGCGGGGGCCCTGTTCGTCTTTCTCGTCATCCTCGCGGCCCTCGCGCTCTTCGCGCTCGAACCCGTCCCCGTCGATATCACCGCCATCGGCGTCCTCGTCGCGCTCCTGCTCGTCGAACCGGTCTCGGCGGTGGCCGCCGATTTCGGTCTGCTCGCCGACCCGCTCGTGGTCCTCAGTGACCCCGAGACCGGCGCGTCGGCCACCGAACGCGGCCTCTCCGGGTTCGCCAGCGCCGCCACGCTCACGGTACTCGCGATGTTCATCCTCTCGGACGGCGTCCAGCGGACCGGCGTCGTCCAGATACTCGGACGCAAGGTCGCCGCCCTCACTGGGGCGAACGAGTCGCGCCAGCTCGGTGCCGTCATCGGTCTCGTGAGCCCCATCTCGGGGTTCATCAACAACACCGCCGCCGTCGCCATCCTCCTGCCGATGGTCACCGACCTCGCCCACGAGGGGGAGATATCCCCCTCGAAACTGCTCATGCCCCTCTCGTATGCCTCGATGTTCGGCGGCATGCTGACGCTCATCGGGACGTCGACGAACATCCTCGCCTCCGAACTGTCGGGGCGCTTGCTGGGGCGGACGTTCACGATGTTCGAGTTCACACAGCTGGGGATCGTCGTCTCGGTCGTCGGGACGATCTACCTGCTCACCGTGGGGCGGTGGCTCACGCCCGAGCGCATCCCCGTCGCCCGGGACCTCACAGAGGAGTTCGAGATGGGCGAGTACCTCACCGAGGTGGTGGTCCGCGAGGACTCCCCGCTCGTGGGGCGCACGGTGCAAAACGCCCTCCGCGACACGGAGTTCGACGTCGACGTCGTCCAGCTCATTCGCGGGGACCGCGCCTTTACCGAACCGCTCGGGCCGAAGATGATCCAGGCGGGCGATATCTTCGCCGTCCGCACGGACAGAGACACGCTCGTCGAGTTGAGCGACGCAGAGGGGCTGGACCTGCTCCCCGAAGTCGACGTCGACGAGGCGGAACTCGAACAACCCAGCGAGCGCGAGAACCTCGTCGAGGTGGTCGTCGCGCCCGGGTCGACGCTCGTCAACGAGACGCTCGTCACCACGAACTTCCGCCAGCGCTACGACGCGACCGTCCTCGCCCTGCGTCGCGGACAGGAACTGTTTCGCAACCGCATGGACCACGTCCGCCTGCGCGTCGGCGACACGCTCCTGATCCAGGGTACCCCCGACAGCATCGAGCGCCTCAACGTCAACCGGGATTTCATCGTCGCCCAGGAGATCGAACGCCCCGACTACCGCCGCTCGAAGATCCCCGTCGCTGTCGGGATCGTCATCGCCGTCGTCGGTCTCGCCGCCCTCGACGTCCTCCCCATCGTCGTCGCCGCCCTCGCCGGGTCGCTCGCGATGGTGGTGACGGGCTGTCTCGACCCCACCGAAGTGTACGACGCCATCCAGTGGGACGTCGTCTTCCTGCTCGCTGGCGTCATCCCGCTGGGGATCGCCCTCGAAAACACGGGCGGCGCGGACCTGCTGGCGAGTATCGTCGTCGATTCCGGCACTGTGCTCCCGCCCATCGGCGTCCTCGCCCTGCTGTACGTGGTGACCGCCCTGCTCACGAACATCATCTCGAACAACGCCAGCGTCGTCCTCATGGTGCCCGTCGCCTACGAGGCGGCCCTCCAGTTGAACGTCACCCCGTTCTCGTTCATCCTCGCCGTGACCTTCGCCGCCTCGACGGCCTTCATGACCCCCGTCGGCTACCAGACCAACCTCTTCGTCTACGGCCCCGGCGGCTACCGGTTCACCGACTACATCCGCGTCGGCACGCCCCTCCAGGTCGTGTTCACCGTCGTCACGACGCTCGGGATCGCCTTCTTCTTCCCGCTCTGAGGACCTCTCGTCCCCCGAGTTTTTGCCCCTCGCCGCCTATCGTGGCGATATGGTCGCAGTCGAAACTGTCATCACCGGGTTCGTGATCGCGGTCATGGTCGCGGTCATGGCTGTCATGGTCTACTTCGCGTTCGCCACGCAGGACGAGGAGCACAGCGACGACCCTCCGACGGAACCCGCAGAGTGACCGACCGCCGCGGTCGGCCCAGTGCCCGCAGCGTCAGGGGAACTCCTCGGGGTCAAAGCGGCGGGCCTCCCAGTCCTCCCGGCGCTCGTCGAGTGCGTGGGCCTCCCTGACGAACGCGCCGTAGTGGTTCGCGACGTCGGTCCGCGTGAGGACCCCCACGAGGTCGCCGTCGTCGACCACCGGGAGGCGCTTGACCCCCACCTCTCTCATCCGGTCGACCGCCTTCCTGACCGTGGTCTCCGGGCCGACGGTGGCGAGCGGGCGGCTCCCGACCTCCCGGACCGCGACGTCGTCGAACGGGCGGTCCGTGAGCACCCCCGCACGGAGGGCGTCGGTCTCGGTCAGTATCCCCATCGGGACGCCGTCGTCGACGACGACGACACTCCCGACGCCGGCGTCGAGCATCCGCCGCCCCGCGGTCCGGAGCGAGGCGTCCGGCCCGCAGGTCACGACCTCGGTCGACATCACCTCGCGGACGAGCATACCCAACGATGGACCCCGTCCCTCTCAAGCGTGTCGGCGGTCCACGGGGACAGATTCCGGAAGACGACCGGAGAACCCGACAGTGTGACCCGTTCCCTCACGGCTTTGGTCGCACCGGTCGTGGCCGACCCATGGAGTACACGACACTCGGCTCCACGGGCACGGCGGTGAGCCAGATCTGTCTCGGCTGTATGAGTTTCAGCGAGGACGGCGACGGCTGGAACGTCGACCGCGAGACGGCGACCGAGATCGTCGACCGCGCGGTCGAACTCGGCGTGAATTTCTTCGACACCGCGAACGTCTACAACGCCGGCGAGTCCGAGTCGATCCTCGGCGACGCGCTCGCCGAGTACGACCGCGACGAGCAGGTCGTCGCCACGAAGGTACGGTGGCCCGGTGCGAACGACCACCGCAACGCCGTCGGACTCTCGCGCAAGACCATCGAGCAAGAGCTGGACCACTCCCTCGATCGACTGGGCATGGACACCGTCGACCTCTACCAGATCCACCGCTGGGACGACGACACGCCCATCGAACGAACTCTGGGGACGCTCGACGACGCCGTCCGGCGGGGACGGGTACGATATCTGGGGGCGTCCTCGATGTGGGCCTACCAGTTCGCCGAGGCGCTGCACACCAGCGACCGGCGCGGACTCGAGCGGTTCGAGACGATGCAGAACCACTACAACCTCGTCTACCGCGAGGAAGAACGCGAGGTGCTCCCCCTCTGTGAACGCGAGGGCATCGGTGCGATCCCGTGGAGTCCACTGGCGCGGGGGTATCTCGCGCGCCCGGACGACGATTTCGAGACGACCGAACGCGGCGCGAACGACGCCGAGGAACGGCGCGACCGGATCGAGAACCACTACCGCGCGGGCGGCGGTGTCGAGACCAACGAGCGCGTCCAGGAACTCGCCGACGAGCGGGGCGTCTCGATGGCCCAGATCTCGCTCGCGTGGCTCCTCCACCAGCCCGCGGTGGACGCACCGATACTGGGCGTCTCCAGCGTCGAGCACCTCGAGGACGCCGTCGAGGCCGTCGAGGTGTCGCTGTCGGAGTCGGACCTCGAGCATCTCGAAGAACCCTACGAGGCGGTCGGGATCACCGGTCACTGACCGGGTGGGCCGGACAGAACCGCCGGTCACACCCGCCAGCGGAGTGGTCGGTCACTGGACGGGGTCGCGACCCTCCCCGTCGTGTCGGGCGGTCG
>Ga0207770_100246_pt1 | contig 35976 bp, 37 predicted proteins | sample A23E2SouthBayCA_FD_187729 | JGI IMG/M metagenome (GOLD analysis project Ga0207770, IMG submission 187729) | Aerobic enrichment media microbial communities from Eden Landing Ponds, California, USA - A23 E2 (SPAdes) | ecosystem: Environmental > Aquatic > Marine > Unclassified | place: Emeryville... | reverse complement strand
CCCGCAGTCGTACTACGACGACGAGGACCCCTTCGACGTGCTCGTCCTCGTCGAGGACCAGACGTTCCCCGGCTGTGTCATCGAGGCCCGCCCGGTCGCGCTCATGAAGATGGACGACGACGGCGAACAGGACGACAAGGTCATCGCCGTCCCCACCGAGGACCCCCGCTACGACCACGTCGAGGACATCGACGACATCCCCCAGCAGACGCTGGACGAGATCGACGAGTTCTTCTCGACCTACAAGAACTTGGAGGCGGGCAAGGAAGTCGAGACGCTTGGCTGGGAGGACAGGCAGGCTGCCATGGACGCCATCGAACACGCCCAGGACCTCTACACCGAACACTTCGAGTAACTCCCACTCCGGTTCTCGCCGTTCTCTCGCCCCGGAAGCACCGCGGCCGGACTCCGGTCCCGCGACCGGACACCTGGACCCCGTGAACCCCGGTCGTGGCGTCGCTACGTTTCACCTATTTCAATCTGTCGGCAGTTTAGCCACAGATAAACTGTTCACACGGGTATCGTTTCATCGGATTTCCGGAGGGCGGTCTCTCGAACGGTTCGATCGCACCGTAAACAGTCCTAAAACGGCGTGAAAGCGCCCGAATCAACCGATAGCGTTGATCCCCTATATGGTCGACCAGCCCCTACGTTCGAGTACCCGAGGAGGTCCCCAATGCAAGACACCCCCGACGTTTCCCCGGAAGAACTGCGCGCCGAACTGTCCCCGGTCTCCGAGCGCTTCGCCGCCTTCGAACTCGGCGACTCGCTGGTCGTCTTCGACGAGGACGACGCCGACCGGTGGATCCTCTCGGACACGACGTGTGACCGCGAGGCCATGCGCTGACCCGCCCGCTCCCCTCCAGCCCTCCAGCTGGCCCCGTCTCGACCCCGCCATCCCTTCGACCACCCTCCATCGATCCCACACCCCGTGAGCGATGCGACTCATTGCGCAAGCCACGGCAATATTCGCCGGACTCATGGCGCTCGTGCCTCGCATGAATTATGAGCATGGGTAATTACTTGAGTGGGACGTGCGTACTTAGTCGTATGGCGACCAACCAGCGACGGACGGGAATCGACCACCTGACGGTCGTCCCGGAGAACTTCGAGCCCCCCGAAGAGGCGGACGAGGACGACGGAGAGGAGTCCGTCGACGCCGGGCGGACGGGCGCCTGAGCGGCCAGCGAACCACGTCTTCTCGGCCGAGAGCGCGCCAGCGAAGTCGTCAGAGAGCGCGGCCCAGTCTGTCCGCGAAAAGAAGCTTCTTGTGCCCCACATGGATAAAGCGGGTATGGGACTGTTCGACCGTATCCGTGGGGGCGACGACCCGCGGGTCGCGTTTTTCGGCATCGACGGGGTGCCGTATAGTCTGATCGCGGACAACCCCGAGGAGTTCGAGAACCTGACGGCGCTGATAGACGAGGGGAGCGGGGGCGCTATCGATAGCATCGTCCCGCCCGAATCGAGCGCGTGCTGGCCGGCGCTCACCTCGGGCGTCAACCCGGGGGAGACGGGGATCTACGGCTTCCAGGACCGCGAGGTCGGCTCGTACGACACGTACGTCCCGATGCGCCGGGACTTCCAGGCGACGCGCGTCTGGGACCGCGTCCACGCCGAGGGCCGAAACGCCACCGTGATGAACGTCGTCACGACGTTCCCGCCCCAGCGAGACGTCCAGCGGATGGTGTCGGGCTTTCTCTCGCCCGGCGTCGAGAAGTCCGCCTACCCCGACGACTTCCGCGAGTACCTCCAGAGCATCGACTGGAAGATGGACACCAACGCCAGTCTCGGCCACGAGGACAAGTCGGCGTTCATGGAGGACGCCCACGAGACGATGGACCAGCGCCAGGAGGCGTTTCTCCACTACATCGACCAGGACGACTGGGACCTGTTTTTCGGCGTCTTCATGGCGACCGACCGCGTCAACCACTTCCTCTTTCGCGACTACGCCGAAGACGGCGAGTACAAGGAGGAGTTCGTAGACTTCTACCGGAAACTCGACGACCACATCGGGGAGTTGCGCGAGGCGCTGCCCGACGACGTGACGATGATGGTCGCCTCCGACCACGGCTTCACCTCCCTCGATTACGAGGTCAACCTCAACGCCTGGCTCCGCGAGGAGGGGTATCTCTCCTACGGCGACGAGACGGACTATCGGCTCCAGCTCGCGGCCTGGCTCCGCGAAGCCGGTCACGTCGACGTGGATCCCGACTACGCCGGCGACGTCGACGAACTCGTCGACCCCGCCAACCTCGACGTCGACTTCGAGGACGGCGCGCTCGTCGCCGCTTCGGAGGACGCCCGCGACGAGGCCGCCGCGGCCGTCGAGGACGCCGCCCCCGCCGTCGTCGACGAGAGCGACGGGACAGCGACCGTCCTCGCACTCGACGACGTCTCGGTCGACACGCGCGTCGTCGACGAGAGCGAGGACGGGGACGACCAGACCGAGACGTACCACGTCAGCGCCGACCTCGTGCGTTTCGAGGGCGCGGCCTACGTCGACGACGGAACGGTCGTCGCGCTGACTGAGGCGGCGCGTGACGACGTCGTCGACAGGCTCGAAGACGCCACGCCGGCGTCGATGGGCGTCGACCGCGCCGACACGACCCCGCTGGTCGCGGACCTCTCGGTTCAGGAAGACGACGGGACCTACCACATCGCGGTCGAACCCACCGTGGAGACCGCACTGGGGAGCGACTCCGACCCCGAGACGGACGTCCTGGAGTACACGCACACGGAACTGGGCGACATCGCCGACGAGGCGACAGCCTACTCGCTCATCCCGGGACGCGTCTACATCAACCTGGAGGGGCGCGAACCCCGCGGGAGCGTCCCCGAAGACGAGTACGACGCCATCCGCTCGGAACTGAAAGAGGCCCTCCGGAACATGGAGGGGCCGGACGGCGACCCCGTCGCGAGTCAGGTCGTCACCAGGGAGGAGGCTTTCCGCGGCGACCACGCCGACATCGCGCCCGACCTGGTCGTCGTCCCGAACCACGGCTTCGACCTCAAGTCCGGGTTCAAGGGTAACAAGAACCCGTTCGTCGAGTACGGTGCCCGCAACGGGATGCACAGTTTCGACAACGCGACGCTGGCCATCGACGACGCCGACGCCCGCATCGACGACGTCGACCTCTACGACATCGCACCCACCATCCTCGACCTGATGGACATCGACTACGAGCGGGGCGAGTTCGACGGCTCCTCCCTCGTCTGAGTCACCGATCGCCCGGGGCCGAGTCTCCCGGAGCAGAACCGCACGACACCGCTCGTTTTTCACTTCTCGGGAATCCTGCCACCGGTTTTGGGGGACTCACGCGTAGTCTCGAGTATGTCGAACCTGCTACGGGAGATCACACGGCCGGACGTCCACCGCGGCCTCGAGGACGTCGTCGTCGACGAGTCCGGGCTGAGCGACATCGACGGGAGTGTCGGGCGACTCGTCTATCGCGGCTACGCCATCGAGGACCTCGCGAGGGAGGCGACCTTCGAGGAGACGCTGTCTCTCCTCTGGCACGGCGACCTCCCCGACGGCGAGGCGCTCGAGGACTTTTCGGCCACACTGGCCGGGGAGCGTGCCATCCCCTCGGGCGTGGCGGAGACCGCCGGCGAACTCGCGGCCGTCGACGCGGAACCGATGGCCGCCCTGCGCACACTGGTGTCGATGCTCTCGGCGTACGAACGCGAACGGGACGTCGCACCCGACGACACCGAGGCGACACTCCGGAAGGGGCGACGCGTGACGGCGAAACTCCCGACGGTCCTCGCGGCGTTCGACCGCGCCCGGCGCGGCGAGGCCGTCGTCTCGCCCCGCGAGGACCTGGGGCACGCGGCGAACTTCCTGTACATGCTGACCGGCGAGGAGCCCGACGAGACGGCGGTCGAGACGTTCGATACGGCGCTGACGTTACACGCAGACCACGGCCTCAACGCCTCGACGTTCACGACACTCGTCATCGCGAGCACGTACGCCGACATGTACAACGCCGTCACCGGCGGCATCGCGGCGCTCTCGGGCCCCTGGCACGGCGGCGCCAACCAGGACGTCATGCGGACGCTGATGGAACTCGACGAGAGCGGCCAGGACCCGATCGAGTGGGTCGAAGCCGCCCTCGACGAGGGTCGACGGGTTCCGGGATGGGGCCACCGCGTCTACGACGTCAAGGACCCGCGGGCGAAGATTCTGGAGGCCCGCAGCGAGGCGCTCGCCGAGTCGACCGGCGAGCGCAAGTGGTACGAGTACACGACCGCCATCGAGCGCTATCTCACCGAGGAGATGGAACTCCCCGAGAAGGCGATTGCGCCCAACGTCGACTTCTACTCGGGGTCGGTCTACTACCAGCTGGGCATTCCGATCGACCTCTACACGCCGATCTTCGCGATGAGTCGCGTCGGTGGCTGGGTCGCCCACGTCCTCGAGTACGTCGAGGACAACAGGTTGATCCGACCTCGCGCCCGATACACGGGTCCCGAGAGCCAGGAGTGGGTCTCCCTCGAGGAACGGTAGGAACGTCCAGCGAGCGAGAGTCAGCGGACGGCCCGGTCGACGAACGGATTTCCGGAAGCTGGGAATCCGGGGCGGCCTTTTCGCCCCACCTGGCGTATCCCCGGGTGTGGTGAACACGCGATGACAGTCAGACAGATCTCGCGGACGGACGTGGTGACAGCCGACCCGGACACACCGGTCCCGGACCTGGCGGCGACGATGCGCGAACACAGTATCGGGAGCGTGGTCGTCACCGAGGGCGACGCGCCGGTCGGGCTGGTGACCGACCGTGACATCGGCGTCGGAGTCTGGGAGTACGACGACCCGGCGAGTGTGACCGCGGCCCGGCTCATGACCGAAGACCTCGTGACGGTCGACGTCGAGACCGGCATCTACGACGCGCTCCGGGCCGCCGAGGAGGCGAACGTGCGGCGACTGCCGGTCGTCGACGGCGACGACCTCTACGGCATCGTCACGCTCGACGACTTCGTGGTCCTGCTGTCGGGCGAGTTCGAGAGCGTGGCCGACGTCATCCAGGCGGAGTCACCGCCCTACTGATGGGCGAGTCCGCACCGCAGGCGAGCGACGACCCGGTCGATGCCGACGAGTTTCCCCGGCCACCCGGCACGTTCACCGACGGGGAGGGTCGGTCCATCGCGGTCCGCGGACTGACCGACGGCGACCGCCCGGCGCTGGTCGACCTCTACGACGCGTTCGACCCGGCGGACCGCGCACAGGGGCTCCCGCCCCGGACGACGTCGGCCATCGAGTCGTGGCTCGAAGACATCTGCGGGGAGGGCGTCCACACCGTCGCGTCTCACAGCGAGCGAGCGGTGGGCCACGCCTGTCTCGTCCCCACGCGAGACGCCCGGCACGAACTCGCGGTCTTCGTCGCGAGCAGCTACCAGCACGCCGGGATCGGAACTCGACTCCTCCGATATCTGCTCGGACAGGGCGCGGCGGGCGGCGTCACCCGCGTCTGGCTAGTCGTCAGCCCTCGCAACACCGTCGCGCTGCGACTCTACGAGTCGGCGGGCTTCGCCCGGACGGGCGAGGAAACGGCGCTGAGTGCGACGGACGTCCAGATGGAACGGCGTCTGTGAGCGTCGAGGTCACGGAGAAAAGCCGAGAGATGGAGCGAGTCGCCGAGGTCCCCGTTCAGCGGTGGTCGCTCTCGTCCGGCGGAGGTGGCGGTTCGGTCGACAGTTCGGTTCCAGACTACGGCGCGTTTCGGTCCCTGTCCTGACTGCCGTCCCGCGTTCCGCGGGACAGTCGAACGTTTGTGTTCCGGGGGAATAACGACCCGGGCACAGAGCTGTGGGGGTTGAAGTGGGCGACGTTCGGCGAATCCGGGGTCGGCCGGCGTTCGGCGAATCCGGAGGTGAGGGGTGCTCGACGGATCCGAAGCGGCGGTCGGCAACCCGGATGACACCGGGCCGGTCAGATCTCCTCGGTGTCGCTGCGCTCTCTCGCGAACCCCGGGGGCAAGCCGGTGTGTTTGAACCCGACGCGGTCGGTGACCTCGAACCGGTAGACCCGGACGTCACGGAGTCGCTCGGCCTCCTCGAACAACGCCGGCTTCCAGGCGTTGTGCATCGTCTCGGCGACGGTTTCGAACTCGGCGAGGGTGATCTCGTCGACTTCGCCCGAGAGGACGACGCTCTGCCAGGTGAACGCCGACCGGGCGTCGTAGACGAGAAACCGTGCGACCTCGGCCCGGTCGGCGAGGTCGGCCTTGCGACTGCTCGCGCCGACGAGGAACGTGAAGTACAGCGCCGCGTCGCCGTCGAACCCGAACGACATCGGGATCAGATACGGCCCGTCCTCGGCCGGGAGTCCGAGCACACCAACGCCCCGACTCGTCAGGAAATCCCGGATCTCGCGGTCGTCCATCCGTTCGATCCCGACCTCGCCGAGTTCGTCGACAGTCATATCATCGACTACCCGGCCAGGGGGGTTAAACTGTCCGTCAGTTATCACCCCGCGGGAACGGGGTGGTGTGGCGATCGGCGAGTGATACGGGGGTATGAAACGGCCGGTCGATCAGCCGATAAGGGTAAACCGGTTGGTGACGGTGGCCTGGACCTCGCCCTCCTGGCCCACGACGGCGACCTCGTAGCGGTAGGTCCCGGGCTGGGCGGCGGGGTCGGTGACGATCTTCGTGCCCCAGGTCTCCTCGTCGTAGCGCTCGTGGTCGCCGCGCCAGTTCAGTTCGCGGCGGCCGTAGTCGTCCTCGGGGAACTCGACGGCGACGGTCTGGAGGTCGTCGTCGCCGAGTGGCTCGCCGGTCTCGCTGTCGTAGACGCCGACGTGCAGGCCGACCTCCATGCCGGGGACGAACTCGCCGATACTCTCGCAGGCGGTGGTCGTGGCGGGTGGCGTCGGCGTGGGGGTCGGCGTCGGCGTCTCCGTCGGCGTCGCGTCTGGGTCGGGCGTCGGCGTCGGGGTGGCGTTGGGGTCGGGCGTCGGGGTGTCGGTCGTGGTCGTCTCGGTCGTGACCGTCGGCGTCTCCGTCGCGGTGTCGACGCCGGGGTCGGTGATGTACCGACACCCGGCGAGGCTCACGGTCGCCCAGGCGGCTGCACCGGAGGCGACGAGCCGCCGGCGCGAGACCGGATCCGACCCCGTCGGCTGGTCGTCTACTTCCTCGTCACGATCGCCGTCGTCGGCTCCGGGGGCGTCCTCTTGCATCTTACTAGCATATCCGGGCCCGGTTTTATAAAAACAGGAGTCGGGGTTCTCAGTTGTCTGGAAAGGGGGCAGGTGGTTTTATCTGTGACTCGGGAATAGTCGAACGTACAATGAGTCAGGACAGTAGCCACCAGTCAGACGATGGGACGACCAGGCGTCGCTTGCTCGCGGGCGGCGCGGCCAGCTGGGCGACAGTCGCCCTCGCCGGGTGTAACGACAGCACGAGCACGCCGACCGAGGGGCAACAGGACACGCCGACGGCGACGCCGACCGACACCGCCGCGCCGACCGACACCGCGACGCCGGCGGCACAGCCGGAGAACTACGTGGTGACGGCCGAAACCGCCGCGGGGTCCGAGGGCGTGCCCGGGAACGCGGGGTTCGTCTCCGCGTGTTCTGCCTCCCGCCGGTTCGTCCCGGGGATGCAGATCATCTTCTACGTCGGGATCTACGACCCGGAGACGGGCGAGCAACTCACCGACGACGACCTCGACAGCGTCGTGGTCAACGTCGACGGCGGCCCCAGCGTCGAGCTGGGGTGGGCCGGCGACGACGAGGAGAACCCCGCACAGGAGTGGGGCGGTTCGACGGTACTTTCGAGCGACCTGTCCACGGGGAGCTACACCTACACGGTCGAGATCTCGGGTGGCGACGGTAACTTCCAGACGGTGGGCATCCTCGAGGACTCCTTCGAGGTCATCGAGTACGACGACCCGTCGAACTACATCGTCGACGCGGCGACTCACTGGAGCGCCGGGCCGGACGACACGCCCGACTACACCAACGGCTTCGTCGGCGCGTGTGCGCCCGAGCGGGAGTTCACGACCGAGATGGACATCACGTTCGTCATCGGTATCTACGACAGCCTCTCGGGCAACATGGTCGGCGCTAACGGCCTCGTCGACCCGACCACCGGGGAGCAGATCGAGGACAGCGGCGACATGGCGCTGGACTCCGTGACCGTCGTCTCGCCCGACGGCGCGTTCGACGACGTGTCCCTGCAGTGGGTCCACGGTCGCGACGACGAGAACACGACCCCCCAGTGGAACGCCACGCTCGAGACGGAGAACCTCGGCACCGGATCCTACCCCTACGAGGTCCGGATCTCCGATCAGAGCCGGGACCGCTTCGACGTCGGGATCGCCTCCGCGCAGTTCTCGATCATCGAGGTCCCGAGCAACTAGCGACCGGGTAGCCGGCAGCACCCGCCCGCACACCCCGTGCTTTCAACGCTTTCAGCTATGACCCCCACCGAAGACGAGACGCCACCCCCCGACGGGCAGGACCGACAACAGGAGCAGGAACAGGAACCGGACGACGAGGAGACGAACGAGCTGGAGTTCTCGGACGCGGTCCGGATCGACGCCGGCCGCGAGGAGCTGTGGGAGATTATCTCCGACCCGGACACGCTCACGAGGTGCGTTCCGGGCGCCGAGTCGATCGAACGGGTCTCCGAACGGAAGTACACGGTCGACATCACGCGCGGGGTGAGCCACCTCACCGTCTCGCTGTCGGGCGAGGCCGAGTTCGTCGAGATGAACCCGCCGGACGACGTCGTCACGCGAGCGAACGCCTTCGACTCCAAGACCGGCAGCGACTTCGACATCCTCGCCGCCATGGAGATCCAGGAGGAGGACGGCGACGCCCGGCTGGTCTACACGGCGGAAGTGACCTACAGCGGCGGCGTCGCGAACATCAGCAAACGCGTGCTCCGGCCGATCGTCAAACGCGACATCAACACGTACTTCGAGAACGTCCGCGACGCGGTCGAGGGCGACGGCTAGACGACGCGGGCGCCGAGCGGCGACGCGGGCGCCGCTCCTCCGGGCACCTGTGATGACCCGCGCCCGACCGTCCGTCAGTGGCCCCGGACACGCTCGAACGGGCCCGGCGGCAGGCGGAGTTCGTCGAGGAAGTCGAGGTACTTCGCGCTGTAGATTATCTCGACCCGTTTCGTGACTGGGACGCCCACGCAGGTGAGCCGCGCGCCCCGCTCGATGGCCTCCTCGGGGAGGATCTGCTGGCCGGGCATGGCGATCTCGCCCGACCTGAGCAGGACGGCGCAGTTCGAACACGCACCGCCGCGACAGGCGTAGGGCCACTCGTAGCCGCGGTCCTCGACCGCCTCGAGGACGGTCTCGCCGCGTTCGACCGCGACGCGACCGTACTGTTCGTGCGAGAGGGCCGCGTCGTGTGCCTTCTCGAAGAGGTCCTCGTCGTCGACGTCCCAGCCCATGTCCTGGACGACCTCGTAGTCGAGGAAGGTGACACGCGAGACGCCCGGCTGGCGGACTATCGGGGCAGTCGAGCGCCCGGGCAGTTCGAACCGCTCGATCTCGCTGACGACCGCTTCGACTGGGGCGGACTCGAACGCGGTCAGCCACTCCTCGACGGTCTCCGCGTCGAGTCCGCCACGTCGCCAGTTCCTCGGCCGACAGCCCCTGTTTCGCGCCGATCGCCACCATCAACTGCCGCGTCGCCGCCCGGGACTGGACGTCTTCGAGGCGGTCCTGCAGGGCGTCCAGCGAGACGTCTTCGAGTCGTGTCATTCCCTAAGCTACCCCGACCACGCTCTTGAATCGTGTGATAGGTTCTCAGGGACTGGTAATCCAAGGGGTACGCCAGGCGAGGGCTGCCCGAAGAGGAACCCTTACGGGGTCGAGCGGACACGGGGAGGTATGAACAACGGTGACGACCCGGAGGGAGCGGACCCCCGGGAGACGTTCGACGAACTCGGCGAGTACGACTCGAAAGCGGTCTTCAAGCCGAAAGTGGTCTCGCTGGTGGTGAGCAACAGCGCCGAGAAGGGCCCCAATCTCATGACTGCGTCGTGGTACATGCTGGCCGGCTACAACCCCTTCCGGTACCTGCTCGCGGTCAGTCACAAGACCTACACCCACGAGATAATCGAGGAGAGCGGGGAGTTCGTCCTCGCGGCGCCCTCCGTCGAACTGGTCGACGCGCTGACCCTGTCGGGGATGGTCAGCGGCCGCGACGTCGACAAGATCGACCACCTCGGAGTGGAGACGGTGCCCGGGCAGTCGGTCGACGTCCCGCTGCTCGCGAACGCGACCGGGAACGTCGAGTGCACGGTGATGGACTCCTTCGAGTTCGAGAACTGCACCTACTACTTCGGGAACGTCGAACACGCCTACGTCGCGAAAGACGGGCTGGACGGGCGCATCCTCTCGCCCGACGCGAACCCGCTCGCCTACATGGGCAGCGACTGGGGCGAGGACGAGACCGATACGAAGTACCGCTACTACGCCGAACTGACCCCCGAGGCCATCGAGCGGTTCCCCGGCGACGACGTCCTCGAGACCCTCCCGGAGGACGTCCGCGAACAGGTCCTCGACTGAGCGGGATTTACGGAAACATTCCGGGGTCTCATCTCCGAAAGCGGTCAGTCCGACCCGCTCCGGGTGTCTCTCCTTCGTTCGCCTCAATTGCGGCTGTGAGTTCGATCCCCAACACGAGGATCGCTTCCTCGTGTTCGTGTTTTCGCCGGTGGACCGAGGTGGGGCGACACGTGAGGTCGTCGTACCTCTCACACTGGCTGGGTCGATCCGCTCTGCAGTCGTACTCGTCTCTGAGTTCGACAAGCAGGCAGTGGAGGTGGACGAGTTCTTGTTTCTTCATGATTTGATGACGAGTTATCCGTTCCGGTAGCTGGTGAGCGTACAGTCCGCAAACGCGATCGTCACGTGACCGGCCCTCGACCCGTCCTCGGCCGACATCTCTGGACAGTGCCGAGAACAGATCGACTCGAGATACTTCGTAAATCACCCGTGATAGACTGTCAGTGTCGTGCCCGGTTCGTTCAGACGAGCTTACTGCACCGCAAACGTCCCTCACTCTCATCGATTCTACGCTCCGAAATCACCAGAGGAAGGACCAGATAATCCAGTCGACGTCGGAGGCCGAGACGGTACCCCGGGCCGAGAGGCGGGACCGCTCACCAGATGGCCCGCGAGCGCCTGATGACGAAGGCCGGTTCGTCGTCGTCACCGTCCCCGAACAGGTGTGAGAGGAAATCCAGCGAGTAGGTGTAGCCGGCGATCTCGATGGCGTGCCACTCGCGGTCGTCGTCGAACCGGTCGGCGTACCGCGCGACGGTGTCGCGGTTGACCTGCAGGCCGTACCGGCGCCGGAGCAGGCGCTCGCAGGCGGTCGGCGTCTGCTCGCGGGCGTGGAACCGACAGCAATCGACGACCGGTTTCGCGTACGCACAGCCCTCGTAGAACAGGTCGGAGAGGTCGCCCTGATACGACCGTCCGCAGTCGGTACACTCGTACTGCTGGACCCTGACACCGACGTCCGCGATCCCGTCGCCGGTGACGAGTCGCGCGACCGTCTTGGGCGCGTTCTGGTAGCCGTTCTTGCGCCGCTCGTCTGTCCCGCAGTTCGGACAGGGCCGCGGGTCGCCGACGCGCCGGTCGTCGTACCGGTACAGCTCCTCGTGGATCGCGCTGACGAACAGCAGTGACACCGCGGGGTCGAGTTCCTTCTCCGCTGGCCCGCGCATACCGTCGCTTCGGCGGCTGGCCCCTTAAATTATCACGTCATTATTCGTATTACAGAATCACGTGATTGTTCTTACCCAACGCCCCCCAGTATCACGTCAATATTAGCAGTCGAGAGTTCCTGAAAGGTAAAAACAGTCGCAACTGGTTTAAATACTCCGGAGGAACCGTCAGGTATGACAACGCGAGAGACGACCGGTTCCAGCGGCCGGGAAAGAGAAGCAGATCGTGACCGGGGTTCGAGCAGCGTGACGTCGCGGCGAGGGTTCCTCGCGACCGGCGCGACCGTCACGGCGCTCTCGTTCGCTGGCTGTCTCGGTGGGACGGACGGACAGGACACCGTCGACGGGGGCGGGAACGGAGACGGGAACGCCGACACCGCGACCGGGAACGGGCAGACAGGAACGACAGCGACGACGGCGACGACGGGAGACGCCCCCGACGAGGTGGTCATCGGAGCGATCCATCCCCTGACCGGGAGCACCTCCTACACCGGGACGCGGTGTTACCAGGCCATCGACCTGGCGGCGACGGTGGCGACCGAGAACGGCGGCATCGAGTCGATGGGCGGGGCCGAAGTGACGGTGCTCAGTCGGGACCACGCCAACGACCCGTCGCGGGCGGGTGAGGCGGCACGCGAACTCGTCGACGAGGGTGCCGACGTCCTCACGGGGACGTACTCGTCTGGGGTGACCAGTGCCGTAGCGACGGCGGCAGAGCGAGAGGGCGTCCCCTTCGTCATCGACGTCTCGACGGCCGCGTCGATCCTTCAGGAACGGGAGTTCGAGTACGTCTACCGGACCCAGCCCAACTCCCGGGAGATGGCCAGGAACACGGTCACGCACACGCTGGCGGCCGCGGAGGACGCAGGATACGAGCCCGAGACCGCCGCGGTCTTCTACATCGACACGACCTACGGCCAGTCGATCAGCGACGGCCTGCGGACCGCCGTCGACGAGGCGGGACTGGACCTCGTCACCGAAGAGACGATCGGGTTCGGGGGGACCGCGGACACGCAGGTGACGTCGCTGCGCGAGGCCGACCCCGACGTCCTCTTTCCGACCGTGTTCCCCCAGCAGTTCATGGGACTGATCGGCTCCATGCGGGACCAGGAGTACTGGCCGCCTGTCTTCTCGGGCGCGGCCAGCGCGGGCTTTACCGCCGAGAACTTCCAGGAGATCGGCGAGGTCATCAACGGGTCGCTCTCGACGGGGTTCCGGATCGACCGGTCACGGGAACGGGTTCGCCAACTTAGCCAGCGCTTCGCCCAGGCGTACGAGACCGCCCCAATGGCGTCCAACCAGGGGATGTCCTACGCGACCGCGCAGGTGATGATCGCCGCCTTCGAGCAGGCGGGGAGCACCGCCCCCGAGGCGCTGAACGCGACGCTCGGGGAGTTGACCGTCAGCGACCACGTCATGGCGATGCCGCCGATCACCTTCCGCGATGACGGCGAGAACGCGAACGCGCTTGCGACGACGGCACAGGTCCAGGACCTGGCGATCGAGACCGTCTACCCCGACGAGTTCGCGGCGACCGAGGTGAACACTGAGACGCTGGTGTCGGACTGATCGACGGCGTTACGGTAGACGCCGACGACGCTGTCAGTGAGACGCGCGAACGGAGGTAGATACGATCCCGACTCCCCTGTTCCTCGACCCGACGATCTTCGTCCAGCTCCTCGTGCTGGGCGTCCTGCTCGGTGGCATCTACGCGATCGTCTCGGTCGGGCTCACCGTCATCTTCGGCGTCATGGACGTCGTCAACATCGCCCACAGCGCGTTCGTCGCCGTCGGGATGTACACCGTCTGGGTGGTCTCCCGGCAGGGGCTGTCGCCGTTTCTGGGGCTCCCGGTCGCGGCCGTCCTCCTGTTCGTCGCCGGCGTCGCGATCCAGCGGTCGTCGATCGCGCCGCTCATCGACGAGCGGCAGTCGAGTCGCCTGCTCGTGACCATCGCGTTCTCGATCGTGATCATCGCCGCGATCGAGGCGACGTTCGGGCCGACGCCCCGTAACCTCGACCTCGACCTCGGGTCGATCGCGGTCGGCGGGGTCTACGTCATCAGGGGCCAGCTGTACGCGCTCGTCGTCGCCACAGTCGCGTTCGCGGGCGTCTGGGTCTTTCTCCACCGGACACACACGGGGCGAGCGATCCGCGGGACGGCGGACAGCAGGGTGAACGCCGCCTACGCCGGCGTCGACGTCGAACGGATCGACGCGCTCACCTTCGGTCTCGGCGCCGGGCTCGCCGGTCTCGCCGGCGGCCTCGTCACGTTCGTCCAGCCGTTCGACCCGTACCTCGGGAACACCTACCTGACGATCGCGTTCGTGGTCGTGGTCCTGGGCGGACTCGGGTCGATCCCCGGGACCGCGGTCGGCGGCCTCGTCGTCGGGTTGCTCCACGTCTTCGGCTCCTATTACCTGCCGGGCACCTACTACAAGGTCCTGATACTGGTCGTCTTCGTCGCACTGCTGGTGTTCAGGCCGACCGGCTTGTTCGGAGGCAAGAGCCATGAGTGACCACGAGAATCGCGCGAGCCGAGTGCTCAAGCAGGTGCGTGTCGCCGTCGCCGCGCTCCGTGCGCTGGGCGAGCGGTGGTACGCGACGCCCGTCCTCTGGGTCTGTGGGTTCGCACTGCTTGCGGTGCTCCCCCAGGCGCTCAGCGTGCGGGTGTTCGGGGTCGGACTCGGGACGATCATGTCGCTGCAGGCGCTCATCCTCGCGCTTCTGTGGGCCACGGCCGCCCAGAGCTGGAACCTCGTCTCGGGTTTCGCCGGTCAGTTCTCGCTCGGGCACGCCGCCTTCTTCGGACTCGGGGCCTACATCCCGCTGGTCCTGGCCAGCGAGTTCGGCGTCTCGCCGTGGCTCGGACTGCTCGCCGGGGCCGTGGTCGCCGCGGCATACGGGCTCTGTCTCGGCGGCCTGACCTTCCGGTACGACATCAGCGGCAGTTACTTCGTGCTCGTCACACTCGCGTTCGCCGAACTGTTGTTCTTCCTGTTCGTCAACGTCGACGCGGTCGGCGGTGCGAGCGGCGTCGTCAAGCCGCTCCCGGACGCGTACGGTGCCAGGTTCGGGCTCGTTGCCTTCCAGTTCAGGGAACGATTACCCTACTACTACGTCGTCCTCGCCTTTCTGGCCGTGGTGACGCTCGTCTCGCTCGTGCTACAGCGGTCCCAGACCGGGCTCTACCTCCACGCGATCCGCGACGACGAGGACGCCGCCCGGGCCGTCGGCATCCCGACCGTTCGGTACAAACTGTTCGCGCTCGGCCTGAGCGCGTTTTTCACCGCCTGGGCCGGGACCTTCTGGGCGATGTACTTCCCGTCGATCCGTCCCCGGGTAGTGTTCGGCGTCCTCGTCAATATCGACATCGTGCTCCCGGCCGCGATCGGCGGGATCGGGACGGTCGCCGGACCGATCGTGGGCGCGTTCGCCCTGGAGGTCATCAGCGAAGCGGGTCGACGAGCGGTCGACTTCCCCGAACTCCAGGACGTCATCGGGGGCGTGGTGCTCCTCGTCGTCGTCCTCAAAAGCCCCGGGGGACTGGTCTCGCTGCCGGGGAAGGCGACGGCCCTGCTCGACCGCCTGACTGGAGAGAGGCGGTCCGTCTGGGACCGGGACTCGTCCCGGACGAAAGAGGACTGACGCTCCTCGTCGCGCCTACTCGGGTCTGTGTCCGACGATCCCCTGGAAGGGCGTGTCTGGGACCTCCCGGACGTCCGTGTCGACGAATCCCGCTGCCTCCAGTGCCTCTTCGTACTCGGCTTCGGTGTACATGTGGCCGTTCGGCGAGACTGTCAGCATGTGGACTGCGAAGTTCGTGGCGATCTCCGAGCGGTCCCAGACCCGTTCGGTACACATGAACGTCCCCCCGGGTTCGAGCGCGTCGAACGCGTTCTCGAAGTACCCCTGGAGTTCCGCCGGGGAAAACGAGAGTATCATCCGCGCGCTGACCACGAAGTCGAACCCTTCCGGGAGCGACTCGCGGGCGTCGCCCGCGACCACGTCGAGGCCGGCCTTGGCGTGGTGTGACTCCAGCAGGTCGACGACCGGCGGGATGTCCAGCGTGGTCACGTCGGCACCCCGCCGGGCGAACTCCTCGGAGATCTTGCCCGGTCCGCCCCCGACGTCGAGGACGCGCTCCGGTCGGGGATGGGCGTGTTCTGCGGTCGTGACGATGCTCCGAACCGTCGTGTCGTCGATGGTCGCCATCGCGGCCATGTACCGCCGGAGCCCCGCCTCGGTGTGTTCCGGCGCCTCGCCCGTCTCCATCAGTTCGGGCAGGTCCATGTAATGATCCAGCGAGTCGATGCGGTGGGGAAGGATGCCTCGCTCCAGGACGTCCGTCCCCGGGCGGAAGCCGTCGAGTGCCGCGGTCGCTGCGTAGCCGTCGGCGGACTCCTCGACGTAGCCCATCTCGGCCAGCGCCGCCAGCGAGACGACCGCCGCGCGCTCGGTGACGCCCGCGTTCTCGGCGACTTCCGACGCCGCCACGGGACCGTCCAGCAACTCCTCTACGATGCCGGTCTCCCGACAGGCCCACAGCAGGAACACGTCCAGGTGCTTGTTGTATATGGATTCCTCTGCCATATTTCGACGGTACGCCGGATCAGATCAAAAAAGGGGTAGGGGCCTCCCAGTTGGTGGGAACTCACTCGGTGACTTCGAACACCATGTGACAGGCCGGGAGCGGGCGCACGGGGTGGTTGTCGTGATACGAGAGGTGGGGTTTGACCTCGAACTCCGGTTCGTCCTCCTGCATCCGGAACAGCGAGGGGTAGACGTCGATGCAGTGGTAGCCGGGTTCGCCGGCCGCGCGCAGGACCGTCCGGACGGTGGTGCTGTGGTAGTCGTCGCTGGTCCCACAGCCGTACCCCAGTAGCTGGTTGTCGTAGACGAAAAACGGCGAGTTCTCGTAGTTCGTCCACCCGATCCCCGAGAGTTCGATCTCGATTTCGGTCCCGACGGGCCCGCTCGTGGGCTCGAACGCCTCGATCGAGGGCTGCATCATGAAGCCCGTGACAGCGACCTCGCGGCCGTCGACCTCGGCGACGATCGGCCGGGTCGACCCCTCCGCGACCGGGATCTCGACGTCGACCTGGAACCGTCCGTCGCCGTCGGTCCTCACGGTCGGCAACACGTCGCGTTTGGGTCGCGGGACGACGTCAGTCCCCCGGATCCCCTCACCGACGTGCTGGTACCACAGCAGGTCGACCTCGGTGTCGCCCGGGAAGCCCTCGCCGGTGATGATGGCGTCCGTCCCGGCCTGGCCGTACTCGGGACTGACCTGGAGCGTCGCGTCGGTGTCCTCGTCTATCTCCGGGTAGTGGGCCTCGATCGGGTGTTCCTCGAGGAGGGGGTCGACCCAGGCGGGCTCGGGCCGCGTCTCCGGTTCGGTCACCTCGACCGTCCAGACCGACTGGCGCCCGCCCGCGACCGGTCCCAGCGGCGACTGCGTGTTGTTCGTGACGTAGGGGACGCCGCGGTAGTTGCGCCACACCTGGAGGATGTGCTCGCCCGGCGGGCCGACTGCCCTGACCTCGGCGGTGGCGGTCCCACGGTTCATCACGCCGGTCACGAACCCGACGTAGCCGTTGTCCCAGGCTATCTGGTAGTTGTTCGTCGAGACGTTCGGCCCGAGTCCGTAGCCGGTGACGACGAACGCCTCCCCCAGCGGCGCCTCGGTGCGGTCGACGTCGAACCACGGGACGATCTCGAAGTCGGCGTCGGCGACCGTCTCCCCGTCCCGGCAGAGTTCGATGCGGTGGCCGCCGCCGTAGTCCTGCGGGACCGTCCACGCCTCGTCGAACGCCCCGGTCTCGTCGGTCGTCACGGTCGCGATCGTCTCGGTCCGGGGGCGGTACTGCGGGCCGACGATCTCGTGGGCCCTGAGCACCCCCCACGAACCGTCGGTGCTGTGCCAGACGAGTTCGTACTCACACTCCGGCGCGAGGTTCCGGCCTTGCAGCGTGACCGTGTCCCCGACGTACCCCTTGCCGGCACTCGGCACGAGCGACCCGCTCGTGCCCGCCTCTCCCTGGCGGTGTCGGTCCATCTTCTCCCGGAGGTCGGCTGACAGGTCTGTCTCGTCCATGATCGAGTGTACAATCAATTCGGGGATATATCTGGTGTCAGTTCTCGGTTCCTGGGTATCGGGAACCACCCGACCGGGCCGGCGGAGTTCGCTCACCGGACTGCCTCCCGGGGCAGGTCGAACACTCGCGCTCGGACTGTGCCGGACGTCAGGCGATCCCCAGGTAGAGTTCCAGGAGTTCGTCCTCGTCGCGGATCTCGGCTGGCGTCCCCTCGAACTGGGTTTCACCCTGGGCGAGGACGTAGACGTAGTCGGCCACCTCGAGGGCCGCCCGGACCTGCTGTTCGACCATCACCACCTGCGTGCCGGCGTCGACGAGCGTCTCGACGACCTCGAACACGTCCTCGGCGACGGCGGGTGCGAGGCCGCTGAGCGGTTCGTCGAGCAGGTAGACGTCGGCCCCGGTCATCATCCCGCGGGCGACCGCCAGCATCACCTGCTGACCGCCCGAGAGCGACCCCGCGGGATCCGAGAGCGACGCCTCCAGCGGCGGGAACAGGTTCAGGACTTCCGTCATTCGTGCCTCGGCCACGTCCCCGTCGGAGACGGTCGTGGCTCCGAGTTGCAGGTTCTCCCGGACGGTCAGTCCCCCGAGCACCCGCTCGTTCTGTGGGACGGTCGTGATCCCCCGTTCGACGACCTCGTGTGGCGCCAGGTCGGTGATCGACCGGCCGCCGTACTCGACCGTCCCGGCTCTGACCGGGACGACACCGGCCAGCGCTTTCAGCAGCGTCGACTTGCCCGACCCGTTCGGGCCGAAGATACAGGTCACGCCGTCGCGACTCTCCACCGAGACGCCGTCGACGACGACCTGGTTGCCGTACCCCGCGACGACGTCCCGTGCGACGAGTCTGGGTCCGTCCGCGCCGGTGTCCCCGGCGAACGTCGACCCGACCTCGGTACCGGCGTCGAGGTCGATCTCCGACTCCGGTGGGGTCGCGTCGGTCCGGCGGTCACTCCCGGTAGCAGGCGCCGCCGCGGCGTCGTGACTGCTCTCGGTCCCGTAGCCGAAGTACGCGTCCTGTACCCGGCTGTCGTCGGTGACGGCCCCGAAACTCCCCTGCGTGAGTACTCGCCCGTCGTCCAGTACCGTGACCCGGTCGGCGAGGTTCTCGACGACGCTCATGTCGTGTTCGATGACGACGACCGTCACCCCCTCGGCGTTCAGTTCGCGGAGCACGGCGAGGACCTGTTCCTGTATCGTCGGATTGACGCCCGCCGTCGGTTCGTCGAGCAACACGCAGTTCGGGTCGAGCATCAGGACCCGGCCCAGCTCCAGGAGCTGTTGCTGCCCGCCCGAGACGTCGCTGGCGGCGCGGTCGGCGACGCCGTCGAGCCCGAGTCGCGACAGCACCTCGTCTGCCCGGTCACGCCGGGACCGTTGAATCCGGTCCGTAAACCGGTGACTGGTCGAGAACGTCGCGAGGAGGTTCTCCCGGACGGTCAGCCCGCCGAACGGCGAGGCGACCTGGAACGTCCGCACGAGTCCACGACGGGCCAGGCTGTCGAGGGACGCTCCCGTGACGTCCTCGCCGTCGAATCGGACGGTGCCAGCGTCGGGGTCGTAGAAGCCGGTGACGAGATGGAAGAACGTGGTCTTGCCCGACCCGTTGGGACCGATGATGGCGTGACACTCCCCGCGGTCGAACGAGAGCGTGAGGCCGTCGTTCGCGGTGACGCCGTCGAACGACTTCGAGAGCCCCTCGGCCTCCAGGATGGGGTCGGACATGGGCTATCCCTCTCGGTGAGATGTGTCTTGGGTGGACTTATGGGTCGTGGTCCCGGTCGGCCTGCTCACGCTGCGGTCGTGGTCCGGGCCGACCGGCTCGCGTCGACCACGGTCCCGGTCGACGTGACCGCGGCGACCGCCCGTCACTCCTCGGTGACTTCGAACGCGAAGTGCAGCGCCGGGAGCGGACGAACGGGGTGGTTGTCGAGATACGAGAGGTGCGGGCGGATGGCGAACTCGGGTTCGTCGTCGCGCATCTCGAACAGCGTGGGATAGGCGTCGATGAAGTGCCAGCCCGGTTCGCCCGTGGCCGGGATCTCGATCTCGAGGACGCGCTTCTCGTCGTCGTTCGACAGCCCGCAGGTGTACCCGAGCGGTTTGTTGTCGTAGACGAGGTAGGGAGCGTTCTCGTAGATGGCCCAGCCGATCCCCGAGAGTTCGATCTCGATGGTCGTGTCGACCGGGCCGCTCTGCGGTTCGAATTTCTCGATGGACGGCTGGAGGACGAAGCCCGTCACCGCCACTTCGCGGCCGTCGACCGCCGCCGTGATCGGCCGCGTCGACCCCTCGTCGACCTCGATCTCGATCTCCTGCTGGAAACTCCCGTTCTCGTCGGTCGTCACCGTCGGCAACCGGTCGGGCTTTGCGACGGGCGTGATCTGGATCCCCTTCGGACGGTGGCCCTCGTGGCGGTACCACAGCAGGTCGACTTCCGTATTGGGCGGGAAGTTCTCGCCGGTGATGAACGCGGTCGTCCGCGCCTGCCCCGAAGTGGGAGTGATGTTCAGTTCGGCGTCGGTGTCCTGGTCGAGGTCGGGGTAGTGGAGTTCGATGGGCTGTTCGTCCAGCTGGCGGTCGACCCAGGCGGTGCGGGGCGGCTCGGAGGGTTCGGTCACCTCGACGGCCCACCGGGACTGGCGGCCCTGGCCGACCGGGCCGAACGGCGACTGGGTGTTGTTCTGGAGGTAGGGGACGCCGCGGTAGTTGCGCCACATCTGGATGACGTGTTTGCCCGGCGGGCCGACCGCCCGGATCTGGGCGGTGGCGGTCCCGCGGTTCATCACGCCCGTCATGAACCCGACGAAGCCGTTGTCCCAGGTGACCTGGTAGTTGTTCGTGATGACGTTCGGGCCGATACCGTAGCCCCGGATCGTGAACGTGTCGCCCAGTTCGGCCGTCGTGTTCTCGAGTTCGAACCACGGGAGAATCTCGAACTCGGCGCGGTCGACGGTCTCGCCGTCGTCGGAGACGACCTTGACGGCGTGTGACCCGCCGTAGTCCTGGGGGATCGTCCACTCTTCGTCGAACGACCCCGAGTCGTCGGTCCGGACGGTCGCGACCGTGTCCGTCCGGGGTTCGTACTGCGGGCCGACGATCTCGTTGGCCTGGAGGACGCCCCAGCGTCCGTTCGTGGAGTGCCACTGGATGTCGAACTGCTCGTTCACGGGGAAGTTGCGCCCCTTGAACGTGATCGTGTCGCCGACGAACCCGTCCTGGTCGCTCAACACCAGCGTCCCGCTCGCCCCGCCGCTCCCGCGCCGGTGCTCCCGGAGTTTGTCCTCGAGACCCGCCGAGACTGAGACGTCGTCGTCCATACTCGGTGGTGGTCCCCCTGTCCAATTATAGTTGCCGTCCGTTCCCGGGAACTGACAACGGTTCCCGGTTCGTCACACCGGTCCAGCCGGCCGACGCTCGTTCCGGACCGGCGAGACTCGCCCCGGAGCGGCGCTACTCCTCTGTGACCTCGAAGGCGAAGTGGACCGCCGGCACCGGGCGCATCGGGTGGTTGTCGATGTAGGAGAGATGCGGGATCGTGTCGAACCGTGGCGTCTCCTCCTGTGTGTCGAGGAGGCTCGGATAGACGTCGACGAAGTGCCAGCCCGGTTCGCCGGTGGCCGGGAGTTCGATTCTGACGGTGCCCGGTTCGTCCGCGCCGGTCGTGCCGATCGCGTAGCCGACGGGCGTGTTGTCGTAGACGAAGTAGAGTTCGTTCTCGTAGCCCGTCCAGCCGATCCCGGTGAGTTCGATCTCGATCGTCGTCCCGACGGGTCCCCGCGTCGGGACGAACGTCTCGATGGCGGGTTGCATCACGAACCCGGTCACCGCCACGTCGCGGCCGTCGACGCGTGCCGTGATCGGCCGGGTCGACCCCTGGTCGCGCGGGATCGCCGCCTCCGTCTGGAAGCGCCCGTCACCGTCGGTCGTCACGGTCGGGAGCACGTCCGGGTGCGGTTCCGGCGTGATCGGGACGCCCTCGCCGCGGTGGCCCTCGTGGCGGTACCAGACGAGGTCGACCTCGGTGTCGGGCGGGAACCCCTCGCCGGAGACGAAGACGGTCGTCCCCGGTTGTCCCGAACTCGGCGTCACCTCGATGGTCGCGTCGGAATCGGTATCGACCCCGGGGTAGTGGGCGGCCATCGGACTCTCGTCCAGCAGCGGGTCCACCCACGAGCGCCGCGGGTCGCCGTCGGGTTCGGTCACCGTTACTGTCCAGACCGACTGACGCCCGCCGGCGACGGGACCGTACGGTGACTGCGTGTTGTTCTGGAGGTAGGGCACGCCCTCGGCGTTACGCCAGACCTGGATCACGTGTTCGCCCGGTGGACCCACGGCACGGATCTCCGCCGTGGCCGTCCCACGGCGCATCACGCCGGTCACGAACCCCACGGGACTGTTGTCCCACGCCACCTGGTAGTTGCTCGTGACGACGTCCGGGCCGATACCGTAGCCCCTGATCGTGAACGACTCGCCCAGGGGCACCTCGGTCTCCTCGAGTTCGAACCACGGGACGACCTCGTAGCTCGCGTCGGCGAGCGTCTCCCCGTCCGGGTCCCGGACCTCGACCCGGTGTGTCCCACCGAAGTCTTCCGGAACCTCCCACTGCTCGTCGAACTCGCCGTCCCCGTCGGCGGTGACGGTCGCGACCTGTTCGCGCCGTGGCTGGTACTGCGGACCGACGATCTCGTTGGCCTCCAGCACGGCCCAGTCGCCCTCCTGCGTGTGCCAGACGATCTCGTAGACGCCGTTCGGCTCGAACCCCCGCCCGTGGAACGTGACCGCGTCACCGACGTACCCCTCGTCCTCGCTCGTCACCAGTACCGGCGAGTCGTCCTCGCCACCGCGTCGGCGCCGTATCCGCCCGCGTAGCGAAGACAGTCGTGAGTCGTCGTCCATACCGGACGGTACACGTCCCGGTGGGAAATATCTGTCGTGTACACTCACCCATCTGACTATGATATTTTGTAGTTAATTTAGGCCCATCTCAATCACAGAATCGCTCGTAGCGCCACATAAACCGTATAGAACACACATATCAGTACCAGATCAGAATAAACAGAATACATATATTTTCCGAGACAGTACTGATATCTTCAACGAGATGTCCCGGCTGGGCGGGCGGGTCAACCGAGCAGGATAGTGAGTCTCGGATATTCCTGGACGATGTCGAGTTTCTCGATCCGGGCGTCGAGACCGAGGATGCGGCCGGCGCCGAACGCGCCGAGTCCGAACAGGAGGAACACGTACACGAGGTGGTAGTCGACGAGGAACGAGTTGTCGAACGGGTACGACGCGACCCAGTAGAACAGCATCATCACGCCGCCCCAGAAGGCACTGAACCGGAAGAACAGGCCGAGTATCAGCGCGATCCCGACGAGCGTCAGGCCGACCTGGTTGAGCGGCGTCAGCAGCCACGCCCAGTCGTTGGCCATCACCGTCCACAGGTCGGTGAACGGGTTACCGTCCGGGATCCCGTACAGCAGGAACGGACGCACGCTCCAGTCCGGGTTTACAACTTTCGTGATACCTGCGTAGAAGAACGTCCAGCCCATGATGAGGCGCAGGGCAAACAGTGCGTACCCGATCCACGTCTCCGAGTACGTAAAATTGACGTCCCAGCCGAACACTTTGGATTCGAGTTGTCTCGTTCCCATCGTTAGCTCACATCCGGGATTTGGCCGACCCGCTCAATAAACCTATCCCGGGATTCTCAGGGGCTGGGAAGTGATTCTCCCGGTCAGGTGACCGGTTCGACCGGACGACCCGACGGCCCAGTGACACGAACTCGGACCGCACGGGTATCCGCCGGCGAGGCCAGTCCATCGAGAGCCGACTATCGTTCGGTCGAGGTGTCGGCGGTGTCGTCCACCGTGTCGAGATGCGAGTCGGTCACGTACAGCGACCGGGCGAGTATCACGAACCCGACTGCGGTGAGGAGGCTGTTCACGAGGAGGCCGGCTTCGAGCCCGAGTCCCGCCAGCTGGTCGAGTCCGCCACCGAGGACGGAGCCGAGCGTGAGGACGGCAAAGCCCAGCGCGAACGACCGCATCGCGGCCGCGCCGGTCCGCCGGTAGGCACGGTAGGCGAAGAACGTGATACCGACGCCCAGCGGCAGCACGACGGCTTTCGCGAAGACGACGACGGTGGTGATATCGGTCATCGGGGTGGTGTGTCGAGCGGGGTCGCGTGTCGGGACGGGAGTCGGTTCACACCGGACAGTGCGAGCGATGCGACGACTGCCTGTTCATAGGGATACGTTGACACCACGACCGTATAAACCGGCCCGGCAGTTCTCGCAGTCCGGTAACCGACATGCATCGCCAAGTCGATGTGGTATACACCCACAGGACAGTGACAACGTCCGCCGGACCGGCCCCGGTTACGAGTGGTGCCGACCGACTCCGCGTCCGACGCGTGTCTGACGGGTAGTTTTGGTCGTGGCGCTTCATCCGACGGTATGGCAAGTCTCACGGACGTCTACCAGGGGCACGTCCGGACGGCGACGACGCCGCGACGACGCTACGCCGGGGCCAGTGGGTTCGCGCTCGGCACCGCGATGGTCGTCGGGGGCATCCTCGTCGCCACGACGGGTGTCGGCGACGCAGCGGGTCTGGGCACCGTCGCGGCGCGGCGGGTCGCAGGTATCCTCGCGGGACTGGGGCTCCCACTGGCGTTTCTCGGTGTGTTCAGTGTGTTACCGTCCGGTGCGACCACGCGAGCGGCCGCCGTGATCGGCGCCAGCGTCAGCGCCTTCGGCGTCGCGCTGTTCGGCGTCGCCTACCCCGCACAGTGGTTCGGTGCCGGCGACCCCCTCGCGGTGGTCACCGTGGGCGTCTACTTCGCCGGCGGGCTCACGACACTCACCTGTCTGTTCGCCGGCCTCGCGACGTTCAAGACCCGCACCGACCCCGGCGGCACCGCCCGTATGGAGATCACCGAGGAGGGCACCGTCAGGGTCGTCAAGGACACCACGTTACCCGACTCGAACGCCGGAAGCGTCGGCCTGGTCGGCTCTGGAAGTGGTCTCGGCAGTCACGTCTCGCAGGTCCACGACGACGCCGAGGACGACGCCGAGGTGCTGACCGCCGAGACCGGTGGAGCGAGTACCGACCACACCCACCCCGCACAGCAACCGACCGCGGACGGCGGTGCGACCGTCGACGACGGCTCCGACGACAGCGAGTTCACCGACGCCGAAGTCCTCGGCGACCCGCGGCCCCGCGGTCGCCCGGACGCCTACTGTGGCAACTGCGCCTACTTCGAGTACGTCAAGGTCGACGAGAAGATCACGCCTTACTGCGCCCTCCACGACGAACTCATGGATGACATGGACGCCTGCGACGAGTGGCACGAGGCGAGCTGACGGCTCGAAACCCGCTCTCTTCCGGTCCGTCGCCAGTAGTTACAAGTAGCCGGTCGACAGAATTTGTATCCACTGTATGGCAGGCTCCGAGGGTCGGCGTCCGCAGGTCGTGGTCGTCGACGCGGCCGGCAGGCTGACGGACCGAACGGAGTCCGCCCTCACCGACGCGGGATTCGGTGTGGAAACCGTCACCACGGCCAGCGACTGTCTCGACCGGATCAGAGCCGAGGACGTCGACGGCGTCCTCAGCGACTTCGAGTTACCTGACCTGAACGGGGTCCAGCTCCTCAGGTCGATCCGCGTCTCCTACCCCCTGCTCCCGTTCGTCCTCGCACCCCGGACAGGTTCGGAGACGATTGCAGGCGACGCGATCGCGGCGGGTGTGAGCGCCTACGTCCCGGGCGACGCCAGCGCGGCGACGGTCGTCTCGCGGTTCCGCGACAGTCTCCAGCAGGCCAACCGCCAGGGGGGTGCCGAGAGTACCCACCGCTATCGACACGTCATCGAGATGTCCCCGGCCCCGATCAACGTCTTCGACGGGTCGGGCGAGTCGATCTGGTGTAACGACGCCGTGCTGGAACTGCTCGGACTCGACCACCCCGGCGAACTCATCGGCCACTCTATCTTCGAGTTCATCCACCCCGACGACCACGACCTCGCGCGGTCGGAACTCGCCGCCGTCATCGAGAACAAGCAGTCGACGGGACCGACGGCGATGAAACTCCGGACGAAAGACGGCGACGTGCGGTACGTCCGCGTCTCGACGGCCGTCGGCGAGTCGCTCGGGACCGACATCGGGCAGGCGATCATCGTCGACCTCACCGACGAGCGCGAGCGCGACCGGCAGTTACAGCTCCTCGAACAGTGGCTCCGGCACAACATCCGCAACGAGAGCACGGTCATCCACGGCATGGCCGAGAGCATCGAACAGGGATTGGCCGACGACGTGACCGACGCCGCCCGGCGTATCCGCGAGCACACGAGCAGACTCGTCAAGCAGGCCAATCACGAACGCGCGGTCATCACACTCCTCTCGGAACCGCCGGAACCCGTCGTCGTCGACCTCACGAGCACCGTGCGAGAGCGCCTCGAGACGGCACGGGACAGCCACCCCGACGCCGACATCGACATGAGGGCGACGGACGGCGTCAGTGCGCTGGCGGTCCCCGAGGTCGGCGACGCAGTCGACGAACTCGTCGAGAACGCGGTTGTCCACAGCGACACCGACACACCGATCGTCCGGGTAGACGTCGCCCATGACGACCGGGGACGGCCCATCGTGCGCGTCGCCGACACCGGACCGGGGATCCCGGAACGAGAACGCAGGCCGCTCCTCGCCGACCACGAGATCACGCAACTCGACCACGGGAACGGTCTCGGGCTACTGTTCGTCGGCTGGGTCGCCCGCCTCTCCGGCGGGACGGTCCAGTTCACCGAGAACGACCCCCGGGGCAGCGTCGTCACGCTCACACTCCCCACCTCCGAGCAGGACGTACCGGAGTGACCTACTTCCGTCCCCCTCGAGTGATCAGTGTGGCGTCTGCTCACCCGCTTCGATGGCACCGTCCAGCCAGTTCACCGTCGGCGGGAGCGGGCAGGAGTACTCCGGCGCGTAGGCACAGGTCGGATTGTACGCCTCGTTAAAATCGAGCACCCACCGGCCGTCACCCGAACGGTCATCCGATTCCAGGCCGATGTACCGGCCCGCACCGTAGGTCGTCTCGCCGCTGGTCGCGTCGCGGAACGGCACCCACAGTCGCTCCTCGTCGGGGTCACCCCTGTGAGCCTGTATCGCGACCGACTGCCCCTCGAGTTCCACGACGAACTCGCCCCACTCCAGGTACTCGCGGGTCTCACCGGTCGTCGTCTCGACCGTGACCGTCTCCGGGTCGTCGTGTTCGTGGAGCGTCACCACGAACCGGTAGTCGGCGTCGACGGGATAGTACGACAGGGAGAACCCCTCGCGGTCGTCGGGCGGCATCGGGGACCGGGGGTGTTCGCGGAAGAACTCCTCTTTCTCCCGGCGCTGTCGTTGTATCCCACTGGAGTCGGTCCGGATCCGGACACTTATGGGCGAACGGACGTAACTCGGGCAACATGGAATTTTGCGACGACTGCGGTTCGATGATGAAGACGGAGGGGGACGCGTGGGTCTGTAGTAGCTGTGGCGCAGAGAAGAGCCGTAACGAAGAGAAAGAGGCCGCACAGGCCGTGACGACGCAGGGTCAGGAAGAGACCGAAGTCATCGACACCTCCGACGTCGACCCCGAAGAGATGGGTGCCACCACGGAGATCCGGTGTCCAGAGTGTGGTAACGACCGCGCGTTCTGGGAGATGAAACAGATCCGTGCTGCCGACGAGAGCGAGACACGATTCTTCACGTGCACCGAGTGCGAACACAAGTGGCGCGAAGACGACCACTGACTGCCCGAGAGTCCCGGCCCCGGCGAGGACTCCGAGAACGACCCCGGGGACACACACTGTGACCGACGACACCGCCGACGTCCCGCCGCCGGGCGTGCCCGCCGACCAACTGAGCGACTGGGAGCGGACGGAGGCGGGCGTCGAGCGCCTCTTCGGCGTCGACGGCGCCGACGTCAGGGGCCACACCGTCGTCTACGAGGACCGCCGACTCCGGGAGGGCGTCCGCGACGCGACCGGCGGTGCCCTCGACCAGGCCTGGCGCTTTTTTTTCGCCACGCGACTGCGCTTTCGCCCGCCCCTCACACCAGGAGCCCACGTCGCTATCCTCCCCACCGTCCGCACGGAGGCGGTTCGCTCGTTCTGCTCGGACCTCGAAGGCCGCGGCGTCCGCGACGTCGACCGTGGCCGCTCGGAGCGCGTCCGTACCGAGAGCGGCAAACGCGTTCGCCTCCGGCAGGTGACCGGCGAGGTGCCGCGCCCCGACCCGGAGAGTTCCGACTGCGAGTCCGGCGACGCCGTCCCCGTCGAGGGCTGGGTCGGCGTCTGGTACGACAGTGACTTCTTCGTCGCCGGCGGCGCCTACCCCCGTACCTCGCTCGCCAGTGCCTTCGACGTCGACGACGACCGGTTCGCACTCACGGCTTCGGCCGCTCGCAACGAACTACTCGAACTGGTGCGAGCTGTTGGCGACGAGTGAGACGGACAGGGTGTGTGTAACACTCGGTTCAGGAGTGGGCGGGTTGGAAGGAAACCCGTCCGAGAACAACACCGGACTCGGTGTAGTGCGCTGAAAGCCCCCGGCCCGCTCGCGGTCGCTGTGACGGATATTCTCGTTCGCTTCGCTCACTCGAACAGGGCCGACGCAGGCGACTACACAAGCGCGAGCGCGCCTCGCCCTTTCGATCCGCCAGGCACTGCAACCGCACAGCACCGACCGCAGGCCACACACCTCCCCAACCGACTGCGCTCCTCGCTCACTTCGTTCGCTCCGGTGCTCATCCACCGGAAGACGAACGGAGTGAGTCTTCCGAGCCTTCGTTCGCTCCGCTCACGAAGACCGCGCGCGGCGCCGCCTCGCGATGAAACGCTCGGCGGCGCGCGCCACCACAATGGTAACTATACAAGTTGTTCTCACTCGGCGTCGATCGCCGCGAACGCCTCGTCGACGAGTTCGCCGGTCGTCGCGACGATGTCGGCCCACTCGTCGTCGTCCGGTGCCATCCCGACGAGACGAGCGATGCGCATGATCGAGACGTGGTAGACTTCCTGGACGCCGGGTTCGACCTGCCAGATCACGACGCCACACGGGAACAGTCCGCCGATCTGATTGTCCGACGCGTCGAGTGCCCGGTCCGCGACGGAGGGGTTGCAGGCCCCGAGGAAATGATACGGATCCCGGTCGGCGTCCACTTTCTCGTTCAGTAACTCCGAGGGGGAGAACTCGGCCGGGAAACCGAAGCCGGCGTCCTCGAAGGCAGTGCGAACGTGGTCGACGGCCTCGTCGTGGTCCATCGCGAGCGTCGCGCGTTTCTCCCCGATGTCGTCGCCGGTCAACTCGTTCGGATCGATGGGTAACACCATACCCACAGGGAGGGCCCGAAGCGACAAAAATCAACCTGCCGATCCCCACTGGACGGGAGCGGAGGCACGTGGACGGGGTCAGTCTTCGGCAGTCGGGACCGGTCCGGTGCCGATGACCGCGCGGACCTCGTCGGTGAACTCCTGGCGCGTCTCGAAGTAGGGGACGTCCACCTCGTCGAGGACGTCGCCGACTTCCTGCGGGCCGTCGGGGGTCCGGATGGTCGTCTCGCCCTCGCGGTCGACGATTGCGCTCTTCTTCGCGCCCCAGGTGAGTCGCGAGGCGACCCGCGCCAGCGGGGCACCCTCGACCGGTTCGCCCTCGCCCAGTTCTACAGCGGGCCCCTCGTCTTCCTCGTCGTCGGCCATGTCCGGAAAATCAGGGGCGCGGCGATTAGTGCTTTCGCTTCGCCCCGAGCGGTCGCGAGCAGGGACTCGCCACCCCGAGCGCGACGTGTAAGTATTGACTGACTTCCGAGTAATATTCGCACACGAGAGAGAGACGGACTGACACGGCGGTTCTGGGCCGGCAGATTCATACGGGGAATCGTCGAAGCGACGATACGAACATGGCATCAGAACCAGCACGGGACGTCTCGGTACACGGCGTCATTCCCCCGACTATCACTGCGTTCACCGACGACGAATACCTCGCGCTCGAGGCGACGGCCGCCCACGCGCGGTTCGTCGTCGACCGCGGCGTCCACGGCGTCTTCCCACTTGGCACGAACGGCGAGTTCCCGATGCTCAAACCCGACGAGCGGGCGGCGGTCATCGAGGCCGTCGTCGACGAGGTGGGCGACGAGGTGCCCGTCATCGCGGGCGTGAGCGCACCGAGTACCCGAAACACGGTTTCGTACGCGCTCGACGCCGCGGACAACGGCGCCGACGCCGTCGTCGTCGGCATCCCCTACTACTACCCCATCGACAGCGAGGCTATCGTCGAACACTACGAGGAGGTCACCGACGCGGTCGACATCCCCGTCTACATCTACCACTTCCCGGCGCGGATGGGCAACAAACTCGAACTCGACACGCTCGACCGCCTCGCGGCCATCGACGGCATCGTCGGCGTCAAAGACTCCAGCGGCGACGTCGCCTGGCTCGGCCAGGCCATCGACCGCCAGCCCGAGTTGACGTATCTGGCGGGACTCGACTCGCTCCTCTTCGCCGAACTCGAGATCGGTTGCACCGGCCTCGTCAGCGCCGTCTCGAACGTCTTTCCCGAACTCACGGTCGAACTCTACGAGTCCTACGTCGACGGCCGCGAAACTCGCGCCCGCGAACTCCAGAGTACCATCTTCGACGTCTGGAAGGCGATGGAGCGGGGCCCCTATCTCGGTGGGGTCAAGTCGGCGCTTGACCTGCACCCCGAGGTCGACTTCGACCCCGGTCCGATGCGCCGGCCGCTCCAGCGCATGAGCCGCGAAGAAGAGGTCCAGCTCGAACGGACGCTGCGCACGCTCGATCTCATCTAACCGGTCCCGGTCTCTCGGACCGCCGCGAGCTAGAACAGGTCCTCGAGTTCCTCGTTGGTGAACGCCTCGTCGGCATCGACGGTCGCCTCCTCCTTGTCCTGTGCCTCGCGAGCGCGGTCGAGGAACTCCTCGATCCGACTGGAGCGCTCGACGCCGCCGAGGAGGACGAGCGACGCGAGACGGTCCGAATCCAGGGGGAAGTCCCCGCCGCGGACCTCCATGCTGCCGGTCTCCTCTTCGAGCCACTTGCGGGCGCGTTCGACGCCCTTGCGGGAGATGCGTTCGGGATGGCCGGCGACGACCAGGAGGCCGGTCTGGGCCTTGACGACGTTCGGGACGCTCGTCCCGGTCAGGAGAGCGTTGCGGGTCGTACTCGTGATGGCGTTGACGTTGTCGCCGGCGTCGGGACTGGCGGCCGCACTGGCGTAGCCGATCGCGGCCATCCCGCCCGCACGGAGGGTGTTGATGATCTCCGAGGAGTCGACGACGCTCTCGGCGACCTCATCGCCGGCGTCGATCTCGCCCGAGGCGAAGAGGAGGCCGAAGCGCTGGGCGATATTGTCGTTGACCTCCGCGAACCCTTCCTGGACGCTCTCGCCGGCGGTCCGCCAGGCGTCGTTGTCGACGAGGAGGAGGGAATCGGCCTCGCGGGCGACCGTCTTGAGCGAGCGACCGGCGTTGGCCTGGTAGATCGCGCCCTCGTCGCGCCCGGGGAGGATGCCGAGCACGTAGACGGGGATGTCGTAGACGCGTTTGAGTTCGCGCGCCAGCGCCGGCGCACCGCCGCTGCCGGTCCCGCCGCCGAGTCCGGCGGCGACGACGACCGCTTCGGCCTCGCTCGTGAGCTGTCCCTCGAGACCGTCTAGCACCTCCGTCGCCTCCTCCTGCATGATCTCGGCGCCGAGTTCGTTGTCGCCACCGACCCCGTGACCCTTGACGCGGTCGCGGCCGATCAACATCGTGTCGATGTCCAGGTTCTGGAGGTCCGCACGCGCCGTGTTGACGGCGATGGCGCCCTGGACGGCGCCGAATCCCATGTCGTAGTCGTATTCGGCCAGCCGCTGGGTGATCTTCCCACCGGCCTGACCGACACCAATCAGGACGACTTTCATACGCGTACCCTCGGGGCAACGACTCTTGAACGTTGGGTCACATCGATAGATCGACACGAAGACCCGGGATCTTCGAGTCTACCCGGTCGCCCTGACGGCGGCGGTGACGTGCGACGACCGAACGTTCAAGTGCGGTGACGGGACCATCCCTGGCTATGTCCGAGACACTGGCCGAACGACTCGACGCGGTCGAGCGCGCCCTGACCGACGGCGAGACGGACCTGGGCGACGTGCGGGACCGCGCTACGTTGTCGGCCGAGCTCGACCGACTCGACGACCGACTCGACGAGATAGAACGGCGACTCGACGAACTCGACGCGGCGGTCGAGGCGGTCCGGGGCTACGCCGGCAACGTCCGCGCCGTCAACCGCGACGTCGAACGCCGTGCGAGCGCCGCCCTGGCGAAGGCCGAAGCTCTCGAAACCGCTATCGACACTCCCGACGACACCGGCACACCGGTCGTGATTGCGCCCTCGTCGACGGCCGACTCCAGCGGGAGCGATGCGAGTCACGGAGACAGCGCGGACCATTCGGACGGGAGCGACTCGTGGCACTTGCCCGATTCGGGCGAGAATCGGGAGTCTACGCCGGAGACAGATGACGCATCGCAGAGTGCGGACCGACCCGCACCGACCGTGCCGACCGGGTCCTCGAACGGCGGAGCGTCCGGAAGCTCACCGAACGGCGGTCTCGAGAGCGAGGAGGGCGACACCGAACAGTTCATCGAGCGGGTGCGGGACGCGCTCTGACGGTGCGAGTCCTGTTCACCGTGGCGCTCATGGTGGCGATAGCTGCCGTCGCCGTTTCGGCCATCGACGCCGTGGGCGTCGAACGCGCCGACACACAGACCGGTGGGGCCGTCGAGCGACTGGTCACGACCGCCCGGTCGCTCGCGGCCGGCAACGACGCACTCCCGCCCGAACTGGAGCCGGCCCGCGACGTCGTCGAACTCCGCCTCCCGAACGGCGGGGTGGCGAGCGCCCCTCTGGAATCGCTGACGGTCGGTCCACCGAGGACTGACAGTCGTGGCGGCGCCGGGCGGTCAGCCGCTACCGGCGCGTCGACGCGGATCACCTGGCGCGTCGACGGCGGGAGTCGCCACGTCAGGCAGGTCGCCGGTCTTCGTATCCGACCGGACTCGGGCGACGAGTTCACTACCGCTGGGGGGAGACAGCGACTCGTCTTGCGCCTCGTCCGTCGCGACGGGCGTCGGGTCGTGACCGTCTCCATGGGGGCGCGAAGGTTCAAGTAGCGGAGCGCGGCCAGGCCGGGCCATGTACGGACTGGTGTCCCGGCTGACCGGCGGGCCGGACGACGACCCGGACTGTCGGTGTGACCCGACAGTCGAGGGCGACCGGCTGGTCGTCGACGCGAGCGACTGTCCCTCGTCGGGACGACTTGCCGTCTCAGAAGCGTGTCGGGCGACGGTGATCGACGCGCTGACCGCCCAGGACGTCGAGACGGTTCTGACCCGGACGGCAGGCGTCGAGCGGGCCTACGAGGACGGGGCGGCCGCGCTGCTCGTCGCCGCCGGACGGTTCGCCGACGCCGTCGCCTTCCACGACGAGCGACTCGCCGAGCGAGTACTCCGAGACCCACTCCGGGCGGCACACGAGGCGACCGGGCGCGCCGGGACGGTCGCCCGACTCGCCGCAGAGGCCGGACTGGCGGCGGGCTCCCAGCGCGTCGACGGCTACGAGGACGGCCTCCGCCCGTTCGTCGGCCCACGTATCAGTCGCTGGCGAGTCGCCGAACGGCCACCGGGCGACGCCCGACTCGCGGAGACGCGTGACATCGACACGGACGCGAGTGCACGCGTCTACGCCCGCCCGAACGACGAGGTCCGGACCTACCACCTCCGACCCCTGGAGCAGGACCTCGACGCGGCGGCGCTGGCGACGCTGTCGGACGCACACGACCTGCTCGCGACCGGCGGCGTCGACGGTACCGACCGGGCTTCCGGACGAGCGGTCCGGACGGTCGCAGACGGGGACGCACCGGTCGCTGCGATGCGCCGGGTCCTCCGCAAACACACCAGGGGGTTCGGCCTCGTCGAGGACCTGTTCGCGGATTCTGGAGTCTCGGACGTGTTCGCGACGGCACCCGTCACGGCGAACCCGCTGTGGGTGCGTGTCGACGGCGAGGCGATGCGGACGAACGTCCGGCTCACGTCGGCGGGTGCCGACGCGCTCGCCTCGCGCTTTCGTCGCGAGAGCGGGCGCGCGTTCTCGGGCGCCGACCCGACGCTGGACGCCAGCGTCAGGACCGATGACCGCCGGATCAGGGTAGCGGGCGTCACCGACCCCGCCAGCGAGGGCGTCGCCTTCGCCTTTCGCGCCGGCGACCGCGAACCCTGGACGCTCCCGGGGCTCGTTGCAGGGGAAACGCTCCCGCCCGACGCGGCGGCGCTCCTGTCGGTGGCCGTCGAGCGTGGCGCTGCCGGCCTCGTCGCGGGCCCGCGCGGTGCCGGCAAGACGACGCTCCTGTCGGCGCTGCTGTGGGAGGTCCCACGGTCGACGCGGACGGTGGTCATCGAGGACACGCCGGAACTGCCCGTCGGCGACCTCCAGCACCACGGCCGGGACGTCCAGGGACTCCGGAGTGCACTCGACGAGACCGGTCCCTCGCCCGAGGAGTGTCTGCGGACCGCGCTCCGACTCGGCGAGGGCGCGCTCGTCGTCGGCGAGATCCGCGGCGAGGAAGCCGCCACGCTCTACGAGGCGATGCGGGTCGGCGCCAGCGACGGCGCCGTCCTCGGGACGATCCACGGCGACGGTGGGCCGGACGTCCGCGAGCGAGTCGTCTCCGACCTCGGTGTGCCAGAGTCTTCCTTCGCCGTGACCGACCTCCTCGTCTCGCTCGAGGTCCACGAGACCGACGACGGGCGACAGCGCCGCGTGCGCACCGTCGAGGAAGTGCGCGGACCAGCGGGAAGTGGAGGACCCGACGCGTCGGTCTCGTTCGCCCCCCTGTTCGAACGAACGGAAGACGGACTCGTCTCGACGGGGCGACTCGGGCGGGGGAACAGTCGCCTCCTCGAGACGCTCGCGACCCCGGAAGAGTCCTACGCGGACGTCCGGGCGGCGGTCGACGCCAGAGCGTCCTGGCTGGCCGACCTCGTCACCACCGACCGAACCGAACCTGCTCGCGTCGAGTCGGCTCGGTCGGACCGACCCTCGCCCGGTCGGGCCGCAGGCGACCCTCGGAGGGGGTGACCGTGGCGACGCTCACCGTCGAGGGACACCGGATAGCCACGTCGCTGGCTCGACTGGCACCGTGGGACCCCGAGACCGACGCCGAATTCGAACGGTCGGTCGCGTTCCTGGGCTGGCGGGTCGACGCACAGACGCTCCAGCGGGCCGGCGACGGTGCCGGGCTGGCGGCGGCCGTCGTCGTCGCGCTCGCCGCCGTCGTACTCGGGTTCGGGGGACTCGGATTCGGCCTGGCGCTGGCGACCGGCGCGGGGGTGGCGGCGGCCGCGCGACTCGTGCCGCGGTTGCTGGCGACGACGCGCCGGACCCGCGCCGTCGGGGAAGCGCCCGGACTGGTCAGCAGAGCCGTCCTCCGGATGCGCCTGTCGCCCTCACCCGAGCGGGCGGCCGCGTTCGCGGCCGAAACCGGTCGCGGCCGACTCGCGACGAGTCTGGCGATACACGTCAGGCAGGCGCGAGGCACGGGTGCGACGGGACTGTCGGCCTTCGCCGACGAGTGGGCGGCGTGGTTCCCCGCGCTGCGGCGGGCGCTGACGCTCGTCGAGAGCGCGGGCGGTGCACGTCCCGACCAGCGTGCGCGGGCGTTCGACAGCGCGCTCGACGTAACGCTCGACGGGACGCGCGAGACGATGGCCGACTTCGCCGCGTCGGTCCGGGGGCCGGCGACGGCGCTGTACGCCTTCGGCGTGCTCCTCCCGCTGGCGCTGGTCGCCCTCCTGCCCGCGGCCGGGACCGTCGGCGTCGACGTCCCGCTGGTCGCAGTCGTCGTCGGCTACGACCTCGTCCTCCCTGCGGTGATCGTCGCCGCGAGCGGCTGGCTGCTCTCCCGTCGGCCGATCGGCTTCCCACCGACGCCGATCCCGCGAAGTCACCCGGACGTCCCCGACGGCCAGTGGCGCGCCCCGCTCGCCGGCGTTACGGCGGCCGCGGCGGCCTGGGCCGTCGCCGGCCGAGTGGTCACGCCCTGGAGCGCGTGGCTCGTCGGCCCCGGGATCGGCGTC
>Ga0207770_100245_pt1 | contig 36109 bp, 40 predicted proteins | sample A23E2SouthBayCA_FD_187729 | JGI IMG/M metagenome (GOLD analysis project Ga0207770, IMG submission 187729) | Aerobic enrichment media microbial communities from Eden Landing Ponds, California, USA - A23 E2 (SPAdes) | ecosystem: Environmental > Aquatic > Marine > Unclassified | place: Emeryville... | reverse complement strand
CACCATAGGGCGCGAGACCCATCACCTTTCCCTCGCCGTTGTTCGGATAGTAGCCCAAGAACTTCGTTACGACGCCGAAGAACGTCCCGAGACTGTTGGGATACTCGTAGGTTGCGACGCGCTCTAAGCGCCCGTTGCGTGCCTCCCAGATGACTGTGGAGTCGTACTCCCCGCGACCGTCGATAGTCAGAACGAGTCCGCTGTCGAACGGTGCAGGATAGAGGGCGCTTGCCGCGTGACTGCGGTGATGTGAACGCGTTTCGACCGGTGGTACATGTGAACCGATATCTTCCAGTCTGTTTTCGATCCACTCAACCGAGAACATCGTTGAGACGAGTCCCTTCTTTGCGGCCTGCCCGCTCTGGTAGAACTTCATTCGGGCCGATTCGGGGCCGGTGATAGCCTGCTTCAGGTTCGAGAAGAACGACTGCCTATAAAGTTCGGGATCCCACGGGAGCACAATTTTATCTACGTCACCAAGTTCGACGTCGCAGTGGTCGAGACACGCGCGGATGGCCTGTTCTGGGAACGTATTTACAGCGTGCTTGTCTCGCGTCAGTCGCTCCTCCTCGATGCCAAAAATGAGTTCACCATCCTGAAAGATGACCGCACTCGGATCGTGTGATCCGAACATTCGCACACTCGGATGAAACGAAAGGATAGTACTCATACACATCCCGCGAGTTGGTGTCGGTAATAGTCTTTCTGTTTCATCAGCCAAAGAGAGTCCGTGGGAATAACGAGCAAGTTGATTTAGAGTTCCACAGATACTTGAGACGAGCGTTCTCAAACAGGATCCTCAGAACGTTCGGGATATCTTGGCACCGTTTGTTGACTGGACGCTAACACGACGGAAACGAATCAAACAATAAGGATCTCAGGGAGTTAGTGTTACCTCGTGAAAATCGCTGATTTGATTACCATGTAATAGTATCGTCCGAGGACGGATGGAAACAATCAGGGAAAGGTCTGGGATATATCATCGTTTATCACCGTATCGGGATGGTCTGACCGCAATCGGACTCTCCTTCCTTGTTTTTCTGCAGCTTCTTCAACGGTATCTCAATATTACAAACGGAGGATCTGAGTGGTCATGGGACGTACGAGTAATCTGGGCGCAGCTCGCGGCGTACGTGGCCGATGGTGTCCCTCTATACGTGCTTCCCGCCGTCGACAACAAGCCCCCCCTGTGGAAACTTATCACAGTTGGGCTAATGAACAACTTCCCGAGGGGAATCCTGCTTGTCGCTGTTGCCGTAGCAAACGTTGCACTTGTCCTTGGTGTATTTACGCTCGGTAAACGACGATATGGATACTGGACCGCTTCCTTCATTTCGTTGCTTCTCGTCGGCGCGCTCCCGAGTGCAGCAGGCCTCGAATACCAACCACACAACTTTGCTGCTGCGCTCATCGTCTTCGGAGTGATCGCTTCGGGCAGTTTTGCTACTGGCATGTCACTTGGAGCAGCGTCGATGTTCGTTCAGTACGGAGGATTGGCGCTCCCTGCTCTTCTCCTCAAGGTCCACCGTGAGAACGGACTTGGGAGGGAATCCCTAGTGCGTTTCTGGACTGGTTTCGCGTCAGTTCTAATCCCGTCCTTTCTTGCTGTCACAGCAATCTGGGGATGGGAGTCATTGCGCGGAGCGCTCTATTGGACGTTCGTCGCCCCTGTTGGCTACGTACTTGGCCGGTCTTCGGCTGAACCACCGTATTCGGGCCAAAGCACGCAGTACAGCCCGATTCACAACCCTGTTTACTGGGGCGATTTAGTACTCGACTTCGTTCTCCGAAACGCTTTCATCGTCCTCCCTGCCGTCGGGGTAGGTGCCCTCATCGCCATCAGACGGAATTCGGACACCGAGATCGTGGACGTAGTTGCGGTTGGGTGTCTCTTGACCCCGTTGCTGGTCCGTGGTTTGCCACACTACTGGCTATTCCCTCTCCCTTTCATGTGCTTGCTGACAGGCCGATTTCTCGTCAGTTTCTCAACGAATGATTACTAAGGTCTGAGTTTGACAGGATCATCGGTCTTTATGTCCATTGCTAGGTAGTTGTACAGTATGGTAGGACTTCCGACTGACATCGTCAAACACTACGTCCATACACGTGGGGTGAGGAAAGGGTTGAAACAGTGGTCGAAACGAGCCTATCTTCGCAAGACGACAGACCACCGTGGGGAGAATATATTCGATTCTGAGTGGGATGTCTTGGTGATATTAGATGCTTGTCGTCCCGACTTGTTGGCAGCGGTCTCTGGGGAATACAACTGGATCAATGATATCGAGACTGTAGACTCCGTTGGTACAGCGACATTGCACTGGATGAAACAAACATTTCCAAACGCAGACGAGACAACTCTCAAGAAAACATCCTATGTCTGTGGAAACCCCTTCTCTGGACATTTACTGGATGATAGCCAGTTCGTATCGCTTGAAGAAGTCTGGAAGTGGGGTTGGTCAGACGAGGAAGGGACAGTTCCGCCACGTCCCGTAACAGACGCGGCGATCTCGACAGCGAGAGAGCGGAACCCTGATCGCCTTCTCGTTCACTATATGCAACCACACGCACCATTCCTTGGATCGAAACAATCACCCACGTTGTCGTTGGCAAACTTTAATGGAAGTGGTAGTCGCCCCCTCGACGATTGGGAGCTGATTGAGATGGGGGAACGGACAGAATCCGAGGCCTGGGAGGATTACAAAGAGAATCTACGACAGGCTCTTGACGACGTGGAACTTCTGAGAGAAAACGTTGACGCGGAAAAGATGATCATCACCGCCGACCACGGTAATGCGGTCGGTGAACACGGCCTCTATGGCCATCCTGGTGGAGTGTCAATTCCTGCCCTCTACGAAGTGCCGTGGTGTGAGACAGAGGCTACGGATTCCCAGGCACACGAGCCCGAGCCGATCCCCACGGATACAATTGAACAGGACAGGGAAGGCCAACTTCGTGCCCTCGGCTACGTTTAATTTCATCCCTTTACAAACTGATTTTGCTGGTAACCTCTGCATCCAGACGGAGGAGTTATTTCAAACATGAACATCATGAAATATTCAATGTTCTTGGCAGTGATAGTTATCTTGAATTACTCGGTCGAACTTGTACTCGTAGGTATCGATACAGTTCGACCCCATCATGTCCTCTAAAAACGGTGTCGATACACCATCGATCGACCGAATCGTCAGCCCCGACCCGTTCTCGACGTGATTGTAGCTCATAGTGTAGTTCTCCTAACCCATCGATTCCAGTTCATGCTGCAAAATTGCCACAACAGAACACTTAATAAATACAGATTACAGCGTCAAGAACATGGAACTTGGGTGGGTTGAAGACTATACGGCAAAGGTGGGTGTCTACGCACTCATAACAACGTTGGTTGTTGGAATTTATCGAGTCACATCTGGTGCAAACATTCAAACACTTATCTATCTGATTGTCGGGATACTCGCATCAATACTCCTATTTGTTTCAAGTTTTGTATTTTTTGAACTTCAGCTAAGGTGATCTAAATATGAAATTTGTGGAAGAATTGAGTGAGTCAAGTATAATCGACCACTATCAGTATATTAAGAAAGGAAAGATCCATCATTTGTTACCTATTCTCGGGATAGCTACGATTCTCCGAGTTACAAATCTTGGAGTGAGTGTTCGTCCGGATGAACCAGTATCGGTATACGAATTCGGCCAAATCCCGGTGGGACAGATCGTAGTTCGCATATCAGAGCTAGATCCCCACCCACCACTGTACTACATTCTTCTCCGAATTTGGATGGAGGTGATTGGTCATTCGATTGTAATTGCTCGATTGCTGTCTGTCTTGATGGGATTGGTTGCGGTGGTCGGGATGTACCTTCTAGGTCGTGAATTTGGCTCGCATCGAATCGGACTCACAGCTGCGTTAATAGTCACATTTTCACCATTTCATATCGCCAATGCGCAGACTGCCAGAATGTATCCGCTGTTTACTAGCGCGATCCTGTTCTCGACAATGTTCCTTATGCGTCTTTCGTTCAATAGAGCTGAAAGTAAGAGAGACTGGATCGGATACATTCTTTCTACAGGCGTACTGATTTCGACCCACCTGTACGGCATTTTTGTTTTTGGTGGACAGATCCTTTCCCACATTATCTTGTGGAGATTGTCGTTTGGAAAGAAAAAGTTCTTCCGGCAATTTAAGCGGTCTGGCCGCTGGTTCGGTGGAGCTCTATTAATCTCCCTCCCGACGATCGCGATAATGTTCCGAACGGTACTTTTGAGGATTCAGACAGGGGGCGGAGACGTATCTCATGCGAACCCACCGACACTGAAATATCTCGCCCTCACAGCTGGGTTGTTTGCAGGTGGCGAGTCAGGCCTCATTCCTGCGGCTCTGCTCTTACTTGTTGCAAGCGCTCTCACACTTCGGCAGATCACAGAGTTTCCAGTTAGAAGTCTACTTCCACTCGGTATAGCGATTGGAACGGTTGTCCCTCCAGTCTTGATTTCGTTCATCCTGTTCTCGATCTGGGACGGCCGATCCGCCCTCGGAGCGTGGTTGATGGTAGAATTACTATCGGCTGCTGGATACTGGATATTCTCAAAGCGAGTACGATACTTTTTCGCGGGCCTCTGGGCCGTTGCAACGATCGCGCTGATGGCCACCTATTATAATATATAGGAAACCACATTTTAAATAGAGTTATGTTCGTTGGACAATGTGGGGAATAATCTGATGTTTTCCGAACAGTCACCCGAACGTTAGAGTTACTCGTTCCACACTAATTTATCACGCACGACAATTTTGACATAACCAAGTGATGGAGCAGGCCTTCGTGTACGACGCCGTGCACCCCTGGGAGAAGGGTGGGGCACAGAAACGCGTCTACGAACTCGCAACCAGACTCGCGGAGGACCACGACGTCCACCTCTACGGGATGCACTACTGGGACGGCCCCGAAGTCATGCAAAGAGACGGAATCACGTACCACGGCGTCTGCGAACCCTACGACCTCTACACGGACGGCCGTCGATCAATTCCACCAGCCCTCAAATTCGCCACCCACCTCACGAGGGAACTCGCGGGCACGGACTACGACGTCGTCGACTGCCAGCAGTTCCCGTACTTCCCCGTGTTCGCGAGCAAACTCCACGAACTCACCGGCGACACCACGCTCGTCGTGACGTGGTACGAGGTGTGGGACGACTACTGGTACGACTACCTCGGCTGGAAGGGCGCGTTCGGCAAGGCCGTCGAACAGCTCACCATGCGCGCGCCGGACCACGTCGTGCCCATCTCCTCGTTCATCGAGCGCGACCTCCGGGAGGCCGGCTACGCGGGCGAGATGACCGTCGTCGAGAACGGCGTCGACTATGCGGGCATCCAGGAGATCCCCGCGGCCGACGAAGCGTGGGACGTCGTCTACGTCGGCCGCCTGGCCGAACACAAGAACGTCGCGTGGCTGCTGGAAGCCGTCGACGCCGCCGAAGACGAACTCGATAGACCCGTCGAGACGTGCATCGTCGGCGACGGGCCCGAACGCGAGAGACTCGAACGCATCGCCGACGAACGCAACCTCACGAACGTCACGTTCCAGGGGTTCGTCGAGGCCGACGAGGACGTGATCGGCCACCTCAGGGCCGCCGACGTGTTCGTCCTGCCCTCCATCCGCGAGGGGTTCCCGAACACCATTCTCGAAGCCAACGCGTGTGGCACGCCGACAATCGTGGTCGACCATCCGGAGAACGGGTCGACGGCGGTCGTCGAAGACGGCGAGACGGGCTTCGTCGTCGAGCGGGGCGCCGAGGCCATCACCGACCAGCTCACAGAGGTACTGACCGACCCGGACCTGCTGGCACACGTCTCGGCGGGGGCCCGCGAGTACGGGAAGGCCCACGACTGGGACGAGATCGTGGCCGACCTGGAGGCGGTGTATCGGGAGACACGTGGTCGATAGCATCCGACGAGATGGAGAAAGAGGACGTGCGAGCCTCGTCCACCAGCAGGCTTTTGCGGACAGCAGTACAATCGAATGTCATGAGCCTCACGACGGACGATTTCAGAGAGTTCATGACCTCGGATCCCGAGGACGACGAGTCGGTTCCGCTCGGTGACGCCCTCGCCGAGCTGGCTGTCGACGTCGAGGTCGATTCCGTCGAGGCGGTTCGCGACGTGCGCGAGCGGTTCTGACTGCGTCTCGACCATCGACGACGCGGACCACCCGGTACTGCTCCCGAAGCGTTTTGCGTCTCGGTGGACGACCGTGATGCATGGCACGAGCCGACGCGGGCGATGCGGACACTCCTGACCGTGAGATCCGATTGCTGAAAAATCCAGACGGACAGTGGACGGCTCGTGATCTTCGTGTCGAAGCGACCGCACAGGGTGAGAGTCGAGACGCCGCACTCGACAACCTCGACGCAGTCGTCGAGGCGGTAGAAGGCGACGGTGGTCACCCCCCAACCGACGACGAGATCCGTGACCTCGGAATCGATCCCGAGAAAGCCCGGACGCAAGGAGACGGACTTCCTGACGTGTTACGGTAGCGATGGTGACGCGGGACTTCCCGGGTGAGGATGTTTGCGCCAACGTCGAGAGCTGCTTCCTGGGAAAGTCATCACATTCGGACACGGAGAACACGTGTCGGAACGGATTCGGGCTTCCCGTCTTCGAAGCGATGGCCGTCTCGACGGCCGTCAGGCGGGCAATTTTTCCATGCCGGAAGTCGCCAGCGACGGGGCAGTCTCGAACGGCCCGGCCGAGTCCCGCTCGTCCGACGACCTCGTCGGCTGGAACGAACCGGACTCCGAAGCGTGCAGCCCCTCGTCGACGAACACGTGCGTTCGGACTACTGGGAGAGTCGTCCAGAGAGGGGCCAGAATTTCCCGAAGTGTTTTGCCGCTCTCCGGATAATCGAGAACATGGCCAGAGCTGATACCGGCGATTCTGACTCACCACGACGTGAGATCCGCCTCGTCGAGGAAGAAGGGGGAACCTGGTCGGCGATCGACGAAGCGACTGGTGTGGCGAGCCAGGGTGAGACGCGGTCCGAAGCCCTGGTGAATCTGGACGAGGCAGTCGCGTTGCACAGGGGGGAGATCGGCGAGCCGGTAACCGACGCCGACCTGCGCGACCTCGGACTCGACCCGGAGACAGTCCCGGACGAACCGCGCGAACCCGATGCGCCCTGGTTCGACGAGTAACCGTGGGTCCGCCGTACTCGTCCCGCGAACTCGTGAACGCGCTCACGGAGATGGGGTATCAACCGGTCGACCGTGCCGGCAGTCACCTGAAACTCCGATACGTCCATCCGGAAACTGGAGAGGTTCGAAACGTGACGATACCGATGGGCAAGGAGATCAGCGGCGATACGTTGCGCAAAATCGCCGAGCAGTGTGGTGCGAACGATTTCCGGTCGTGGTGTGACTGGATCGACGACCTCCTGTGAAGGCAGAATAACGCGATCCGTTTCCGTAGCGTACTCGAGAACTGTCGAATCTTCCGTGCCGGACGTGACATCGTTGCCGACAACTGCGACGTCGTGACCCTCACCACGGAGCGCTGAAACAAACGCCGGCGGGACGTGTTCGTCTGCGAGCAGCCTCACGCTTCCGCCCCCGACCACGGGTCCGGTTCCGGTTCCTCGGGACTTATAGATCGTCCGGTCCGCGGACGAACCGGAGGCCTTCCGGTACCGTATTCCGCTCTGCCTGCACGGTTCGCATCTCCTCGGGGTGGTCGTCGTAGTAGCCGAGGGCACGATGGACATCCGCGATGTCGAGGTCGAAACCGGCGGCGACCTGTTCGGGCGATTCACCGGCGTCGATGACCCGCCTGGCGACGTGATGGACGCCTATCCGCCGCCCCTCGATACGGGGGGCTCCCCCGAGAACCGCCTCCGTCGAAACGATCTCGACCAGACGATTCGTTGCTCGGTCTCTCGTTCGAATCTTTGGTCGCCCAGGGGAACTCGTGGATCGAATCCACTCGTTCGAGAGGACGCGTCCAACAGAAACAAATACCGAGACGAGAACTGGTCAGATAGATAAATGGAACTGGCCGAGTCGACGGTACTCGTCACTGGTGGGGCAGGGTTCATCGGGTCACATCTCTCCGAGCGACTGAGCGAACGCGCGGACGAACTCGTCGTCGTCGACGACCTCTTCGCCGGGGAGTCGGAGTACGTCCCCGACGACGCCGCGTTCTACGAACAGGACATCCGCTCGACGGAGTTCGCCGAGACGGTCCGCGAGGTGGCACCCGACGCCATCGTCCACCTCGCGGCGATCCACCACATCCCCTACTGCAACGACCACCCCGAGGAGGCCTTCGAGGTGAACACGATGGGCACGCGCACCCTTCTCGAAGCGGCACGCGGCGTCGAGAACCTCCAGAAAGTCGTCTTCACCTCGACCGCCGCGGTGTACGAACCGGGCGAGGGACCGCACAGGGAGACCGACGAACCGGGACCGATCGACATCTACGGCCGGACGAAACTCGTCAGCGAGGACCTCCTCGAGAAGTTCAGCGCCGAGACAGACGTCCCGGCGGCGAGCGCGCGGCTGTTCAACGTCTACGGAACGAACGAGACGAACGCACATCTCATCCCGGCCATCCTCGACCAGTTGCGCGACGGCGCACGCGACGTCCAGCTCGGCAACCTCTCGCCGGGCCGGGACTTCGTCCACGTCACCGACGTCGCCGACGCGCTGGTCGCCCTGCTCGACGAATTCGACGACAGCTATCGCGCGTACAACGTGGGCACGGGCACCGAACACACCGTTCGTGAAGTCGTCGAACACACCGAACGTGCGCTCGGTGAACCGATCGACCTCTCCCAGGACCAGGAACGCGTTCGTGAATCCGACCGCCCGCACCTCCGCCCCTCCGTCGAGCGCATCGAACGCGAGGTCGGCTGGTCGGCGGACATCGAGTTCACCGACGGCCTGCGCGAACTCCTCGAAGCGGAGGGGATCAGGGAGTGAGTCGCAACGTCGTCCTGATCACCTACGACAGCCTGCGCGCCGACCACTGCGGTCACTGGGGGTACGAACGGCCCACCAGTCCGAACATCGACGCCATCGCCGAGGCGGGCGTCGTCTACGAGAACGCCATCGCGCCGGCCTCGCGTACCAATCCGTCGATGGCCGGGACGCTCACGGGCGAACCGATGGTCGTCCGCGACCGGGTCGCCAACCCCGAACACGCCCGCACGCACCTCGAACGCCACGGCACGCTCGCCGAGCGCTTCCGCGAAGAGGGCTACGCCACGGGCGCGTTCTGTCCGAACGCCTACGCCTCCCGATTCTACGGCTTCGACAGGGGCTTCGACCGGTTCGAGGACTTCATGTTCGACAACTCGCGGTACCAGGACCTCTTCGAGAGCCACCTCGGGGACTCCACCGTCTACACCCTCCTCAGGAACCTCCGGAACTTCGTCTTCCGCCAGGAGGCGTTCAAGACCTGGGACAGCTACATCGACGAGATGGTCGAGTGGGCCCGCGCTCAGGACGAGCCGTTCTTCCTGTGGGCGTTCTCGCTCGATACGCACTTCCCCTATCTCACACCGCGCAAGTACCGCGAGTGGAGCAACCTCTTCGACCAGTACTACTACAACTGGCGCTGTAACCAGCTCATCGACGAGTTCGACGTGGACGTCCCCGACGACGAGATACAGAAGATAATCGATATCTACGACGACTCCATCAGGTTCGGGGACGTCCTGATCGCCGAACTCCGGGAACGACTCGCGGAGTTCGACCCCGTGATAGTCGTCCACGGCGACCACGGCGAGGCCTTCGACGAGCGGGGCATCTACGGGCACTTCTTCCCGTCGCTGTACGAGGAGAACCTCCACGTTCCCCTGGTCGTCGACGACGGCGAGACCTCGGGGAGCGTCGAGCAACCCGTCTCGCTGGTCGACCTCCCGGAGATCGTCACGCGCGCGGCGGGCGTCAAGGAGGGGTCGCCGGCCGACCTGGGCGAACCGTGGGTGTACGCGACCGACTACGACGGGCGCAACGACAGGAACCTCACGGTCGTCCGCAGCCGACGATTCAAGTACCTCCTCGAACGGGCGAACGGAACCGAGAAACGAGAACTGTACGACCTCGCGGTCGACCGTGGCGAGACGGAAAACCTCGTCGACAGTCACGAGATCAGCGACGACCTCGGCGGACTCACCGACCGCCGGACGAGCCATGAAGACGAGATACTCGCCATCCAGTCCGCAGCGGAGAGTCTTCGAGAGGGCGAAGAGTCGTGAGAGGATTCGAAGATTTAAGATGCTGACTACCAGTGAACGTAACAAGCGATGACGACGGTCACTGACGGAGAGACGCCGCCGTCGCCTGCAGACGCGCCAGGGTACGTCGTGTCAGTCACGACGCGACGAGTCACGCTGGCAGTCGTTGCTCTCCAGGCACTCGTTCTCGCGATCGTCGGACTGGAAGCGATAGGGGTGCCGCTCCCGGTTATCAGACCGGTCGTGACTGTCGTCTATCTCACGTTCGTCCCCGGCTATCTCCTCCTCAGACTCGCTGACGTCCGGGAAACGAGTCGGATCGAGACGGTCGTGTATTCGGTCGGACTCAGCCTGATCTCGTTGATGGCCGTCGGCGTGGTCGCGAACTTCGTACTCAGACGAGTGGGTGTGGTGAATCCGATCGCGGAACTCCCGATGGTACTCTCCGTCAGTGCGTTCGTCTGCGCGCTCACGTGGGCGTATTCGAATCGCGTCGAGGAAGAGCGATGGATCACCGTCGATACGAATGAGCTGACCTCGCCGACCGTCCTTGGACTGGCCTTATTGCCGTTGGTCGGTGTGTACGGCGGGCTGATCCTCACTCGGTTCGGGAACAACTACCTCTTGCTTGCCCTCTATGCAGTGCTACTGGCGATTCCCGCTCTCGTAATCGCGGGACGAATCCCTGATCGACTCCTCCCCTACGTGATCTGGACAGTCGCGCTGTCGCTGCTCCTGCAAAACACACTCAGCGGACACTACATGGCGTGGGGTGACTCGCCCAAGGAGGCGAGTCTCGCGCTAGACGTCCTCCGGACCGGCTACTGGAACCCCGAGTTGGCTCCCGGATTCGGGAGCAAGTACACGATGCTCCGGATCGTCCTCCTCCACCCGATATACACCCTCTTTACCGATCTCAAATTCGTCTGGGAATTCAAACTCGTCCACCCGCTGATCTTCTCGCTGACGCCGGTGGCACTCTATCACGCCTACGAACAGTACGTGGAACGGCGAGCCGCCTTTCTCTCGGTGTTCCTCTACATGTCGCTGTTCTCGTTTTTCATCGTCCTCTCGCGAAACACGCGCACTGCGACGGCGCTGTTTTTCATCTCGCTGTTCGCGTTACTGGTGGCGCGCGACCACATCGCACTGGACCGACGCAAGTTACTGGCGATCGTCTTCGTCTCCGGGATCGTCGTCTCGCACTACGGCGTCTCGTACATGTTCATGCTCGCACTGGCGCTGGTCATCCCGCTTCGACGGATTCTCGAACGGCTCTTCTCGCAGGCGAAGACGGAGATGCCGCTCACATCGCCGGTGTTCGTCGTGCTCTACGGAACGATGCTGTTCGCGTGGTACATTTATGCGTCACCGAGCGCCAAGGCGTTCCGATTGGTCGTCGGCTTCGCGAACACGTTCGTTGAACAGTTGACCGAGCAGTTCCTCGCCGACCCAGATAGCACGAGTGCGACCACGCGATACGTCACAGCCGAGTTCACGTCGACGACACTCAACGCTCTGAAGCTGTACAACATCCTCGTCGGAGGGGTCATCATCGTCGGCCTCGCGCTCACGTACCTCCGACTCGTTCGCAACGAAGAAATCGAGTTCGACGGCGAGTACCTCGCGTACGCGACGATCGCGCTCGGCATCTTCGGGCTCACCTTCCTCCCAGTCGAGCGGTTCAACACGGCTCGCACCTACCCGACGACGCTCCTCTTTTTCGCCCCGTTTTTCGTCGTCGGGATCCGCGAGGCGTTCCGTCTCGGGAGGGAGTTCGTCCCCGCGTTCGACCTCGAACAGACGTATCGCGTCGCGACTGTCGCACTCGTCGTCTTCCTCGCGTTGAACGTCGGGTTCGTCTCGGCGGTCTTCACCGACGAATACTCGACGAACGCGCTCGTCGAAAAGGACCGTATCATGGACGACGGTGCACCACCTGAAAAGAACTACTTCTACAAGCAGTATCCGACCGTCTACGGTGTCGAGGGGACCGACTGGATCCGGAGTGTGGGGGCGAACAACAGCACGGTATACCGAACCAACTGGCCGGGTGGGATGCGGGGTGCTGTCGGTCACTCACCGCTCGTATCGACGCCAGAGGGATCCGGAGACCGCTCATTCTTCCGACAGCGTGGCATCCAACGCGAGATGGTCGAAAACGACTCCAGCGTCGGTGAGGGCTACATCTTCTTCAACGCGTACAACCACCAGCGGGTGGGCAACGTGATGCGCCTCCCGAGCGGCCACTTCGTGTTCGATTTCGTCACCACGAGCGAGGTCGAAGACCACTGGGCCGACAGGCACCTGGTCTACGACAACGGCGGGAGTCGCGTCTACTACGGGACGGATGTGAACGCGACGATCGAACCAACGTGATCACTCGTTTCGAACGTCGAAGTTGAGATAGAGCTCCCGGTAGGGGGACTCGGCGCTCCCGCCCTCGCGATAGAGATACAGACTGATGCGTTTCTCACCCGCCTCGTCGAAGGACAGCCTCAGGGAGCGTTCCCACGTTTCGCCATCGTCGAGTGTCACCGTCCGCTGCTCGTACTGCTGTGAGGCGGTCCGGGCGACGAGTTCGTAGGTCATCTCGCGATGCTCGCCGTTGTGGACGCCGACGAAGACGGCGACCTCCTCCCCGACAGCTGGCTGCGTGGGATACCCTGCGGCCGTGCCGCTCTCGTTGACGACGTAGAACGCCGTGTCGCCGGGCGTCGCAGGAACGGGGAGAATGGCAAACCCGACGAGTCCCAGCACGCCCAGCACGAGCACAACGCCGAGTACACCGGAGAGCACCTGGGGGCGAGTGACGGTTTCGAGATCCATTGCCGTGGGAAGTGTGGGCCGAAAGTCGAGTGCGGAACCGACCTGTGTCGGTCCACGACTCGAATCGCCCGGGGATGTACGCACTCTGTGGTGATCGCCCAAAAGTATGTCGTGTTATCTTCCAGACGGGTGTTCACGAACGAAGGTCCCCACCGAACGGATCAGTCGAAGACGCGACACAGCGTCTCCGCACGGTCGCGCCACGGCACACAGCCGTCGCTCCGTCCCGCACGTGAGCGCATCGCCTCGAGTTCCGTCCGGTCTGCCAGCAACGTCTCGAGAACCCGTGGAAACGACTGCTCCGGTTCGATCAGTCGAGCGACACCCGCCTCGGCGAACCTGCGAGCGAGTTCCGGGCCATCAGAAAGTACCATCGGTACCCCGAGCGCCCGGTAGTAACACAGTTTGACCGGCGAAGACACGGTCTGTGTCGGCGACTCGGTCTGTGGATTGATCGCCACGTCTGCGCCGGCGACGAGTGACCACGTCTCACGTGTCGACAGACGGCCGGGCATCGAGAGCGTCTCCAGACCCCGCTGGCGCTTCGCACGTGCGAGTTCGTCGCGCATCGCCCCGTCCCCGATCACGAGTAACTGGTCGACCGCGTCCAGTCGCGCGCTCTCGACGACCGCGTCAATATCGAGTTTGGGGTGGAGTGTCCCGACGAAGACCACGCGCGTTCCCTCGTTCGTATCGGGGACGACACTCGTGACGTCGTCCTCGAAGTAGCCGTTCGGGATTACCGTGATCGCCTCGCGAGAGACGTCCCACTCCTCGACGACGAACTCCCGCATCCGCTCGGAGACGACGACGACCGTCCCGGCAGAGCGCAGACCCCGTCCCTCCAGCCACCGGACTCCCGTCGAGAGCACACCGCCGAGCGGGCGGTCGCGATACAGCGGCGACGTGTGCGCGACGTCGTGGACGTCGAGCACGTAGCCGTCGCTGAACAGCGACGCGAGTCCGCCCAGCGTCGAGTGCTCGACCTGCAGTCGCGCACCGGACGCGTCGGCGACCCGTCGCGCCGTTCGCGCGACTGCCAGGCCGCGACGGGGCTGGGTCCTGACGCCGCCCGTCGGGACCCCGACCGTCCGCACGGCGACGCCGTCGAGTCGGTCGGGAAGTGTACCATCGGGTTCGGGGACCACCAGCGTCACGTCGTGACCGGCCCGCACGAGACCGGATGCGAACGCGACGACGCGCTCGTGGCCACCGCTGGGGACGCTCACGTCGCCGCCGTGTGCCAGGACGACCCGCATCTGGTACCCCATCTCGCCCCGAGACGGACATAAAACCCGCAGGAACCCGACCGTGTCCTGGTTGTCGGGACCGATCAGCCGTCTGCTCGCAGGTCTCTCCTCGCCCGGAGGCGGAGGCCGACGTAGATGGCGAGAAACGCCAGGAGCCAGGCGACGCCCGCAGCGTCGACGAACGTGTACTCGTTGAAACCCGGGCGCGGGGCCATTACCCTGGACGCGACGACTGGCCCCTCGACGTCCACGCCGACCGGACCGCGACCGAACACCGTCCGCGCGGGAAACTGGAGGCCGATACCGCGTTCGACCAACGGGAAGAGCAGCGGTACTGGCCCGCCGTCGACGATATCGAGCACCAGATGACTCCCGACGAACGCTGCGACCAGTCGGGCGTAGTACTGGTGACCGAGCACCCTGCCAGCGGCGAGAACGACCACACAGACCGGGACGAGTGTCACGAGCGAGTGCAAAAGGCCGGGTTGCCCGAGGAACTTGTCGAAGTCAGAAAAGAGGCCGAATCCCGCAAGTCCGAACGTCGCCGGGTGATCGAACACCGCCGGGTACAGGACGTAGGCGACGGTCAGCGGGAGAAAGACGTGTGTCAGAAGGTCCATTACCGGGACAGAGACGCGGGCGAAGCAGTCACTCGTTCAGATAGCCCAGCGATTCGAGGCGGTCCTGAACCTGGTCCTCGTCGACGGCTTCGAAGGCCTCGTCGCCGGTTTCGGCCTCGACGCGATAGAGGACTTCTTCCATGACGAAGGCGATGTACTCGTCTGGCGAATCGAACTCCGTCCGGGGGAGACGCGACTCGACCTGTTCGACGACGTCGGTCGGCAACTCGACCGCTTCCATCTGGTCAGCGCTCATGTATACTCGATGTGTCAGGAGAAGCCCTGTGCTCGCACATAACCGTTGCGATCCCCACTATCCGTCCCCGGGGACGGATTGTACTCTCGTGTGTCCAAAAGAGACCCATAGTTCCCCGATGGTGACAGCTTTGAGATCGGTAACCTATTCGTAGTGAAATCGCTGTCTTGCTCGCCCTGAGTACCCAGTTGGTTACTTTGGTTGAACGACAAGACCGTTGCTGACTGTGGAGAGGGAGGGACAGACAGTGGCTGAGACATCCCGGGACGAGCCGCGAGCAATGATACACAAGAAGATCCTGACCGAAGCGAACGCGGACCCGGATGCCGCTATCAGCGACCTCGCAGACGAGGTAAGCGGCGCGTCGGCTCCGTTCGTCAAGCGGGTACTGGACGAATACGGCGACCCGGCGACGAGTAGTGGGCGGCTTCGTCGCGCAGACGGAGCCGGAAACGCGTACAATCAGCGAACGGATGGCGACCCCGACGACCCGGGTTCGGCACCCGTCTCCGACGAGGAACCGACACCGCGTACTGACTCGGCCCCGAGGGGCGAGGATGAGGTCGCTCTCTCCGAGTTATCCCGAAAGCAATACGAGACGCTTCGGGCCATCCACGAGCGACCGCAAGCCACACAGAATGAGATTGCCGCGGAACTCGACGTGAGTAGGGCGACGGTCTCCAAACGAGTCAGCGGAATCCCGGGGTTCGACTGGCAGCATCGGCAGCGGTTCGTCACCGAACACTTCGGCGAGTCGGTGCAGGCATCGACTGAACAGTCCCCCACGGAAGCTACCGACATGACGGAGCGGATCGAGGAACTCACCGCCCGCCTCGACCGACTCGAAGACGAACTCGAGTCGACTACGCGGGCTGACTGCAGTGGGATCGACGATCCCGAACTCCTGCAAAAGCTGGTGCACGCCTGTCTCGACGCCGAGTATCTCTCGACTGACGAAGAGTTACGCATCCTGCGGACCGTCCTCCCTGTAGACGCCTCCGATTGACCGGGCATGACCGATACCGCAGGTTCCGGTCCCCCGCCAGGCGTATTCTCCGATAGAACTCCCCGAACAGTTCGATAACGTCTCGCATATTCACATATGATATTTGTCACTAAACGGGCAGACTGACAGATCCCGTCGAGATGAAACCGTCAGCTCTGAAAGAGAGTGTGTCCCGCCGAACGGTACTCGGCGCGGTTGCCAGTGGGACGTTCGGACTGGGGATCGGCATCGAGGAGACGACCGGGGAGCTCCGGCGAAACAGTGCGGCCGTCGACGCCGTGATGATCGAACTGGCCATGTAGGGTCTGACACTGAACGCTCGCGGCGTCGCGCGCGAGGTCGACACGAATCGCGACGGGGACACCGACGTGGAGATCAATCGCACCGATTTCTCGCGCTCGGACTGGCGGCGCTCCTGCCCGGGTGTGGAAGCGACGACTCGACGACGCCCGCACCCGAGTCAGACCCGCCGACCGAACTGCCGACACAGACCCGGACGCCTACGCCGACAGCGACTCGGCCGCCGTCACCGACACCGACACCGACACCGACGGTCGCAGAACTCTTTCAGGGCTCGCTCTCAGTAGGCGGCTCGGATAACCGAACTATCGATGGCGTCGCCCTCGAGAGCGGGTTGACGGTCATCGAGGCGACCCACGCGGGCACGGCGAATTTCGTCGTGAAACTCGTCGAGTCACAGGACAGTGGGATAGGCGCACTCTTCGTGAATTCGACGGTGCGGCCGCGGCCCTCCTCGACGAGGGGACCTACAGTCTCGACGTCGACGCGGACGGGGAGTGGAGAGTCGATCTCAGCCAGCCACGTCCCGTGACCGGCAAGTCACCACCGTTCGCGCTCGCCGGGGACGGCCCCGACGTCTTCGGTCCGTTCGAGTTTTCGAACGAGTCGTACACCGTGACCGGCCGTCACGAGGGCGACCAGAACTTCATCGTCGAGGTCATCGCCCCACGCCACGACCAGTCGGTGATCGTCTTCAACGAGATCGGTCCGTTCGAGGACACCACGACGTTCGAGCCGCCGTTCATCGGATTCGTGGACGTGACCGCCTTCAGCGAGTGGACGCTCGAGGTCGGGTGACACGTGCTTCGCAGTCACGGACTCGGTGACGATGTCGGCGTCGAACTCGGTTCCTCTCTACCAGTGTCGAGTTCTGCGGCCAAAGAGACGCACTGGCCGTCGTCGGGCGTTCGAATCGGCTGTAGATGTGAACTCGACGTACCAGACGAACCCGATGGATGCACACACCGGTCGGCGTCGACAGAGACGTTATCAGGGCGTGGTTTTATCATCGGGTCGGACTTTCATCACTCCGGGGAGGAAGATGCGGACTATAACACAGGACACATTCGATACGTTCCAGCGGGGAGATAGCATACTCGTCCTTTCACCGACGTTCAGTGAAACTGAACCTGCGACGTGCGGTGACCTGTTGTTTCACGATAGTGACGACGAGCGACACGTTCTCTGTGTGACGTTCACGCGGTCGCCCGAGGATCACCTGATCAACTGGCGACGGCACGGGACGCTGCCGAATCACGCAGCGTTCGTCGCCGTCGATGCATCGGCGAGGTCGAACGAGGCACGGACTCCCGAACGCGAGTACGAGGGGCCGGAGGACGTCGAAGTGACTGTCGACAGGATCTCTTCGCCGGAGAACCTGACTCGACTCGGCGTCCGGACGACCAACCGCCTGGAGTCGTTGACCGACGCGGTCGCCGACCGCCAGATCAACGTCTGTTTCGATTCGGTCACCTCGTTGCTCCAGTACGTCGACACCGACCAGGCGTTCCGGTTCCTCCACGTGCTGACCGACCAGCTCGAAGAAGCGGGCGCGTGTACACACTTCCACATGGATCCCGGTGCCCACGACGACGAGACGATTCAGACACTCCAAACCGTCTTCGACGGTGTCTACGAGTTCGAAGACGGAGAATAGGCAAGAATAAGCGTCGTCTCGACAATCGTAATTCGATGGAGGGCACCGAGTTGTTCGGACTGGAGTATGTATTCGGCGATGCAGACGTAGATATCTACTCGACGGATAGTTTTCCTCGCGAATTCGTTATCGAGACAGCGGAACGCGACACACTCCTCGACACGGATGAGAGCGTCGGAGAGACGGCGGTATTTTACTGGCCGAAGCTCGGAACGTTTCAGGTGCGGGATGGGTCCGAAATCGAGGTACAGCTCGACGAGCGAGCCGACCCGGTCGACGTTCGGAATCCGCTGCTCGGGATATGTCTCGGGGCACTCCTCCAGCAGCGAGGATATGCCGTCTTCCACGGGAGCGTCGTCGAAGTCGAGAGCGACGCGATCGCGTTCGTCGGGAACAAGGGAGCAGGTAAATCAACGTCCGCCGCCGCGCTGTTAGCACGCGGTCATTCCCTCCTTTCGGACGACATCGTCGCAGTCTCTTTCGACGGAACGACGCCGAGGGTCACGCCAGGGTTTCCGATGTTCAAGTTCGACACCGATGGCTTCGGAGATGCCACTCTACCGGCCGAACCTGCACCCACCCCTGACACTGGCCATGGCAAGCGATACTACGAACTCGACGGCGAATTCGACTGGGAACCCCGACCGCTCGCGCGGGTCTGTCTACTGGAACCGAACGCCGGCGGGTCACGCGTCGAGACACTCACCGGTCACGAAGCGGTCATGGCGCTCGTCGAACACAGCTGGCCGGCCCGACTCCGAAACGCCCCGTACGTCGATCGAGAACGGAGTGCTATCGAAGGACCCGACATCGACAGATACGCACGACTCGTCGAGAACTCTCGAGTGCAGCGACTCCCGCTCGAGCACGATCACGAGACCCTCGACGAACTCGGCCGGGAACTCGAATCGATACTCGGCGCGGAAGCGGAGTAATTTACTCGCCCGCCTGTGACGAGGGAGTACACACGATACATGTCCGGCATCGCAGGACTCGTTAGTCGGGACGGGACAGCAGTCGATGAGTCCGCCCTGTCGGATATGCTGAGCGCGCTCGACCACCGGGGCTCTGATGGATCCTGGCTGGAGACGAGCGGCGTCGCCGGACTCGGCCAGCAACGATTTCACACTACGCCGGAGGCAGGTTACGACGACCTCCCACTTCGACGAGAGAGCTGCCTTCTCACTGCCGACGCGCGGGTCGACAATCGCGAGGAATTGACACGGCGACTCGAGCTCGACGACGGGTCGGTCAGTACCGACGCAGACCTGATCCTCGCTGCATACGAACAGTGGGGAACCTCGTGTCCGGAACACATCGTCGGCGCCTACGCGTTCGCGCTCTGGGATGGCGAGCGCGAGCGACTGTTCTGTGCGAGAGACCACGTCGGCATCAGGCCATTCTACTATGCCGCCGACGGGGGATTCGCGTTCGCCTCCGAGATCGGACCGGTGCTCGACAGGTCGTTCGTCACCGAGCAGATTGACGACCGTGCAGTTGGCGACTACCTATTGGGGTTCTGTGAGGACACGGCCCAGACGGTTTACGCCGATATCCGTCGGCTCCCGCCGGCACACTGGATGAGTGTAGACGCGGACAGCATCGAAATCGTGCGGTACTGGTCGATAGACGATACGTCGGAACTCGACTACGAGAGCGACGAGGCTTACGTCGCGGAGTTCCGGCGGCGGTTCGAGGCGGCCGTCGAGGCGCGGTGCAGAACGCCCGAGAACGTCGGCGTCGGCGCGATGCTCAGCGGCGGCCTCGATTCGTCATCGATTGCCCGTACCGCCAACCGCTCGGTCGACAGTCCATTGCCGACGTTCACACTCGTCTTCGACGACCTCCCGCAGGCTGACGAGCGTGAATACGTCGACGCGGTCCACGACTCTGGGTCGTTCGAACCACACTTTGTCGAGGGCGAACGCCAGACGCCAGTCGACGGCCTAGATGAGATGCTGGACCGGACCAGGGTCCCGTTCGTCGCCAACAACCTCTATCTCCACTGGGAACTTTACAGAGTGGCAGACGCCGAGAACGTCGGGGTACTCCTCGATGGTATCGGTGGGGACCAGACTGTCTCTCACGGAACCAGCAGACTCCCGGAACTACTCGTCCGGGGAAAACCGACCGAATATGTCCACGAGGCGCGAGCATACGCCAGTAGGTACGACAGGCCCATGCGACAGGTCCTGTATCGGGACACTGCGATCCCGCTCGCACCGGCCCCAGTACGGGAGGGATGGCGCCATCTGTTCGCGACAGCGGACCCGCTCCGGCGCCGGTCCGGCGTGATCGACGAGGCGTTCGCGAACCGACTGGACCTCCGGGCCCGCGCCCGCGAATTCGAGACGCCACCCCGTCCGACGGCCCGAGCGGAACACCGGAGAGTGTTTCCAGATGGACTGGAGACCCACGACTGCGAGGTCGCCGATGCCGCGGCGGCCGGGTTCGGTATCGAGCCTCGATACCCGTTCTACGACCGGCGACTGATGGAGCTGTGTCTCCAAGTGCCGGGACATCTCAAGTTTTACCATGGGTGGACGCGCTGGATACTCCGGGCCGCGATGTCCGAACCGCTACCCGCGAAAGTCCGAAACCGGACGACGAAGGGGGATCTCGGCGCCTCATTCACGCGACTGCTTCGCTCTTCGGACCTGGGTCGGATAGAACGCACGTTTCAGTCAGACCCGTTTCCTGAAGCACTCGACCGCGTGCGTGCGCGCTCGGCACTCGAGGCGTTCGAAGACGGTGACGAAGAATCGATACTTAGTGACATCTGGCGCCCGACGGTGTTGTGTCGGTGGTTCCAGCGCGCGGACCACGGTACGTGAACGGTCGTCTCGAAAACCGTATGCCTCAGAAGCCACACACGGAAGTCAGGCGGCTATGAATGGCAACGTCGACGATTGGAAGCAGGTCGTCATCGTGACCGTCGCAGTAGTAGTGGTGATGACCATCGCTTCCATCGGATTCGCCTCGGTGTCCGACAACCCGCTCGTCCCGGACGCCACACTTGAAGTACGCGACGATCCCGACGAGTACGACCTCCGGGAAAAAGGAGTCGTTGGCGCACTGGTGATCGTCCATACGGGAGGCGAACCCATAGCGATCAATGAAACCGAGATCGTCGTCGGTACCGATAACTCCGCGATTCGTTTCAACCGCAACAACGACTGGACACCAACACCTAGCAACGCGACGTTTGCCGTACACTTGGATGGCCGACCGATCGACGAAAATGCCAGTTTCGGGCCACGGGACGAGCTCAGAGTCGTCAAATCGATCGGAACCGTCGATTTCAGTGGGTCCTTGGAGAGGCGAGTCAGACTCTTCCATCTTCCCTCTCAGCGAACACTCGTCGATCAACAGATCACCATCGAGTAGTGTCATCTCCGCACAGCTGCAGTGTCGTTCAGCTCCATACACGATCGCCATACTGAACTGGAGCTACCCTCGATTCGAGTGGCACGCCATATGTTTATATCTCATAATGTAATTCAAAATTTACGTATGAAATACCCCATGCTGGTCCAGAATCGAATTTTCTCTCTTTGAAGCTAGTCGATAGATACTTTGCGTTCAGAAGGTTAGGTTACCATACTCGATATGGGGAACTCAGACGACAGCTCATACTCTACTCCCAAACTGTTCGTCTACGGGAGGCTAGACGAAATGACGGGAGGCAGAGGCGGAGGGAGTGGTGATGGAATGAGCCAAAACTCGAATGGACCCAGCTGACCACTCAGAGAGTCCGAAACAGTGCCCGTTCTCTATCGAGACAGACCCAAACGATCGGTGGACTCGCCGGATCGGAAGATGACGAACGAGGCTCCAGGACAAGAGCCATTCGATAGGGCGGACCTAAAACTGGGCTCCGTAGTGGACTATTGATGAGTCGACGTGAGATGTGTGGCGAGTTCAGTCAAGTTTCGATTACTGGGCAATTATCCCTGTTTTCGGTTCAGCAGTACAATCGTGACACTCCGCCGCCCGACCGCCCCGGGAACCGGCGTCGGCCTACACTACTGGACGACTGTTTCACCGATGTGCCGTCCCGAGAAACAACAGCGCATCGGACGCGGATAAACCGAGGTGACATCCTCCGCACGAGTGAACTCGTGGGATTCCTCCGTGGGTAATCCGGCCAGGGGTTACCCATTGACTGTTCGAATAACACTGACAGAGAACTACCAACCATAGCATGGACGACTTCGACGAGAGAACGTACTCTGCTCCCGAACTGTTCGTCTATGGACCACTGGGCGAACTGACTCGTGGAAACGGGGTCGGAGACAGAGACGCGATGGGAGGGGGTCCGGGTCAAGGAGACCCTCCCTCCGGAAACCCCCCTGGCAGCAGTTAATCCCTGAACTGAGTCTGAGACACGAATCGGTTTTATATTGGATCGAACAATATTCGAGTGATCGATGGACATGTCTGATGAGGACCGCGGCCAGCCGATCTCCGAAGAGGATCAGTTCGTCAGGACAGAGAGAGTGCTGGACTCCTCGGTCGACGATGAGCGGATCGTCTTGGACACTGACTCAGAGATGTACTACGGACTTAATCGGGTGGGCGCATACCTATGGGACGAACTCGAAGAGCCACATACCGTCGAGGAACTCGTCGCGTCGACCACCGAGGAGTTCGACATCGAACCGCCGGAGTGTCAGTACGACGTTCAGACGTTTCTCACGGAACTACTCGAAGTTGACCTGATAGAACGAGTATGAGACGAGTCGAGTCGTTTCTATCGATAACAGGTCAGCGCCGGCGACTCGTTGTCCTCACATTCGGTCTGACAGTTTTCTCGGCGGTTGGGATCAGGGTATTCTCGTTCAGACGGATAGTTACCTTCCTCCAACGAATACCGGCGGGTCCCACCGACCAGGTCGCGACGGACGACATCCGATGGGCGACGGTCGTCGCCGCACGCTACGTCCCGGGGACGACCTGTCTCGTTCGCGGGGTCGTCGCACACACTCTCTGTCGGCGCTACGGCCACGAGTCGGACCTCTACGTCGGCGTCGACCGTGAAAGCGAGACGTTCGCCGCCCACAGTTGGGTGGAGAGTCGAGGCGAGGTGGTCGTCGGCGACGACGTCGATCTCGAGAGGTACGAGACCCTCGGAGTGATCGCCTCGTGACCGAGTGGGACCTGCTCAGGGCCGCGACGGCACCGGAACCGAGCGAGCAGTCGTTCGACGACGACCACGAAAATGTCGACTGGAACAGACTGACATCGCTCGCGAACGCGCATCAACTCCTCCCCGCGCTCGTCGAGAGCCTCGACAGCATCGACGCCGTACCCGGCTGGGCAAGGGAGGACCCCCGGGCCGAGAGTCGACGACAGGCACAGTCGAGCCTGCATCTGACGAACGCACTCCACTCGGTCCTCGACGCCCTCGAGGACGCAGACGTTCGTGCCATCCCCTACAAGGGGCCAGTCCTGGCGGCGGCCGTCCACGACGACGTCGGCGCCCGGCAGTACGTCGACATCGACGTGCTAGTCCCGCCAGAGAAGTTCGAGCGAGCCTGTACGGTCGTCGAAAGCGAGGGGTACGAACCGTTCCAGCGCCTCAACGCGCTCGGCGAGGTCGCCCTCGAGAACGACGCCGGCGCGGCGGTCGACCTCCACAGGGACATCCTGCCCCGATACTTTCCCGGCGACCTCCCCTTCGAGGAACTGTGGCGGAGACGGGTCGAGGTCGACGTCGGGGGACGGACGGTCCCGACGCTCGACCCGGTCGACCGGTTCGTCGTCCTCGCGGTACACGGGACCAAACACTGCTGGTACAGACTCGCCTGGGTCCACGACGTCGCGACGCTCGTGGCGACAGACCGGGTTCCCTGGGACGCGGTCCACGAGCGTGCGACCGACCTCGGCTGTCTACGTCACGTCCGCCTGGCGTGCTGGCTCGCACGCGACGTGTTCAGGACAGCTCTCCCGTCCGACATCGCCGCGGCCGTCGACGCCGACCCGACCGTCGCGACGCTGGGGCGCGACGCCCGAACCCGCCTCCGAGAGGGCGATGCGACGCCGCCGACCGACGGCGAACAGCACCGCTACCAGTGGCGCGCGCTCGATAGCTGGTCGGACAGGTTCGTGTACGCGGTCCGGCTCGCGACGATTCCGAGCGAAGCCGACGTCCAGAGCGTCGAGCTCCCGGAGACGCTCACGCCGCTCTACCGCCTGGTTCGCCCCGTTCGTCTCGCGACCCGCGGTGGGCGGGCGGGCGTCGATGTGTTGCTATCGCGGGAGTAGCGGACCCGTCGTTCCAGCGACGAACCGGGCGCCCACAGGTTTTTCCTCGCACCCGCCCAGTCCGGAGTATGGGCCTGCTCCAGCGCGTCAAGGATAGTTTCGTCGCGGGGCTGATCCTGGTCGCGCCGCTGGCGATCACGCTGTACATCCTGCAGATCCTCGTCACCTGGTCGCTGCAGTTCATCAATCCACTCGTCGCCCAGACGCGACTCGTCAACTACACCGCCAACATCGAAGTCGTCGCCCAGGTCGTCACGGTGGTGCTCATCGTCGCCTCGCTCACCCTCCTGGGCGCACTGGCCCAGTGGTCGGTCGGCCGCCACCTCTTCGGGAACCTCGGCCGGACGGTGAACTTCATCCCGCTCGTGAGTACGATCTACGCTGCGATCAAGCAGATGGCAACCTCGCTCGTCGACCGCGACACGGAGTACGAGAGCGTCGTCCTCGTCGAGTACCCCCGCGAGGACGTCTACTCGATCGGCCTCGTAACAGGCGAGGGCCGCGGCGCCATCGACGACGTCGTCGGCGACAAAGCCTACTCGGTGTTTCTCCCCAACAGCCCGAACCCGACGGCGGGCCGACTGGTGATGCTCCCCGCGTCCCAGATCCACGAGACGGACATGAGCGTCCGCGAGGGGATGCGCCTCATCGTCACGACGGGCATCGGCGAGAACGAGGCCGAACTCGAGGCCCACGGCGTCCCGATGGACGACGGACCCGAGGAACCCACGGGCGCCAGCGACTGACTGCGGTGGGGTCGCCGCGCGCGGCAATCGTCGGTCACTCCGGGAGGATATCACCGATGGCCGCGCCGACGGCCATGACGACGGCGGTCACGAGACACTGGGCGACGGCTACCGACGGCTCCGCCCAATCAACGCGCGCCCAGGCGGTCATCAGCCCGACCGACAGGACAGCGGCGATAACCAAGATGCTCACCAGGCGGACGGGGACGAATCCGAAAAGGAGGTCGGCCTCGACGTCCTCGAACCGGGCAGCGTGGAGAATCCCCAGGACGACTACGACGCCGAACAGGCCGGTGGCGACGACCGTCGGCGTCGAGTCGGCGATGGCCGCGCCGATCTCCAGGGTTCCGCCCTCGACGACCATCGGGATCCCGAAGACGAAACTGCCGACCAGCGCCTCCCCTGCGTCGCGACTCCCGAAGGCGTCGCGAAAGCGACCGATCGCCCGGGGCCGGTCCGCACGTCTGGCCGTCCGGATCGCCTCGCGCACCTGTTCGCGCTCTGCCTCGCTGTCGACCAGATCCTCGAGTTCTTCGAGGTCGTCGAGGACGTCGTCCATGTCCGGCTGTGGGTCGCTCTCGACACCACCATCGGAACGGGAGTCGGCCTCAGCAGACCCGCCAGACCCGGTCTCGACTGTCATGGTCGTTGCAGGACCCAGACGAGTGAAAAAGGTTGAGACCCGGAAGCCCCGGTTGTGGTCAGGCCGCAGCGTCGAAGGCCGACTCGAAGTTGTCGGACTTCTCGATGACCCGCTCGGCGCCGGCCGCGAGCGCGTCGAGTGCGTCGGTGTCGGGGTCCGTCTTGATCGTGAGCACCGGTTCGGTCTGGCCCCCGGACTGCTCGGGGTTCATGTCGTAGGTCGCCGCGTCGACGCCCTCGGTCTCCAGCAGCGCCCCCTTCAGCACGTTCATGAACGTGTGGTCCTCGCCCGCGATCTCGATCGAGACTTCTGTCTCGGTCTTCTCGATGACCCGGAGTTCCATACCCCGTCAAAACCGCCTCGCGCGCATGAAACTTACGGGTCGGGGGCGGTGACCCCGACGTCGGAGTCGCGGGCCGGGGTCAGGACCCGCGATCCTAGAGAAACGGCGGCGTGAGTTCCGGACTCGTGGCGACCCACAGCCCCAGCAGGCTGAAGCCGGCCAGGACCAGTCCGAAGGCGTACTGTGCCCGGGTCGAACCACCTTCGTGGAGGTCGAGCATCACGGTCCGCAATGTGACCATCCCGAGTCCGTGTCCGAGAAACACCGCGAGGACGGTGAGCACGCCCAGCCAGCCCGGCAGGACGAGCAGTCCCGGGTTCACCACCGCGGACGGGGCCGCCACCGACAGTGTGAGGGCCGGCACCAGCGAGAGGAAGTAGCCGAAAAAGTGCGCGAAGTGATAGCCCGCGGCCACCGCGAGCACGGCCGGGCCGACCCGCCGGAGCAGCGTCGGGAGGTCGATCTCCGGGAGGTACCGGCTCCCGACCCGACCGACCAGGATCAACGCCCCCCAGCAGACGACGAACCCGGACAGTAGTGCCAGACCGTACAGCGCCAGCGGCGGGATGCCCCAGCCGGCGACCCGGTTCGAGAGGCGCACCCACAGGGGCGTCGTGACGAAGCCGTCGAAGACGAACCCCCAGAACAGTGCGACGGCGAAGACCACGTCGTCGACGCCGAGAAACGGATCGTCGGCCAGGGCCGCACCGGGCGCGCGGAGGACGAATCCGTCCTCGTCCCGGCCCACCGGCGCGACCAGTCCATACCACCGGAACGCGCGAGCTACGGGGTCGACCTCCCCGAACCACGCGTCGGGGCCGTAGACGACGGCCCCCGAGACCGTCACGCCCGAGTAGGCACCGACCACGAGGACGAGCAGGCGGGGCCGGTCGGCCAGCGGCCCCACGGTCTGGACCCAGAACAGCGCCAGCAGCGCCGCGACCGAGGGCCAGGCGCCCCACCGCCAGCGGTAGGTTTTCGTGACCGCCGCCAGCGGCGTCGCGACCGTCCGCCACGGGTTGAGCACCGGCCAGGTGTTCCCGACGAGATACGTGCTCATCGCGTAGCCCGCCCACCAGCCGCCCCAGACGAGGACGACTGCCGGGTTCGAGATGGGGTCAGTCGGGCCGACGGCACCCGCGACCAGCACGACGAGCAGTCCCAGCACGCCCACCGCCCCGGCGAGTCGCGTCAGCGACTCCGCACCAGGCGAGGGCAACCGACGTCGCGCGGCGGCGAGGGCGTCCAGTCCACCCCGCTCGGCCCGGAGGGTCGCGACGGCCAGCGACAGAGCGACCACGAGGCCGCCGGTCCCCGCGGCCAGCGACCGCGACACCGAGAGGTGTCCACCGCCGAGCGAGCCGCCGTGTGCCAGGGCCGTCCCGGAGAACCCGAGAACGACCGCCACGGTCGAGGCCACCCCGCCCAGCAGACGGACCCGCCGGTCCCGTACCATTGGAGGCGGTTCCGGCGCTGGCCCCCTGTAGCTACCGGATCCACGCCGTCCCGAACGGTGCAGTCCCGCCCGTCCCGGCCACTCGCAGCGCCGGGAAATTCAAGCCCGTCTCGGCCGTGTTCGGGGCATGGAGACGCTCGACGTCACCGACGGGTTCGACGTCCACGACTACCGCCACGGGCTAAAGCTCCTCAAGGAGGACCGCGAGACCACCCACCTCGAGAACAGGGACGGGTTCCTGTGTCCCGCCTGCGACCGGGAGTTCGAGCGCCTGTTCGTCTCCGAGCGCCGCGAGAACACCTTCGGCGACCCCGGGTCGCCGTTCTGTATCGTGCGAACCGACGAACAGATCCTCCTGTTGACCCACTGACTCTCGACCGAGCGCACTTCCCCTGTTGACCCACTGACTCTCGACCGAGCGCACTTCCCCTGTTGACCCACTGACTCCGGACCCACAACACCCGCACCGGCACGTTCGGCGTCCGCTCAGGGCCACAGGCCGGCGAGCGCGAGTCCGAGAAAGACGAAGTAGGTCGCCAGTCCCCAGACGGCCGCGCCCACCACCACCGGGCCGACGAGATACGCCGCGGCGACCGCACCGAACAGCAGAGCGAAGACGCTCGCGGTCCGGAAATAGAGGTACTCCCACAGGCCGGCGACGGGCGTGTCCGCGACGAACAGCGCCTCGATGGCGAGCGCACCGGCGACGCCGACGACCGCGGCGACGGGGTCGACGAGCGTCCACGCCCAGTCGCCCACGGAGAGGACGCCGAGCAAGACGACGGTACAGCAAGCGGCGAGGGCGGCGTCCCGGCGGTAGTCGGTCACACTGGCGGTAGGACCACCACGGCGAAAACAGTGACGCGTCGGGGGACAGTCGCTGACAGGGACCGAGTCAGGTCGTAAAGCCGCTCTCCTCGTCGTGTTCTTCGAGGACCCACTCCAGTTCCTCGATAGCCCGGAGGATCGCCACCTCGGCCTCGTCTTCGAGTTCCGAGGTGGGCGGGTCGTGTCTGTCGTAGGCCTCCTCGAGTGTCTCGATCCGCGCGCGGACCTCCTCGGCTGATCGCATACCCGAACACACCGACCCGACCCCTTTGACCCTACCGGTTGGCACAGTCAGCGGGTTCGCTTCGGCCGCTGTTACTCACCACCGTCGCCTTCCGGGTCGGCGTACCAGCCACGCCCCAGCAGGCGGTTCTCGACCATCGACAGTGTCGCCCCCAGGGAGACCCCCACGAGCGCCACCGCGACCGGGAGGACCGGATCGAGGTCGCTGAAGAGCGCGTACAGGGAGACGCCGACCCCGCCGAGGCCGGCGAGCCAGGCGAGCGTCGCTACCGCACTGATCGCCGTGACGACGCTGTGGCGTGTCTCGTCGTCCATCGTTCGATCGGTGGCCTCTCCCGGTGTAACGGTTCCGGTCGGTCGAGACGAGTCGCTCCGAGTATTCACTCGGTAAACTCGCGAGGCCCTCGCAGAAAGCCGGTGGAGAGGATTGTGAACCACGGTCGGAGCGACGCTCCTCCCTGGTTCAAATCCCACCACGAAGCTCTTCAGCCTCACTTCGTTCGGCAGAAAGAGCCGGTGGAGGGATTTGAACCCTCGACCTAATCCTTACGAAGGATTCGCTCTAGCCAGTCTGAGCTACACCGGCGCTGTGTGCGTCTTACTGTCCGCCGATTAGCGCAATAAGAATTGCGAATCGGGGCCGCCGTGGCAGGCTCACACGCGGGTCAGGCGCACGTCCAGACAGACGTTTACCTCGTGGGGGGCGTACGAGCGCACGACCCGCCGCGTCTCGACCGCGACCTCGTACTCCGACTCGGCAGCATCGCGGATCGCCGCTTCGCCCGGCCCGAACGGGTCGTCTTCGTGCTGGATGTCGTAGTAGTGCAGGACGGCCTCGTCACCGGCCAGCGACACCGCGGTGTCGAGAAACTCGTCGGCGCTGTGGGGCAGGTTCATCACGATCCGGTCGGCCCACCCCTCGTAATCGGGCGCGACTTCGCGGACGTCACCGGCGATCGCGGTCACGCGGTCTTCGACGCCGTTGCGGCGAACGTTCTCACGGAGGTATTCGACGGCCTCGGGGTTGACGTCGACACCGACGACCGTCGCACCGCGTTTCGCGAAGGGGACGACGAACGGGCCGACCCCCGCGAACATGTCGAAGGCGTGCTCGCCCGCCCGAACCTGTTCGGCGACGCGGTGGCGCTCGGTCGCGAGACGGGGCGAGAAGAAGGCCTCGGCGAGGTCGACCGCGTACTCACAGCCGTACTCGCGGTGGACTGTCTCGGTCCCCTCCCCCGCGAGGACGTCCCACTCGCGGACGCGCTCCTCGCCTTTGACCTTCGAGGCGCGGTCGAGCACGCTCTCGACGGGGAGGTCCGACTCGACGACGGCGTCGGCGACGCTCCGGGCACGGTCGGGGTCGTCCTCGTCGATCACGACCACGTCACCCACGCGCTCGTAGGAGGGATCCGCGACCAGGTCGGCCGGCATCGTCTGCCCCTCCCGGGGATCCAGGTCGCGGGAGACGACCACGAGGTCGTCGTCGACCGCCGCCGGATCCGTGACGGGGATGTACAGCGACCCCTCCGCGACGGTGATCTCGTAGTCGTCGGAGACGAGTCCGGCCGCCGCGAGTCGCTGCCGGGTCGCCTCACCGTCTTCGCGGGGCACGCGAACGCAAGGAACCGTCATGTCTCTGCTGGACCGTCTCCGGCGGTAAGCCTGACGCTTTCCGTGTACTCCAGTCGTGTCACTCCCGAGCTCGTGTCGCGACCCTTAATCGGCTCGGCCTCCCAGCACAGGTATGCTCACGTTCGTCGGGCTCGGACTCTACGACGAGCAGTCTGTCACCGTCGCGGGCCGAGAGGCCATCGCGGGCGCCGACCGCGTCGTCGCCGAGTTCTACACCAGCAAACTCGCCGGCACTACCGTCGCCGACCTCGAGGCCTGCCACGACACCGCGATCGAGGTACGCGACCGCGCCGGCGTCGAACAGACACCCGGTGACGTCCTCGACGACGCCGAATCCGACGACGTGGTCTTTCTCACCGCGGGCGACACGATGGTGTCGACGACCCACGTCGACCTGCGCCTGCGTGCCCACGAACGGGGTATCGAGAGCCGCGTCGTCCACGGCACGACCGCACAGACGGCCGCGAGTTCGCTCACCGGTCTCCAGAACTACCGCTTCGGGAAGGCCACCACGCTCCCCTTCGAGCGCTCGCACGGCGGCGACGGCCTCCCCGGGAGCGTCTTCGAGACGATAGCGGCCAACCGCGAGCGGGGACTCCACACGCTCGTCTTCCTCGACATCGACGCCGCGAACGACGACTACATGCGCGCCGACACCGCCGCCCGGATGCTCGCCGATGCCTGGGACGAGACCGGGTCCGAAGAGGAGGCGACAGCGGGCGCGGACCGACTCGGTGTCGTCGTCGCGCGTGCCGGGTCACCCGAACCGGTCGTCCGCGCCGACAGACTGGGGACGCTGGCCGGAGAGTCCTTCGGCGACCCGTTGCACCTGCTGGTCGTCCCCGGCGAGTTACACCTGCTCGAACGCGAGGCGCTGGCTGAACTGGGCGACGCGCCAGAGGAGGTACTGCCGCCGGCGGTGTAGTCGGTTCGCGACGCAACGTCGGCTGTCAGTCGCCGCCCTCGCCGCCGTCGGCGCGGGCCGCCGGCAGGTCGAACGTCTCCCGGAGGTCGTACTCCGAACCCGTCACGAGATAGAGGACGTCGTCGACGATCGCGAGGACTTCCGGGAGTTCCCGGACGACCAGCCAGGTGATGACCACCAGCGCCACGACGGACCCGACCTGTGCGAGCAGTCGGTCGGCGATGTAATAGGAGACCAGTTGCGGGTCCGAGAGCCCGAAGGCCGTCATCACGGGGTCGACGAACCACTGCATCCGCTGTTGACCGAACATGGTCGCGATGAAGACGTTGCGCAGCAGGTTGAGGACGTAGATCACGGGCAGGGCCACCGCGAGCGCGCGCAGTTTCCGCCGCCACGGCGCCGACACCGCGAGCACCAGTCCGGCGATGATCGACATGCTCCCCACGCCCGTACACGCGATGATGATCGTGTAGGTGATCGGCTGGCTGTTCCCGGGGAAGAGGAACGTGCCCACGTACTGGAAGTCGCCGTTCGGTGACTCGCCCAGCGCCTCGACACCGGTCGTCAGCGTCGGTTCGACGCCGACCAGCCCCAGCAACGCGTCCGTCTGTGCGGCGACTGTCTCGATGGCGAATCCCCTGATAGGGTTCGCGGGCAGGAAGGGGACGTAGGCGAAGGGCAGATAGAGCAACCCCATGATGCCGATCGCGCGGGTCATGACGAACAGCGAGTCCCGGCCCTGCCAGAGGACGTAGCCCGCGTAGGCCGAGAGGGGCACCGCGGCGAGCGTCCCGATCCCCTCGACGATGGACTTCTGTGTGACGACGAAATGCGGTATCAGGACGAGCCAGAAGACGGCGAACAGCCCCCAGGCCAGCACGCCGATCCCGCGGGCACGCTCGCGGTCACGGTCGGCCAGAAAGCCCGCAGCCAGGAAGGCCGCGACGACCACCCACGACAGCGGCCGTGCGACCGCGAGCGGGTCGAACGTGCCGAACACCTCGGGCATTGCTATCCTCGCTTGGTCGATGACGGCTAAATGCTTTATCGTTGGTCGTGCCGGCAACGCACGACCGACAGAGAGCGGCAGAACGGTCCGGCTGGTGGCGGGGGTCCGAACGGAGACGGCGAGTACAGAAACTGTCAGGTGTCGTCTCGTGGCGCTGTCGCTCGGGGCGTAGCGTCCGAAAAAATGGAACCGCGAACGTCAGGTCGGGCGTGAGCCCGATGGTTCAGCCGTCAGTCGTTACTCGCGCCGGCGCGCCGCCAGCAGCGCAGCGGCGAGCAGGGCGATGACTGCGACGATGACACCGAAGCCGGGACCGGTCGAGGTGGTCGTCGGCGTCGGCGTGTCGGGTTCCGGCGTGTCCGTCGGCGTGGACATGTCCGTCGGCGTCGCCGTGTCCGTCGGCGTCGCCGTGTCCGTCGGCGTCGGCGTCGCCGTCGGCGTCGGCGTGTCCGTCGGGGTGTCCGTCGGGACAGGCGTGTCGACCACGACGCTGACGGAGGCGCTGTCCGTCACCGGGGCGCCGTCGGACGTCGTGTACGGCGCGTCCAGGCTACCGCCGGCGAACTCGTAGACGTTGTCGCCGTCAGTGTCGAGGTGGGGCATGGCGACCAGCGTCGCACCTTCCTCGAGGTTCTCGTCGAGGGCGATGCGGACGTTCTGGTGGGTGCCGGCCTCGCGGTACGAGCTCGCACCGATGACCGGACCACCGGCGCCACCCTGGTGGATGGCGATGAAGCCGCCGTCGGACATCGTGACCGAGGCCACCGTCACGGCCTGGGTCTCGACTTCCGAGGAGACGGACTGGTCGTTGATCGTCACGGACGCCGTCGGGCGACCGAGCAGCATGCCGTCGTACTCGTCACTGAGGGTGCTGGTTCCACGGCGGACGACTGCCGTGAAGTTGATCCCGGCCGTCCGAGTGCTGAAGTCCTCGGTGAGCGTGAACGTGTTCGGCAGCTGGTTGGAGCCGTTACCCTGGTCGACCCGCGTGGTCGGCCGGATGAGGAACGGACTGTTGTCGCTCTGACTCTGGATCTGGACGTTCAGGAGCGTACCCGGAGCGACGTTGGTCTGACCGCTGATGGTCTGACCTTCCAGGTTGCGCACCTCGACGCGCCCGTTGACCAGGTCGAGGTTCGCGTCCGCGACCTCGTAGTTCCAGTCAGAGGAGACACCGCCACCGCCCTGTCCACCGAGGACCGGGCCGACGGCGTCGTAGCTGCTGAACGTGAAGCTGGCGTTCCAGTTGTCGTTGTCACGCAGCTTGTCCTGATTGACTTCCGAGATACGGACAGCGATGTAGTACGTGTCGTTCTCGTAGTCGGGCAGGAACGTGAAGTCGTTGGTCGTCTCCAGCTCGAACTGCCGCAGGGGCTCGTTCGGCTTGGGGTTCGTCGTCTCGAACCCGGCATCGAACGCGGCCTGGGGCAGCGCGTAGTCGTTACCGTTCTGGAGCTCTTGCAGGAACGCCATCGAGTCGTTCGCTGCGAAGTTGACGTCGTCCTCAGGTCGCGTCTGGTTGTAGAGGATGCCCTCGATACCAGTCGCAGCGACCTGGTGGATGATGACCTCGTTGTTCGTGACCCGGTCGGTCTGGGTCAGGTTGCCGTCGATCTCGTCGACGGTGCTGTCGGTGGACTCGTCGATGAAGTTCAGCGACAGGTCGTTGGCCTTCGAGTCGGGCACGCGCCAGATAGTGCTGCTCTCCGTCGAGCGCGGGCCGAGGTCGATGGCCCCGACGTCGTTCGCCTCGTTGTCGGCGAACGTGAAGTTCTGGAAGTCGTCGCCTTCAGCGGCCGCAGCGACCTGCAGCTCGTAGGAGGCGGCGTCCAGCGTCGCGATACGGGCACGCGACAGGTTGTTGTTGACGTTGTTGTCGTCGGCACGTTCCTGGATGTTGTTGATGAACGTACCGTTCTCGTTGCGCCAGGCGTCGACGGTGTCCGGCCCCGCGGCGGAGAAGACCGCCGACATGTTCTGGGTGCCGGCCATGTAGCTGTTGAACAGGAGCGTGATCTCGCCGTCACCGTTCGCGTCAGCGGCGGTGACGTTGGTCACGTAGTTGGTGTCGCCCAGGCTCCCGACCGAGACGTGAACCTGTGCGCCCTCCACGCTATCCTGGAGGGTGATCGGGATCTCGACGACGTCACCGCGCTCCTCCTCGAAGACACCGCCGTCGAACGAGGCGGAGTCAGCGGCCGGGAACTCGTCCACGGTGAACGAGCCGGCTTCGACGGAGACGCCCGTCTCGACGTCGATGACGGTGACCGTGTAGTCACCGGCTTCGATGTTGCCCGAGTTGATGCTGGCCGAGAAGTCGAACTCGGCGCGGTTGTTGAGGCTGTCGGAGTAGACTGCCTCGAGGTCGCCGTCCGCGTCACGGACCTCGATGGCGAGGCCGGAGTTACCACGGATGGCGTCACCCTCGATGTCCATCTCGACTGCCTCGTCGTGCTCGAACAGGGTACCGTCCTGGTCGAGGCTGGCCGAGAGGCGCAGCGACGTGATGTTCACGTACTTCTGCTCCTCGTAACCGTTCTCGTACTCGAGCGCCTGGCCGTCCTCGTCGAACAGCAGCTCGTAGGTCGTCCCCGACTCGAGGTTGTCAGAGTCGAAGGCGATCTGGTTGCTGTTCGCGCCGGTCGAACCGTCGAGGAGGATCTCGCCGGTCTCGACGTTCTCGAGGAGGACCGGAACGTTGTCGGCACCGTTCGCCTGGGCCCTGTCCGCGTAGAACAGGATCGGCGAACCCTGGTAGACACGCTCGGCAGTGCGTCGCGTGTTGTGCTCGTTGTTCTGCTCCAGGATGCGCTCGGACGTCAGGTCCGCCGTGACGTTACCCGGTTCGACCGCGTAGTCTTCGGGGTCCGTGGCCACGGTCGGCTCGACCTCCTTGACGAAGATCTTGATCTCGCTGGCCGGCGAGACGTCACCGAGCGGGTGAGCGTTCTCGTCGATCCGGTACTGGGCCTGGCTGTTGACCTCGGTCACGTCAGCAGCACTGACGTTGACGCGAACGAAGTCAGCCTGGCCTGCCGGACGAGCGTAGATGATGAAGCTATCATCTTCGTCCGCCAGCGAATTGCCATTGGAGGCGTTTTGCACTTGGTCACTAAACGATACGTAGAAGTTCCCTTCGTCCTCAGTGATCTGAGTGACTTCGGGGTCTTCGTTTGCCGCGGCCGCTGTTCCAGCGAATGCGATGGAGCCGGCGAACACCGACACTACCATCAGCACCGCCAAGAACAGGCCGCGTATCTTCTGATTAGTCCCTGTCATAGTTTGGTTGGGTTGCTGTCTGCGACCACAGGACCTTTCCGACCAGTCGGGCACGCGACCGAGGGTCGACCGCGCCGAAACCGACCTGGTGTACTCGATACTGCAGTCATGGGTAGGGGTACGGTCATAACCACTGGTGGAGATTATAAATGTTTTGTGGTCATGGCAGCGGTATGTGACACAGACACATGCGACAGATCGGCCCGCTCAAACGTCGTGTGAACCGATCACGAGCGTATGCCACGTGTCAGACGCATGTCTAACGTCCGAACGGCCGAAACCACCCTATTAAAAACGAGCACCCGCGGGAGGCCTCGCCCACCGGATTCGGGGTGCGATCCTATCCCCCGGTCGTCCGCAACTCGTCACGACTTCGATCTCGTGACCGTTCGCGTCCGTCTTCAATTCGTCACGACTTCGATTTCGTGGCCGTCTGCGTCCTTGGTGAACGCGTAGTTGTAGTCACAGCTCTCGGGGTCGCGGTAGTCCTCGGCATGACGGGTCATGAGCGTCTCCCACCCGTCTTCCAGGGCGTCGACCCGCACCGCGAGGTGGCCCCAGGCGTCGCCCAGTTCGTAACTGCGCCCGTCGTAG
>Ga0207770_100238_pt1 | contig 36864 bp, 38 predicted proteins | sample A23E2SouthBayCA_FD_187729 | JGI IMG/M metagenome (GOLD analysis project Ga0207770, IMG submission 187729) | Aerobic enrichment media microbial communities from Eden Landing Ponds, California, USA - A23 E2 (SPAdes) | ecosystem: Environmental > Aquatic > Marine > Unclassified | place: Emeryville... | reverse complement strand
AGTCGTCTACCGAAGCTACGTCTTGCAGGGTGTTGGCGCTCGTAGACACAGTTCCAACACCCTGCTGCCTTCTCTGAGAACGTTTCTATGACACGCTCTGGAGTATGACTATGTGGTCGGGAATCCGCCCTATGTCCGTATCCAGAATCTGCCCGACAGCCAGAAAGAGATGATGGATCAGTTATACGACTCGACGACGGGTAACTACGATATTTACTGTCCATTCTACGAACGCGGTCTTGCTTGGCTCCGCGAGGACTCTGGGAAACTCGGGTTCATTACGCCGAATCAGTTCATGGTCACAGACTACGGGGAAGGCTTGCGGAAAGTATTGCTGGATGAAGCCCGCATTGAAGAGGTCTATGACTTCCGGGATTCGGGAGTGTTCGAAGACGCAACGAATTACCCGGCGATCTTGATTCTGAATGACGAACCCAACAAAGCCAGCCGGGAGGATAACGAGATTCGGTGTGTTCGTGTGAAAGCCGATACGGACGAGGATCGGGATCGTGAACTCGACACGGCCATAATCGAATCGGTCCGTTATCATCGTAGCGATCCGGGCTATTCAGACGAGTTCATTGACGTGTTCAACTTTCCTCAAAACCGACTCTCAAGCGGGGATTATTGGGCACTAATGCCCCCTGAGGAGTTGCAGGTGTTTGAGAAACTGGAGGCCGAACAAGACGCGAATATCGGGGAGGTTACTGACGCAGTATTTCAGGGGATTCGAACAAGCGCAAACAATATCTATGTCGTTGATGTGCTGGACGCGGATCGGGTAGAATCCGATGATAGGGGGGGAGTCGTCACCGTAGTTCCTACAGGTGAGTCAAAAGAATATGAAATAGAGACTGACCTTCTTCGCCCTTTTCTTCAGGGCAACGACGTGAAAAGATGGAGGGGTGCTTGGTCGGGACTTCACGTTATTTATCCATATCATGTTGAAACAACTGACTCCGGTGAGAAAGAAGCGACTCTCTATTCAAAGGAAGAAATGAAAACTGAAGTCACTCAGTCTTGGAAATATTTCAAAGAACACGAAAATGAACTCCGTGCGAGAGAACGAGGCAACTGGGAGAATAGCGACCGATGGTGGGAATTCGGACGATCGCAAAACTTAGAGAAGTTCGAGACTCCGAAGACAATTCAGGCGGAAATTGCTGACGAGGCGACGTTTATGCTAGATGAAATTGGAACTTGGTATTTCACCACTGCATATGGTGTAACCTTCACAAAATCCAATCAACAGAGTACGGAGATACTTTCTTGTCAACTCAATTCCTCTGCCCTGGACTTTTATCTGAAACATATCGCCACAATAAAAGCCGGCGGATATTACTCATATCGCACACAATACGTTGAAAAACTCCCCTGCGTGACCGAGGATAGTGCAGGTGTCTTCAACAGAATTCGTGACCGCGCAGGAGACATTGTTGACACCATTGACCTCAACAGCAAGACCGACCGCTTCCCAGAGGCGTATCTTGGAGACTACAACGGCGAACTCGATTACATCACCTACGAGTGGCAAACGCGCCGCTATCCGGTAAGCGCCGAAGTACAGGGGGACGTAGATGGGAACTTCACCGTACAAGCGGGACGGTCGGACACGATCAACAACGCGGCGATGTATTCCGACGACCGCGAAGCCCGGAAGCGCCGGGCCGAGTACGTTCACGCCGCAGTTGATGGGCGCAACGTGAAGAGCGGCGAAGAAATGACAATCCCAATCCCGCGTAGCGATGAGGGTGTAGAGAAATTGCTTGACCGGCTTGAAGCCGATCGTGAGGAAGTCCGACAGACCAACATCGAAGACCTCGAAGCCGACATTGACGACTCAGTCTTTGACCTGTTTGACCTAACCGACGATGAGCGTGATGTGGTCGAAGACTATCTTGAGGTGTTCTGAGGGGCCTGCCGATTTGCTGTGGCTGGTTCGTGCGCGCCCTTCTCGTAGTTTCAGGATTTTGTTCCAGTATCTTTCGCGCGGCTTGGTCGGCCACAAACGCGGCACAGACTGTAACCTGTCGCCACAGCCAAGGACGTGGGTGTTTATATACCCAAGACTCATTGTATAGGTTGTCATAGCCGGGGAACCCGCGGATTGGGAGTAGAGAGCCGGATACGACCGGTCCGACTACGAATTCGCGGAGCGAAGCGGCGCGAGGCTTGCGGAGCCAGGGACCGGAGTTCGAATCTCCGTCCGGACGTTCACTTCGTTCACGTCCGACGTGCCCAGCGCTCACTTCGTTCGCGCTGGACTCCGTCCGGACGTTCCTCCTGCGAACAATTCAGCGAGCGACGTCTATGTCGCTCGTCAGCGTGAGCAGGGGAACGGCGAAAGGAGATTCGAGCACGATAGACGCAGCGCGACCGGAGGGAGCGACCGTCTATCGGCCGTTCGAATCTCTCTGGACGTGCGCTTCGTTCACGTCCGAGGTGCCCACCGTTCTTCGCTCGCGCTGGACTCCGTCCAGACGTTTCCTGCCGGTGTGCTCGTCAGGGACAGTACACGTTGCCGAATCACACAATTACTTTGCGCGGTCAGGTGAGGGTGGCCCATGGACGTGCGGCCGACACGGGACGGGGACGTGCCAGCAGTCCAGCGGGTCGCGAGCGCCGCCTGGCACGCTGCACACGCCGACATCGCCGGTGCCGACGTCGTCGAGGGGTTCCTCGCGGAGTACTACACGGTAGCGAGACTCCGCGACGACGTCGCCGACGAGTCACGACTGTTTCTCGTCGCCGAGGTCCACAGTGACGGCAGGGACGACGGACCCGACACGGGGGAGTCCGGGACCGAGCGAACCGGTGTCGTCGGGTTCGCGCTGGCGCTCCCCGCAGAGGGCGAACCGGGCGTGTACGCGCTCGGTCGGATCTACGTCCACCCCGACCGCTGGGGAGAGGGGGTCGGGAGTCGCCTGCTCGAGCGGGTCGAAGTCGAGGTTCGCGAGCGGGGCGCGTCACGTCTGCGACTGGGCGTGATGGCCGAGAACACTCGCGCAGTCGGATTCTACGAGGCACGTGGCTTCGAGCGGGTCGAAGACGGGTACGACGACCGACTGGACGTGAGACGGCACGTCTACGCCAAAGATTTGTGAGCGGCGCACTACTCCGGTACATGGAACGAGTCGACTTCACCGACGCCGAGCGCTACGAACCCGACGAGGGCTGGCAGCGCGTCTCGCTGGCGGGTAGCGAGGACGCCACGCTCGAGTGGTTCGAGAAACCGCCGGGCCACTCCTCGCCGATGCACGACCACGAGAACGGCCAGGTCTGTCTCGTACTGGAGGGGGAACTCACCGTCTACACCGAGGACAGCGAGGCGCGACTCGAACAGTACGACTCGGTGTGGCTGGACCCCTGGGAGTCCCATCGCGTCGAGAACACGGGCTCGGAGACGGCCGTCGGACTGGACATCTTCGTGCCCGGGCGTTCGTTCGACTTCTGGACCGACCGGGTGGAGTGACTGGCGCGGTCCACCGGCCGACTCGTTTCGCACACCCGTCGCGGAGCGCTTTTGTCCGGGCCCGTCGACGGATCGGTCGATGACACTCCGACACACCGCGGTTCGCGTCGAGGACGTCGAGCGGAGCGTCGCGTTCTACGAGGACCTGCTGGACTACGAGGTCGTCCGGGAGTTCGAGAGCGACGGCGTCCGGAACGTCTTCGTCGGTCACCCCGACCCGGACGCCGTCGACGAGGCGGCGGTCCAGCTCGTCGAGGCCGACGGCCCCGTCGACCCGGGCGATTTCGTCCACGTCGCGCTCACCGTCGAGGACGTCGACGCGGCCGTCGAGCAACTGGACGACGACCAGATCGAAGAGGGGCCGACTACGATGGACGAGTTCGGCACCCGCGTCCTCTTCGCCGAGGCGCCCGAAGGCTGGGGGCTCGAACTGATCGAGGACCTCTGAGGGTTTTTGCCGGCGGGCGGCCAAGCGAGGACATGGACGAATCACTCGGGCGTCGGGCCGAACGTGTCTTCTGGGAGCGCCACGCCAATCCCAAGAGCGGGTGGTCTCGGACGCTGACGCTGCCGGCGATCGTCTACGCCGTCCACACCCGGCGATGGCGACTCCTGACGGCGGCGGTGGTCTTCACGATCCTGAACCCGCTGTTGTTCCCGAAACCGGACGACACCGACGCGTGGATGACGAAAGTCGTCCTCGCCGAGCGCCACTGGCGCGAATCGGGCGACCACCTGGGCATGCTCCAGGCGCTCAACGTCGCGAACGTCCCGGTCACACTGTACGCGCTCTACGCCGCCTACCGTCGGGACACGGGCGCGACGACGGTCGCCACAGCACTCTCGATGACGCTGAAGTTCGCGTTCGTCGCGGCGCTGGTCCGGCGCTACGAGGACGAGATCGACGCGAGCGACCTCGACCGCTGAGCGACCAGCGCTCACCTGGACCCGGTCCGGACGGGTCGGCTGCCGGCGGTGTCCTTTTCTCGCTCGCGGTGCCACCGGAGAGCATGGACGCCCACCTCCAGGCGGGGGTCGCCATCTACAACGCGGGCTACTACCACGCGGCCCACGACGCTTGGGAGGACCACTGGCTCGACCTGGAATCGGGCACTGACGACGAGTTGCTGCTCCACGGGTGCATCCAGTTCACGGCCGCTGTCTACCACGCTCGCAACCGCAACTGGTCGGGGGCGACTGGCCTGGCCGGGAGTGCGGGAGCGTACCTCTCGGACCTCCCGCCCACCTACCGGGAGGTCAACGTCGAGGCGGTCAGGGAGTACCTCGGAGCGCTCGAACGCGACCCGGAACGAATCGAGCGTGGCCCCGCGCCCCCGCTCACCCACGAGGGGCGGGTTCTCGGGCTCGCCGACCTGGATTTCGCGTCGACAGCCGTCGCGGCCGAGGTACTCGCCGAGGAACTCGGCTACGACGAAGCCGCCATCGAGGCGGCCACTCGGTACGCACGGGCCGATCTCGACGCGGGCGAGGAGGGCAGTCGGTTCGTCACGTTCCTGTTCGACTTCGTCCGCGACGAGGGCAACCGTGCGATAGTCGCCCAGCGTCTCGCCGAACACGTCGAGCGCCGGCGTCGTCGCGACGCTGACCTCGACGGACTGTTCGAGGAGTGACCGCTTTTTACCGCACGCCCCGAAGAATGGGGTATGATCGAGGAAGACGAGTCCGACGAGAGTCACGAGAGCGAAGCTTTCGAAGAGGAACAGACAGTCGACCGTGAGGAAGCCGCGGCGTTGCTCCACGACCTCGCGGACGGCGTCGCGAGTGGGTCGGTCGCGTTCGACGACGGCGCGCTCACGGTCGACGTTCCGGCGACCGTCGAACTCGAACTCGAGTACGAACAGGACGAGGACGAACACGAGGTCGAGGTCGAGCTGGCGTGGGACGAGGAGTCCGACGAGGACGCCGAAACGGACGACCCCGACGAGGAAGCCGAGAAAGACCCTGACGACGGCGAAGGTGACCCGGGAGCACAAGAGGACGTCGACGCGGACCACGACGGAGTCGAAACGAAGGAGGCCGACGCGGACACCGGGGACGAAACGGAGGAGACCGACGCGGACACCGGGGACGACGAGAGCGACGAACAGACGGCTGGTTCCGAGGATGTCGACGCTAGCCGAGCGGAACGATCGGGCGGACCGGGTGACGGAACAGTCGTCGTCGCGACGGACGGGGCGGGCGTCGAGGGCGTCGTGGGACCGGGTCTGGAGCCACGGAGTCGCGCGCGGTTCGAACTCTACCGGGACAGGGCCGAGGAGTGGCGCTGGCGACTCCGCCACCACAACGGGAACATCATCGCCGACGGGGGCGAGGGCTACAACCGCAAGCGGTCCGCCCGGAACGGTCTGGAGAGCGTCCGGCGCAACGCTCCGGGCGCGAGTGTCGTCGAGCAGGACTGACCCGGCGGACCCCACAGAACCGTCGAGGGATTTGAGAGGCTCCAGTCCCGAGCGGGGGTATGGAACGCAACGTCGGCGGTCGTGACCGTGCGGGCCGAGTACTGCTGGCAGTGGTCCTCACCGTGGTCGCGGTGGGAGCGCTCGCGAGAGGAAATCGGACAGTCGCAGTCGCGGCGACTGCAGGCGCGCTCGGGTTCGGGTTCAACGCCGTGACGTGTTTCTGCGGGTTGAACGCCGCACTCGGACTCGATACGACCGACTCCTGAGAGACCTATCGGGTTGCCCGACCGGTGACGGCCGCGTCCTCGACGGTCCGATCAGTCGGCGCTCGCAGCGTCGTCGGACGAGCCCGCGTTCGTGAGAACCCGCGAGGGGGCGTTGAACGCGAGGTAGCCCATAATCGCCATGACGCCGGTCAGGAAACTCATGCTGACGACCGCGACCACCAGTTGTACGTCGACCATAGCTACGCGGCGGTGCGACGCCCCGGAATATAATCGCTCCCTTTCGTCCCGCCTCTGTCATGCGATACTGCGCCACACACTCTCACGAACGAGGGTCTCCGAGCGGCGCCCTGGGTAGTTTCGACCCGCACAGTTACGACTCCGGGTGAGAGTCCAGAGATATGGTCGTCTGGTAGGTCGTCCCGTGGCCGGAGTGGCTGATCGGGGGATAGAAGCGTCAGCGCTCGCCTTCGACGTGTTCGTCGCCGTCCCAGTGGGCGGAGTTGTCCTGTGGGTCGTAGCCCAGCACTTCGCGAGCGCGCTTCAGCGAGTAGTACTTGCGGTCGTTGTTGGAGATGCCGTAGACGATCTCGAAGTCGTAGTCGGCTTCGAGCGCACAGCGGTGGATACGGGCACAGTCGGGATAGGAGAGCCACATGGCCTGGCCGCGCTCGTAGTCGATGGGGGGGTGGCCCCTGGTGAGGTTGCCGATGCGGATGTTACAGACGGAGATACCGTGGGCGTCGTGGTAGTACCGACCGAGGACCTCGCAACTGGCCTTGGAGACGCCGTAGAAGTTGCCCGGACGGGGAAACTCCGTGCCGTCGAGGCGGTAGTCGTCCTGTGGGCGGTACATCTCGGGGGTGCGCTCGTCGGTCTCGTAGGCGCCGACGGCGTGGTTCGAGGAGGCGTAGACGAACTTCTCGACACCTTCCTCGACGGCGGCCTCGTACATCTTCTGTGTGCCGTCGACGTTGGTCGAGAGCACCGATTTCCACGGCGCTTCGGGTCGCGGATCGCCCGCGAGGTGGATGATGGCCCCGACACCCGAAACCGCCTCTGCGACGTCCTCGTCGTTGACGACGTCGCCGACCAGGTACGGATGGTCGGGTTCCTCGTCGGGCGGGCTGTGGAAGAGCAGTTTCCAGTCGTACTCCTCGGACAACCCGCCCAGGACGGCCTCGCCGACGTATCCCCCGGCACCGGTGAGCAGGACCGTTTCGTCCATTCGGGTGTACGTCCGCAACGACTCAGTAAGTAAGATTTGGTTCGACACCCGTCGGTCCCCTAACACGACGTGTGTCGTCATTCGGGTGCCACGGGCGGCCGAGCGCCGGCTCGACTGACTGTTCTCCCGGTCGCCCCGGCGGTCGACAGGGCTTACTTCGGGGACGCCCAGCGACCGGTATGGACCCGACGGACGCCCAGATCGCGTGTTTCGAGGCGGGGATCAAGTTCGGCTCGCTGTACCACCAGTTCGCGGGCACGCCCGTCAGCCCGGAGAGTGCGGCGACGCTCGCGGCCGCCATCGAGGAGTCGATCGAGAACCAGCCCCACTGCGAGTCGGTCACGGTCGACGTCCTGACCGACGACCTGGCCGCCGAACTCGCCGACGGACCGGCCGACTACACCGAACTGACGGGGCGGTTCATGGAAGTCGAGGTGGTCGTCGACTACGGGGGCCACGAGGTCGTCGCGGAGATGGCGATGGAGGATGGCTACCCGCTGATGGACGTGGTCTCGGTCTCCGAGTGAGCCACGGCAGACCGTTCTGGCGGACCCTGCCGGACGGAACGACCGGGAGCGATTAAGTGGGAGGGGTGAGCAGAAGGGAGTATGTCGATGTCCGCCCTGGGATCGGTCGAAGACGCCTTCGACGCGACGAAGCGCCTCCTCCTCCCTTTCACCCGCGGGACCTGGTTCAAACTCGCCGCAGTCATGCTGTTCGTGGCCGGCGGTGGGTTCAGCCCGACGAGTTTCCTGAACGTTCCGGGGGGTGTACCCGGTGGTGGGTCGGGACCGCCGGACGGCGGCGCGCAACCGACACCGGGTGGTCCCGACCCCGGCGCACTGACGCCGGAACTCACGCCAGTCCTGATCGTCTTTCTGGTCCTGTTCGTACTCTTCGTCGTCGCCGCGTGGCTCCTCTGGAGCGTCGCGGGCGCGACGATGGAGTTCGTCTTCGTCGAGTCACTCGGCGCCGAGGACGTCAGACTCCGGGCGTATTTCCTCGGGAACCTCCGACCCGGTGTCCGTCTGTTCGCCTTCCGGACCGTGCTCGGCCTGCTGGTACTGGGGGGGTTCGCCGCGTTCATGTTCGTCCTGGCGGTGCTCGTCGGCGGCTGGCCGGTCTCACAGTGGGGCGGCGGCGTCGCACTCCTGTTCCTCTTCGTCGGACTGCCGCTGGGGTTCGCCGTGTTCTTGGTCCTCGGCCTCGTTCAGGGGCTCACGACGACGTTCGTCGTCCCGGTGATGCTCGCCGAGGACCGGACCGTCCTCGCGGCGTGGCGGCGCTTCCTCGGCGTCTGCAAGACGGAGTGGAAGGAACTGCTCGTCTACCTGGCCGTCAACTGGGTCCTGGGGATCGTCATCGGGATCGCCACGTTCGCGATCACGCTCGCGCTGTTGATCGTCCTCGGGATACCCGCGCTGATCGTCGCGCTCCCCGCGCTGTTACTCCTGGGTGGGGGGCCCATCGGTGCGACAATCGCGCTGGTCGTGTTCCTGGTCGCGGGCGTCCTGTTTTTCGTCGGGACGCTCCTGGTCGCGGTCCCGTTCCAGACGTTCCGGCGCTACTACGCGCTGTTCGTCCTCGGCGACGTCGACGTCGACCTCGACGTCGTTCCGACGACCCGCGCGGCCGTCCGGACCGACGGCGGCGACCCGGACGCCGACGGTGGCGGTTTCGGCGGTGATAGCGGCGACGACGGTGGCGGCGGTGGCGACGCCGCCGACAGCGACTCGCGGGACGACGAGCCGGTCGACGACGACGGCTGGAACGTCGACCGCTGACGGTTCCGGGCTTCGAACGGGCGGATCACAGCCCGAAACGACCCGCCATCGGGGCCGGAACTCTCCTGTAACCGGGCCACGGCGACCCGGCGTCAGACGAGCGTGGCGGTAGTGGTCGACCGGACGCTGAATATCGCAGTTTTCGCGCGCTGTCGGTACCGATTTCACTTTCACTTCCTGGCGGGCGTTTAAACCTGCGGGGGTCGAACGGTGTAGTATGAGTCAGGCGACATTCGACGACGACGAACTCTTCGAAGACGCGGCGAACGAGATGCGCGCGGACGTCGAGTCGAGTCTCGAGAAGGCCCGAGCGGAACTGCCCGCGGCCGACGACGTCTGGGACGTCGAGGCCGACAACACGCTCGGCGTGCTCAACGCGCTCAAGTCCGCGCTCGACGCGGGCGATGCCGTCGACCACCTCCAGGACGCCAAGAAGTGGTACACGATGGGCGAGCGCGCCGACGCCTTCGAGGACGCCGAGGATCTGGCCGAGGAGATCGAATCCATCGAAGACGTCCTCGACGACGTGAGCGACGCCCACGACCAGGTGGGCGACCTCGCGAGCACGATCCCGCAGCTCCGCGGGGCGCTAGAGGACTTCGAGGAGGAAGCCGCGGACGCCGACGCGGATACGGACGCCGACGCCGACGAAGCAGAGGCCTGACAGTCGATTTTCCGACCTTCCTGTCGGTCAGCCCCGCCGCTCCTGCGGCGTCAGGTCCCGCGTCGCCACCCGGTCGAGCAGGTCGGCGAGTCGCTCGGCCGCACGGTCGCGTAACCACTCGCCGAGTTCCGGACTCCCGAGTGACGGGTCACCGATGGCGCCGTTCTCCGAGAACGCCGCGGAGTCGTACGCGAGGTTCACCCCGGAGACCCACTCGCCCCAGCCGTCGGCACTCTCTGCGGCGGCGGCCTCGAAGCGGTCCTCGCGGACGAGGTCCGGGGCGACGGCCTGGACGAGCGACGTCTCGACGGGACCGGCGTGTCCCATCGCGACGTCGGCGAGGTCGACCGGCGGGGGCGGCGTCTCGTCGTCGGGGTCGAACGAGACGGCGTCGAACCAGGTGAACGGGACGGCGTAGCCCGACTCGTCGCGGGTGAAGCGAGCGCACAGTTCCCTGAGCGCGTCGACGTTGCCGCCGTGGCCGTTGACGACGACCACGCGCTCGAACCCGTGGGAGGCGAGCGATTCGACCGTCTCGCGGACGTAGTCGCGAAACGTGTCGGGAGACACCCAGAGCGTGCCCGCGAAGTGGCGGTGTTCCTCGGCGATTCCGACCGGGACCGTCGGTCCGACGACGACCTCGCCGTCGTAGGCGTCGACGCCGGCTTCGGCGACGGTTTCGGCTGCGAGGGCATCCGTGCCCAGCGGGGCGTGGGGGCCGTGCTGTTCGGTGCTGCCGACGGGCAGGACGGCGAGTTCCATCTCGACCGCCGCGGCGTCCGTCCAGGTGGCTGCCGACAGATCCATACTCCCAGGTGACGTGGCGACCTGTTAAGCGGTTCGCCGCGCGGGTTCGCGTCTATGAGGGAGTGTTCGGGTCCTCCACAGGGGGTGAGCGCCGCCGCGCGCGAGCGCGAACGGAAACGGTCACGACCGACTGATACGGGGTATTCGGGAGAGAAACCACGGCTGAAACGGGACGGCCCCCGATACCGGGGATGAGTGATATCCGGCCCGGTCACGCGGGTCGAACCCGTCGTCCGAGTCAGTTCACCGTCGAAGGCCTCGAGAGGGTCACAGACGGACAGTTCCGTCGGTCCGGTGTCGACGTACGGACTGGTCCGTCGCGATATATGTCGAGCGGGAGAGAACGCGCCACAGCGGCCGTCCACAAGCGATAAGACGGGGTGGTTCTATGCTCCGGTAAGATGGTAGTGCCACTTGGCGGAGTGGCGGCCGACATACTGTTGGCGGGCATCGGCGGTATCCGGGCGCCAGCGGAGGTCTTTCAACAGATCTTCCTGGTGTTCCTGGGGCTGGGGACGCTCGTCGGCACGGTCGTCATCACGTACACGCTCTACAACGCGTACAAGTACAGGTACAGGGAGGAGGTAGACCCCGCACCCGACAAGGACCACCCGCAGATGGGCGAACTCCCCAAGGGCGGGGGCAAGGGCAAGAAGCTCTTCCTCTCGTTCGGACTGAGCGCGGTCATCGTGCTGTCGCTGGTCGGCTGGACGTACGGCGCCCTCGTGATGGTCGAGGAGGGACCGAGCGCCCAGACCGAGGGCGAGTTCGACTCGATGGACGTCGACGTGACGGGGTACCAGTTCGGCTGGCGTTTCGAGTACCCGAACGGCCACGTCGAGGACAGTTCGGCCGGGGGGAAACTCTACGTGCCAGCGGACACGGTGATAAACGTCTCGGTGACGTCGGACGACGTGTTCCACAACTTCGGGATCCCCGAGTTGCGAGTCAAGTCCGACGCCATCCCGGGACAGACTAACGACGTCTGGTTCGTCACCGAGGAGACCGGCACCTATCAAGCCGCCTGTTACGAACTGTGCGGACAGGGCCACTCCTACATGGACGCCGAAGTCGTCGTGATGGAAGAGTCCGAGTTCCAGGACTGGTACGAGAGCACGAACGGAACGGAGGCCGACGCGACTAACACCACGGAGGCAAGCGCATGAGTCACGAACACGACCACGGACACGACTTCCCCCCGATGAGTTCGGTCAAACGCTGGTTCATCACGACGAACCACAAGGACGTCGGCATCCTCTATCTCGTCACGTCTATCTTCGTCTTGCTCATGGGCGGAGTGTTCGCGCTGTTGATGCGCGTCGAGCTGTTCTCGCCCGGCCTTGACTTCCTGAGTACCGCGGGTGCGTACAACCAGGCCGTCTCGGCCCACGGGCTCCTGATGGTCTTCTGGTTCATCTCGCCTTTCGCCACGGGGTTCGCGAACTACATCGTCCCCCTGCAGATCGGAGCTGACGACCTCGCGTTCCCGCGCCTGAACGCGATGAGCTACTGGGCGTACCTGTTCTCCATCGTCCTCTTTATGATCTCCTTCTTCCAGGGCGGTACGTTCGCTGGCGGCTGGACGATGTACGCGCCGCTGAACGTCCCGACGTACATGCCCAACGTCGGCGGGACGACCGTCGTGCTGGCGCTCATCATGTTCGTCGCCGCAGTGACGATGGGGTCGGTCAACTTCCTGACGACGTTCTACCGGATGCGCGCGCCGGGACTCAGAATGCGGGACCTCCCGATGTTCTCGATGTCGTGGTTCCTGACGGTGTGGATGATGCTCTTGGCCTTCGCCGCGCTGCTCGCGGCGCTGATGATCCTCGGCGCCCAGCACCTCCTGCCGGTCAACTACTTCAACGTCGACGGCGGGTCGCTGCTGTGGACCCACCTCTTCTGGTTCTTCGGCCACCCCGAGGTGTACATCGTCTTCTTCCCCGCGCTGGGCGTGATGGGCGAGGTGTTCCAGACGTTCACCGGCCGTCGCCTCGTGGGGCGCAAGTGGTTCGTCCTCGCGATGGTGCTCGTGGCGCTCCAGTCCTTTATCGTCTGGATGCACCACATGTTCCTGACGGGGATCAACCTGGAGATAAAGACCCTGTTCATGGTGACGACCATCGGTATCTCGCTGCCGTTCGACCTGATGGTCTTCTCGCTGATCTACACGATGATCAAGGGTCGTATCCGGTTTACGACGCCGTTCCTGTTCTGCCTGGGCGCGCTCATCCTGTTCATCCTCGGCGGTATCACGGGCGTCTTCCTGGGCGCCGTGGTGCTGGACTACGAGTTCCGTGGCACCTACTGGGTGGTCGCGCACTTCCACTACGTGATGTTCGCGGGCGGGACGGCGCTGGTCGGCGGCATCTACTACTGGTTCCCGAAGATGACCGGGCGGATGTACGACGAGTTCCTCGGCAAGCTCCACTTCGCGATCTACTTCGTCGGCTTCAACCTGCTGTACTTCCCGATGTTCAGTGCCTGGGAGACGCCGCGGCGCGTGTTCCAGTACGACACCGGAATGGCGTTCTGGCACAAGGTCGCCACCGTCGGCGCGTTCATGCTCGGGATGTCCTTCCTCATCATGGCTTACAACCTGTTCAAGAGCATGGTCGACGGTGAGGAGGCCGGCGACAACCCCTGGGAGTACGCCTCGACGGCCGAGTGGGCGGTCCCCTCCCCACCGCCGCTGGAGAACTTCCCGGGCGTTCCGGACTACCGCGGCGGGAGCCTGTCCTTCCGTGACGAGAGCGAACTGCGCGGCGAGACCGCGGCCGACGGCGGGACCGCCACCGACGGCGGCACCCCTGCTGCCGAGACGAGTGCCGCCACCGGCGCCACAGCGAGTGGCGGCGCGCTCGCCACCGCCGAGCAGGCACTCGCAACGCAGGCCGTCGAGAGCGAACCAGACCACGCCGACCACGCCAGTTACTGGCCCGTCGTGGTCTGTTTCGCCGGGTTCGTCGCGTTCCTCGGCCTCTCGGGGATCCGGACCGGCGACACGCTCTACTACGGACTGACCGCGACTGGCGGCGTCCTCTCGGCGGTCGGGTTCGTCGGGATGGCACAGGAGTCCTTCTACGTGCCCGAACCGGAGTTCGCCGAGAAGTGGCCCTTCGAGGGCGTCGAGAACATGAAACTGGGGATGTGGTTCTTCCTCGCGTCGGACATCGTCCTGTTCGGCGGGTTCATCGGTTCGTACCTGTTCCTGCGGGTCGCCAACGGCTGGGAACACTGGCACCACGCGTTCATCCCCGAGGCCCACGTCGTGATGCCCGGCCTGATCAACACCTACCTCCTGTTGGGCAGTAGCTTCGCGGTCGTCCTCGCGCTGGTAGCGGCCGAGAAGAACTCCAGTCGGGGCATCGTCGCCAGCCTGGTCGCGACCTTCCTGCTGGGCGTCGGCTTCCTGGTCAACAAGGGCCTGGAGTGGCAGCACCTGTTCCACATCCACAGCGAGGCGTTCCCCAACGGCTGGAACCTCGGGACGAACATCGCGTCCTCGACGTTCTACCTCACCACTGGCCTGCACGGCGCCCACGTCGTCGTCGGCCTGATCATGCTCCTGTACATGGTCCCACGGGCGCTATTCGGCGCCTACACCGGTGAAGACCAGGACAGCCTGGAGTACTTCGGCCTGTACTGGCACTTCGTGGACATCGTGTGGCTGTTCCTGTTCCCGCTGTTCTACATCCTGTAACAATGGCACACACAAAACTCTACACCGGAATATTCGTCGTACTGATGGCCTTCTCGACCATTCAGGCGGTCGTCGAGATGACTGGCCTCCTCGACCGGGCCTACTGGACGGCCTTCGGGATCATCATCGTCCTGTCGACGATCAAGGCCGCGCTGGTCGCCGGCTACTTCCAGCACCTGCGCTGGGAGCCCCCCGCGGTCACTTACGTCGCGCTCGGCGGCCTGTTCGCCGCACTCACGCTGACCACCGCGGCGGCCTACTCGATCCTGTAGCGCGAACGGTCCAGTCACTTTTCACCGCGAACGTCTCGATCCGTTAGATCCTTGACCGAGATCGTCACGGACCGTCAGCGTTTACTCCGACGGTACTGTGCTGGGTAGCAGGTATGTCAGAGGCGGGACCGGGTAGTCCGGACGGTGGCGGGAGTGACGGGGCGGCTGGATCCACAGACGGCGGCCTCCGCGACCGACTGGGCGCGCTCGTCAGTACGTGGCCACGGCGGATCCTCGTGGGACTCGTCGCGCTCGTCGCGCTACTGGGAGTCCTGTATCTGACGGGCGTGATCGGTGCGCCCTCGGCCGGCCTCGAGGACCGGGGTGACTGGGGCGAAGTGACCGACGAGCGCACCGAGATCGTCACGACGGTCTGGGTGAACAACCCGAACCCTATCGGCCTCTCCTTCGGTGAGAGCCTCTCCGCCGAGTACGATATCTACATGAACGGCGTGCGAGTCGCCACGGGGTCGAAATCCGATGTCTCGGTCCCGCAGGGCAACAGTACGACCGAGTTGCGAACGGACCTGCTGAACGAGCAGTTGCCGGCGTGGTGGGTCGCGTTCGTCCGCGCGAACGAGACGATCGAACTCGACGTGAATGCCACGGTCAGCGTCGATGCCGTCGCCTCCTTCGAGCGAGATATCCACGTCAATCGGACGATTCTCGACGACCGGAGACCGGTGATCGGTGCGCTCTCGGCGGCGGCCAACGGGACGAGCGGCACCTACACGCGCTCGGTCGAGGCGGGTCAGCTGGACGACTCGCTGACGGGCGGGGTCGACCTGGGGGCCGTCACCTCGGCGACCGTGGGCTACGAGGTCGAACGGGGCTGGGCGACCTGGGAGTCGGTCACCGAAGAGGAGACGACGGCGCTGATCCACCTGCGCGTCCACAACCCCGGTGACGTGCCCGTACCCGCCGCACCTGATGGTGTCGGTGTCAGTATCGACACGAACGACGTCAGACTGTTCGAGGCCGGCACCGACGCCGTGAGCCTCCGCAGCGTCGCCCCCGACGCCGTCATCGCGCCGGGCGAGACCCGGGAGGTCACCTTCGCGGTGACGATGCAGAACGAACGCGTCGACGAGTGGTTCACCAGCCACGTCCGGGAGGACCGCGGTCCCGGCGTGGAGGCGACGGCCGTCAGCGCGCAGTTCCAGGTGATCTTCGAGGTGCCCGGGGCAGGGACGACGTTCCGACTGCCCGCGGACTCACCCGCGACCTACGACTGTCAGTTCCAGACCGCGATCCTCGTCGACGGCCAGGAGACGTCGACGACCTGTGGCGAGGGAGCGAACCCGGCCAGGGGCGGTCCCGGCGAGGTGACCGGGACCGCGACGCCCGCAGACGGGACGGACGGACCGGTCGGGACGGACCCGCTGGGGACCGACCCGCTCTCGGAGACTGTCGTCGGGACCACGGTACTCCGTGACCCGGTCGAGACGACGCTGCCCGGGACCGACAGCGACGAACTCGTGACGACGGTCGACGACGGCGTCGGCACCGTCCTGCCCGAGACGCCGACCGCTACTCCCGGTGGGACGGCGACCCCGACACCCACCGAGGCGCCGGCGAGACCGACCGCCCGCCTGGACGCCAACCAGACGGAGGGACCCGCGCCGCTGACCGTCGCGTTCGACGCCACCGGGTCGTCGGACCCGAACGGTGACATCGAGGAGTACCGCTTCCAGTTCGGTGACGGCACTACGGCGACGGGGGCCACACAGACACACACGTTCGAGACGGCGGGCACCTACACGGTGACGGTGACCGTGATCGATAGTACCGGTCGGCAGGACACCGCCAGCGAGACGATCGTCATCACCGTCGGCTGACAGTCTACAGGCGGAGCAGACCGAGTGCCTCGGGGTCGTCCGAGACGGCGGAACCGTCTTGTGATGACGAGAGAGGGGAGTTCTCTCGGACCACCTGACCCCGAGGCGGTTCACAGTTCTTCTGTCCACTCACCGGTTCCAGCCGCGTTCAGCCGCCAGTATCGCCCGCGTCGTCGGATTTCTCCCCCGGATCCCCACCGCCGAACCGCAAGGAGGGGAAGCCGGGACGCCAGTAGAGCAGGCCGACGGAGACGAGGAAGGCGACCGTCGAGATGTCGACGGAGTGGGCGAACACCGTCGACATGGCGGTGACGCTGCCGCCCCAGACGCCGGTCACGGCCGAGGCGACGATGGGGAACGAACAGCTGAGACAGGACAGCAGCCCGAGCGCACCGGTCGCGACGGCGCTGGTCACGTCCAGCACCGCGGCGTAGACGAGGTAGGCCAGGCCGAGGTAGCCGATGACCCGGAAGGGGACGAAGGCGACCGCGAACGAGCGCGTGATGAACCGGATGCGGGCCCAGCCGGGCGAGCCCGACCCGACCGAGAGACCGAGGACGCTGTCGGGGACGGGGTGGTGGCCGGCGCCCGTCAGGACGAACAGGCCGGCCCAGTTGGCCAGCAGGAGGAAGTACCCGCCCGCGATCGCCGCGGCGATGGCGTGGTGGCGCCGCGAGGCTCCGGGGATGGGGGTGCGCATGCCAGCCCAGAGCACGGCGTTGATCCAGACGAACGGGTAGACGACGTACCGGGGCGTCGTGAGGGTCGCGCCGGTCACGGCGAGGTAGCCGACGAGGAGGAACGTCTCGAGACCGATGGCGGCGACGAGTATCTGGACGTGGGTCGGCCACTCGGCGGGCGGTGTGCGAACGATCGAGGCGGTTGACATCTACAGCCCCAGGACGAGGTTGACGCTGATGATCGCGATGAACAGCAGGCCGAGGATGATGACGGCCATCGCCGTGGCCTGTGCGGTCGAGCGTCCGCTCTCACGGATCGCGAAGTACGTCCCGACGACCAGGTACGCGACGACACCCAGTCCGAGCAGTCCGAGTGCGACCGTACTCGAAACAGCGCCGCTGGAGACGACCCAGACAGCACCGAGGACGCCGATCGCCAGCACCAGAAACCCGACCGTCCAGGTGTTCGTCGAGCCCGCGACCTTCGCGAGGCCGGACCGCGGCTGGCCGGCGCCCGCGGCGAGTCCGTACGCGGCCTGTGGCACGTAGTTGCGCCACGCACGCCCACGCAGGACGAGCACGACGACGCCGACGCCGAGCAGCGCCATCATCAGTGTACTCACGAGATATGCGGCGTTCGCCATTATAATCGAGACTTTTCGGTGGACCCTATTAACGGTTGTCAACGCGCCCGAGGCCCGGCGGCTGTCGACCACACGGCCGCCCCACCGCACCTGCGACACCGCTGCCTGCGGACGTGACAGTTCGAGTACTCGTGTCTGACGATACGCTTTTTCCCCACGCACGTCACAGTACCCTCTATGACGGATGGTCCGGCGGGCGAACTCGCCGAGGACAGGGACGGAGAACACTCGGAGGCAGGGGCGACAGACGACGCCGAGACACCGGGGGTCGGGAGTGACGCGACCGACGCCTCGTCGGCGGACGAGCGAAGCGAAGTCCCCGACGGTGGGGCGACGGCGGCGGCCGAGACGGAGTCGTCGGTCCCGCCGGACGTCAGGAAGTACGACCGCTTCAAGAAGATCGACGGCGGGACCTACGACCGCGCCAACGAGTTCCTGCGCGACCGCACCTACATCACGGCCCGGGAGTGGGCCATCGCGCGCCTCTGTGCCGACTTCCGCACCGAGACGGGCGTCGAGATGACGAAGATCGGCGAGAACCTCCCGGAACTCGTCCCCTTCATGACCGACACCTACACCCCCCAGGCGGTCAACCAGGCCCGTGCGTCCTTCGAGGACAAGGTCCGCATGGCCGGCGCGACCTTCCTCTACGGCGCGATGTGTGACTTCTTCACCGCCGAGGAACTCGACGACGTGATGTACGAGGCCACCGAGGTCGCGAAGTTCCTCCTGGAAGTCGAGGGCGTCGAACTCTCCGTCGAGGAGGAACTCGAGGCCGAGGACCGGATCTCCGAGGTGATGCGCGACGTCCGCGAGCAGTCCGCTGCACTGCGACACGACGAGGTGTGCTGCCCCGACTGTGGCAACCGCTTCGAGGCGACATCCGCCGACGCGGCCGAGGGCAGCCACGAACACGTCGAGTCCGACGACTGACTCGCCACGCGCCGGGGCGAAACGCACTTCCTGTCGGGTCGTCAACAGTCGGCCGTGCTCCACGACCATTCCGCCGCCTCGCTCGTTCCGGCGGCCATGCTCTGTCTCTTCGGCCTCGTGTTGGCCGAGGGTATCGCGGGGCTGTGGTGGGCCGTGTCCGTCGCAGTCACCGTCGGTGCGTTCCTCGCGGTGACCGACCGGCTCGGTCGCCCGGAGTGGCCGGTCGGACTGCTCGCGCTCGCGGGAGTGGGTACCGCGGCGCTGTACGCGATGGCATTTACCGCAACCGTACCGGACCCGGCGCAACTCGCGCCGGTGGCACTCGGCGTCGGCGTCGGAATCGTCGCGAGCCAGTTGTACCTGCACGTTGCCGGGTCGGCCGTCGAGCAGCCGGCCTGACGGCCTTCGGTGATGGGGCTGACCTGACTGTCACCGACGGTCGGGCGACCGGACTCACTCGCGTTCGGAGTCTTCCTCGACGGCCGCCGCGTCGCCAGTGTCGTCGCTCGCTGCTCGCACGTTCCGTCCCACGGGCTCGGAAAACCGCTCGAGGTCGCTGCCCGGGACGACGCCGGGGTCACGCTCGTAGACGGGCGTGCCGCGGACGGTGACGAGTTCCGGGAAGACCGCCTCCCGCCCGTCGAAGGGCGTCCAGTCACAGTTCGTGTGGAGGCGTGCGCCGCTGATCAGGTGGGTTTCGGCCGGGTCGACGAGGACGAGGTCGGCGTCGTAGCCCTCCGCCACTCGTCCCTTGTTCGGCAGGCCGAACACCTCGGCGGGGTTGGCGGCTGTCAGGTCGCGCACCCGCTCGTAGGACAGGTCACCCGACCGCACCTCCGCCAGCAGGAGCGGGAGGGCAGTCTCGACGCCTGGCACCCCAGAGGGGGCGTCCCAGATGCTCGCCGTCTTCTCGGCGCGGGTGTGGGGCGCGTGGTCGGTCGCGATCATGTCGACCGTCCCGTCGGCGACGCGGTCGTAGACGCGCTGGCGACGTTTCTCGCGGCGCAGCGGCGGGTTCATCCGGCCGAAGGTGCCCAGGTCAGGCAGGTCGCGCCGGGAGAGGAACATGTGGTGGGGCGTGACCTCGCAGGTCATCCCCGCGTCGGCGGCGATATCGATACCGCGGGGGGTAGACGTGTGGGCGATGTGGATAGTGGTCCCGCGGTCGCTGGCGACGGTGCAGGCCTGGCGGATCGCCGCCACCTCTGCGCGGGCGGTGCGATAGGCGCTCCAGGCGTCGGCGTCGTCGCGCTCGCGGGCGCTGGTGTTGAACAGGTCGGCGTCCTCGGCGTGCACAGTAACAGGCACGTCCGCCTCGTCGGCGGCCGCGAGCGCCTCGACGAACAGGTCCTCCTCGATGCCCATATTGCCCGTCGAGTCGGCGAGGAACACCTCCCCCAGCGCGAAGACGTCGCGGTCGAACAGCGAGTCGGGGTCCCAGTCGGCGGTGACGCCGCCGTTGATGCCGAAGTCGACGAGCGACGCGGCGGCGTACTCGGACTTCTCGTCGAAGGCGTCGCCGTCGACCGTCGGCGGCGAGGTGTTGGGCTGGTCGACGACGGTCGTGACGCCGCCCGCGGCAGCGCTCTTCGACCCCGTCGTCCAGGTCTCCTTGTGCGAGTCCCCGGGTTCGCGGAAGTGGACGTGGGCGTCGATCATCCCCGGCAGGAGGCGCTTGCCGCTCCCGTCCACGACGCGTTCGCCGTCCTGCGGGTCGAGTCCCGACTCGACCGCCGCGATCGTCTCGCCCCGCACGCGGACGTCCTGCTGGCGTCCGTCCGCGAGCGTCGCGTTCCGCACGAGCATACCCCACCTCTCGCCCCCGGGACCCTAAATCTCCCGACCGTCCGCGCGTCCGCCGTCGCTCCCGCTCGCCGATCCGTCGACCCGTTCCACCGTTGCGTCCCGGCCGTCCACGAGCGCCGCCTCGACGGTCTCGACGACCCGGTCGGGGCCCCTCTCTCCCCCAGCGAAGGTGACGCTACCCACGGTTTCGGGGTCGAACGAAACTCCGAGCGCGTCGTAGACGGCGGCAGTGACGGCGGCGATCTCGTCGTGGTCGGCGACGACGAGGACGCCCGCGAGGACAGCTACCCGCGAGCGGACGCGCTGGGCGAGGCCCGCGAGTTTACGCTGGCGACCGTCACAGGTGGCCTGCAGGGAGTGACTTCCCGGACAGAACGAGTCGGGCGGTTCGCCCTCGGTAGCGTCGACGCCCAGGTCGGCGAGTGCGTCCTGGAGACCGGCCAGCGCGGCGTCGTAGCGCCCGGTGAGGCCCCCACGGGGGTCGTCGACTGGCGTCGCACGCACGAACGCGACCGTCGACCCCGTGTAGGCGACGGCGCGGCCGCCGACGTCGCGTTCGACCGGCGGGAAGCCACGTTCGCGGGCCGCCTCGCGGGCGCGGTCGTACCCATCGCTGCGGGCGTCGCGACGGCCGAAGGCCACGAGCCGGTGAGGTCGCCAGACCCTGACCGCGGCTTCTCGGTCTCGGGAGTTCTCCGACTCGTCGCCGGTCGCGACCCGTTCGACCAGACGGTCGGTGACCGCGCGGTCGGCCTCGATCGTGTCGGCCCGACCGCGATAGACGCGCATACCTCGACTGGGGGCGCGAACGGCAAAACGGCGGTGACTGTAGGGCCGGATCGAGACAATGCTTGAGGGAGGTGTACGGCGACCGCCACAGACAGCGTGAAAGCCCCTGCTGGCTCCGGTTGAGGGGCTCGTTGCGCTCCTCGCTTCGCTGCGGTGCTTACTTCGCCCGTCTTCCCGGAGCCAGCAGCTCCTTTCATTCCCGCTCGAGTCGGCCGGCGCAACGGTCTGAGCGGGTGGGACTGGAAGGGGCGACTCGTTCGCCGAACCCCGACGACGCAAGCACCGCAACGAACGAAGTGAGTGAGGCCCGCAGCGAGGCGCGGGAGGCGAACGAGTCGGGGCTTTCACGCTGTCTTCAATTGCGGTCACGGACTCCTCCGAACAAACCCATCCGCTGTCGAGCAAGCGAGGCCGTGATGTGTACGGGGCCCCAACCACCGTCGATGGCCGTCACGCTGTCCGCCGACGTCCTGGGTCGCTACCGGCGATTCACGCTCTACAACTCACCCTACGCCGCCCACGACCGCGGCTGTGCGGTCGACCTCTATCCCGGTGATGCCACTCACCCCGACCCCGAAGGCGTCGACCCGGTACTGGCCCCCTCGCCCGTGGCTGGCGAAGTCCTCGAAACCCGGACCGTAACGGCCCCCTCGAAGCCCTACGCCGCCACCGAAGACCACCTGATTCTGGTCGATACGGGCGTCGGCGACGGGCCGACAGTCTGGACGGACGACGGCGAGGCGGCAGTCGCCCGGATCCTGCACGTCGACCCCGCGGTGGAGGCGGGCGAACGCGTCGCCGTGGGCGACTCGCTAGGTCGACTCGTCCGCGCCGGCTTCTTCGCGCCGTGGGTCGCCAACCACCTCCATCTGGGTTTCCGACCGCACGGCGCGAACCTCCACCGGGCGGCCGGGTCGCTCCCGCTCGCGGTCGACCCGGCGCTTCGACTCGAACCCGTCTCCTGGGACGGCACCGGCACGGTGGTCGCGGCGGGCGAGGCCTACGCCGTCCTCGACTCGCCGGTGCATCCGGCACCCGGGGATGTGTTCGCCGGACTCGAAACGACGGTCGGTGGCGACGGTGGGAGGTCTGAGAGGGGCGTCCTCGACGGTGGCCTGCCCCACTACGAGGGGGGTGGCCTCCTGCGAGCGGTGTCGGACGGTGGGGCGCTCGGTCCCGTCGACCTCCTGGGCACGTGCGTCGGACAGATTACGGGCCGCGACGTCGCGTGGGACGACGTGACGGTACTCGCCAACGGCGACCCCGTCCGCGGGATCGCTCTCGCACCCGCTCGCGACCTGCTGGGCGTCAAACTCGCCGGCGAGGGCGTCGACCTGTCCGTGGGGACCGACGTGACAGTCACGCTCGAAACCGGGGGCGAGGACGGCCAGTAGCCCTCCAGTGGGAGCGCAGTGTGCCGGTGTTCGCTACCGGTCGAGTCGTTTCTCGTAGTGACGCAGGCGGTACTCGCCGTCGCGGTCACTGCCGGTCTGCTCGTAGCCGTGTTTCGGGTAGAAGGCGACGGCCGATTCCTGCCGACTCGCGGTGGTGAGCACGACCCGCTCCGCGCCGCGTTCGCGAGCGGCGTCTTCCAGAGCCGCGAGGAGGCGCGAACCGTGACCCTCCCGCTGATGGGCGGGGTCGACGGCGATCCGGAACAGTTCCGCGACGTCGCCGTCGACGACCAGTCCGCCGATAGCGACGACTTCGCCACCGACCTCGACCACGAGGAACTCCCCGCCGGTCTCGACGTAGGCGGCCTCGACCCACTCCAGGTCCCGCGTCCCGGGGATGTCCGCCGGGTCGGTGCCGGCCTCGCGCATCGCCCGCTCGAAGACGTCTCTGATCGCCGCCTCGTCGCCGGGTTCGTAGCGACGGACGACCGGCTCGTCGCTCCCCTCGAGATCGGTCGACTCCGACGGCGACGGCGAGTCGTCCATCACTCGAAGTCGACGTCCTCGAGCGGTGTGACCTCGCCGAACAGGAAGTCGGCGTGGTCCAGCGCGTACTCCCGGTGGGCGTCCTCGATGCAGCCGACGGCGTCTTCGAGCAGGACGGGCCGGAAGTCTCGCAGTCCGGCGCTGGATGCGGTGTGGAGGACACAGACGTTGGCGAGCGTCCCGCAGATCACGAGGTCGTCGATCCCGTGGGAGTCGAGCCAGCCCTCGAGCTGTGTCTGGTAGAAGGCGTCGTAGGTGTGTTTGACGACGACGAGGTCGTCACCGCGGGGGTCGAGGTCGTCGACGATCTCGGCCTCCCAGGAGTCCTCGAGGACGTGTTCGCCCCAGCGGTCGAACTCGTCGTAGTAGTGGGCGTCCTCGAACTGGTCGGGCGGGTGGACGTCGCGGGTCCAGACCACGTGAGCGCCAGCCGCGCGGGCGCGGTCGACGGCCTCGCCGACGGGGTCGACGGCGTCCTCGCTGCCGGGGGCGTAGAGACTCCCGTCGGGGTGACAGAACCCGTTTTGCATGTCGACGACGACGAGTGCCGTACGCTCTGGGTCGAGTTGCATACCCGGCGGTACGCGTCGGTGACTCAAAAATCGTCAGCCTGCCGGCCTCTCCGGGAGGCGGCGGGCGGAGAACGGCTTTTTGTACCTGTGTGCCTTCGGTCCGACAATGCGTTCAGCCCTCTCGATCGCGGTGGTCGCGCTGGTGCTCGCGTCCGGGGTCGCCTCGGTCCCGGCGGCCGCCGCCGCGACCGCCGCTGGTTCCCCGAGCGACGCATCGGTCACGGATGCTGCTACGAGCGACGCATCGGTCATCGACGACGCCACGCACGCGCCAGTCACCGCCGTCGACGCCGGTGACGGCTCGAACCACGACGCCTGTGCCCCGCTCGCGGGTGACTCCCAGGCGGACCCGGAGACGGACCGGCTCGGCTGGGAGAACGGCTGCTGGTACAACGAGTCGCTGTCAGTCACCCGCGAGGACGGCCTGAACGAGACGGAACTCGACGCCGTCGTCGCGCGGGCGGCGGCCCGCGTCGAGGTCGTCCGCGACCTGGAGTTCGAGCGGTCGGTCCCGGTCGAGGTCATCTCCCGGGAGGAACTCCGGGAGCGCAGGGCGATAAACGACAGCGAGAACGTGACCTCGACCGCCAACCGCCTCCACCAGAACGTCAAGTGGGAGGCGATGCTCTCCATCGGCGAGGACGAGGACGCGATCACGACGCGCCGGTCGAGCCGAACCGCCACGATCGGCGGCTTCTACAACTACGCCGAGGACCGCATCGTCATCGTCTCGGAGAACGCGACCCAGCCGAAGATGGACGAGATCACCCTCTCGCAGGAGCTGTTCCACGCCCTCCAGGACCAGCGACTGCGGGTCTCGTACAACCGCTCGACCGAGGAGGGCAACAACGCGGTGCTGGGGATAATCGAGGGCGACGGCAACCTCGTCGACCGCCGCTACCAGCAGCGCTGTGAGAGCGAGTGGGACTGTCTCATGCCCGAGCAGTCGGCGGGCGGCGGTGGCGGGAGCAGCGACATCAACTACGGCGTCTACCTGACGGGATTCCAGCCCTACAGCGACGGCCCGAAGTTCGTGCGAGGTATCTACCGCGAGGGCGGCTGGGACGCGGTCGACGCCGTCTACGAGAACCCGCCCGAGAGCACCGAGCAGGTCATCCACCCCGGCAAGTACCCCGACGAGGGCCCCGCCGAGATCTCCTTCGAGGACACGAGCAGCGAGGCGTGGCGTATCCCCGACCTGGGCGAGGGGAGCGTCGACTACGCCACCTTCGGCCAGGGCGGACTCGCCGCGATGATGATGCGCCCGGTGTTCGCGTCGAGCGGGGCCTCGGCGCCGGTCGTCGGCCCGCGGGAGTTCTACAACCTCACGGCCGACGGCGAGATCAACGAGTTCGACCCGCTGAACTACGGCTTCGACGCCGTCGACGGCTGGGGCAACGACCGCCTCTACCCCTACGTCACCGACGATTCCCCCGAGACCAACGAGACCGGCTACGTCTGGAAGACCGTCTGGGACGACGAGGCGAACGCCAGTGACTTTCACGACGCCTACCGCCAGTTGATCCAGTACTACGGCGCCGAGGCGGTCGCGGACCGCCCGAACGCCTACCGGATCCCGGACGACCGTCCGTTCGGCGACGTATTCTACGTCGAACAGGAGGGCGACACAGTGGTCATCGTGAACGCCCCCTCGGTCGAGGCACTGGGCGAGGTCCGCCAGGGCGCCGCACCCCAGGTGACACCGACCGCCACGGCGACCGAGGCACCGACCGAGACGGCGACCGCCACCGAGACGGCGAGCGAACCGCCGGGCGAGACGTCGACGGCCACCGCGACGAACGCACCGACCGCCACGGCGACGGCGACACCGACCGACGCGACGAGCGGGAGTGGGCCCGGGTTCGGGGGACTGGCACTCCTCGTCGCGGGCACACTCGCACTGGTCGCCGCGAGGCGGCAGGGCGACCGGTGACGCGCCACCGACGGCGGGTCCGCGGCGCGATGCTCGCGGTCCTGGTCGTCCTCGCCGGGTGTTCGAGCGTGCCGCTGCTGGGCCACCCGGACGACCCCGGCGGCGACCGGATCGGCTGGGAGAACGGCTACTGGTACGACGACCCGGTCGAGGTGACGCCCGAGGACGGCTACAACGCGAGCGAACGCGAGGCGGTCGTCGCGCGGACGATGGCCCGCGTCGAGCGGATCCGGGACCTCGAGTTCGAGGAGACGGTCCCGGTCGAGGTGGTCTCCCGCGATCAGTACCTCGCCAACCGCAGCGGCGGTGGCGGCGACTCGAACCACGAGGCCTGGAACGACCAGATCTGGGAGGGCATCTTCATCGTCGGCGAGTCGACGGGGACGGGCGAGAGTTTCAACTCGACGCTCGGGGCCTCGGTCCAGGGCTACTACTCGCCGGGTGAGGACCAGATCGTGCTGGTGAGCGACTCGCCGACGCCGACGATCGACCGCGCGACGCTGGCCCACGAACTCGTCCACGCGCTCCAGGACCAGCAGTTCGGGTTCGGTCCCGGCGGCGACACACAGGACCAGCAACTCGCCAACGACGGCGTCATCGAGGGCGAGGCCAACTACATCGAGGCGATCTACACGCGCCGGTGTGACGGCACCTGGAACTGCATCCCGGAACCACAGCGCGGCGGCGGTGGGGGCGGCGGTGGCGACATCAACCGCGGCCTCTTCCTGACCATCTACCAGCCCTACGCGACGGGACCGACGTTCGTCGACACCTTCCGCGAGCGGGGCGGGTGGGACGCCGTCGACCGCCTCCACGAGCAGTTCCCCGAGAGCACCGAACAGGTGATCCACCCGCAGGCCTACCCCGACGAGGACCCGGTCAACGTGACCGTGCCCGACCGGTCGAACGGGGAGTGGGAGCGCTACGACCACGACCCCGTCGCCGACACGCTCGGCGAGGCCTCCATCTACGCGATGTTCGTCTCCAACGACGTCGCCAGTCCCGACGGCAACCGGCTGAGTTACCAGTCGCGACCCTCGACGGGGTGGGGCGGCGACTCGCTGGTTCCCTACCGGAGCGACGACGCGGCGGCCGGTGAGGGAGCGTACGTCTGGGTGACGACCTGGGACACCGAGCGCGACGCCGAGGAGTTCCACCGGGCGTACCTCGACCTGTTAGAGAGCCAGGGCGCGAGTAACCCCCGCGGGAACGTCTACGTCGTCCCCGACTCCAGTGACTTCGGCGACGCCTTCCGCGTCGTCAGGTCGGGTGACCGCGTCCGGATCGTCAACGCGCCGACCGCCGACCAGCTAGACGACGTCCACGACCCGCGGAACTGAGACGGACAGAACCCTCGCTGCCGGCCGCGGATCCGCGAGTCGGAGCGGTCCGGCCGACCAGGGCCGAACTGGACGGTTTTTTCCGCTCGCACACGAAGGGGCGGCATGGACTTCGACATCGTCTCGCCCGACGCGATCCGCGAGGGGCGGGCGACCGACGCGTACTTCGACAGAACGGTCGAGGCACTGGAGGGTGCGGGCAAGAACCCCGACGTCGTCGCCGAGGTGACAGCCGACCAGTTCCCGACCGGTGACTGGTCGGTCTTCGCCGGCGTCAGAGACGCCGCCGCGCTCTTCGAGGGGCTCGAGGTCGACGTCGACGCCCTCCGCGAAGGCCAGCTGTTCGACGGCGGCCCCGTCATGCGCGTCGAGGGCTCGTATCTCGACTTCTGCCGCCTGGAGACCGCACTCCTGGGCTTTCTCTCCCATCCGACGGGCGTGGCGACGCGGGCGCTCGAAGCCCGACTCGCCGCCCCCGACTCGCCGGTCCTGAGTTTCGGGTCGCGTCACGTCCACCCCTCGCTGGGGGCGATGGTCGAGCGGTCGGCGCTGGTCGGCGGGCTCGACGGCATCTCGAACGTCGCCGGCGGCGAGATAATCGGCGTCGAGGCGGGTGGGACGATGCCCCACGCGCTGGTCATCTGCTTCGGCCGGGGCGAACAGGAGGCCGCCTGGCGAGCCTTCGACGAGACCGCCCCCGAGGGCGTCCCGCGGGTCGCGCTCTGTGACACCTACACCGACGAGGTCGACGAATCCCTCCGGGCGGCCGCGGCGGTCGACGACCTGGACTCGGTCCGTCTCGACACGACCGGGTCCCGTCGGGGCGATTTCAGACACATCGTCCGCGAGGTGCGCTGGTCGCTGGACGCCGCCGGCCACGAGGACGTCGGCATCTTCGTCAGCGGCGGCCTCGGTCCGACCCAGCTACGCGAGTTGCGCGACGTCGCGGACGGCTTCGGCGTCGGGAGTTACGTCAGCAACGCCGACCCCCTGGACTTCGCGCTGGACATCGTCGAAGTGGACGGCGAATCGGCCGCGAAACGGGGGAAACTCACGGGGAAAAAGGAGGTCTACCGGACCACCGACGGCCGACACGAGGTCGTCCCCGCAGACGATTCGGGGCCAGAGAACGGCGAGGCGCTGCTCGAACCGCTGGTGCGCGACGGCGAAGTCGTCCGGGAGTTCGACCTCGACGCGGCGAGCGAGCGGGCGCTGACCGACGCCGATACGGTTGAGTTCGAGGTACCGGGCGAGGAGTGACCCACTGACCGTCGGGTCGACGACCGCGCTCGCCGGCACTGCTCGCGTTCGTGGTAACAGACGGTTACTTTGCCGGGGCTACTCGCGTTCGTGATAGCTGGTCATTACCTTTCGTGATATCAGTGAAAACCTCCGTGAATGCGCCGGTTCGATCCCCCGGCCCGTCGTGGCGCGGAGGGGTCCCCTCCAGCGGTGTTCGCTCGTTCGGGTCGAGGGCGCATTGTCACTCAACCATGAACGATCCACCACATCGAAAACGGAACCGTGAACCATCGGAGAACGAACGGGTCTCACCCGTCGAACAGTCCCGAGATCGACGCTCGGGGATACCGGGATCGACCAGGCGAGCGTTCGTGAAAACCGCGGCGGGCGGACTCGCACTGGCGGGGTCAACGAGGACCGTGACAGCCAGCAGCCGGCACATCGAGGTCAGCAATCTGCGGGCACCGAGGGAGGCCGACGCCGGGGACTCGGTCAGGGTCGAAGTCCGGGTCGACAACACCGGCGACAGCAGGTCGACCACCCGAATCGATTACCGGCTCGACGGTCGAGTACTCGGAACCAGACAGTTGACCCTCGAATCCGGCGAGCGACGGCGGATAAGCTTCACTGCGACGGTCCCGTCGCAGCTCGACCCCGGAACGTACACCCACGGCGTGTACGTCAGAGGGTCGAGTGCGCGCGTCATTGCGGAGATCGCCGTCTCGACCGCCGGCGCGGCGCTGTTCTCGGTTTCGAACTTCCGGGGGCCGGCCCGGGCGGACCCCGGGGAGACCGTCACGGCGACGGCGACAGTCCGAAACAGGGGGTCGGTGAGCGGGTCGACGAGAGTCGAGTACCGTATCGGCACCCAGGTCGTCGCGAACGCGAGCGTGTCGCTCGCCCCCGACGAAGGACGGACAGTGACCCTCAGAGGTCGCGTGCCGACACTCACACCGGCCACGTACCAGCAGGGGGTGTTTCTCGGGTCGACGAACGCGGGACAGACCGCGAGCATCACGATCGGTCCCACGGGCGGTGCTTTCGAGGTGTTGCGCCTGCAGGGGCCCACGGAAGCACAGAGCGGCGACGAGGTCAGCGTGAGGGCGACCATCCAGAACCCGACCGACGCCGAGGACACGGGGACCTTCGAGTATCGTATCAACAACCGGCGGATCGACTCGCGACAGCTCACCCTCGCGGCTGGTGAGCGGACGACGATCGAACTCGGCGGGACGGTCCCGACCCTCGCAGCGGGCACGTACACACAGGGCGTGTTCGTCGCCGGGACCGGTAACGGACTGACGACCGACCTGACGATACTGTCCCCGGGGCCGTCGATCACTGTCGTCAGCCTGTCGGCACCGTCCCGTGCAGCGGTCGGAGACGCGGTCGCCGCGCGGGTGACAGTCAGAAACACCGGCCAGAGTCGCGGGTCGGCCAGGATCGAGTATCGCGTCGGCGGCACGCGTATCGCGGCGCGCGACGTGTCAGTCAGCGCCGGCGGGACGCGGTCCCTCACGCTCGAAGGGACTGTCCCCGAACGGACACCGGGGACGTATCAGCAGGGTGTGTTCGTCGGCGGGTCGAACCTGGGGCTGACGACGGCGCTTCGCATCGACGAACCCCAGGTGGCCGTGTTCTCCGTCTCACAGTTCCGGACCACCCTCGCGGCCGAACCGGGCAGCGACATCAGTGTCAGAGCGACGATCACGAACGTCGGGAGGGAGACGGGCGAGACCCGGATCGAGTACCGCATCGGCGAACAGCGCATCGCCAGCAAGCGCGTCGAACTCGGGCCGAACCGGTCGACGACCGTGCAGTTCGACGTGACCGTTCCGGGCCTGGCGTCGGGCGTGTATCTCCAGGGCGTCTTCGTCGAGGGGACCGTCCGCGGCCAGTCGACGACGCTCCGAGTGACCGAACCCACGAACATCGACATCTCGGGACTGCAGGCTCCCCCGTCGGCGACCGTCGGTGACAGCATCACCGTCCGGGCGACCCTCCGCAACCGCGGGTCGAGTCCGATGACCCGGACCGTCGAACACCGGATCGGGAACCGGATCCTCTCGGAGACCGACGTGCAGGTCGCCGCCGGCGCGAGCAGGACTGTGACGTTCACCGGGACTATCCCGGAGCTCGAGCCTGGCACCTACAGACACGGCCTGTTCGTCGACGGCACGAGTGTGACGACGACCCTCGAGGTCACGGCCAGGCGCCAGCCGGAGGCGGACGTCTCGATCGGGAGTTTCCGGGGGCCGTCGTCGATCGCGGTCGGCCAGGAGGTCTCGGTCGAGGCGTCGGTCACCAACGCCGGCGACGCGTCCGGGACCGTCACCGTCGAGTACCGCATCGGCGACCGGATCGTCTCGGGTCGCCAGGTGACGGTCGAGGCCGGTGCCGAGCGGACGGTGACCCTCGAGACGACCGTTCCCAGGATCGATCCCGGCACCTACCAGCACGGTGTCTTCGTCGGCGGAACGACCCAGGGGCGGTCCCGCGAGGTCACCGTCAGTGCCGGGACGCCGCGGTTCCTTGTCGGGAACCTGCGAGGACCGGGCACGGTGACGCCAGGCCGGACAGTCACGGTCCGGGCGACGGTCACGAACACCGGGACCGCCGACGGGTCGACGGAGGTCCAGTACCGACTCGACGGCGAGGTGCTCGCGAGCCAGACGGTCGACCTCCCGGACGGCGAGAGTCAGGAGGTGACGTTCGAGGTGACGATTCCCTCGGTCGACCCCGATACGTACCGTCACGGCGTGTTCGTCAGTGACACCGACCGCGGACAGACCACGACCCTGCTCGTCGAGAGGGAGGCGACGCCGACCGCAACCCCGACGGAGACGGCGACGGCAACCCCGACGGAGACGGCGACGCCCGAGGACACCACGGGCGTCTTCGGACCGGGGTTCGGGCCGGCCGCCGGGATCGCCGGACTCACCGGTGTCGCCGTGATCGCGCGGCTCTACAGCCGTCACGTCGGCTCCCGGTCGACCGAGGACGGGCCCGACGCCGAGTGAGAGCGGGTCGCTCGGCGTGTGACGAGAGCAGTCCGCGAGCGGCCGACGAGTGACCGACGAACTTAATCCCTCGACCCGTCTACGTCAGGACGGCAGAGGGAGCCCGGCCACCGTGCCCCGGTCCGTGGCGACTCCGTCGCCGCGCTAGGGGCATGAGGAAAGTCCCCCCACCGCCCGGGCAGGTGACCGGGTGCAAACCCGGAGCGGGAGACCGCTGGCTCTGGAACAGAAACGAGACCCCTCTCCCCGACCGATGAGGCGTGCGAACCCGAAGCGACCGGGATTCCCGGGAAGCGACGGGGAGTTAACCCGTTGAGGGTAGACGGGAGAGAACGGATGGAACGGCGAATCCTCACCGGTGCAAGCCCGCGCGACAGGTAGCCCGGACGCGGCGCGGGCGCTCAGCCGAATGCCGGTAAAACAGAAGGGGGCTTACTCCCCTCAGCCACGACGACATCGCCCAGCGGCGGCCACGCGCGGCCGCCGCGAGTCAGCCACCTACAAGAGCGTCGAGCGACGACACTCGTTCGTGGACCAGGAGCGATTGAAGTCGGCGCTGGAGCAGTTCGATGGGGGCGAACAGCGTCGCCACGTCGTCGCCCGACAGGCACGCGACCTCGCCGACTCGGGACGCATCGCGGAGGATTTCGGCTACGAACTCACCGTCGAGGACGTCCTCGACAACCTCGAAGACGCCCCGGAGGGACACACACTCGTCGAGCGGTGGAACTGGTGGATCGGGTCGCTCGAAGTCTCTCACGGCGGCTATCACGAGTTTCGCGTCCGTCGGTGAGCGACGGGACTCCGCAGTGTTCGGCAGGGCAACCGCTCGAGGTCGTCGAACGCGACGGACCGTCAGGAATCAAGCTACTTCGAGCCCGTGGGCCTCTCGCGCGTGGTCCAGAAGTTCGTCCGTGGTTTCGAACTGCTCACCACAGGTACACGCGTGATACGTCGGGGTCTCCTCCTGACGTGTCGCCATATCTCGACTATCGAGGTGGAAGGTAATAATTGTTTATGCGGTATGTGTGTACATGGCAGAGACACGTGGTGTTTAGTGACGCGATATCGTGTGACGTGGCGGCGTCTGACGGATGTTCGGGATGTGACAGGTCGGGCGTGAACTCCCGGCGACCCGGCGGGGGTACCGGTGGCGTTACGGTCGTGGCCGGCGACGGCGGTGGTGATGACGACAGTACTCGTCCTCGGGGAGAACACCTTCCCGTTCCACGCGATCGAGGAGAAAGCCGACGCCTTCGAGTCCATACTGGCCGACCACGACGTGACGGTGACGACCGACCGCGACGCGCTCACCGGTGAGTACGACGTCCTCGTGGACTACCTGACCGATTCGACGCTCACCGACGAACAGCTGGAGGCCCTGCTCGACCACGTCGCGTCGGGCGGGGGCTACGTCGGCGTCCACTGCGCCTCGGACCTGACTTCGACGGCGCCCGAGGACCCCGAGGACGTTATCGACCACCGCGAGGAACCGTTCCCCGAACTCCGGGAACTCGTCGGCGGGCACTTCCTGACCCACCCCGACCAGTCGGAGTTCGGCGTCGATATCGTCGGCGACCACCCCGTCGTGGAGGGTGTCTCCGACTTCCTGGTGTTCGACGAGCCCTACCAGGTCGAGGTCGACGACGACATCACGGTGCTGGCGCGGATGGACCACCCCGACCTGGCGGACTACCCCGTCGTCTGGACCAACGAGTCCGAGGGCCGGGTCGCCTACATCTCGCTGGGGCACACCGACGAGGCCTTCGAGACCGACGAGTTCGGGCGAATCCTCCGAAACGCGGTCACGTGGGCCGACGACACCTGACCGACCGACAGAGCGCGATTCGCTGCTGTCTCCGGACGCGACTCCCCGCCGACAGACGTTTCTGAATCGCGGTCGACAGTTCGGGTGATGGTTTCCCGGGAGAACAACGTGGTCCTCGCCACAGGGTCGGTGGCGCTCGTGCTCCTCTACCGGCGGAACACGCCGAGTGCCTCGGGCTCGTCCGAGACGGCGACGCCGTCTCGTGATGACGAGAGACCGCTGGTCTCTCGAACCACTTGACCCCGAGGCGGTTCACGCGTTCGGTGCCGTCCTGGAACTGCCGACGTGGGTCGGGACCGCCGCCGTACTCGGCGTCGGCGTCGTCCTCCCCCAGCTGGTCAACAACTATCTCGACCGTCGAACGGCAGCCGACTGATCCGCGGAAGGTTCAGTCGCTCGCCGATACGTCCGGTCGGTACTCGCGACTGACGACTTTCCAGGTGTCCGTGCGATAGCGATGATAGACGATAGCTGCGGGGACGGCCTTCTCGACGAAGACGGCGGCGAACAGCGCAGTGATACCGATCGTCGGGAACGCCACACCGAGGTAGGCGACCGGGATCGTGAACAGGTAGAGGCCGGCAAGGTTGGCGTACAGCGGCCAGCGGGTGTCGCCACTGGCTCGCAGGGGGCCGGTCGCACCGCCGTAGACGCCGCTGAACATGACCGCGACACAGGCCACGCGGACGAACGTCGTCACCGTCGGCAGGATGGCGGGATCGTCGACGAAGACGCGACCGATGGGGCGGGCGAAGACGAACACGCTCACGGCGATGACGGCGAAGACGGCCAGCGAGAACCGGAAGACGTCGCTGGCCCACTGGCCCGCGCCGCGCTCGTCGTCCTCGCCGAGCGCCTGCCCGACGAGCGACGAGGAGGCCATGGAGAACCCCCAGTTGGGGGTGCCCATCAGCGCGCGGATCCGCATCGCGACGACGTAGGCCGCGACGACGTTCGGGCCGAACAGTCCGACGATGTAGAGTTTCGGGAACTGCCCGCCGACCCGGGCGAGGTTCGTCCCGACCAGTGGTGTCGACACCTCCACCAGGTCCGAGACGACCGACCGGTCGAGGTGGGGGCCCGACAGGGGGACCTGTACCGGGAACTCGCCGACCAGCGGGAGTCCACCGCGGGCGAGGCCGACCACGAACAGCGCCGTGACGAGCACGTTCGAGAGGACGGTCCCGACCGCCGCGCCGACGACGCCCATCCCCAGCCCGAAGATGAGGACGGCGTTGATCACGATGTTGAGCGCGGCGCCGCCGCCCCGGATGACCATCGGCGTCCAGGCGTCGTCGGCGCCGACGAGCGTACGACTCCCGACGAGGTTCAGCGCGCCGAACGGCACGCCGAGGCCGGCCACCGCGAGGTAGGCCGTCCCGTAGTCGACGGCCGACTCCCCCGACCCGATGAGGTCGATCAGGAAGCCGGGGACGAGGAGGTACGCGACCACGACCGGCAGGGTCACGAGGAGGGCGAGGACGGCACTCGCCTTCACCGCCAGGGCGAGTTCGTCGTAGGCCTCCGCCCCGTAGCGCTGGGAGACGAGGCTGATCGTCCCGCCGGCGATCCCACCGCCGAGACCGAAGGCCATCCCCCAGAACGGCCGTGCGTAGCCGACGCCCGCGATGGCCGCCGGGCCGACGGCGATACCGACCATCGCGATGTCGGCCGTGGTCCGGGACATTCGCGCCAGTCCCGTGACTATCCGCGGCCACGAGAGGTCGGTCGCCCGCTCGACGCGCGAGCGGTCGATGAGTCCGACGCGGGCGAGCACGGACCCCACGGCCAGCAGGAGGGAACGCACCGGATTGTACCCGAAACGGGACACGTGTTACGTGCTCGGGAATCCAACATCAAAACCCGTTCGGAAGCCCACCCGCTCTGCCGGGTGTAAGCGCCTCACACGTCGATATGTCCCGATCGTTCACCGGGAATAAGACCCACTCTCCCGGGGATATTTTGTGCGGGACTGAAAGTACGCCTGCTACGCCGGCACGGGCTTGCCCGTGTCGTCGTCGTACCTGGCACGCATGTCCCGTAGCTCGTCTTTCAGCCTCCCGAAGACGTCGGCGTACTCGCTGTCGTCGACGACGTTCTGGAGTTCGTTGGGGTCGCGCTCCAGGTCGAACAGTTCCCACTCGTTGATGCGGTAGTAGTAGATGAGCTTGTACCGGTCGGTGCGGATCCCGTAGTGACGGTGGACGCGGTGGGGTAACGGGTACTCGTAGAAGTGGTAGTAGAGGGGTTCCTCCCAGTCCGGCGTTTCCTCCTGGGCCAGGAGGGGACGGAGGCTCCGCCCCTGTACACCGCCGGGGATGTCGACGCCGGCCAGGTCCATGAACGTGGGCGCGAAGTCGATGTTTCGAGCCATTCGCTGTTCGGTCGTCCCGGAGTCGGTCAGCGGCGGATACCGCATCAGGAGCGGGATACGGATCGCCTCCTCGTACATGAACCGCTTGTCGTAGTAGCCGTGCTCACCCAGGAAGAAGCCGTTGTCACTGGCGTAGACGACGAGTGTGTTCTCGGCTAACCCTGCTTCGTCGAGGTAGTCGAGGAGCCGGCCCATGTTCTCGTCCAGCGACTTGACTGTCCGCAGGTAGTTTTTTATGTACTGCTGGTAGTTCCAGTGCTTGCGCTCCTCGTTCGACAACCCGTTCGGCTGTTCGTGTCGCCAGTCCGGCATCTTGGCGACCCGCATCCGCGCTCGCCTGGCGGCGCTGGACCGGGTTTCGTAGTCGTCGTCGAAGGTCGGCGGTGTGGGAATCGTCTCGCCTGCAAACAGGTCCTCGTGGCGTTCGTCGGGCACCCACCGCCTGTGCGGTGCCTTGTGCCAGCACTGGACGAAGAACGGGGAATCGCCCCGGTACTCTTCGATGGCGTCGATCGTCTCCGACGTGAGGAGTTCCGTCACGTACCCCTCCTCTCGCGTCCGGTTCGGTCGTCTGTTCTCCGTCTCCGGTTTCTCCAGGAACGTGGGGTTCCTGTAGTGGCCCTGGGCCGGCAGTCGCTTCCAGTAGTCGAAGCCTCTGGGCTGCCCACCGAGGTGCCACTTGCCGATGTGGACGGTCGAGTAGCCGGCGTCACGGAGTCGCCTGGGAACGGTCATCTGAGTCCCGTCGAACGGCCGCTGCTGGCCCCAGAAGACGTTGCGCCTGACACCGTTTTCGTGGCTGTACTTCCCGGTCATGACCGACGCACGACTCGGGGCACAGAGGGCATTGGTCACGAAGCAGTTATCGAACTGGACCCCCTCACCCGCCAGGCGGTCGAGATTCGGAGTTTCGAGCATACTCCCACCGTAGCAACTCAGTGCACGAAGCGCGTGGTCGTCGGAGAAGACGAACACGATGTTGGGACGCTCGGCGTCGTCCCGGGGTCCTGCACCGGCCCGGGTGTCCGTGCCGTCGCCACCGCCGGATCGAATCGATTCGCAGCCCGCCACCCCCAGGGACGCGGACACCGCAGTTGCAGCGAGAAGGTCTCTCCTGGATTTCATACGTATCGTGTCGACGCTATCGAGACATGAATTTGTTGGGTGGTGAACCAGAACCGACACCAGTGGAGTCGGTTCGATCCCCTCCGTGCTGTGTTCGCGCCCTGTGCAACCATCTTTTCCCCGCTCGGGTATCCTCGGTCGCTGCGCTCCCTGCGGGTACTGCGTGGCGGCTTCGCCGCCACGACATACGGTCGGGGGCCGATGGCCCGCGACCCGCCACTCGCGG